>ERZ1292623.234-Hain-H51-01um-R1-234-length-62292-cov-21_pt1 | contig 55249 bp, 59 predicted proteins | sample MGYA00564398_ERZ1292623 | MGnify/ENA primary metagenome ERZ1292623 (study PRJEB36523, sample SAMEA6512633) | groundwater metagenome | collected 2019-01-07 | study: AquaDiva: Metagenomics assemblies of 32 groundwater samples
CAATTTATTCTATTCTGCTTTTTGGTTTATTTCTGACCTTTTCAAGAGTAATTATTTTTTTCTGGGCAATTGGAGTGAGTTTAAGATGGCTAATTTTCAATAAGAAATTCGGACACATTGCCGAAAATTTAAGTTTAAAAAGTTTAACCATCGCTACTTTTATGATTTTGATATTGTTTTTAGTTCTTTTTTGGCCGCAGGTTTTGGCTCGATTGGATATTTCGCCGTATGAAGAAGCGGTTTCTTTGCGCGGATTTTACAATAAAGTTGCTTTTTTCGAAAAGCCATTTTGGGGAGTGGGAATTGGTAATTTCGTGAATTGGTTCAAAGAAATAAGTCCCGGCCTTACCCAGAATTTTTATCAGCCGATCCACAATATATATCTTCTGATTTTCTCCGAAACCGGAATTTTAGGCCTAATGACATTTTTATTGTTTTTGATTTTTATATTTAAGGAGTATTTTAAGAAAGTAGAGTTTAATAGGCTATTTCACTATTCTTTGATTATTCTTTTTCTGTTGGTTTTATTTCTGGGTCTTTTTGATCATTTTCTCTGGACATTACAGCAAGGGCAGATTATATTTTGGTTGACTGCCGGGCTTTTAGCAGCTCTAAGTCCTCGTAGCTTAACTGGATAAAGCGTCGGCCTCCGGAGCCGAAGATTAGAGGTTCAAATCCTCTCGGGGATACTATGAAATTAGTTGCTGATCTTCAGATCCATTCAAAGTACTCGCGGGCGGTGTCGCCGGAAATGGTGCTTGAAAATTTGGATAAATGGGCCAAGATCAAGGGCATCAATGTTTTAGGTACTGGCGATTTAACCCATCCTTTGTGGTTGAAAGAAATAAAACAAAAACTTGAGCCGGCCGAGCCCGGCCTTTTTAAATTAAAAAAAGAATGCAAAGTTGATTCGTTCGGCCGGCTGGATAATGAAGTTGAACCTCGCTTTATGCTGACTGGCGAGATAAGTTGCATTTATTCAAAAGGCGGCAAAGTCAGGCGGGTCCATCATCTTTATTTGGTTCCGGACATTGAAACAGCCGAAAAAATAAACGCTAAACTTTCTTTCATCGGAAATTTAAAATCAGACGGCCGGCCGATCCTAGGCCTTGATTCAAAAAAGTTTTTGGAAATTTGTCTGGAGGCTTCGCCTGACGTAATGATTATCCCGGCCCATGCCTGGACGCCTTGGTTTTCGATTTTTGGCTCCAAGTCTGGTTTTGATTCAATTGAAGAATGTTTTGATGATTTGTCAAAATATATTTACGCGGTTGAGACCGGATTAAGCTCGGATCCGGCCATGAATTGGCGCCTTTCCCAATTAGATAACGTCGCCTTGGTTTCCAATTCCGATTCTCATTCGCCGACCCGAATCGGACGGGAGGCTAATGTTTTTGACACAGAATTGTCTTATCAGAGGATTGTCGAGGCCATAAAATCAAGAGACCCGAATAAATTTCTTTTTACCGTAGAATTTTTTCCGGAAGAGGGGAAATATCATTACGACGGCCACCGGTTATGCAATATTTCGTTTGACCCGGAAGAAACAAAAAAACATAATTTTCTCTGCCCTAAATGCGGAAGGTCTCTGACGGTCGGCGTTTTGGCCAGAGTGGCCGAACTTGCCGACCGGCCAAACGGTTTTAAGCCTGCACGCGCCGTGTCTTATAAAAATGTTATTCCTTTAGACCAGATAATTTCTGATTCAATAGGCCTTAGTGTTACTTCTAATACCGGCTGGCCTAAAAGAGTTTTGTATGAGTATGAAAAATTAATTAAGAGCTTTGGCAATGAGTTCAATGTTTTGCTTAATACTTCGGCCGATAATTTAGAAAAATCGACCCTGCCCGAAATCGCCGAGGGTATTACTAAAGTTAGAGAGGGCCTGGTTCATATTGAGCCTGGTTTTGACGGTGAGTACGGAAAAATAAGGATTTTCACGGCTGACGAAAGGAAAAATGCTTCAAAACAAGGGCAATTGCTTTAAGCCAGCAGGCTGTGCCCCTCACATTTAGCATTCTGTGCTGTAAAGTATATCCAATCCAAGTGAGGGGTGTGGATAATTTTCTTGACTGGAGTCTCTCAGATTTGGTATAGTCAATATTACCCGTGATAAGGCCCCAAGCATCTAAAAACTCAATATTTTTGGGTATTTTATCGGCATATATTTTATATGCCTGTTTCTTTTTTGGCCATTTTCAAGCCCAGGCCGCGAATACGACTGCCGCCATTATAGATCAAGTCGGACCGCGCTATTTTATTAAAACTAATAACCAGTTTTGGCAGAAAAGTTTCGGAGTTAGACATGCTTTTGAAAATGGCTTTACCGCCGATCTGTCCGGCATCCAGCTGACTTTAGCCAGAATTTTTGGAGTGGAAGTCGAGCCTGTTAAACAGCTTCATGTTTTGCCTAAGACAATTCCAGCTTCATTGGAACCTTTGCCTAGCGAAGAGCTGGTCATTACCAGTGAAGAAAAAATTGATACCCTGGGAAACATTAAGGCTAAAGCCAGAGTAACCCGGCCAGCGCCTTCTGATCAAACCCCCTGGGGCGTCGCTCTTATTTATAATAATTCAGCTATAACTTTGACTTCCGGCGGAGCCGGAGTAAATGTGGCAGTTTTAGATACCGGAGTTTTAAAAACTCATTTTGATTTAAAGGATAGAGTTAAACAATGCAAGGATTTTACTGCTTTAAGAACGCTGGTCAGAGATGGATCTTGTGATGATAAACACGGCCACGGCACTCATGTTTCGGGAATTATTTTAGCTGACGCAGGTTCTGACAAGCTAGGAATCTATGGAGCGGCTCCGGAAGCAAATTTATTCAGCTATAAAGTCTGCGGCAATGACGGTTCTTGCTGGGCTGATGATATTGCTTATGCAATAAGAATTGCCGCCGATAACGAAGCAAATGTGATAAATATGAGTTTGGGAGCTGACGCCGAAAGCTCATTGATTCGGGAAGCCATGAATTACGCTGTTTCGAAAGATGTTTTGATTGTTGCCGCCGGAGGCAATGACGGCCCTTACCCGGCGAGCATTGATTATCCGGCGGCTAATGTTGGGGCTATTGCTGTTGGGGCGATAGATATTTCAATTTCTGTTCCTGATTGGAGTTCGCGAGGTATGAATCTCTTAACTCAGGCCTATGTGGTTGAAGAAAAAGATATGGAATTTGGTGCGCCGGGAACTAATATTGAATCGACCTGGAAAAACGGCGGCTATGCTATTTTATCCGGAACTTCAATGGCTTCGCCGCATATAACAGGATTAGCGGCCAAGTTTTGGCAATCAACTGCCCTAGAAGGAACAAAAGCTTCGGCTACCCGTGACTTACTTCACCAAATGGCCAAAGATATTTGGACTCTTGGCGACGATGATGCCACTGGATTTGGATTGCCACAGGTGAAGCAATGAAAGTTAACCGAGTAATTCGCACTCTTGTCACCTCTGACTTTTTATTAGTTTCCGGATTTACAGTTTTTGGTCCGGTTTTCGCCGTTTTTATTACCCAAAAAATTGAAGGCGGAACTTTGGCTATTATCGGTTTTACGGCGGCTATTTTTCAAATTGTAAAATCATCTTTGCAGATTCCGATTGCTAACTATCTTGATAAAAACCACGGCGAGAAAGACGATTTTTATTCTTTAATCATCGGTTCTTTTTTAATCGCTTTAGTGCCTTTTTTATATATCTTTGCTTTTAAACCAATTCATCTTTATCTTATTAATGCGATTTACGGAATGGGCGCAGCTTTTGCCATTCCGCCTTGGAACGCTATTTTTACCCGCCATATTGATAAGATGCATGAAAGCACTGATTGGGCGGTGGAGTCTGTCTCTATCGGGATCGGCGCGGCTTCGGCCGCGGCCCTTGGCGGAATTCTGGCCGAGAAATTCGGCTTTAAGGCTGTTTTTTTAGTGGCTGGTTTGGTGGCCATCGCCGGGGCCATCACTTTAACTAAGATTTATTCGGATTTAAGGAGAAAAGTCGGCCGGGGCCAGGTTTTTCCAAAGCCCGGCCGAAAACATCATTAGCTCGTCACTCATAACTTTTCAGATTCCGTCTCGTCAGAACTCGCCTCTGATTGTTTTTCGAAACGGTATCCGCTGAAGGATTATTTGTCTGCGAGTCTTGAGAGAAGAAAATGACACAACCAGAGCTAATGCTTATAATATAAGTAATACTAATGAACCAAGAAATTTCAAAAATCCTTTTTGAAATGGCCATGCTTTTGGAGATGAAAGAGGTTCCTTTTAAGCCAAGGGCTTACGAGAAAGCAGGGTTAATAATTGAAGCTTTGGAGGAAGATGTCAAAGACATTTACATAAGAGGCGGGTTGAAAGCATTGATGGATATTTCAGGAATAGGGCAGGGGATTGCCGAAAAAATTGAAGAATACATAAAAACAAAGCAGATTAAAGAGCACGAATATCTAAAAAAACAGGTACCGGTTGATGTCAAAGGCCTAACTTCCATTGAAGGCCTTGGCCCCAAAAGCGTCTATAAGCTTTATAAAGAACTTGGAATCAAAACAATCGGTGAGCTTGAAAAAGCGGCTAAAGCTGGGAAGTTAAGAAGCCTTGAAGGTTTTGGCGAAAAGTCGGAGGAAAAAATCTTAAAAGGCATTGAATTTTTAAAAAGCGGCCAGGGCCGTTTTATCTTAGGTTTTGTCTGGCCTTTAGCCAATTCCATTTTAGACCGGTTAAGATCTTTGCCTTATGTTGAAATTGCCGAGCCGGCTGGTTCAATAAGACGTATGCAGGAGACAGTCGGGGACTTGGATATTTTGGCGATTTCCAAAGAGCCGGGAAAAGTGATTGATTATTTTGTTAAAATGCCTGAAGCCAGCCACATTTACGCCAAAGGCCCGACCAAAGCCAATATCAGGCTTAACAACGGAATGGACGCGGACTTGAGGGTTTTAGAGCCGGCGTCGTTCGGCGCCGCTTTACAATATTTCACCGGCGACAAATACCACAATATCGCTTTGCGCGAAATTGCAATCAAGAAGGGATATAAACTGAATGAATACGGATTATATAAGGGTAAAAAATTAGTAGCCAGGAAAACAGAAGAAGAGATTTATGAAAAACTAGGCCTTGAATGGATTCCACCGGAAATCAGAATAAATTCGGGTGAAATTAAAGCGGCTCAAGAAGACAAACTGCCAAAATTGATTGAGTATGGTTCGTTGAAAGGCGATTTGCAGGTTCAAACCAATTGGACCGACGGCCAGAATTCAATCAAGGAAATGGCCGAAGCCGCCAAAAAAGCAGGCTTGGAATATATAGTTATCACTGATCATACAAAGAGCCTGGCTATGACTGGCGGTTTGGATGAAAAAAAATTATTAAAGCAGATGCGGGAAATAGACGAAGTCCAAAAGCAAGTAAGTGGCATTAAAATTTTAAAAGGCGCCGAAGTCAATATTTTAAAAGGCGGCCGGCCCGACATCTCCGACGAGGTTTTAGCTAAACTGGATGTTGCCGGCGGAGCGGTTCATTCAAATTTCAACTTATCCGAAAAAGAACAGACCTATCGGCTTGTTCGGGCGATGGAAAACCCGGATATTGACATAATTTTCCACCCGACCGGCCGGGTGATTCAAAAAAGAGAACCCTATAAAATAGATATTGACGCCCTAATCAAAGCGGCCAAAAGAACCAAGACTATTTTGGAGATAGACGCTTATCCGAGCCGGCTGGACTTGAAAGATCAGCATATCAGAAAAGCGGTTGAAGCCGGAGTGAAACTATCAATTGATTCAGATGCTCACAGTATTTTGCATTTTCAGTATTTGGAATTGGGAGTGGCTCAAGCGAGGAGGGGCTGGGCAGAAGTGAAAGACATTATAAATACCAGAAAGTGGCAGGATATGGTTAAGTTTTTAAAATGACCCAATTTCAAAAAATGGTGTACAATGTTGTTAGGAAAATCCCGAAAGGGAAGGTTTTGACTTATAAAGAAGTTGCCCGGCTTGCCGGCCGCTCACAGGCTTATCGGGCCGTCGGCAATGCCTTGAATAGAAATCCGTTCGATGATGTGCCATGCCATCGGGTTATTAGGGGCGATGGGAAGATTGGAGGATACGCGCATGGGGCAAAAGCCAAAGCTAAGTTATTAAAAAAAGAAGGTTTTATATGAATTATAGAATTTTACTTGTCGGCGGAGGAACTGGCGGACATATTTATCCTTTAATCGCGGTTAGCCGGGAGCTTCAAAAAATGGCCGGCGAAAAAGGAATAAACTTGAAATTGATGGCCGTGGCTGATTCAAATAGTTGGAGAAGCGAATTTGAAAGCCAAGGCATTCGGTTCAAAAAAATTTTAGCTCCCAAATTAAGACGGGTTGAAGGCGGCCGCCTGAATTTTTTTGCCTTTTTGACGATTCCTTTCGCTTTGATTCAGGCCCTATGGATTCTTTTTGTTTTTATGCCCAATCTTGTTTTTTCAAAAGGCGGCTTTGTTTCGTTTATCCCGGCCTGTGTCGCCATGATTTATTTTATTCCTGTTTTTATCCATGAGTCGGATTCTGTGCCCGGCTTGGTCAATCGATTTTCAGCCAAATTTGCCAAAAAGGTTTTCATTTCTTTTGAAAACTCGGCCAGATATTTTTCCGTTCAAAAAACGGTTTTAAGCGGCAATCCGGTGAGGGAAAGTTTATTTAACGGCAATAAAGCCGAGGCGGCCGGTTTTTTTAACCTTGATTCCGGCAAAAAAACGATTTTGTTTTTAGCCGGGAGCCAGGGAGCCGTGTTTATAAATAATCTGCTGATTGATTCTTTAGTCCAGTTGGTGAAAGATTTTCAGATTATCCATCAGACCGGAGTTAATAATTTTGAACTGGTTAAAAAAGAAACGGATAATATGAAAAATGAAGGCAGGTCAAGTTTCAGCGAGAGTATAGAAAAAAATTACCGGGCTTATAGTTTTTTAAACGAAGAAGAATTGAAAAACGCTTTTGCCATATCGGATTTGGTGGTTTCGCGCTCCGGCTCCAGCATTTTTGAAATCGCCGCTTTAGCGAAACCGTCAATTGTGATACCTTATCCTTATTCGGCCAGAAACCACCAGAAAGAAAACGCGGCCGAGTTCGCCAAATTCGGCGCGGTGGTTTTGGAAGAAGAAAATCTCAAACCCCATATTTTGATTGATCAGATTAAACATTTATTAAATAATTCTGGAGCTGGCGAGAAAATCAAGCAGTTTATTAAAACGGAGGCGGCAAAAATGATAGCCCAAGAGATTATGTCTAATGTCTAATTTTATTGGAAACCAAAATATAAAAGAATATTTTGAAAACTTGATAAAACAAGAAAGTTTAAGCCACGCCTATCTTTTTTATGGGCCGGAAGGGGTCGGCAAAAAGCTGCTTGTTTTTAAAATTTCAGAACTAATCGCCGGGCCGGCAGCCAGTAATCTTGATTTAAAAGTGATTGATAAAGGCGGGGATGAAGTTCATATCGCCGACATCAGGGAGTTGAAAAATTTCATCCATCTGACTCCTTTCGGAAAGTATAAAATCGCAATCATTAATAACGCCCACAACCTCGGCCGCGACGCTTCAAACGCCCTGCTTAAAATTTTAGAGGAACCGCCGGGGAAATCCATCTTATTTTTAGTAAGCCATCTTCCGAAAATGCTTCTTTCTACAGTGGTTTCGCGCTGTCAGTCCATGAGATTCAGGCCCTTGAAGAAGGAAGAAATTTTAAGCCATCTGGTCGGCGCCGGCAAAATAAAGAAAGATATTGCTTTATCTGTTGCCAGGCTTTCTAACGGCTCCTTGGGTATGGCTATGGATTTGGCTGATAATTTTGAAATTTTCCAAAAAAATATTAGTTTATTGAATAAGTTGATGAAGGCCGATTTAAAAGAGCGGTTTGAGACGGCTAAGAAAATTTCGGGCAGTTCCGAAGATTTAAAAAAGGCGGCCGGAGATTGGTTTGTTTATTCGGCTTCGCTGGCGGACAAAAAGCTGGCTAAAGAAATTTTGCATTTAAACAACATTCTTTCAAGGCCGCAGTTTAACCATCGTTTGGCTCTGGAGAATTTTATGATTAAACTCTGATGCATAAACCTTTAATAGAAAATTTAAAAAAGGAATTAAACGGCGTTTTGGAGTTTTTGAAAAATGATCTTACCCAGTTAAGGGGCGGCCGGGCCTCGCCGGTTTTAGTTGAAAATTTAAAAATTGATGCTTACGGGGCCAGATTGAATTTGAAAGAGGTGGCGACGATAATGGTTCCGGACGCCAAAACCTTAATTATTCAGGTCTGGGATAAAAATGGGGTCAGCGCCGTAGCTAAAGCGATTGAAGAAAGCCGTCTTGGCTTGAATCCGAATATTGACGGCCAGAATATAAAATTGGCAATACCGCCTTTGGTGGATGAAAGGAGGAAAGAAATGATAAAGCTTTTGCATGACAAACTTGAACAGGCCCGGATAAGAATAAGGCGCGGCCGGGACGAAGTTTGGCATAAGGTTCAGAATTTGGAGAAAGAAAAGAAGATTTCAGAGGACGATAAATTCAGGGCTAAAGATGAGCTTCAAAAAATTGTGGATGAATTTAATAAGAGAGTGAAAGAATTGGGGGAGATGAAAGAAAAAGAATTAAGCGGATAGATGCTTACGGCGATAATTTTTATCATTGTTTTAGGAGTATTAGTGCTGGTGCATGAGTTCGGGCATTTTTATGTGGCTAAAAAAGCCGGAATGAAGGTGGAAGAATTCGGTTTCGGGTTTCCGCCGCGTCTTTTCGGAGTCAAAAGAGGCGAAACAGTTTATTCAATCAATTTAATTCCTTTCGGCGGTTTTGTGAAAATTTACGGCGAAGACGGAGAAGGAAAAAACGATTCAAGAAGCTTTGCTTCAAAGCCGGCGGGAAAACGGGCCCAAGTCATCGTAGCTGGCGTTTTGATGAATCTTTTTTTAGCGGCGGTTCTTCTCGGTTTTGGGAATGCTTTGGGTTTAAGAATCGGATTAGCCGGCAATGAAGATTTTGCCGCCAAAGACGTAAAAATCCAAATAATTCAGGTTTCCCAAGATTCGCCCGCCCGCACCGCCGGATTAAAAACTTTAGATGAAATTGAACAAATTCAAAAAGACGGTGATATACTTAGACCGAAAAGCGTTGAAGAGGTTCAGGGCTTTGTAAAGAAATACGGCGGCGAAGAAATAGTTTTGACTGTTTTTAGAAACGGCGGAGAAATTAATTTGAAACTTACTCCAAGAAAAAACCCGCCAGCCGGACAGGGCGCCATCGGCGTCAATCTAGCTAAGACCGGGGTGGTGTCTTATCCCTGGTACGAGGCGATTTGGCGGGGGATTCGCGACACCGGAGTTATGGCCGTCAATATTACGATTACTCTCGGCATTTTTTTCAAGAATCTTTTTATTGATTCACGTTTAATCGGCGATGTTTCCGGGCCGATCGGCATTGCGGTTTTGACCGGCCAAGCCGCCGGGCTCGGGTTCAATTATTTGCTTCAATTTGTGGCTTTGCTTTCAATAAATCTGGCTGTTTTGAATATTATGCCTTTTCCGGCTCTGGACGGCGGCAGGCTGCTTTTTATCGGCATTGAGAAATTTAAAGGTTCGCCGGTTCCAAAAAAAATTGAGGGATTCGTAAACGCGGCCGGATTCGCCTTTTTGATTGCTTTGATGATATGGATTACAGTTAAAGATGTAGCTAAGTTTTTTTAACGAGAAAGCCTCTCGGGCATAGTTGTTTCGGAAACGCTCGGCCTCGTACAACTAGAGTACAGTGTCCGACTTCTGTTTATCAGAATAAACCCTCGCTCCTCGTTCGCCTCGCTACATATAACATCTCCTCTTAACGGCTCGGCTCGCGAGGTTCCTCAACAACTATACCCTGCGGGCTTTCTCAAAAATGAAATTATCACAACTTTTCACAAAAACATTACGTGAATCTCCAAAAGACGAGGAGAGTATCAACGCTAAACTTTTAATCCGCGGTGGTTTTGTTGCTAAGAATTCGGCCGGAGTTTATACATTTTTGCCTTTGGGTTGGCGAGTGGTTGAAAAAATCACGAAAATAATTAAAGAAGAGATGAACGCAATTGACGGTCAGGAACTTTTTATGCCGGCTTTGGTTGATAAGAAATATATGGAGCCAACCGAGAGGTGGAATTTGGATGTAGGTTATTTTGCCAAATCAAAAAATGAAAAAGAGGCTAATTTTGTTCTTGGTTGGTCTCATGAAGAGGTTTTAACGGATATCGCTGCTAAATTTATCAATTCATACAAAGATTTGCCGTTTTATGCTTATCAAATACAGACAAAATTCAGGCATGAAGCCAGGCCTAAATCCGGACTTTTAAGAGGCAGAGAATTTATGATGAAGGATTTGTATAGCTTTCATGTCTCGGAAGAAGATTTGAATAGTTATTATGAAAAAGTAAAAGCTGCTTATCTAAAAGTTTTTGAACATTGCGGGTTAAGAACAATTTACACTTTGGCTGGAGGCGGGGTCTTTACTGATAATTTTACGCATGAATTTCAGGTTTTAGCCGATATTGGAGAAGATACGATTTACGTTTGTTCGAAATGCGAGTATTCGGAAAATAAAGAAATTACAAAACTGAAAGATGGCGACAAATGCCCTAAATGCGCCGGTAAAATATCAGAAAAAAGAGCAATAGAAGTTGGCAATATTTTTAAAAACGGCATTAAGTATTCCGAAGCTTTAGGACTCTATTTTGTAGACGAAAATGGAGATAAAAAACCGGTGGTGATGGGTTCTTATGGAATCGGTGTTAGCCGACTGATGGGTACGATAGTAGAGATTTATAATGATAAGAACGGAATTATTTGGCCGCAAAACGTCGCGCCGTTTATAGTTCATTTAATTGTTTTGAACGGTAAAAATGAAGAAGCCGACAAAATTTATGAAAATCTACAAAAAGCCGGAACCGAAGTTTTATACGATGACCGTTTAGCCCAAAGCCCGGGCGAAAAATTCGCTGATGCCGATTTAATCGGCTGCCCGATTCGGATTGTGGTTAGTGAAAAAACCTTAGAGAAAAACTCGGCGGAGATTAAATCAAGGGAACAACAAAAAACCGAACTCGTTAAGTTGACTAATTTAGTCGATAAAATAAGATAAGGTGGATGCTAGACAAATTTTTCGGCGCTTTCTCCAAAGACATCGGCATAGACTTAGGTACGGCTAATACCCTTGTTTATGTTAAGGGGCGGGGGATTGTCATTAATGAGCCGTCGGTCGTGTCGGTTAATAAAAAAACCGGCCAGATTATTGCCATTGGAAGCGAGGCCCAGAAAATGATCGGTAAGACCCCTCCTTTTATTGTCGCTTCGCGCCCCCTTGTTTCTGGAGTTGTTTCCGATTTCGAGGTCACCGAACAGATGCTTAAATACTTTATCGACAAAGTCCATAAAGAATCTTTTACTCTGGTGCCGCGACCACGTGTTGTTATCGGAATTCCATCCGGCGTGACTGAAGTTGAAAAAAGAGCCGTGGAGGACGCTGTTTTCAACGCCGGAGCAAGAGAAGTTTATTTGATTGAAGAACCGATGGCCGCGGCCATCGGCGCAAGACTCCCGATTTACGATCCAGAAGCCAATCTTATTGTTGATATTGGTGGCGGCACGGCCGAAGTGGCTTTGATTTGCTTAGGGGGGATGGTTGCGTTGCGGAGCATTAGAATCGCCGGCGATAAATTTAATGAAGACATAATTCAATACATTAAGGATGAGTCTAGGCTTTTAATCGGCGAACGGATGGCCGAAGACATAAAAATTTCCATCGGTTCGGTCTGGCCGGAAGTCGAAGAACTGGATATGGAAATAAGCGGCCGTGATGCTGTTACTGGCCTGCCTAAGGAAATTAAAATCACTTCTTCGGAAATTAGAAAAGCGTTGATGCGTTCGACCAGAATCATAATTAACGCTGTCAAAGACACTATTGAAGACACTCCGCCGGAGCTCATCTCTGATTTGACTAAAAAAGCGATATACCTGGCTGGCGGTGGGAGCCTTTTAAGGGGGTTTGACGTTTTACTGGCTAATGAGACAAAGCTTCCAGTTAAAATAGTCGACGATCCTTTGACGGCCGTGGTCAGGGGCTGTGGCATCGTCCTTGAAGATATTGATAAATTAAAAGACATTTTAATTAGCACCGATAAGGAAGAATTTCAATAATGAGAAGTTATAAGGTTAGTTTAGATAGCGATGCTCTTGAACCAGAAGAGTCGTTTTTAGAATCGGTTTCGTCTGAATCAAAGATTGAAGGGCCAATAAAGTCAGGTTTTTTTGTTATTTTTTATTTCGGGATTCTGATGATTTTGGGATTTTTTGCGATTGCCGGTTTTAATCTTGGAATTGTAAAGGGCGACTATTTCGCTGACCTTTCGGCTAAAAACCAATTTATTTCAGTGTCATTCCCTCCTCAGCGCGGATTGATTTATTCCAAAGAAGGGAATCTTTTGGCTTCGCATAAAGAATCTTTTAGCCTCTGGTTCCTTCCTTCAAAAATTCCGGCCGGTAAAAAAGAGGAGGTAATTTTAAAATTGTCGGAGGCTCTTGGCTTGCACCATGACTGGCTCTCAGAACTGATTGAAAGGAGTATGAATATGGCTTCTTTTTTGGTAAAAAAGGATCTTACCGGAGAGGAAAAGGAAAAAATCCTGGCCCTGAACTTCCCGAATCTTCTTGTTACCACTAGTAGTACTAGAATTTATCCGGATGGTCAGATTTTTTCGCATTTGATCGGTTATGTGAGTTTAGTTAACCGAGATGATCTCAATAAGGACGGTTATTACAAAATCAATGACGAAATCGGCCGCGAAGGCCTTGAGAGTTTTTATGAAAACGAACTCCGGGGTCGGCGGGGCAAGATTCTCATCAATCGTTTTAAAGACGAAGATCAGATTTCAGAACCTCAAAAGGGAAATAGCTTGGTTTTAAATATAGATTCCGAATTGCAAAAAAATATATATCAGGAGTTGGATAGAGCCTTGAAAGAAATCGGTTCGCGCTCCGGAGCGGCGGTGGCGATAGATCCGAGAGACGGCCGGGTTTTATCTTTAGTCAGCCTGCCTTCATACGATAATTCGAGCTTCGCCGGCGGATTAAGCTTCGAAGAATTCAAATTATTTTTTGAGAATCGGAGAGAACCTTTGTTTAACCGGGCGATTTCTGGCCGATTCGCCCCGGGTTCGACGATTAAACCAATTATCGCTTTGGCGGCTTTGGAAGAAGGGGTGATCAGCCCGTTAAAAAAAATCAATGCTCCCGGTCTGATCACTATTTCCAATCCTTACAATCCGCAGATTATTTATACTTTCAGAGATTGGAAAAACCATGGCTGGGTGAATATGAGAGAGGCCATCGCTAATTCCTCTGATATTTATTTCTACACCGTTGGTGGCGGCTTTTATGACATTGAGGGGCTCGGCATTCAAAAGATTGCTGAGTATTTTAAGTTTTTTAAAATTAATTCTCTCTTGGGCATAGATTTAAACGGTGAGGCGGCCGGTTTTGTGCCGAGTCCGGAATGGAAAAAAGATTTTCGCAAAGAAACCTGGTATAAGGGCGACACATTCAATGTTTCAATTGGCCAAGGCGATTTACTGGCTACGCCTCTTTGGGTTACTTCTTTTATCGGCGCTTTGGGCAACGGCCATGCTTTATACCGGCCTTTCATAGCAGATAAGGTTTTAGATGAAAAAAACATTGTTATTAAAACTTTTGAGCCGGAAATTATCCAGGAATTCAATTTCAGCAAAGAAAATTTGGAGGTTGTCCGGGAAGGGATGAAACTGGCCGCCGAGATTGGCACGGCCAAGGTTTTATCTGATTTGCCTTTTGAAGTCGGGGCCAAGAGCGGAACGGCTGAAGTAATAAAGGGCCAAAGCACCAATTCCTGGATTTCTGTTTTTGCTCCCTATGATAATCCACAGATTGCGTTGACAATAATGATGGAATCGGGTAAAGAAGGAAGTTATATACCACATCAGATAGCGTATCGAATACTGAAAGATTACTTTGCAAAATAGTTTTTATGTATCTTAGCCAAGAAGGATTAAAAAAAATAAAAGACGAACTTGAGAAGAGGAGATCTTCGCGCCTTGAAATTTCCCAAAAAATTCAGGAAGCGAAAACGCTCGGAGACTTATCTGAAAACGCCGAATATCAGGAGGCCTTGTCGATCCAGTCTTTCAATGAAGGAAGGATTTTAGAAATTGAAGAAATTTTAAGACGGGCGGAAATTCTGGCCGAAGGGAAGGGCCATAGCCACGAAGAGGTTGAAATTGGCTCTCAAATAAAGACCGAATCAAAATTCGGGGCAAAGCAGTTCACCATCGTCGGTTCTTCAGAAGCTGATCCGGCTAAGGGCTTTATTTCTGACGAATCGCCTTTGGGTAAAGCGTTTTTAGGGCGGAAGAAAGGCGAGGAAGTTGAAGTGGAAACGCCCAAAGGCAAAGCCAAGTACAAGATTTTGGAGATACTTTGAATGGAAAGCAACTCGGCATAGCGTTTTCTTCTCTCAAGACTCGCAGACAAATAATCTTTCAGCGGATACCGTTCCGTAAATAAGAATTTATCTTCACTAAAATTTGGCGACAAATAAGGCACCCTCCACCCTATTTGTCATCGCCAAATTTTCACCCGCTTCAGTTATTTGTATCTACTCCCTTGTAGTTCAGAAATCGCTACACCTCGTCGCTTTCCGATTGCTTTATACGGAAGAAATTGGTTATACCCCTCGCTTCCAAAAAATCACATCTTCGTTTCTTCATTTTTTAGTTCAGAAAAGCCTTGACAAACCAAGTTTAGATTAGTAACCTCTCTATAGACCTTAGTTGGTAAATTTTGATGAGATGAGAGGAGATTTTCTATGACTACGACCGAACGAGTAAGACTCGAAGAGCCACGCCTCTTCCACGAAATTGATGGTTTAGATGATCACATTCTCGAAGATCTTGCAAATATAGATGACGAAAACGCCATTGTAATATGCAAGATTGGGCTTCCAGCCGACCAACTCTTCGGATTGGAAGGTGAGCAGTATGGTATCTACATCTTTTTGATCAACAGCATGGGCAACCGGGTCATCAAGGGTGTACGTACCGAACGTCACGAAGGACAAAAAGGGAAAACGATTACCCTTAGAGCTGTCAAGGCCGTGATGTCAGCATTCGTCTCAAAAGAATTCCGCATCGTCGAGTTCAAGTACAACACATCGGCTAGTTGGTAAACTAGTTGGTCATTGGAATCAACTCAACGCCGCAGTATTGTTAACACTCGCGGCGTTTTTTTGCGAAAACCGACAAGGGTGTAGCTTTTCGCAATAAATTTTTTCTGGTATCCTGAATCTATGGCCCTGGAAGAAATAAGAAAAGCGAGGCTGAAGAAACTGGAAAATATAAGAAAAGCTGGGATTGATCCGTATCCGGCCGAGAGTTTTCGTTCACGGGGAACCGCGGAAACACTGAAAAATTTCGCGGAATTATCGGAGGGGAAAAAGAAAATTACCCTGGCGGGCCGATTGATGTCTTTGCGGGATCACGGCGGTTCTGTTTTCGGCGATTTAAAAGACGAGAGCGGCAAGATTCAGCTTTTTTTCAAAAAAGATGCATTAGGTGAAAAAGATTTCGGTTTTTTTCTTGAAAACTTCGACATCGGCGATTTTATTGAGGTAGGCGGCGTCTTAATAAAAACCAAAGTCGGTGAGCCGACTCTGGAAGTCCAAAGTTTCCGAATGCTGGCAAAGACGCTTTTGCCTTTGCCGGAAAAATGGCACGGTCTTCAGGACAACGAAGAAAGATTCAGAAAAAGATATTTGGATTTAATATTTAACGAAAATGTTAAAAGAAAGTTTGAATCCAGGTTTAAAATAATCCAAAAAATTAGGCAGTATTTTTCGGATCGAGGAAGCGTTGAAGTTGAGACTCCGATTCTCCAAATTATTCCTGGCGGCGCCTTAGCCAAACCTTTTAAAACTCATATGAACACTCTTGATTTGGATTTATACCTTCGAGTGGCGCCCGAACTTTATCTTAAACGCCTTTTAATCGGCGGTTTTGAAAGCGTTTTTGAAATTGGTCGGAATTTCAGAAACGAGGGCATTGACCGTGACCATAATCCGGAATTCACGATGTTAGAAGCTTATTTCGCCTATCGGGATTATAATTGGCTGATGGAATTTACAGAGGATCTTTTCGTTCATTTAAATGAAAATTTTAAAAAACCATTCAAGAGAATTAAATTTAATGAGTTGGTGAAAGAAAAAGATAATCCTGATGAAATTTTTAAGAAACTGATCCGGCCGAAAATCATTGAGCCGACATTTGTGATTGACCATCCGGTTGAATTGTCGCCCTTGGCCAAGAAGTTAGGAGAAGATCAGCATCATGTCGCCAGGTTCCAGCTTATTGCCGGCGGCTTTGAATTGTGCAACGCCTTTTCAGAACTTAATGACCCTCTGGATCAAAAAGAAAGATTTAAAGAGCAGAAGAAATTAAAAGGCGATGAAGTTCATCCTTATGACCAGGAATTTCTGGAGGCTTTAGAATACGGAATGCCGCCAGCGGCTGGCATTGGAATAGGCATAGACAGGTTAGTGATGTTTTTGACTAATTCAAATAATTTAAGGGAAATAATTTTATTTCCGACGATGAAGCCTAAGGATTGATGCTCGACACTAAATTTATTCGTCAAAATCCGGAAGAAGTTAAAGAAAGCTTGAAGAAGAGGAATTTTGATGCTGAATTAGTAGATAGGATTTTGAGCTTGGATGAAAGGCGGAGACATGTTTTGGGAGAACTGGAAGAGGGGAGAGCTGAGATAAATAAAAAATCAAAGGCCGCGCCGCCGCCGGTGGAAATTGAAAATCTCAAAAAACTCAAAGAAAAAATTAAAATTCTCGAGAATGAATTGGAATTAGTTGAAAAAGATTTAAATGAATATTTACATCAGCTGCCGAATTTGCCTTTACCCGATGTTCCGGTCGGCAAAGACGAGAAAAGCAACAAAATTTTATATGAAGTAGGGAAGAGGCCGAAATTTAGTTTTGAGCCAAAAAAGCATTACGAACTTGGGGAGTCGCTGGAAGTTATTGATATCGAAAGGGCAGCCAAAGTTTCCGGTTCGCGCTTTGGTTATTTGAAAGGCCTTGGCGCCCGATTTGAATTCGCTCTGATAAATTTTACTTTGGCTAGACTGACCGACAAAAAATGGGTTGGAAAAATTGCCAAGAAAAATAAATTAAGTATTTCTGGCAAAGAATTTATTCCGGTGATTCCGCCTGTTTTGATAAACGAAAAAGCGATGAAAGGAATGGGATATATTGATACGGAAGCTGACCGCGAAGATAAATATTTTTTGGAAAAAGATAGAGAGTATCTGGTCGGCACTTCGGAACAGTCAATCGGGCCGATGCATATGGATGAAGTTTTTGGCGAAAAAGATCTGCCGGTCCGGTATCTCGCTTTTTCTTCTTGTTTCAGGCGCGAGGCCGGAAGCTACGGCAAAGACGTTCGCGGATTTATGCGTGTTCACCAGTTTGATAAATTGGAGATGTTTTCTTATGCCCGGCCGGAAGATTCGGCTTTAGAGCATAAATTATTTTTGGCGATTGAAGAAGAATTAATGAAAGAGCTGGACTTGCCTTACAGAGTGGTTCATCTTTCAACCGGAGATTTAGCCAGACCTCTGGCTTCAACTTTTGACATTGAAACTTGGTTTCCAGGACTGGGCGAATATAAAGAAACCCATTCGACTTCAAACGCGACCGATTTTCAGTCAGGGCGTCTAGCCATCAGGCTAAGAAGAAAAAACGGCGATTTGGAATTTGTTCATATGTTGAACGGAACCGCTTTCGCCATGTCCAGAATCCCAATTGCCATTTTGGAGAACTATCAGCAGAAAGACGGTTCAATAAAAATTCCAAAAGCTCTCAAGAAGTATCTTTAAAGAATGACAAAATTTAATCATGGCTACCGGGACGAGTTAAGGGATAAAAGAAAAAAGCGAAAAATCAGAGTCGCTTTTTTGGTCGTTTCTTCGTTATCGTTCTTCATTATATTTGTCGTTTATGCCTTATTTTTTTCCGGCTGGTTTTCAGTAAAGGGAATTGAATTAAGCGGCAATCAAAAAGTAGGCGAAGAAGAAATTAAAAAAATAATCAAACCATTTTCAAATATTCTTTTTTCTAGCTCTCAAAAGATAGAAAATTCTCTCAAAAAAAATTTTCCGATCATCGGCCAAGCCAACGTAAGCAAAAATTTTTTCAATAAATATCTAAACGTTAGGATAGATGAAAGGAAAACGACTGGGATATGGTGTCGAAGCGGCAATGATCGATGTTTTTATTTTGATAAAGACGGATTTTTATTCAAGCCAGCTGCCCGATTTTCAGGCGAAACATTTTTAGCCATAGAAGACGGCCGGGGTGGTGATTTTAAATTGACTGACAGTTTTGACGACAAGGAACTTTTTGAAAAAATAAATTTAACCAAAGATATTCTGGACGAGTTAAAAATAGTCGCCTATAATAATTTTTTCCTGCCACCAGACTCGTTTGAGTTTTGGATAAAAACCAAGGATGGCTGGTATATTTATTTGGATAAAGAAAGTAACATTCAGGCTCAGTTGGTGGTGCTTAAAAAATTTTTGGAGGAGAAGTTGTCCGTCGACCGCCGACAGAACCTTCAATACATCGATTTGCGGGTGAATAACCGAATTTATTATAAATAACATGATTTTGTTTTTTCAAGAATTATTACTTTTTGCGGCTACCCAATTGATTGGGATTTTTGTAGTTTTAAAAGGCCAAACTTTAATTAAAGAACAAATTATTGTTGATTTTAGCGTTGGCGAGGTAGTTTTTTCCCTGATTTTCTTAGCTGTTTTCATCTATTTCGCTAGAAACTTCCGCAAATCAGCCTTCTTTTTTAGATTGATTCTTAGCCTCGCCATTTTTTCCGGCAGCCAGACTGTTTTTTCTCTAATTTCAAATGAATCGGTTTTTTCTACTTTTGCCGCTGTCTTGCTTGCTTTCGGGGTTTTAAAAGCAAAAATCGTCCTGCTTCACAATATCGGAATTGTCCTGGCTTTGGCCGGCATTGGCGCCGTTTTAGGGATGTCGTTTGCGCCTTTGCCAGTTATTATTTTACTGTTGGTTTTATCTTTTTACGACATTGTCGCCGTTTATAAAACTGGCCACATGGTTAAGATGGCTGAAGATATGATTAAATCAAAAGCCATTTTCGGCTTTGTTATTCCTCAAAAACTTCAGGGCTGGAAAGAAAATCTTAAAAATGTCAGGCCCGGTGAAGAATTTATGATTTTAGGTTCAGGCGATATAGTGATGCCGCTTCTTTTGATTGCTTCGGTTATTGGTTTTCATGGCTTGGCTCATGGATTGGTTGTTTTTCTATTTTCTATATTTGGCCTTTTTTTGACTTATTATCTTTTTATTATCCAGAAAACCCGGCGGCCGATGGCGGCTCTGCCGCCGATTGCAGTAATGTCGATAATCGGATATTTGATTTCTTTGATTTAAGTATTGCTATTGATTACGAATATTGATTATATGGACATGAATCCATATAATTAAGAATAATGAAATATAAATTTGCCGTTTCCGGAGCAGCTGATCAGGGTTTTTGTGAAATAGATACTCCTCAAAAAGCTGAAGAAGTTGGTCGGGAAATAATCCGCCAAGGCGGAATACTGATTACTGGCGCCACTACCGGTATTCCTGAATTTTCAGCCAAGGGAGCAAAAGAGGAGGGCGGTATCGTCATTGGTATGAGTCCGGCCGCCTCTTTTCAGCACCACCTGAAAACTTATAAACTTCCGACTCAATATTATGATACCATCATTTTTACTGGATTTGATTATTCAGGAAGAAATTTATTATTGACAAAGTCTGCCGACGCCGTTATCGTAATATGTGGTGGCTTTGGAACTTTGAATGAATTTACAATTGCTTTGGAAGATAATAAACCAATCGGAGTCTTAACCGGCACTGGCGGTACAGCCGAAGAGATTTCTAATCTTTTGATTAACATTAAAGATCCTCATCGGCACGGCGCCGGCAAGGTGGTTTTTTCCAATGAACCAAAAGAACTGGTAGCTAAGCTTATAAAATTAATTGCCGAGGGGCAAAAAGAATTAAAAATTTCCCCGCCAATAGGGGAATAGGTCGTTTTCTCACTTTAAACAAATTAAATTATGAACAACGAGGAAAAACTTGTTGGAAAAATAACCCATTATTATAATGGCATCGGCGTCGGAATAGTCGAGTTGTCGAATGAGCTGAAAAAGGATGATACCATCCATGTAAAGGGCAAGAGCGTCGATTTTGAACAAATGGTTGATTCAATGCAAATTGAGCATGACCAGATTGATCAGGCCGGAAAAGGCGATGTGGTTGGAATAAAAGTGAAGGAGAAAGTGAAAGAAGGCGACGAAGTATATTTAAGTAATAAATAAAAAGTAATAAATAAAAAAATGGCGGAATTTAAAGCTAATAATTTTTCTGTTAAAGAGGAGCTTCCGGTAATCGCTTTGCGGGAAGTAGTTTTACTTCCTACTTTAATCGTCCCTTTGCCCCTTTTAATCGGCCGGCCCAAAACCATGGCCGCTTTGGATAAAGCCATGTCTGAAGATAAGCTGGCTGTCTTCATAGCCCAGAAAAACCACTCCGAAGAAATTATTCCGGAAAATCTTTACTCCGTCGGCACTCTTGGCAGGATAAACATGATTATGAAAACGAGCGGCGGGACAGCCAGAGTGGAAGTGGAAGGCATTAAAAGAGTCAGAATTTTAAACTATTCCAAAACCGAGCCTTATCTTTCAGTTAAAATAGAGCCTTTAACTCTTGAAACTAATGGAGGAGTTGAAGCCGAAGCTTTAATCAGGTCAATTTTAGAAAATTTCGCTAAAATTTCGGAAGTCATAAGGCCTCTTCCCCAGGATTTTTTTAACCTAATCCAAAACATAAAAGATCATGAACAGGTTCTTTATATTCTTGTTTCTCAACTTTCCATACTGGGCTATCTTAATACTGCCGACCAGCAGAAAATACTAGAAACGGTTGACATAAGAGAACCCCTTAAGGAAATCAATAAAAGGCTTCTTAAAGAAGTTGAGATTTTAGAAACGGAGAAGAAATTAGCTAAAGAAACCAGAAAGCAGCTTGGCAAAATGCAAAAGGAGGTTTATCTCCGGGAGCAGCTTCGGAGCATTGAAAAAGAATTAGGGCTTTCCGGTGAAAAAACCGAATTTGAAACGCTCCGTAAAAAAATAAAAGACGCGAAAATGCCTAAAGAAGTGGAGGCTAAGGCATCTAAAGAGCTTGAGAGAATGGAAAAAATGCCGTCTTTCAGCCCCGAGGTTTCTTACATCAGGACTTATCTTGACTGGCTGGTTGAATTGCCCTGGTCAGATTCGACTAAAAGCAAAATAGATATCAAAAGGGCTTTCCAGATTCTGGAAGAGGATCATCACGGCCTTGAAAAAGCCAAGGAGAGGATTTTGGAATATCTGGCTGTTCAAAAACAAGTCGGCAAAATCAAGGGTCCGATTCTTTGTTTTATTGGTCCGCCCGGGACCGGAAAAACTTCAATCGGCCAGTCTATTGCAAAGTCTTTAGGCCGGAAGTTTTTGAGGATTTCTTTGGGCGGGGTAAGAGATGAGGCCGAGATAAGGGGCCACCGCCGGACTTATGTCGGCGCTTTACCTGGCCGGATTATTCAAGGCATCCATACTGTTAAAGTAAATAATCCGGTTTTCATGCTGGATGAAATAGACAAGATTGGTTACGATTTCAGAGGCGATCCGTCGGCCGCTCTTTTAGAGGCGCTTGATCCCCAGCAGAATCATTCTTTTTCTGATCATTATCTGGAGGTGCCCTTTGATTTGTCTAATGTTTTATTCATCACTACGGCTAATGTTTTAGACACTATTCCGCCGGCCTTAAGGGACAGACTTGAAATAATAGAATTTCCTGGTTATACCGAGCATGAAAAATTCCACATCGCTGAGGGATTTTTGATTCCCAGGCTTCTTAAAGAGCATGGGGTTGAAAAAATAATCAATTTTACCGGTCCGGCAGTTAAAGAAGTAATCGCTAAATATACCCGCGAAGCCGGAGTAAGGGATTTGGAAAGGCAATTAGCCAAAGTGATCAGGAAAAATGTTAGAAATATAGTTGAAAACAGTAGGAAAGCCGGGAAAATTTCGATTGAGCTTACTTCATTGAGGAAATTTTTGGGTCCGGAAAGGTATACTTCCCAATTGGCCGAAAAAAGAGACGAAATTGGAGTAGCCACAGGGTTGGCCTGGACTTCGGTCGGCGGGGAAGTTTTGGCGGTTGAAGTGACCAAAATGCCTGGTAAAGGGAAGCTGGAATTAACTGGCCATTTAGGCAACGTGATGAAGGAGTCGGCTAAGACGGCTTTGTCTTTTTCCCGGGCTTACACTTCATCAAACACTTCAAGTCCAGCAAAAGATTTTTACAATTATGACATTCATATCCATGTTCCTTCAGGCGCCATTCCTAAAGACGGCCCCTCGGCCGGAGTAACTATTTCCACTGCTTTGGTTTCGCTTTTTACTAGAGTCAAAGTCAGAAAAGACGTAGCTATGACCGGAGAGGTGACTTTAAGAGGTAAGGTTCTTGAAATCGGCGGAATTAAAGAGAAAGTTCTAGCTGCCCACCGGGCTGGCATAAAAAATATAATTCTGCCCAAAGACAACGAGAAAGATCTTGATGATGTGCCCAAAGAAATCAAAAAAGAAGTGGACTTTATTTTTGTCGAGCACATGGACGATGTCTTGAAAGCGGCTTTAAGATGGCCTAAAGATTCCAAAGAGCAAAAAATTCAACCCCGAAGTTTAATTGCCCAAAGGACTTATATTTCATGAATTCCGATTTTATAGTTTTTCCGTCATCAAAATCTTTATTGGCTGTCGGCCTTATTTCGGCCATTTTGGCACCGATCGTAGGAGTAATTTTGGGACTTTATTTTTTGAAAAGGCCCCAGTTGGTTAAAGAAGGGAGAAGTATTCTTCTGGTCGTAGCATTGTGGCTGGCCGTTATTTTTACAGTTGCTTTTTAAAAAGGGCAGAAAAGATTTTTTATACGCTAGTTCAATTTTAATCGGGACGATTGTCGGAGTCGGTATTTTTGGAATTCCATTTTCATTCGCCAAGGCCGGTTTTTTGGCCGGTTTTTTATTTTTGGTTTTTGTTGGCGCAGTCAGTTTGATAATAAATCTGATTTTCGGCGAAGTGGTTTTGAGGACCAAAGAATTGCATCAATTCACCGGTTACACCAAAATTTATTTAGGCCAAGGAGTAAAAAAAATGGCCGCTTTCGCCTGGTTTGCCGGCATTTACGGGGCCCTGCTAGCCTACATAATAATAAGCGGAAGTTTTCTTTTTAATATCTTCGTTTCTTGGTTTTACACCGCCCCGGCTTTTTACAGCACTTTATTTTTTATTTTTGTTTCTTTGGCTGTTTTAGCCGGTTTGAGGGCGGTAGCCTGGTTTGAATTTTTTATGGTTGCTTTTTTTACGGTTATCGTTTTTTTGATTTTCATTTTTGGGATTCCTAAAATTGATTTATCTAATTTAGCCATGCTTTCCACTAGCGAATTTTGGTTTTTGCCTTACGGCATCCTGCTTTTCGCCTATGCCGGTTTTAGTGCTATTCCGCTCCAGCGCGAGCTTTTAAAAGACCACCCCGGTATTTTGAAAAAATCAATTTTATGGGGCAGTCTGATTCCGGCGCTTCTTTATTTCGTTTTTACTTTAGCGGTGGTCGGCATTTCCGGAGAAACCACTTCGCCCGACGTGGTCAGTGGGTTGGCCGAATTTCTGGACTACCGAATTATTTTCCTTATTTCTTTTTTCGGTCTTTTAACCATCACTACTTCTTTTATGGCTTTGGCCTCAGTTTTAATCGAAACATTCCGACTTGATTACGGATTTAAAAAATTTAAAGCCTGGGCTCTGGCCGTTTTTATCCCTTTTATTTTATTTTGGTTCGGAGTCAGGAATTTTATTGAAGTGATTTCTTTAGCTGGTTCGGTGGCCATCGGAATTGAAGGGGTAGTCTTGGTTTTTATGTATAAGGCGGCAAAAAAAGGGGGGAACCGCGAGCCGGAATATTCATTAAATCTGCCAGCATGGATTTTAAACGGAATAATGATTTTGTTTGCCCTGGGTGCAGCTTATGCTATTTTTTTTGAGTAGTAAAAACTATAATTACTCTGCCATTTATGCTATATGGATAATACATCCATTATAATAAAAAACTTGACTCCATTATGATTACTAAAAAATCCATATTTTTATTGTCTTTTATTTTTTTATTTTTAATTTTTAATTTTACTTTAGCCGATGTCCAACAGGAAATCTCTGATAGAGAGCGCCAGATTCAGGAATTGGAAAGACAGAAAACGGAATATGAAAATCAGATAGTTGAAAAACAGGGTGCGGCCAGAACGCTCCAAAACGAAATTTTCATTTTTGACACCCAAATCAAACAGCTTCAGCTTGAAATAAGAACTCTTGATTTAGCTATTCAAAAAACCGGACTAGAAATAGATGAAACGATAAAAAGTATAGATGAAGCTCTTTCTAAAATAGAAAAAATAAAAAGAAGCCTGATTCAATTCATTAGGCTGGTTCATCAAAGCGACCAGGAAAATTTACTTGAAATTTTACTTAAAAACCGGGGCCTTTCCGATTTTTTCGGGAATCTTGAAAGCATCAAGGATTCTCAAGAAAAAGCCCAAGTTACCATTAAAGATTTAAAGCAGTTGAAAACGGAACTTGAGCAGAAGCAAGAAGATTTAGAAGAGAGACAGAGCGAACAGGTTGACCTGAAAAATATCCAGGAAATCCAAAAGCGGGAAGTTGATTCAAGAAAAAAAGAGAAAGACGATATTCTTAAAGTAACCAAGGGAGAGGAAAAAAAATTCCAGCAGCTGGTCAAACAGACTAATCAGGATATTGAAAAAATAAGAAGCCAGGTCAGATTTTTACTTGAGCAGGGGATTACCTTAGAAGAAGCTTTAAAATTCGGTCAGCTCGCGGCGATAAGAGTTGGTATCAGGCCGGCGTTTTTATTGGCCATTTTAGATGTTGAATCCGGACTTGGCCGCAATGTCGGTACCGGCAACTGGCTTAATGATATGTATAATTGCTATAAAAGATTAGGCAAGCCGACTCGGGCCGAAACTGAAAAAAACGCTTTTTTTGCAGTGATAGAAAAACTTGGATTAAGTGCTGACTCAGTCAAAGTTTCAAGGGCGCCGAATTATGGCTGTGGCGGAGCGCTCGGGCCAGCCCAGTTTATTCCTTCGACCTGGCTTATTTACGAAACCGAAGTTGCAAGACTTACCGGCCATAACCCGCCTAATCCCTGGAGTATTGAAGATGCTTTTATGGCTGCGGCGGTTTATTTGGCTAATTCCGGAGCTACTAGTCAAAATCAAACAGCCGAAATAAAAGCGGCCAATGCCTATTTGAGTGGAAAAGCGAATTGCCGTCAGAGCATTTGCCGGTATTATTCAAACCTTGTCTTACAGAAAGCGGCCAAGATAGAAAAAGAATTGCCAAAACAAGTGACAAACAATTAATATAAGCTGATTATGTCGAAAAAAAACGAAAAGAAAACAATTTTCGTAGCGATGTCAGGCGGAGTTGATTCTTCGGTGGCCGCGGCTTTGATGAAAAAACAAGGTTATAATGTAACTGGTGTTTTTATGCGTCCATGGCAGCCTATCTCTCAAGGTCGAACCTTAGATGAGCTTAATGATTCAACTTTAGACTACTGTCTTTGGCGGCAGGATCGCGAAGATGCTTTGCGAGTGGCGGCGAAACTTGACATTCCGCTTTTGACTTGGGATTTTTCAAAAGAATACAGAAAATACGTGGCCGATTATATGATTAGAGGCTATCAACGGGGAATCACGCCTAATCCCGACGTGATGTGCAATAAATTCATTAAATTTGGCGTGTTTTTGGACAAAGCTCTGGAATTAGGAGCTGATTATATTGCAACTGGTCATTATGTCAGGAAAGTTAATAATAAATTATTTAAAGCCAGAGACTTAAATAAAGACCAATCTTATTTTTTATACACTCTTACTCAAAAGCAGTTGAAGTATTGCCTTTTTCCGATAGGAAATTGGAATAAAAACGAAGTGAGGCAAATGGCTAAAAAGTCCGGCCTGTCTAATTGGGCTAAGCCAGATAGTCAAGGAGTTTGTTTTGTCGGTTCGCTTAAAGTCAGCGAATTTTTGAAAAAATGGATTGAGCCATTAAAAGGTTCGGTTTTGAGAAAAAGCGATGAAAAGATTTTAGGAGAGCACGATGGCGCTTGGCTTTATACTATCGGCCAGAGGCATGGGTTGAATTTAAGCGCTGGGAAACCGTACTATGTCGTAGATAAAGATTTTAAAAATAACGTTTTATATGTTGAGGAAAGGCTAGAAATAAAGAATCAGGAATTAGGAATTATGGATTTTAATTGGATAAATCAAAAAGAAAAACTGCCGCTGGATTGCAAGGTGAAAACAAGATATCGGCAAAAAGACCTGAATTGCGCCATTGTTAAAAATGATTTTGATAAAGCTTTGGTTAAAATAAAAGAAAATAATACGCCGGTTGCACCGGGGCAATCAGCTGTTTTTTATAAAGGCAACGAATTATTAGGCGGCGGGATTATTCTTTAATGACCCAAAATGAAGTTAGAAAAAAATTTATAGACTTTTTTGAAGAACGAGGTCATAAATTAATTCCATCTAGTTCACTTACTTCTGACGACCCATCAGTTCTTTTTACAACTGCTGGAGTACAGCAATTAAAAAAGTATTATACCGGCGAAGCCGATCCGATAAAAGACTTTGGGATCCGTCGGTTAATATCGATTCAGAAATCTTTAAGGACTACTGACATTGATGAAGTAGGAGATACAAGTCATGGTACATTTTTTGAAATGTTGGGCTATTTTTCTTTTGGGGATTACTTTAAAAAAGAAACAATAGAATGGACTTATGATTTTATAGTAAATGGATTGGGACTTTCCAAAGAGAGGATTAGGCCGACTGTTTTTGGCGGCGATAGTCAGGCGCCATTTGATAAAGAATCTTTTGAAATATGGAAATCATTAGGTTTTGAAAATAAACAGATTAGCTTAGGCATTAGGAAAGATAATTTTTGGGGGCCAATAGGAGACGAAGGCCCTTGCGGGCCGGCTAATGAAGTTTACATTGATGGCATAGAAATAGGCACTTTAGTTTTTAATGAATATTTCTGCAATAAAAATAAAGAATTAATACCGTTAAAACAAAATGGCGTGGACGTAGGTTTAGGTTTTGAAAGAATATTAATATTTACGCAAAAAGTTCCATCGGTTTACGAAACCGATCTTTTCGCACCGATAATAACTGAACTAAGAAGTAAAAACTTGTATGATCATGATTATGATTTTAATCAAAGATCCGAAAGAATAATTGCCGATCATTTGAAAGCCAGCACTTTTGTTATTTCTGAGGGGATTGTACCGTCTAATGTAGAAAAGGGCTACGTTTTAAGGCGGCTAATCAGAAAAATAATGAGGCATTCAAAAAAGCTGAATTTAGCTAATGATTTTTTGCAACGTTCTGTAGAAACGATAATAAACATTTATAAAGAATATTATCCCGATCTGGAAAAAAATAAGAAAAAAATATTGGAAATATTCAATGAAGAGTTTAAAAAATTCAGAAAGGCTCTTGATAAAGGGATAAAGGAATTTGAAAAAGGCATTATAGAATTTAAAAATAGAGACCAAAAAATGATTCCGGGAGTTTATGTTTTTGGTATTCAACAAAGTATGGGGGTTTCGTTGGATATTATGCAGGACATTGCTAAAGAAAAAGATATGGAGATAGATCTCAAAGGTTTTAAAGAAGAAGAAAAAAAACACAAAGAAATTTCAAAAGTAAATCAAGAAAAAAAATTTATAAAACTATAAAACTATGAAAATAATAAATATCGCTTCAGGCGACAATTTTCAAGATATTCTAGCAGCAGTCAGAGAATCCGGATCTGACAACTTAATTTTAATTGTTCCAAAATCAAACCCGGTCTTTAAAAATAAAAGTAAACTGGAAAAGTTGAAAGCCCATTTCGACAAGTTAAAAAAGGAAGTTTCAATAATTTCTTCCGGACAAAAAATCGTTGAAGCGGGCGCTAAAGGCAATAACTCCAAAAAAGATAAAGACCTGTTTTCTTTCTATTCAGAATTTTCAAGAAAGATGCCGGCAAACTCCGAACGAAGCCGCGAAGGCTCACGGCGCGCCTCTGCTTCGTACGGGGCAAGGCCGCCGTCCCGTCTAAAGGGGCTGCTGCAAAAAGATTCCAAAAAATTCATCTTAATTCTTCTCGGCTCTGCCATCGGTTTATTTATTTTCATCGTCCTTGCTTCTTTAAGCGAAGTAAATATAAAAATAATTCCCCGTAAAAGCGATTTTTCGGTAAATATACCAGTGGTTATTTTAACTGATATCACCAAAAATGATGAAGTCTATGGAATGGTGCCGGGCCAATGGATTGAAATTGAAAAAGTAATTTCTAAAATATTTACTTCAAGCGCCGAGAAAGACGTTTTTCAAAAAGCCAAAGGCAAAGCCGTCATTTATAATAATTTCAGCGCTTCGCCCCAGATTTTAGTGGCCACAACAAGGTTTCAAACAGCCGAAGGACTGGTTTTCAGGATTCCTAAAGCAATAATTGTGCCCGGACAAGCTAAAATCGGCAATGAATTTAAACCCGGCGAGATAGAAGTTGAAATTGTCGCTGATCGGGCCGGCGAAGAATATAATATCGAACCTTCTGATTTCAGAATACCAGGGTTTCTGGGCAGCCAAAAATATCAAGGTTTTTATGTAAAATCATTTGAAAAATTTTCAGGCGGTTTTGTCGGCCGATCCAGTTTTGTAAGCAAAGAAGATCTTGAAAAAGCCAAAGAAATTATAAAAGAACAAGGGATCAGGCAAGTGAAAGCAGAGCTAAGTCTATTGGATAATTTTAAAATTTTAGATGAAGCTTTAAGTATAGAAATGGAAAAAACCGACGATTCAAATAAAGCCGGCGATCTAGCTAAGGAGTTTAAAGTTGATTTTAAAATTAAAGCAAGGATAATAGTTTTTAAAGAGCAGAATATTACTGATTTTATTTCTCGGTATGTTAAAAATTCCCAAAACTTATCAGTGGTGGAAAACAGCCTTAAAATAAATTATGACCAGCCGAAATTAAACGAAGAAAAAAGGGAATTGTCTTTTAAATTGGTTTCTTCCGGCCAGACTATTCAAAATATAAACAAAGAGAAGATAATTTCGGATATTGTCGGGAAAAAGATGAGTGATGCTGATTCTTATTTCAGTAGTTTAAACGAAATTGAATCAGTCCGAATTTCTTCTCCTTTTTGGATGAGAAAAATACCAGAGAACGGCAGAAGAATAAATATTGAATCAGCGATTGAGTAAATTGAGCAACGGAGTTGCATTTTTGTTTTAATCGTATTATAATTAATGAGCGCTATTGAATAATAAAACTAAAAACATAAAAGAGGGCTTAATCACGGAAAGTCTGCCTAACGCTTATTTCAGGGTCGGGCTTCCAGACGGCAAATTAGTTTTAGCCCATATTTCAGGAAAGATGAGGCTTTTTTATATCCGAGTAATGATCGGCGACAGGGTTTTAGTTGAATTAAGCCCGGATGGCGAAAGAGGAAGGATAGTGAAAAGATTATGAGAGTTCAGTCGTCTATAAAAAAAATTTGCCAGAACTGTAAAATTGTCCGGAGAAAAAAACGTTTGTATTGTATTTGCAGGAATCCAAAACATAAACAACGTCAAAAATAAATGCCGCGTATTTCAGGAGTTAATATCCCAGACAACAAAAGACTTCAAATTGCTTTAACTTATATTTACGGGATAGGGCCGGCTTTGACTAAGCTTATTTTAAAAACTGTCGGCATGAATCCAGATAAACGGGCCAAAGAATTGACCAGTGATGAGATAAATAAAATTCAAAGCGTTATAGAAAAAAATTATCAGGTTGAAGGAGAATTAAGAAGGGAAATTTTGGAGAATATCAAAAGATTAAAAGAAACGGGGGCTTGGCGGGGGATAAGGCATGCCAGAAAACTGCCGGTTCACGGCCGGACCAAGACTAATTCAAGAACTTTGCGCGGCAATATCAGAAAAACTATGGGTTCCGGGAGAAGGCCACCGGCAAAACCAACTTAAAGATGCATCAAAGTAAAGTATAGAGATATCTGATTATGGGTAAAAAACGCATTATTGCTAAATCAACCGAAGAAACATTGGCCATTGATAAAGGAGTTGAAGTTAAGGTTTCAAAAAAAACCGCTAAAAAACAAGTAATCAAAGGCAATATTTTTATAAACTCAAGTTTCAACAATACGATTGTCACCGTAACCGATGGAAAAGGAGATGTTATCGCCTGGGCTTCGGCCGGTAATCTTGGATTTAAAGGTACAAGAAAATCCACGCCTTTTGCCGCTACTTTGGTCGGTAAGGCGGCTGCGGAAAAAGCTAAAAGATTCGGCTTTGCCGAGGCTGAAGTTTATGTCAGAGGGGTCGGTCCCGGACGCGAAGCTGCAATCAGAGGGCTTTCTTCGACCGGTATAGATATTAGAGGAATAATTGATAGAACGCCTGTTCCGCACGGCGGAGTTAAACCGCCAAAACCTAGAAGAGTTTAGTCAGAAGTTTAAAAGTTTAAAGTTTAAAAAAAATGGCTAGATATACTGGACCAAAAGAAAAAATTGAAAGACGATTTGGCGAAAAGCTTTTTTTGAAAGGTGAGCGTTCTTATTCTTCAAAAGCGGCAATTGTAAAAAAACCTTATCCGCCGGGAATGCACGGCAGAAAAACAAAAAATAGAAAATTTTCCGAATACGGCCTTCAGCTGGTTTCAAAACAAAAAATCAGGACTATTTATCGGGTTTTAGAAAAACAATTCAGAAAATACATTGATCAGTCTTTAAAATCAAAAGGCGATTCGGGTGAGGCCTTGGTCCAAAATCTGGAAAGAAGGCTTGATAATGTTGTTTTCAGAATGGGTTTTTCAGACGCCAGAGATACGGCCAGACAGCTTGTAAACCACAGCCATTTCTTGGTCAATGAAAAACCTGTTAACATTCCTTCTTTTAAGGTTAAGGTCGGAGATACCATAAAAATAAAGCCGAATAATCTGGGAAATAGATATTTTTCTTCTTTTTTACCCAGATTTTTTAAAAAATACCAGCCGCCTTTGTGGCTGGCCGTCGATAAAGAAAGTTTTATCGGCAGAGTGAAAAATTTGCCGAGTTTAGCCGAAAGTGGCCTTGACCACAAAGACATCCAGGCGATAATAGAATTTTATTCCCGGTAGTAGAAATTCGGTAGGTCGCTTAAGCGACAAATAACCGAATGGTATGCCGAATTTTCTTTGCCGGATATTCAAATAATATGTCCATACTTATCGGAGAATTAAAAGTAGTCGAAAAACAGGGGAACCGGGCGGTTTTTGAAATCAGCCCTCTTTATACCGGATATGGCGCGACCATAGGCAATTCATTGAGGCGGGTTTTGCTTTCATCAATGGAAGGAGCAGCAGCAGTTAAAATTAAGATGGAAGGCGTGCCTCATGAATTTACAACTATCCCGGGCGTTTTAGAAGATGTGGTGGATATAATTTTAAATTTAAAACAAGTCAGATTTAAATTATCCGGCCTTGATTCGGCTAAAGTCGCATTAGCCGTAAAGGGCGAAAAAGAAGTTAAAGCCGGCGATTTAAAGCTTCCTACCGGCGCCAGTGTGGTTAATCCGGATCAACTAATCTTAACAATCAGCGACAAGAAAGCCGAAGTGAATATGGAAATAGAAATAGAGAAAGGCATTGGCTATGTGCCGGTTGAACAGAAACAAAAGGAAAAACTTTCAGTGGGAGAAATAGCCATTGATGCGATTTTCAGCCCGGTGAAAAGGGTTAGTTTCCAAATTGAAAACATCAGAATAGGGGATAAAACCGATTACAATAAATTATTCATAGACATTGAAACAGATGGCAGCGTTGCTCCTGAAGAAGTTTTAAAAAAAGCAGTCGAAATTTTGCTTGAGCAGTTTAAAACCATAGGCGACAGCGAGAGTTTAAAGTTAGGTTTAGAGCCGGCCAACGGAAAAAAGCTGCCGTCTCCTGAAAGTAAAGAAGATGAGCCTAAGAAGAAAAGAGGAAGACCGAGAAAAGTTAGTTGATTAGTCAAATAGTTGATTAGTTTATGCGGAAGAGAAAAAAGGGGAAAAAATTCGGGAGAGTCAAAGAACAGCACAAGGCTTTATTCAGAAGCCTTGCTTCTTCGCTGGTGCTTCATAAAAAAATAAAAACCACCGAAGCCAAAGCTAAAGAATTGAGGCGGTTCATAGAACCACTGATTACTAAAGCCAAGGCGGGCGATCTTCATAAAAGACGCCAGGTCAGAAGATATTTGTCCAATTCAATCACCCAAAAACTGTTCAATGACATCGCTCCTTCGTATAAGGAAAGGAGCGGCGGCTATACCAGAATAATAAAATTGGCGCCCCGTGAATCTGATGGCGCGAAAATGGCCCAGATAGAATTGATATGAAAAAAATTGACGCGACAAATCAATCATTGGGACGACTGGCTTCAGAAGTAGCTTCGATTTTACGCGGCAAGACTAGTCCCAAGTTTCAACCCAATATTTTGTCTCGTGAAAAAGTCTTGGTTGAAAATGTTCAGAAAATAAAACTGACCGGGAAAAAAATGGAGCAGAAAAAGTATTATCATTATTCTGGCTACCCGGGTGGCTTGAAAGAGAAAAAAGTCAAAGACGTTTTCCAAAAGAATCCAAGCGAGGTTTTAAGAAGGGCGGTCTGGGGAATGCTGCCTAAAAATAGATTAAGGAAAGAAATGATAAAAAATCTTGAAATAAAATAACTTGATGCCTAAAGAATCAACAAAGCCGAAAATAAAAAAAGAGGCGAAAAAAGAAAAAGCCGTCGAAGAAATCGAAGAAAAAGAAAAATATCTTGAAGCAGTCGGCCGAAGAAAAGAATCAGTCGCCCGAGTGAGGCTTTTTACTAAAAAAGCCGGCGATAAGTTTCCCGAGAACAAAGGCCTTATTTCAATTAACCAAAAGCCCTATCAGGAGTATTTTAAAGATTCATTTCTTCAAAACGAGGTTGAGGAACCGTTGAAAAAATTGAAATCGCTGGATAGGTTTAAGGGCTCTGTAAGGGTTGGAGGCGGGGGATTAAAAGGACAAGCCGAAGCGATTCAACTTGGAATATCGCGGGCTTTGGTTTTGTTTGACGTTAATTACAGAAAGAAACTCAAAAAATTAGGCTACTTAACCCAGGATTCCCGGGTCAAAGAGCGCCGAAAGTACGGTCTCAAAAAAGCAAGGAAAGCCCCCCAGTGGGCCAAAAGATAGCGAGGGTATGTTTGATTGTATAAAGCTACCTCGGGCATAACCGTATTTGCCGGTAACAATTGATGGTGGAGGATCCATAATTATCGGCAAATTTTAGTGAAATAAAATAATGTTGTGGGTGAGCAAGGTAAGTTTAAATCCTCACCTCATTCCTTCCTCCAGTCCCGTCCACTTCCACGAAATAGGTTTTACCGCTTTCGGTAAGAAAAACCAGGTGCCAGCCGGTTTTGAACCAAAAAGCCTCTTTTATTTTTTCACTGATTCTTAAAACCAGCTCTTTGTGGTTTTTTTTGAAATAAGGCGGGCCGTTATCATCCTTAAGCCATAGAACAGTTATTTCATTTGGGCCGACTACGGCTAGTTTTCTGTTGTCCGGCGATAAAATAAGGTCATTAGCCGGCAAAGAATGAATCTCTATCCATTGGCCCCTCGAATCCAGCAAGAAGATTCCCGGCGCTTTAAAATCATAAGAAGCTAGATAGATATTCTCCTGCAGGATTTTTAAACTAAAATTTTTTATATAAACCGACTCGGAAGAAATTTTTTCTATTTTTTCATCTCCGAGCTCCCGGTAGAGAAGGCCGTCGGTTTTGTTTATAAAATAGTTTAGATTTTCTTTTGTCGGTTTAGAGTTTTCAATAAAACCATTTATCTCTTCGGTCTCGGCTAGATATAGATTGGCTAATTGGCTTGCTTCGCCGGATTTGATTTCAACGATCTTATTTAAAATTGAGAATCCTTCTTTTTGAAATTTTAATTCATACTTTCCGGGCAAAAGGTTTTTTTCGACAAATGTGTTTGATAGAAATGAAGTTTTGCCTTTAAGCTGACCATCAATATAAACTCTGACTCCGTCTATATTCGCTTTAACCAAAAGGCCTCCGGTTTCTATCCATTTTAAATTTTTAAAATCGAGCTGGTAGCCATAGGCATATAGTATGATCAGATAGCTTAAAATAAAAAAAGAAAGAAACGAGCCGATTAAAATCAGGTTCTTGATCCTTTTGGTCATCAAGCAATATTTTATAATTTAACTATAATTTAGTCAATTTGTTTTAAATAATGATTTCTGCTAATTTTTTAAGATTATGTCCAGGAGAATTGGAATAGATTTAGGAACAACCAACACTCTTGTCTTTGTTCCAGGCAACGGCATTAAAATCAATGAGCCCTCGGTGGTGGCCATCTCTTTATTTGATAATCGGATTTTAGCCGTGGGCAGCCTAGCCAAAGAAATGGTCGGCCGGGCGCCGGATACGATTTTAGTTGTTAAACCCCTTAAAGAGGGAGTGATTGCCGATTATAAAGTGACTCAGGCAATGATAAAATACTTCATTAATAAATCGTTCAATAAATTCGATTTTTTCAAAAAAGAAGTCTTGATTTCGGTACCAGTGGCCATAAATTCGACTGAAAGGAGAGCGGTGATTGAAGCCGGGATGAATGCCGGGGTGAAAGCGGTCTATCTTGTCAAAGAACCGGTTTTGGCGGCAATCGGCGCAGGAATCCCGATTAATTCTTCTTACGGCCACATGGTGGTCAATGTCGGCGGTGGCACGACTGAAGTGGCTATAATCAGCTTGGGTGGAATGGTGAAGAGCGCCGGCATTAGGGTCGGCGGCAATAAAATTGACCAAGGAATTATTGATTATGTCAAAAAAAAGCACAATCTAGCAATAGGCGAAAGAACGGCCGAATTGATTAAAATAAATATCGGGACAGCGGTGAGGATCTCCAACGAAGAAACGATCTCTATCAGGGGTCGTGATTTAGTTACTGGTCTTCCTAAAACGATTGATCTCACTTCTAATGAAATCAATGAAGCTATTCAGGAACAGCTGAAAGAAATCAGCCAAGTGATTAAAAAAGTCCTGCAGGAAACTCCGCCCGAACTTTGCGCCGACATAATTGAACGGGGGATAATGCTTACCGGCGGCAGCGCTCTTTTAAAAAATATGGATGTTTTTGTGACCAGAGTGACCGGCGTTCCGTCTCATATCGCCGAAGAACCCCTTCTTTGCGTAGCCAAAGGAACCGGAATGGTTCTGGAGAATCTGGATATTTATAAAAGGAATATAATCACAAAAAGATAATGAAAATTGCTTTAGTCCACGATTGGTTTACTCGTTTAGGAGGCGCCGAAAGAGTTTTGATCGCTTTGCATAAAATTTTTCCGGAAGCGTCGATCTATACTCTTTTTTACGATAAAAAATTCGCTTCCGAATATCTTCCCCACGCAAAAATAATCCCTTCGTTTTTGCAAAAAATCCCGAATATAAAAAAATTCCACCCTTGGTTTAAAGTTTTAATGCCTTTGGCTATTGAATCTTTAAATTTTTCCGGCTTTGATTCAGTTATTTCCTCAAGCCATGAATTCAGTCACGGCATTTTGTTAAAACAAAAATCGAAGCATATTTGTTATTATCACAGTCCTTCCCGTATTTTATGGGATCGGGCCAATGAGTACGTCGAAGATTTTAAAAAAAGCGGTCGGGGCAGCATAAAGATTTCTTTAATTAAATTGGGCCAGCATTTTTTAAGGCTATGGGATTGGCCGGCCGGCCAAAGGCCGGATATTGTTATCGCTAACTCAAACCATGTGGCTAAAAGGATTAAAAAATATTATGGGAGAGAAGCAAAAGTAATATATCCGCCGGTGGATATAAATTCTAAATCCCAAATTCTAAATCCTAAACATATTCAAAATTCAAAATTCAAAATTCAAAGTTACTTTCTGATTGTCAGCCAGCTTTATCCGCACAAAAATATTGATTTAGCGATTAAAACTTTTAAACTTTTAAACTTAAATTTAGTAATCATAGGAGAAGGTCCTGAAAAAAGAAGACTAAAAAAATTAATAGGGGACAGCATCAATATCAAGCTGCTTGGTTTTATTCCGGATGAAAAATTGCCCTATTTTTACGAAAACTGTCTAGCTTACCTCATTTGCAATGAAGAAGATTTTGGAATATCGCCAATTGAAGCGATGTCTTTTGGAAAGCCAGTTTTAGCATATAAATCAGGCGGCGCGGCTGAAACGGTTTTATCTGGCATAACCGGAGAGTTTTTTGATAAATTGGAGCAGGATGAATTAGCTGAAGCAGTGGAATCAATCAGCAAAAAGATAAAAAATGATTGTTATAACAACGCAGGGATAAGGAAATATTCGGAAAAATTTGGCTTTGAACGATTCAAAAAAGAGATTCTGGATATTTTAGAAAGCCTCAAATATTATGGACATGAATCCATATAATCATGTCGTTTGGTCGAAGTAAATAATTAAATTATTTACTTCTTCCTCACTAATAATTATAATTAGAATTACCTGAATGAATAGAAAAAATCTAATTGCAGTTATAATGATTTCATTGGTGCTGGGTTTTTTTGGCGGAGTTGAATTTCAGAAAACCCAGAAGCCCTTTGGCGGCGGGTTAAGGAATTTAATCGCTAGAGACGCAGGCCAGCCCGAATCGGTTGATTTCAGCTTATTTTGGGACGCTTGGAATTTAATCCACGAAAGATATGTCGACCGTTCAAATTTAAACACCCAGGAAATGGTTTTTGGAGCGATTGAAGGAATGGTAAAAAGCATCGGCGATCCTTTTACAGTGTTTTTAGAAACTAAAGAGGCTAAGAGGCTGGAGGAAGACATAAAAGGGGAATTTGCCGGAATAGGAATTGAAATCGGGATGAGAGAAGAAGTTTTAACGGTTATTACTCCTTTAAGGGATACGCCGGCTGACCGGGCCGGAATAATCGCCGGCGATAAAATTTTAAAGATCGACGGCGATTCAACCGCCGGAGTCACTTTAGATGAAGCAGTTTCGAAAATAAGAGGCCGGCGGGGGACTAAAGTAGTTTTAACCATCTCCAGAAAAAAAGACAGCCAAGAAGAGACTAAAGATTTTGAACTAACCAGAGACAGGATTAAAATCCCGACGGTCAAATGGTCAAAAATAGAACCTGACATCGGCCATATCCAGCTTTTCAGTTTTAATCAGATAGCTAAAAACGAATTTGACGAAGCGCTTAAAGAATTGAAAAAACAGGGCGCCAGCCAAAAATTAATTTTGGATTTAAGGAACAATCCGGGCGGGCTCCTTGATCTAGCTATTGATATTTCAAGCTATTTCATGGAGCCGGGGGAATTAGTGGTGATTGAAGATTTCGGCGGCGCCCAAAGAGAAGAGCTTAAATCAAAACCGAATGGTTTTTTAAAAGACGCCAAAATTGTAATTTTAATAAATAAGGGTTCGGCCTCGGCTTCGGAAATCGTAGCTGGCGCCCTGCATGACCAAAGGGGCATAAAGCTAGTAGGGGAGAAGACATTCGGTAAAGGCTCGGTTCAGCAGGTGGAGGGGTTAAGATTCAGGACTTCTTTGAAAATTACAGTGGCTAAATGGCTGACGCCAAAAGGCCGATCAATTTCTGATGAAGGAATTGAACCGGATATTAAAGTTGAAAAAACAGAAGAGGATACTAAAAATAATAAGGATCCGCAGCTGGACAAGGCGATTGAAGTGATAAAATCATTATGAAAATTATCCTGACCGAAAACATCAAGGGGCTTGGGCAGATAGGGGAGACACTGGAGGTGAAAAACGGGTATGCCAGGAATTTTTTGGTGCCGAGGCAAATGGCTAAACTGGCGACTGTTGAAAATTTAAAACAAATAGAAGAATTGAAAAAAAGAAAAAACCTTGAAATCCAAGAAGAAATTATAAAGACAAAAAAAGTTGCCGAAAAACTGAAAAATTACAAATTAATCATTGAAACAAAGGCCGATGAAAAAGGAAATTTATACGCCGCAATCACATCTAAAAAAATAGGCGAGTCGTTAAAAAAGCGGGGGATTGAAGTTAATCCCGATTATATTGAAATTATTTTTAATCAAATTAAAAAAACCGGCGTTCACCAAGCCCTATTCAAATACTACGATATTGAGGCTGAATTTGAAATAGAAATAATTGGAATTTAAGGAAGCTAAATTACATTAACAATATTGACGATTCTTTTTGAGCGGTCAAACTTTGAAACCCTTTTGGTTCTAAAGAGTATCTTTCCTTCTTTCACGGCATAAATGGTGTCATCACTACCGAGACGGACGCCAAGCCCAGCTAGATATTTAGTGCCTCTTTGCCTAATGATTACATTACCTGGTCGCGCAGCCTGGCCGCCAAAAAGCTTTACGCCAAGCCGTTTTGATTCTGACTCGCGGTTATTTTTAGACGAACCTTTTTGTTTTGTATGCGCCATAATCTTTAAACTTTAAATATTTAAACCCCTTTTATGCTATCAGAAATTTTAGAAACAATCAAGCGAAATATCTTCCTTATATTTTTAATCGTTTTAATCGCTCTTTTAAGTTTCCAGCTTGGCCGGATCTCAAAAACTGTCAGCCAGCCGATAAGAATAGAAAAAGCGAGTATTCAGAAAATTTTTAATCAAGATAATCCCAATTTAGAGATTTATGAAAGTGAAACAAAAAGTAAGAGTAGGGGAGTGGAGAAAGCAGATTTTCAGGTTGTAGCGTCTAAAAAATCAACTTCCGGAAAGTACCACTTTTTATGGTGCCCCGGCGCCAAACAAATAAAAGAAGAAAACAAAATATTTTTTAATTCCGAAAAAGAAGCGATTTCGGCCGGCTATGTTTTGGCCGGGAACTGTCTTAAATAGGGGAGAAGCCGTTTCGAATTTTTTTAATCCAGTGTTCGTGCTCCCAGCCCCATAAGTCATTACAAGCCAAAAAAGCTTTTATGTCATTTTCAAAATTATCCAGTTCTTTCACTTCAATTTCGCCCATAGCCGGACCGAAAGAATGCTGGCATTCTGAAACTCCGCCCCTCACTTTTACGTTGCCGCCTTTTTCACGCATTTTAGCCCCGCATTTAATGCACTGGCTAGCTTGATCAATCCTTAAAACCCATCTAGTCAAGGGGAAAATATTATTTTCTTTAATTGCTTCCGCATAGGCGGCGGTCTGAAGGCCATAGTCGCGGTAAATGGAATAAGAAGTTTTAATATCCAGAACTCCGAGCTGACCGTTTAATTTGCCGATAACATCAACTGTTCCGGCATACCAGTGATTTTTTGAAACGACCCGCTCTTCTATTTTCATCGGGATAATTTCATTTTTTTTCTTAAATTCTAAAAAGGCGCTGATGGCCGGTTGAATGGAAAGGGGAATAGCCACGGTTTTTCCCCATAAAATCGCTTCTATTGTCTCATGGATAAGAGTCCCTTCGTCAGCTGATTTTGATTTAATTGATTCAGCCATCGAAAAACTGCCCTGATCGGCATAAAACTTATAAAGGGCTGGTTTGGCCTTAATGGAAACGATGGAAGTAACCCGGGGATACCAGACTCCGTCTATCTCGTACCCTGTTTTTGCTTTAAAATGTTTTAAGTCAGAATAATACATTAAGATTAAATTGTATCACAAAATCTTAGTTTAACACTATTTTAAAATGATCAAAATTTCAAATGTTGATAACAGGGGATTGACCAGTTATTTAGATATTATAGACTGAGTATAATACCTCTAACGCTCAGTGTATTATTAAAATACCTATGCCCTATCCATCAAAAAGTAAAAAAATCGAAGAGTTTTATAAAGTACCATTTAATAATTTAGCAATAAAACTTTATTGTAAGGATAAGTTATCTAGTTTGGAGATCGCGGAAAGGTTTCTAAGGGAAACTAAGGTATCTATATCCCCTCGTCATATACAACGTATTATTAAGTCATTAGGCAAATCTCGAAATTTCAGCGAAGCATTCAATTTAGCTATTAAAAAGGGTAGGAAAAGTTACGAACATCTGAGAAAGCCAATAAAATCCTCACTACTTAGAAAGGGTATTGATATTCGACAAAGATATGAAATTCTAAAAAGGGATAATTTCAGGTGTGTTTTGTGCGGAAATACTGCCAAAGAAACCAGACTCGAAATCGATCATATAAAACCTGTAGTTAATGGGGGTAATAACGAGCTTGATAATTTAAGGATATTATGTGTTCTTTGTAATCGTGGTAAGAAATTCAGTGAGCATGAAAAATAACTCAAAAAATAAAATTACTCTCCCCTATCTTGACGATTTCTTATTGTACCTCCAATCCAATAATTATTCCGATGAGACGCTATACAACTATGAACGGGATTTAATGGTTTTTGAAAACTTTCTTGATGAATCATCTATTCCATTTGATAAGGTTAACAAAAGAACCATCGAATCTTATAAAGCATACCTAAGTTCAATCGATAGAAAAACTCCAATTAAAGTGAGCGTCGAAAAAAAATTAGGCAGTTATTCAACAAACAGATTTTTATCTTCATTAAGATCATACTTCAGGTATCTTATTAAAATGGATTACCCCTCCCCTATTCCGCCTGACGCCATTACTTTAATTAAAAAAGAAAAAAAAGTTCCTAAAGTTCCGGAGTTTCAAGATACAGTAAAGTTAATAGAATCTCCTTCGCAATTGGAAAAAAATCAGTTAGTTGCTAAAAGGAATCGTGCAGTTTTAGAAGTTTTTTTTTCCACTGGCATGCGAATTTCTGAATTAGTAAATTTAAAGTTAAATCAAATTAATAAGGAAGGGCAGATTTATATTTTAGGTAAGGGTAAAAAAGAAAGATTTGTCTATTTAACCCCAAGGGCCTCCCGCTATTTGAAAGAATATCTTAAAACCCGTAATGACGGATCGCCTTACGTATTTATTCCTTATAGTGGTCGGAATAAAGCTTTAAAAGACAAGAAAATTTCAACCAACTATATTCAATATAAACTTAAACAATATCGTGAAATGTTAGGTATTAATGTGCCGATTTCCCCACATGCTATAAGGAGGGCTTTTGCTACTTACTTGGCTGAATCAGGAGCAAGTCCGGCGGCTATTCAAATACTACTGGGGCATGAGTCTTTGGATACAACCACACGCTATGTTCAAATTTCCAATCGCTACGCCAAGAAGGTCCACGAAAAGTTTCATCCCTTAAAAGAATGACTAGTCATTCTTCGTGAAAATAACCAAGTCCTTAAAGAATAAAGCCAGAGCTTTTTTTAAAGGCAGAATTCTAAAAAAGTATCTGAAATCAACTAATTGTTTTAATAAGTATCCCCAAAAGCCGGCGATGTTAAAATTTTTATAGTGGAAATAAGCCCACTTGCCCCCGGCCGGCGCTATCCAGACGTCATAAAATGGCTTATAAGCTTTCAGCTTATGGTTCTTAATATGATTAATGATATTTTCTGCGGCAGCATCAGCCTGATTAAAGGCGACATAAGCCATGGCTGGCACCAGTCTGCCGTTTTTAGAATCAATTAAAGCAGCGCTATCCCCTATCACAAAAGTTTTATCGTTTACCGATTCGTTGGAATTTTTTGCTTGTAAAAATTCATTAATTTCGATCGTATTCTTTTTAGTTAATTTCAGATCTAAACTTTCCAGCAATCTTGAACCTCTTATCCCGCCGGCCCATAAAACTATATCAAAATTCAACGCCCCTCCCCCATCTCCAATTTTAATGTAATCGGGTCCGACTTCTTTCACCAGCGAATTTATGTAAATCCGGACCATTTCGTCTTTCAGCCGCTTTTCTATCGTTTTCCTTGCTTTTTCGGTTACGGCCGGTAAAATATTTTGGTCAGCCTGAAATAAAGAAATGGTAGTGCAGGTCCTGCTTAATTTATGTTCTTCAATGATTTTGCCGACACAACACCCCAGTTCAGCCGCCAGTTCCACCCCGGTGAATCCCCCGCCGATAATTGCAATTTTATAAGTTCTATCAGCTTTATCAGTCTTATATAAATCATTAATCTTTTTATATATAGCCACCGCATCATCAACCGATTTAAGATTATAAGCATATTCCCGGACGCCAGGGATGCCGTAAAATTCTGTTTCACCGCCAAGGGCAATAACCAAATAATCAAAACTTAATTTTGCCCCGCCGCCAGTGGCAACGACTTTATCTTCAAGGTTTATTTCTTTTATTTCCGCTTGGACGAAATTTACTTTCTTGCCTTTCAGTATTTCGTTGATCGGAATAGCCACTGAACCTCTCAAATACTGATTGAAATTATCTTCGATAAGCCCGTAAACCGTCGCTACTTCATAAAGAGACGGGGTGAATAAGTGGAAATTATTACGGTCCGATAAAGTTATTTTAAAATCAGAGTTACGGCCCAGTTTTTTTTCTAATTTTAAAGCTGCTGCGATTCCTCCAAACCCGGCTCCCAAAATTAAAATATTAGTCATATAAATAATCGAATGGATTTAAACTCCCTTGCCAGTAATTAAAATAAACCTGGCCGGTTTTCGGACCGATAAAACTGAAAAATTCTTGATACAGGCTTAAATGAAGATGGGAGCCAGTGGCAAAACCGGTCATTCCTTCATATCCCAAAACAGTATTTTCATCAACTTTTTCTCCGGCTAAAACCAACGACGGATCTCTCATGTGGCCGTAGACACTGACCAGGTCGTTATCGTGCCTTATTGCCACCCAATTTCCGGCGGCATTATTAAAACCTTTAGCCAAAACCGTTCCCAAACCGATTGATTTTATTTCCGAACCCTGGCCGGCCTTCAGGTCAATTCCGTTATGGGGCGCTCCGCCGTAAATTCCACGCTTGGCAAAAGCAGTCATTCCGTATCCTTGGGTAATTATATAATCATCTATTGGCATTTTAAATAGCTTTGACCCTTTAGGAGGCGTTGAAGCGGCTTTAACTTTGACGATATATATTCCCTCCTCCCTCGCTTCTGATTCAAATTTTTTAAGTTCTTTATAGAATTCGGCTTTTTTCCTTTCCACTTCGCTTAAAAGCTCCTGAAATTTCTGTTCTTGGCCTTTTGTTTTACTGAATAAATCGTTTTTCGCCGCCTGGCTCCCTTCAAAAGCCGTCCTTTGATTCCGCTGCCTTTTATTTAAAACTTCAAACTCCTGTTTTTTATTTTCAGCCTCCCCCTTTTTACCTTCAAGCTGGCTTTTTAACTCGAGAAAAACGCTTAAATTGGCTGTGAGCCGTTCTTGAAGACCGCTCACCCGTTCAATATGGTTGAAAAAATAAGAAATTCTGGGGTTAGTCAGAAGTATTACTGCGAGGTCCCGCTTTTCAAAAACGTTTAGTTCTTTCAAAAGTCCCGAAATGGATTCTTTAATTTTGCCTATTTTGTTTTCGGTTGCTGAAATTTCCCCCGCTAAATCTCTTATCTCCAAGCCGGTCAGCTCGATCCTTTGAGTATTGGCGATGATATTAATTCTTAATCTAGCAATTTGGTTTTCAAGAATAGAAAGTTCCCTCTTTAAAGTTTCACTTTCTTTGCGTTTTTGGATTATCTGTTTTTTGTATTCGGCCGACTGCCTTTCCAATCCTTGGATCTGCTGCCTAAAATCAATAATTTTATTACTGTTGTTTTCTTGAGCCGATGAAAAGGTAAAAAGTAATAAGTAAGAAGTAAGAAATAAAGATAGTAAAATTAAAAATTTAAATTTTAAATTTGGCGAGGGCATTGTCTAATCTTTCCATTACAGTTTTTTTATCTAATACGTTTAATATATCAATGGGATCAGGCGATGCTTCTTTGCCCGTCAGGCTAACCCTTAGTGGCCAATAGACCACTCCCCTATCGCCTGGGAAATTTTCCTTAGCTAAATCATCAAGTTTTCTTCTGATATAGTCTTTGTCAAAAATTTCCCAATCAACCGGTTCAAACGCCTCTTTAGTCAAAATCAATGATCTTTTAATTTCATCGGCCGGCGTACTTTTCCAATTAAGCAGTCCCCTGTCGTATTCCGGCTCTCTGAAAAAATAATCAAAATTTCTTACATCAGAAAGTTTTTCTATTCTTTCGGTCATCAGATGCTGGATTTTATCCAAAAAGTCTTCTTTTATCATGCTTACTCCCAACTCTTTAATGATGAACGGCGTAATCGCCGCTCTGAATTGTTCGGCCGGCAGCTGGTGGATATAATAGCCGTTCATCCAGTTTAATTTTTTGACATCAAAAACCGCCGGTGATTTCTGAATGTTTTTTAGATCAAATAAATTGACTAATTCGTCAATAAAATAAATATCTTCCGGTTTTTCCAGTTTATTCCTTTCTTTCGGTCTCCATCCAAGCAACGCCATAAAATTATTCATTGTTTCAGGTAAATAGCCTTGTTTTTTGTACTCACGGATTGATTCGGCGCCGTGTCTTTTAGAAAGCTTGGTCCGGTCCGGGCCTAAAATTAAAGGCAGGTGGGCGTACTGAAAAGAATTAAACCCAAGAGCTTCCTGAATTAATATCTGCTTCGGTGTGTTTGAAATATGATCCTCTCCTCTTATCACATGAGAAATTTTAGTCTCATAATCGTCGACCACGGCGGCGAAATTGTATAAAGGCGTTTCTAAACTTTTAGCCAAGCTCAAATCCCCTATCAAGCGCTCCTGCCACTCAATCGTTCCCCGAATAAGATCATCAAAATGAATCACCCTCGTCGAATTTTCATTGACCAATAATCTAATAATCCCATTTTTGCCATTTGTCATTTTAATTTTGGGCTTGCCGTATTTATGCTGACAAACATGGCGCGGCGCTTCTTTGCGTTTTATCTGCTCTTCATTTTCTTTTTTTAATTCTTCCTTTGTATGACAGCACCAAAACGCTTTTCCTTCATCCAAAAGTTTTTGGAGATATTTTTTATATATTTGAATCCGATCGCTTTGCTTGTAAAACTCGTCCCATTCAAGGTCAAGCCATTGCAAAGATTCTTTTATATCTTCTTCAAATTTGGAATCTGACCGCTCCAAGTCAGTATCTTCAATCCTCAAAATAAAAGACCCGCCGTTTTTTCGGGCAAAAAACCAATTGAATAACGCCGTGCGCGCGGTACCTATATGAAGTGGCCCGGTAGGACTTGGCGCAATTCTGACTCGAATTTGGTTAGACATAATCCATATATTATACTATTTTTGAGATAATGAGAATATCGGCTGGCTTGACTAAAATCGGAAAAGAACTGGCCAAAATCAGGAAAAAAAAGCCGGAGCGCGGAATTCACGGTCCAATCCACGCTTTGGCTAAAGAAATCTCCGAATACGCCGGGGAACCTAAAAAATTCGCGATGTATCTGGGCATAATTAAAAACATCGGTCTTAGAAAAGCTTACAAAGTGTTTTCAGAAATAAAACAGAACAAAAAAATCAAATCGCCGGGCAAACTATTTGTCTTTCAATCAACTTACAAAAAAATGGAAATTGTTAAATCGCCGGCTGAAATATTAGCTAAAAAACTGGCAGATGTTGACCTAATTACGCCTTATCTAAAAAAGGTTGTTTTAAATATGAAAAAGATGATGAAAGAGGCCAGCGGCATCGGCTTGGCGGCAAACCAGATCAATTTGAATATGCAGCTATTCGTAATAGATGAAGAACTGGCCAAAGAATATAATGCCCCGAGTGTTTATATAAATCCAGAAATAAAACCGTATTCAAAAGATTTTGAAGAATTCGAGGAGGGCTGTTTGAGTATTCCCGAAACTTGGCTTAAAATCAAAAGGCCGAAAAAAGTGAAAGTTAAGACAACGGATGAAAACGGAAAAAAATTCAAGTTTATCGCCAAAAGAATGCTAGCCCGGGTCTTACAGCATGAATATGACCATCTGCAAGGAATCCTTATCACAGATAAATGAATTTAGTATTCTTCGGTTCATCGCCATTTTCTAAAATTATTTTAGAAAAACTTGTAAAAGCAGGGTATTCCCCCATCGCTGGAGATTTGAGACGCGAGAATTATTTTGAAGAATTCAAAAAACTGAATACCGATATCTGCATTGTCGCTGCTTACGGAAAAATTATTCCAAAAGAATATCTGGAAGTGCCAAAATCCGGCTTTTTGAACGTCCATCCTTCGCTTCTTCCGAAATACCGCGGCTCCTCCCCTATCCAGGCCGCAATTTTAAACAGCGAAAAAGAAACCGGCGTGACAATTATAAAAATGGACGAGCAAATTGACCATGGAGAAATAGTTTCCAGTATAAAGCATAAAATATCTGGCAAAGAAAATTATAAATCTTTAGAAAAAAAATTAGCTGATTTGGGCGCTGAATTACTTATTAAAACCTTGCCTAAATGGATTAAAGGAGAAATTGAACCAAAGAAACAAAATCATAGCGAAACCACTTACACCAAAAAATTTTCATGGCTTGACGGAAAAATTGATTGGACTAAGGCAGCCCGAGAAATCGACCGGCAGATCCGGGCCTTAAATCCGGAACCCGGCGTTTGGACTAATTGGGATGGAAAAATTATAAAGATTTTAGAGGCGTTGCCGATTCCAGAAAAAAATGATAATTTGAAAACTGGCCAGGTATTTGTAACTGAAAATAAAAAAGCCGCAATCAAATGCGGTTTTCAAACTGCTTTATTGATAAAAATAATTCAGCTTGAAGGCAAAAAGCAAGTGGATGTAAAAGATTTTTTAAACGGCCACAAAAATTTTATTGGTTCAATTCTTTATGCTGGGGATGAATAATCTGAAAACCGGAACTTTTTTCATTTTGGAGGGCCAGCCCTACGAGGTTTTGTATTCCCAGCATTTAAAGATGCAGCAGCGCCGGCCGGTGATGCAGACCAGAATAAAAAACCTTTTAACCGGAAAAATGATTGAAAAAAATTTTCAGCAGTCCGATTATTTTGAAGAAGCCGACATCCAAAAAAAAGAAGTCAAGTTTTTATACTCCCACCGGGAAGAATTTTGGTTCTCAGAAATAAATGACTCCTCAAAACGATTCAAACTCGGCAAGGAAATCATCGGTGAATCAGCCGGATTTTTAAAACCTAACACAATTATTGCCTCCCTCCTTTTTAACGATAAGATTATCAATATAGATTTGCCGGTGAAAATTGATTTTAAAGTCATTGAAGCTCCGCCCTCTGTCCGTGGCAACACCGCCCAAGGCGGAACTAAGCAAGTCAAACTGGAAACCGGCGCTCTAATCAACGCTCCTCTTTTCATCGAAGAGGGAGACATAATTAGAGTGAATACACAGACCGGTGAATACGCTGAACGGGTAGAAAAGAAATAATATTTATAGTAGAATTTTAATTAATGACCATAAGGAAACTGCGGATAATCGAATTCGTAATTATCGGGCTGATTGCCAATAGTTTGGATAATATAATAGCTATTAAATTTGCGGCTGGAGTTCAATTAACCCCGGCGGTTCTGGCAAGAATATTTTTATTTGTTGTTCCCTTCGCGATTTTAAGCGAATTAATCGTCGACCACCCCAATTTCTGGAAGAAAATTATGAAATTCCTGAAAATTGAAATCCAAAAATGAACTTTTTTAAAGCAATCAAAAAATTCTGGCGCTATCTCGGCGCCGGATTGATTTCGGGAGCTTCTGACGATGACCCGGCGGCTATCACCACCTACGCCATTGCCGGAACTCGGCTTGGCTTTTCTTCGTTATGGACCGCTTTTTTCACTTTTCCTTTGATGACCGCAGTCCAGGAAATGTCGGCCCGGATAGGCATAATCACTAAAATGGGTCTGGCCGGAGTTTTAAAAAAATATTACTCCCGGTGGCTTCTTGGCCTGATTGTGACGATAATGGCTTCCACTAATATCTTGAATATCGGAGCTGATCTTTCTGGAATGAGCGCGGCCACCAATCTTATAATCCCCGTAGTGTCACCCAGAGTATTTGATATCGTTTATGCTTTAATAATAATTTTTTTGATAATCTTTTTGGATTTTAAAAAAATGATAAAATATTTTAAATGGCTGGCCTTAAGCCTTTTTTTCTACGTGGCGGCGGCTTTCATGATATCCCATAATTGGTCCGAAATTTTTAGAAAAATCGTTTTCCCGGCTTTGTTTTTAAACCGGGAAACAATTTCCATAATCATAGCCATATTTGGCACCACCTTGGCGCCTTATATGTTTTTTTGGCAGACCAGCCAGGAAGCTTTTGAAGAAAAAAAGCATTACCATAACCACGATCTTCGCAACGATAAAAAACTTGAAAAAGAAATCAGGCATATGGTTGGCGACGTCACCTTCGGAATGTTTTTTTCAAACCTGATTAAGTTTTTCATAATGATACTGGCAGCGACCTTGTTTTTCGGCTCCAACATTAAAATTCAAACTATAGACGAAATCTCCCAGCTTTTAAAACCGCTTCTCGGCGATTTGGGCCAGCTGGTTTTCACGCTTGGAATCGTCGGCACCGGATTTTTGGTTATCCCGATACTGGCCGCTGGCTCGGCTTATATTCTTTCGGAGGCTTTCGATTGGCGGAGCGGACTTGATAAAGATTTTAAAAAAGCGAAGGGATTTTATTTGGTAATTATAGCCTCAACCGCCCTGGCTATGCTTTTAAACTACTTTGGTTTTAATCCGGTCCAGCTCTTATTCTACACCGCTTTTTTTCATGGCTTGGTTCTGCCTCCCTTGATATTGACCATTCTTCTGATTTCAAACAACAAAAAAATCATGGGCGCATACACCAACGGAAAGTTTTCGAATATCCTTGGCTATATCGCTTTATTTTTTATGAGCACGGCAGTTGTTGTTTTCTTCACTATTTAATATGCGCTTGCTCAACACTTTAACCAACCAAAAAGAAGAATTTAAGCCTTTGAAAAATAGACAGGTCGGCATTTTTGTCTGCGGACCGACAGTTTATGATTACTCTCACATCGGCCACGCCCGGACTTATGTTATTTTTGACGCCATTGCCAAATACTTAAAGTACAAAGGCTATAAAGTTAAGTTCGTAATGAACATAACTGACATAGACGATAAAATTATTGACCGGGCAAAAGAAGAAGGGAAAACCTGGAAAGAAGTGGCTGAATTTTACGAAAAGGAATTTATGAACGATATTGAAAATTTAAGCATTGACAGCGTAGATGAATTTGCCCGGGCGACCGAGCATATCCCGCAAATCATAAAACAAATTAAAGCTCTCATTGAAAAAGATTATGCCTATCAAACCGAAGACGGTATTTATTTCGATATTTCAAGATTTGGCGATTATGGAAAATTGGCTAAAAGAACGATTGAACAGGCTGAAGATGCGATTTCAAGAATAGACGAGTCGGTAAAAAAGAAAAATAAGGGCGATTTTGCTTTATGGCGCTTCTCAAAGCCTGATGAGCCTTCTTGGCCCAGTCCCTGGCTAGCCGGCCGGCCGGGCTGGCATATTGAAGATACGGCCATCTCCGAAAAATACTTAGGCCAGCAATATGACATTCATTGCGGGGCTCAAGATTTGATTTTCCCCCATCATGAAGCCGAAATCGCCCAGCAAGAAGCCGTGTCAGGCAGAAAGCCGTTTGTAAAATACTGGCTTCACTCCGGATTTGTCACTATAAACGGCCGGAAAATGTCAAAATCGCTTAAAAATTTTATAACTATCCGTGATATTCTTAAAAAATATTCGGCTGAAGCTTTGAGGTTTATGGTTATTTCAAGCCATTACCGCTCCCCTATCGATTACAAGGACGATTTAATAAAACAATCAGAGGCGGCGATTCAACGATTTCACGAATTGATAAATAAATTAAAACTTCTAAAAAAATCGGGTCCAAAAAATGAAATTGTAGAGATAGACGAAATTATCAAAAACACACGGCAGGAACTCGAAGCTAAAATGGATGATGATTTCAACACTCCCGAAGCCTTAGCGGTTTTGTTCAATTTCATAAGAATTATCAATACGTTTATCGGCGATAATTATTTGAACAGAAAATCGGCTATTCAGGTTTTAAAGTTTTTGAAAGAAATAGACCAAATTTTCGGCATCCTTCCTCAAAAAGAATCTGGCATACCCGAAGAAATTTTTGAACTGGTTCAAAAACGAGAAGATTTAAGAAAACAAAAAGTCTGGCTGGAAGCTGACCAAATCAGAGAAAAGGTCAAAAATTATGGCTACTTAGTAGAAGACACCCCATACGGACCCTTAATTACTCCACAGTCTATCCCCTTCATTAGTAATTAGTTATTAGTTATTAGTTATTAGTGAATATGGCTCATCTGCCAGACAAGCTTCCACCCCAAAATCTTGAAGCCGAGAAATCTGTTTTGGGTTCTGTTTTAATCGATAAAAACTCAATTGAAAAAGTGATCGATGTTTTAATGTCCGATGATTTTTACGGCCGGCAAAATCAGCTGATTTACAAAGCGATGGCCGGCCTTTTGGAAAAAAACGAACCAATAGATATTTTGACTGTTTCAAACAAGCTTGAAGAAAGCGGCGAGCTTGAAAACGCCGGCGGAGCGTCTTATCTTACTTCTCTTTTAAGCGCCACTCCGACTTCGGCCCACGTCTTAAATTACGCAAAAATAATCCGGCGCAAAAAAATTTTGAGGGACTTAATCGATTCGGCCCATAAAATTCTCGGACTCGGCTACCAGGAAGACGAAAGTATCGAAAAAATCCTGGATCAGGCCGAACAAAGTCTTTTCGCAGTTTCCCAGCGCTCTTTAACCCAGGAATTCATCGCTTTGAAAGAAGAACTCCAAGAAGCTTTTGAACGGCTGGAAAGGCTCCATCAAGGCGACGGCGCCTTACGCGGCCTTTCAACTGGCTTTGTTGACCTAGACAACATGCTGGCCGGGCTTCAACGCTCGGATCTGGTGATTCTTGGAGCAAGGCCCTCGCTTGGAAAAACATCTCTGGCTTTGGATATGGCCAGGAATATCGCCAAAAAAGAAAATGTCGGCGTTGGGGTGTTTAGTCTGGAAATGTCCAAAGATCAGGTGATAGACAGGATTTTATCGGCTGAAGCCGGGGTGAGCCTCTGGAAATTAAGAACCGGCCATTTGTCGAGCTCCGGCGACTTCAATGATTTTTCAAAAATTTCTCTGGCTTTGGACAGCTTGTCCAAAGCTCCGATTTTCATAGATGACGCGCCCTCGCCCACGGTTTTGCAAATCAGAGCCATGGCAAGACGCCTAAAAGCCAAAAACGAACTCGGGCTTTTGGTGATTGATTATCTCCAGCTAGTCCAACCCAGAAGCGACATTGACGGCTATGTCCAGCAGGTGACGGATGTAGCTAATTCCTTGAAAGCTTTGGCTCGCGAGCTGAATATTCCGATAATCGCAGTTTCGCAGTTATCTCGGGCAGTTGAAGCAAGGCCAGACCAGAGGCCTCGGCTTTCGGATTTAAGAGAGTCAGGCGGGATTGAACAGGCCGCTGATTTAGTGATGTTCATCCACCGGGAAGATAAAGTAAGGCACCACGATTCAGACAGAAAAAATATCGCCGAAATTATTATTGCCAAACACAGAAACGGCCCTACCGGCGCGATTGAACTTTATTTCGACGAAGAAGAAGTGAGTTTTAAGAACTTGGCGAAAAACATTTAAAAAAAGCCCTGAAACTGGCGGACCTTCTCCAAAGGATAAATGGCGACTCTTTTTGCGGCGAGCTCATCTTTGAGCTGAAACGCCCCTATTAGGAGCCTGAAGTTTTGGGCAATACGCCCTACCCACGAAACCTCCGACGGCGTAACCACTAATCCAATCATACTGCCTCCTTCTGTTTAAAGGACATCACTCTTACTATTTCTAATATAAACAGTAAAACAAAAAAACACAAGAGCCTATAAATCTGAGGGTTATTTGTCTGCGAGTCTTGAGAGAAGAAATTGCTATACAGAGCCGCTTTCCTGGATTGACTATAGCCTCGCGGAGTTCTATGAGATGCTTAAAATCTCAACTTCGGTAAAGGATTGACGATGGCCTTTTTTCTTTTTGTACCTCGTTTTATTTTTGTACCGAAAAACAATTTTTTTCTCTCCCCTGCCCTCTTTTAAAACTTTAGCTCTGACTTTGACGCCGTCAACCAAAGGCTGGCCGATTTTTACTTCTTCTCCGTTCAGACGTTCAGTGTCCTTTACAAAAAGCAAAACTTTGTCAAATTCAAATTCCTCGCCTTCGTTTTGGTTAATCTTCTCAATTTTTAATTTTTGACCTTCGGAAACAATATACTGCTTGCCTCCGGTTTTGATAACTGCAATTGTCATGGTTTTGGTACCGCCAACCGGATTTGAACCGGTGTTCCCGCGTTGAGAACGCGATGTCCTAGACCGGGCTAGACGATGGCGGCAATAAAAACTCCGAATTTCTCGGAGTTTTTATCATAGCAGATTTTTTTAAATTTTCAAAGGCAACATCTTTTTCCGACCCCATAAATAGCCAAAAATAAAAGCTAAAACAATCAAACCGAAAGAAAGCGCTCCGCCTTTTACGCCGGTAAAAATATTAGCAAAAAAGTTGCCTCCTGCCCCCGCTTGGCTATCTTTAACCGAAAACCAGGCTGAAGCCGGCTCGCTAAAATTGCCTAAAGAATTATTCGCGTGAACCCACCAGCTATACTTTTCACCCGGCTCAACATCAATCGAAAGCTTATTTTCGGTTAATCCGTTTATACAGACGTAATGAGAATTATCAGGACAGTTGTTTCTTTTGTCGCGCAAAGTTGAATTCAAGAAATCAACCCTGACGGCATAGCTTTTTGCGCCTTTTACCGAATCCCATTTTAATTGAACTGAATTAGTAGAACTGGAAAATTCTTTCCCTTTAGGCGAAACTTTTTCCGGAGCTTTAATGATTAAAGTACCAGAACCATTAGACGCGGCCTTGACCCTGCTAATCGCGGTTTTAACCCAGTTAGATTTTACTTCGGCTGCCGGGGGATCAACTAAACAACTGCCGCGAGCTACCCTTCCAGTTGCATCCGTAGCAGTAATTGTGACCGTATGAATGCCCGGAACATGCACCGCCCGCCTGATGACTTTTCCTGTCCCGGAAAATATTCCACTCCAGACAAAGCTTACTGGTTCCACTCCGCCGGTTTGGCCGGCGGCCAAAGTTGTTTCCTGGCCAAGAGAAACGATAAACGGACTGGCCACGCAGGAAACGGTAAAAGGCAGAATGGTAATAGGAGCTGAAGTTACGAATACGGTAACGCTGTCAGAAGCTGAACCCCGGCTGTTGCTGCAATTTATTGTATAGGTAGCAGTAAAAGAGGGCGAAACCGTTTCGCTGCCGGATATGGGTTTAGAGCCGGACCAGTTGTTTGAAGCAGAACAGGAAAAAGCATTAGTTGAACTCCAAATCAAGGCGCTTGAAGCCCCCTGATTTATGCTTATCGGGTTAGCCGTAATATCCACGCCGGGCAAGCCCCCGCCGTCGTCTATGACATTGACTGTTATCTGGGCTGAAGCGGTACCGCCTGATCCAGAACAGTTTATCCTGAAAATAGTGGTTTGATTTAAACTGATAGTTTCGCTTCCAGAAATATTTCTCGTCCCGAACCAGCCATCGCCTTGAGCAATGCAGGACGTGGCATTAATGCTATTCCAAGTAAGAATAGAGGTTTCTCCCCGCCTGATTGTTGATGGATTGGCGATCAAGCTGACTGTCGGCCCTGAAACAACCAAACTGTCTCTAGTAACTGTAACAGTAGTTTGGGCCGTGGCCGAAGATCCGGATGCATTACTGCAGGAAATGCGGTAAACGGTTGTTTGATTCGGAAATACAGTTTCATTTCCTGAAACTGCTCTAACTCCAAACCAGGCATCACCTATAGCTACACAGGCACTGGCGTTAGAAGACACCCAGCTCAATATCGAGCTTGAGCCTTCTTTAATCACCGGCGGATTAGAAACTAAACTTACTGAAACTGGCTGAGGAGTAGGAGTAGGTATAGGTGTAGGAGTTGGTGTAGGAGTTGGTGTAGGAGTTGGAGTTGGAGTAGGGGTTGGCGTAGGCGTAGGAGTTGGAGTAGGGGTTGGACTTGGAGTTGGGGCAGGAGTTGGAGTAGGAGTCACAGGCGGCTCTGTAACAAAAACAATCACTGAATCAGTATCTGAAAATCCAGAACTATTGCTACAAGTTATCCTGAAAACGGTTGTATTAATCGGGGAGACAACTTCTGTTCCTGAAAGCGGACGAATTCCAAACCAGCCATTGATCGCAACGCAGAAACTGGCGTTAGAAGAAGACCAGCTTAAAACTGAAGAATTCCCTCTGACTATGGTTGTGGGATTAGCGACAAGATTAACTGAAACTGGCTGAGGAGTCGGCGGTGTAGGCGTAGGTGTAGGTGTAGGGCTTGGAGTTGGAGTAGGGGTTGGAGTAGGGGTTGGAGTTGGAATAGGAGTAGGTGTAGGAGTTGGGCATACTGAAGAAACAGCGGTATGAACATTATTACTGTATATCCAATTCTGGAAATTATTGTACTCCCTGGAAGTTATTCTTGCCTGATTAGGCAAATCAAAAACAGAACAATTCGGTTGATCCTTTAATCGCGCCGTCCAACTTACCCAGCCATACTCGCCAGGTAAAAGATCAAATGCGTTCCAAGATATAACATTGCCTGAAAAACTTCCCGCTGAAACATCATTTGAATGAGTACTATCTATAAATATGAGCCTAGTATCTACGTCGTCTTCAACTCTTACGCCGGTACCAGTACAACTTCTATCACCAGAGTTATGGAAATTTAATGTATAAGTTATCACGTTCCCGGGATTTGCAGCTGTCCTATCAACATGTTTAACAAGATTCAATATACATCCTGCTGGAGTCGGGCTAGGTGTAGGCGTAGGTGTAGGGCTTGGAGTTGGGATTGGAGTAGGGGTTGGACTTGGCGTAGGGCTAGAAGTAGGAGTTGGGGCAGGAGTTGGAGTAGGAGTCACAGGCGGCTCTGTAACAAAAACAA
>ERZ1292623.307-Hain-H51-01um-R1-307-length-55226-cov-6_pt1 | contig 55226 bp, 74 predicted proteins | sample MGYA00564398_ERZ1292623 | MGnify/ENA primary metagenome ERZ1292623 (study PRJEB36523, sample SAMEA6512633) | groundwater metagenome | collected 2019-01-07 | study: AquaDiva: Metagenomics assemblies of 32 groundwater samples
CGCCGCCGTGCAGGTCGTACTGCGGGCCAAAAAAATGTTCCGTGATGGCGGTGTCCTCAATATGCCATCCCGGCCGCCCCTTTCCCCAGGGGGAGCTCCATGCGGGTTCCCCAGGTTTCTGCGTTTTCCATACGACGAAGTCGTATGGGTGCCGTTTATTTTTATCATCTTCTAGCCGTGCACCGGCGTGAAGTTTTGCAAGGTTTTGGCGCGAGAGCTTTCCATAGTCTTTGAACTTTTTTACTTCGAAATACACACTCCCATTGCTTTCGTACGCATATCCTTTTTTAACGAGCCGTTCTATCTGGGAGACGATCTCGCGCATATGTGTGGTCGCTTTTGCGTAGCGTGTGACGCTCGTGATATTCAGTTTTTTGCCGACAACGCGGAACTCCGTATAGTATTTTTGTACAATGGCCTTCCAATCGATATTTTGTTTCTTTGCCGCGGCGATAATTTTGTCGTCTATGTCGGTGACGTTTTGGAGGTAGAACACATTGTATCCGGCATGGCGCAGGTACCGCGCCATCATGTCGTACACGATGAATACGCGGAAGTTGCCGATGTGTGCCGAGTCGTACGGTGTGATGCCGCAGACGAACATGTTTACCTTTTTCCCGTGCCGCGGCTTAAATAATTCTTTTTTCCCGGAGAGCGAGTTATGAACTTTCAGCATAAAAGTAATATAGCACAGAATATTTTCCCAGGCACTTGACTATGAGGGTATCCCGTGTTAAGAAAAAGACTTCGCGAGGAGCAGTATATTACCAACTAAATAACAAGGAGGTAGAAATGGAGGAATTGCTCAGGGGATTGCGGGAAGAATTGGTATCCATCAAGGAATTCTACGAGGAGAAGACGTTGGTACAGGATGGCGAGTCGGTCGTTGCGTGTTTTGACAAAGACGATGAACTGAAACGCGTATATACCGCCTGGCAGTCTTCGGTTGAAAAGGCGGAGCGCGCACGTATGGATGGAAGGTACGCCAAGAATGATACAGACATGGAGCAGGCGGAGAAGACTTTCACCATAGCTATGGCGTCATTGGAAATGTGGAAAAAGATATTCGGACGTATCGTCTGTGAACGCTATGCCCTTTGGGGGCTTTGCGGGATCACGGTGCGTTCCGGATACCAAATCGTGATGATCCCTCATGATCACGATGGCATTACCTCGATCTTGAGCGCGCTCGATACTCTCGTGGAGAGGATGAGAAAAACCGAAACAGAAAAAAGCGGTCATGTGTAGTTGATCCTCCGGTGTAAAAAAAAGGCAGGGAACATTGTGTCCCTGTCTTTTCATTTTTTAGAATTATGCTATATTGAATGCAAACCAGATCTTTGATAGAAGGAGGTGCGCCATGCCTCATAAAAAGAAGGGTGGTCTTACGCGGGTAGACAGGACACTGCGGCTGAACATACAAAAAGCAGCCATTGAAATGTTAGAGGCGCAGCAGAGTGCGCTGGTGTTTGCAGAAAATGCGTTGAGCATAGCGTATGATCTTGGCATGCGGGTGGAGGTTGAAAAGCTACGAAGCATAATCTTGGATGTAGAAAAAAATGCCGCCAGTACTCGGAAGTTTCTCACCGATGAGCTGGACCGGCACTACCGCGGAAGTTCCCAAGACCCGTGGGTACATTAGCAGGAGAGTACATGAGAGCAGGTCGCCATGGCCTGCTCTTTGATTTGCAAATTTGTCTTTTGCCCGATATACTGTTTACCTGACTAGACAAAACCATGAAGAAGATCGCAAAAATAAAAGTAGATAGGAATTTATGCATCGGCTCCGCGCCGTGCGTTACCATGGCGCCCGAAGTATTTGACCTGGACGACGAGGCAAAAGCGGTGTTGAAACACAAAGATGGCGTGAAATCATCCGATGCAGTTTTTGTGTCGGAGCTGGAGGCGCCGATGGACGACGAGATCCTGCTGATGGCGGCGCAGTCATGTCCGACGCGCGCGATCTTTCTCTACGACGAAGAAGGCAAACAAATATATCCTGAACCGGAAATGACATCATAATGCCAGCAGACGTTTTCATTATCAATGCCGATGGGGTTGCGGAAGGGGATACCATTCCGTTCAAATATAAGGGGCGGCCGGCTATTCTTATCATGCATAACGGCCAGACGCGCGCCTTTATCAGCGTATGCACACACCATGGCGGGCCGCTGGAACTGCGGGGTGACGTGTTGGAATGCACCCTGCATCATGCGACGTTCAACGCGGAAACCGGCAAGGCACTCACCATGCCTGCACCGTTGATGTCCTCGCTTTTAGAGATCGCCATTGAAACCCGCGACGGCAAGGTGTACCATAAAAATACCATCGTTTTTAAGAGGTAGCATGGCTTACGAACCGAAAAATTTTGAGTCTTTGATCGGGATGCAGGGCTTCAGCGAGAAACTCTTGCGCGACCATTTCACCCTATACCAAGGGTATGTGAAAAACACGAATACGCTTGTTGAGTTGCTCGATACCAAGGAGCTGGGTACGCCGGAGTATGCCGAACTTCAGCGCCGGCTCGGATGGGAGTGGAACGGGATGCGTTTGCACGAACTGTACTTCGGCAATGTGACAAAAGAGAAGAGCGCTCTCTCTGACGGCCCGCTGAAACAGCGGCTGGAAATTATCTATGGCGATGTTAAAAACTGGGAGAAAAACTTTACGGGTGTCGGGGGAATACGCGGGATCGGCTGGGTCATCCTCTATTACGACCGCGAAACAAAAGAGTTGTTCAACGTATGGGTTAATGAACACGACGTTGGGCATTTGGCGGGGGCGGTTCCGTTGTTGGTGATGGATGTGTTTGAGCACGCATACATGACGGACTACGGCATCAAACGGGCCGATTACCTGAACGCGTTCGTCCGGGTGATCGATTGGGAAGCGGTGAACAACCGTTTCAAGGAGGCGCAATGAAAAACAAAAGAAGGGGAGTGTTGCTGTTCTCTTGCGGTTTGGTAGCCGTCGTGAGTGCTGCGATCGTTTTGGGCGGCGGCGCCCCCTCGGCGCTCCCGTTGGTGCGACACCCAACGCCGGAAGGACCTGTATCGGGTGTGCAAGAAGTTCTTTTACAACCAAAAAAGCACATTCAAACCGATGCGGTACGCGCGTTATATGCGACCATGTACACCGCGGGTAACACGGATAAGCTCGGCCGGCTCATCACACTCGCCGATGAAACGGAAGTGAACGCGGTGGTGGTGGATGTGAAAGGGTCAGGAGGTGAACTCATCTTTGACATGTTGGACACGGAGGCGCTTGTTCAAAAATTACATGACCACGGCATTTACGCTATCGCGCGCATCGTCGTGTTCCAGGACAGCGGTATTGTGGAAGCGTATCCGGATGCGGCCATCACAAAAAAGAACGGGGGAGTGTGGCGCGACCGGCGCGGGTTTGCATGGGCAGATCCGGCTTCGTCCCAAAGCCACGAGCGCATCATCGCAATTTCAAAGCGCGCGGCAGACGCGGGGTTTGACGAGATTAACTACGATTACATCCGATTTCCGACCGACGGCAACATGACGGACATGCGCTACCCCGTGTGGGACGAGCAACAGCCGCGCAGCGATGTGATCGCGGAGTTCGCGCGCACAGCCCGCGCGGCGATACGGGCACATGACCCCGACGTCGCGCTCTCCATTGATATTTTCGGATACACGTTCATACGAAGCGATGACCTGGGTATCGGCCAACGATTGGAAAGCTTGGTTGACGCATTTGACGGTATTTATCCGATGGTCTACCCGTCGCATTACTCCACGGGGAATTTCGGGTTCCAAAATCCTGCCGATCATCCCTACGAGGTTATTGTGGGAACACTTGAAAGCGGTTTTGAACATTTGGGAGAAAAAGCAGACAGTGTGCGCCCCAAGGTGCGGCCGTGGCTGCAGGCATTTAACCTTGGCGCTCGGTACACCCCCGATAAAATGCGCGCACAGATGCAGGCGACGCTCGACGGCGTTGGCGCGGCGACCAGCACCGGCTGGCTCTTATGGGACCCGAAAAACGAATACCCCGGCGCGCGGGAGTATCTTGACAAAGAGGATAAATGAAAAGGCCCAAGGAGATACATTGCGTATCTTCTTGGGCCTTTTGTTGTTTCTGGAGGAGAACGGCGATTATTCCTTGCCGTTCTTTTTTTGAGGTTTGCTCATCGCGTCGAAGCGGTTTTCCCACTCACTGGCCGTGCGTGCCGAACGCTTCTGGAGATGTTCCAGGTGCTTGAAGATTTCCCGGACCTTCTTTTCCGGGATATCTCCGTCCTGGTACTCATCCAAGACGTTGCGGAAGTTGTTGGCGATTTTCATCCCCAACGATTTGAACATCTTGCTCATAATTCCTTGGATTTCCGCACTCGCTTTCTTTTTCGTACGGCGGTTCTTGAGCATTTGCTGGAGATCGTCGGCATCAACCTTGTGGGTTTCCGCCGCCTCCTCAATGGTCATCCGTTTGCTATCGGCCAGATCATCGGCCGCGCGGATGAGCTTTGTCCGCTTCATGCGGGACTCGACATTGTTGACATATTTCCGTGCCAAGCCCGTCGGGAGCTGTAAGAGCTCGCCGATGCGCTTTTTTGTCTCTCCCAGCTCCAGGAGTTGCATAACGACATGCTCGGTATCCTTGGGCCGTGGCGGCAGCGCGCCGCCGACATTGCACAGATATGCCTTCACAATGAGGGCAACCGTATCGTCAATGTCGAAGACTTCGACTTCAACCTGGTCAATGTCATTGAGGAAGTACGCCTCGTTTCGATGGCGTCCGTCAATGATGTCGCCATCCTTATTGATCTGGATCGGCGGTAGCTTCACCCCATGCTCGATCAACTCTGCCAGGTGCAGAACATGCTCCTGGTTGATCTCTGTGCGGACATAGGTATTTGCCCGCAGGTCCTTTCTGCTTCTGGTCTCAATCTTTGACTTCACTGTTAGCTCCTCTCTGTGCTCTGTACTGTTTTTTGTTGTTCATCTGACGGTTTATAAAACCGTCCCCTGTGTGCACGCCATCCGGCACGTTTTTTAGTGATCTTTTCAAGGATCACCAGTGTTCCTGGTTCGGGCCAGTCTTCTTCTTGCCAGACCGAAGAGGATAAAGAAAATGTCAAGTACCCAAGCTCTTCGGAATTCGCTACCGCGTAGGGGCCGTGAGATCCTTCACGGATCACTTTTTCAACCACTGCGGGATAGATTTTTTCGCTGGTCATGGGATGCCTCCTTTCCACTGATCAGAAGTGACCAGCTTTGAACTCAGCGTGTTCAATTGCGCTGCCAGCCGCAAAATAGTGTTGCCGGCCGGTCCACGGAGTGCGTTTACGAGTTCTCTGCTTGAAAGATCGAACTCACCCGCTTCAAGAAGGACTAGCAATCCCTCCATAATGTTTACAACTCCCGTATGGCGGGTCGTAAGCGCTTTGGGACGCTTTGTCGCCGTTGGCGGTTTAATTTCTCTTGTTGGCGACTCAAAAGAAATTTTTAAGGCAAAAACATCGTGTGCTTTTTCCCATTTAAGCTGTAGCTCATCCTTTTTCTCCTTCCAGACGTTCCACATAATATCCTTTTTACTTTGTCGTACCCCTTCTTCGCCTCGTAAGACGCAGTATAAGCTGGAGCTAGATTTGTATCCGACCATCGTGACCGCTTCTTTCACAGAAAAAATACCGAACCCGATCAGTTCTGCAAAATTGCGGAGTGTGCGTTGCATCCGCTCCAGTTCAATGATGCGATATCCGATCATGTCCAGATAGCACATGAGCTTGAGGAGTGTTTCTCCCTGGGGGAACATTTCACCGGACAGCCAGTAACCCACGGCTTGAACCGTTGTCCCGCAGAAATCAGCGATTTGTTGCTTTGCCTCAACTAATTCTCGAGAACCTCTGGACGCTTGCGGAGCGATGAGATTAGCAAGATGCCGCACACATTCCTCAACGTGTCCTCGAAAAATTTCCTGTTTATCATCGTCTTTTCTCTGCACGTATATCCCTCCTTTCTTTAAATTTTTAAAGGTCTTCCCTCAGCACAGACCAATTGTCTGGCATGAGCACTACTATCACGTTTTAATAATTATGTCAATGTTTTCGATACATTCATTGCATTTATTTTCTTCCCTGTGGTACCATTGGTTATAATGTCCCGACGGACGGTTATTGCGGTAGCCATCGCACTCGTGTTGGTGTGCGGAGCATGGTATGTTTCTTACGGCGGCTTTCCTGTTTTTTGGCATGGACAGCGTTTGATTCCCACGGGAAGCAATAGCATATCTCTCGGCCGTGATGATGCGCCGGTAACGGTCGTGGAGTATGCCGATTTTCAATGTCCGTCGTGCGCAACATTCCATTTCGGTGCCGGAGCGGCGATCATCGAACAATATGTCAAGCGTGGTGTGGTGAAAATGGTGTATCGGGATTTTCCGTTGTTGGGACAAGAATCGTTTGACGCGGCGTACGCGGCTCGCTGTGCCCGGGAACAAGGGAAGTATGATGCATACCGTGATGAACTTTTTGAACAGACAAGCAAAGGAGCGGGGGAGAACAGTGGGGTCTTTTCCGTGCAGAACCTTATGCAATATGCCGAACGCATTGGCATGAATAAAAATTTATTTTCTGGTTGTCTGGCATCCGGACGCGCGCGGGATGAGGTTGCCACGGACATTGCAGCAGGTAGCGATGCGGGCGTGAGTGGAACGCCGACCGTATTCGTGAACGGGGAAAAGATGGAAGGGTTGTACCTTTTTGCAGCGTATCAACAAGCGATAGAAAAAGCATTAGCACAATAAGAGCATGGTAAAAATGTACACGACGCCAACCTGCGTATACTGCAAGATGGCAAAACAGTTTTTTCAAGAACACAATGTTCAGTACGAGGAAGTAGATGTCGCTCGCGATCTCAAGGCGCGCGAGGAAATGGTTAAAAAATCGGAACAGCTTGGCGTTCCGGTATTTGATATTGACGGAAAAATTATCATCGGATTTGACCAGCAGGAGCTTTCCGAATTGTTAGGCATCACGTGACTCTTATGATCGACGTACTTATTATCGGCGGCGGCGCCGCAGCGATGTCGGCAGCCATTTACACCGCCCGAAAAAAACTGAACACGCAGATCGTCACCGATGAGGTTGGCGGACAAACGGCGTTGCAGCCGGAGATCTACAACTATGCGGGGTTTCTGGACAAGGACGGTCACCAACTCATGCAGAATATGCGTACGCAGGTGAGCGAGCTTGGCGTACCCATTGTTGAGTCTACGGGCGGCGTCAAAAAGGTTTCTGTGCGGGAAGAGGACGGAAAAGAGGTATTTATCGTGACGGACAACGCTGGGAAAACACACGAAGCAAAATCCATTATTATCGCGTCCGGCAAGAAGCCGCGCACCATGGGTGTTCCGGGAGAAGAGAAGTTTTCCAATAAAGGTGTGACGTACTGTGCAACCTGCGATGCACCGCTGTTTTCCGGTAAGACGGTTGTGGTCGTCGGCGGCGGCAATTCCGGTCTGGATGCGGCGATGCAGCTCACAAAGTATGCGACGAAAGTCTATGTTTTTGAAAGCAACGAAAAAGTAAAAGGCGATCAGATCACGCAAGACAAGCTTGCTGAAAGCAGTATGGTGGAGATCTGGACGAATATCGAGGTAAAGGAAGTAAAAGGCGAGAAATTCGTGAGTAGTATTGTGTATAAGAACAAAACGACCGGTGAGGAAAAAGAGCTTGCGGTTGAGGGGGTATTTGTGACCATCGGTATGCTCCCCAACTCCGATTTTTTGAAAGATATATGCGATCTGAACCAGTGGGGCGAAGTGATGATCAACCCAAAAACAAACGCGACAAGCCATGTGGGAATCTTTGCGGCGGGAGACATCACTGATGTTCTTGAAAAACAGACCGTTATTGCCGCTGGCGAAGGAGCAAAAGCTGCGCTACAATGCTATAAGTGGTTGCAAAGCAGATAACACATAATCCATGGCGATACAAGTTGCGATCAACGGGTTTGGACGCATCGGGCGCGCAACGCTGAAGGTTGCCGCGACCCGGCCCGAGCTTGAGGTTGTTGCGGTGAACGACCTGGGCGACATCCACAACCTCGCGTATCTTTTGAAATACGATACGGCGTACGGCGCATCCGGCCTGACCATTTTGGTGGATAATGGGCATTTTGTCGTGAATGGTAAACGCATCCGCTTCGTGCAGGAAAAAGACCCCGCGAAGTTGCCATGGAGAGAACTGGGGGTGGATGTCGCCGTAGAATCCACCGGTCTGTTTGAAGAGTACGAAAAAGCGGCGCTCCATATAAAAGCCGGAGCGAAACGTGTGGTGATCTCGGCACCCGGGAAGGGGGATACTGCGCTTGGGAAAACGGTGCTCGTGGGAGTGAACGAGAATGAATTTGACGGTTGTACCGTCACATCCAATGGTTCCTGCACCACCAATGCGACCTCGCCCATTGCGCAGATCATGTCCGAGACCATCGGTGTCAAAAAAGCGATGCTCAACACGGTGCATGCCTACACCGCCACGCAAAAGCTCGTGGACGGTCCCGACGCAAAGGACTGGCGGCGAGGACGTGCGGCAGCGGCGAATATTGTGCCGTCAACGACGGGAGCCGCAATTTCCGTAACGGAAGCGGTAAGCGGTCTTGCGGGAAAGTTTGACGGTATCGCCATGCGTGTGCCGGTCATCACCGGATCCTTAATTGACTTTACCTTTATCGCGGCGCGCGATACCACCGTGAGTGAGGTCAATGATACTTTGAAAAAGGCAGCAGGAGAGGAACGCTGGAAAAAAGTATTTACCGTTACCGAAGAACAACTTGTTTCTTCCGACATCGTCGGCAGCCCGTATGCTTCCATGGCCGACCTATCGTTCACGAAAGTGGTGGGTGGTGACCTGGTGAAAGTGCTTGCGTGGTACGATAACGAAATGGGCTATACGCATTCTTTGGTGGAGCATATCATCAAAGCGGGTTCATCAAAAGTTTAGGCGGATACATGTTTGATAGTTACCATTTTTTCATATTTGTTCTCCTCTTTTTATTCAGTATCCTGCTTATTATTTTTGACGGTTTTATTCCGCATGCGCGTTCCGTTGACGTGGTCACAGTACTTCTTGCCCTGGTGCCGGTTATTGCATTCGTATACCTCGCGCGATTCCGTGATGCCGATACCAAGCCGTTCTATCTCTTGTTTTCCGCGTTGCTGGTGATGTATGTGGTGGTGTTTGCGGGTACACGCATCCATACGCTTCTAAATACGGTACAATGAAGGTGTATCTTGGCGCCGACCATGCGGGGTTTGAACTGAAAGAAAAAGTGCAAGCATTTCTTGAGAAAGAAAAGTACGAGGTCGTTGACCTCGGCGCATATTCACTGGACAACAAGGACGACTACCCGGACTTTATCACGCCGGTGGCAAACGCAGTTGCGCATGACTTGATACAAGGCACCGAGTCGCGCGGCATAATCTTTGGTGGTTCGGGCGAGGGCGAGGCGATGGCGGCAAACCGCATAGACGGCGTGCGCGCGGCGGAGTATTACGGCCCTTCGACTTCGCTCAGGACAGGCGATCCGCTGGAAATCATAAGACTCTCTCGGGAACATAATAATTCCAACGTGCTTTCTATTGGTGCGCGGTTTGTGTTGGAAGAAGAAGCGCTTGCCGCCGTAAAGCTCTGGCTTGAAACCCCGTTTTCCAACGACGAGCGTCATGTGCGGAGAATTATGAAATTCTGATGTCAGTAATAATCCCCGCTATCATCGCGAAAGACGCGCAAGAATTAAAACAAAAACTTTCCCAAGTGGAAGGGTTGGTTTCGCGGGCGCAGATAGATGTGATGGACGGCGTGTTTGTGCCGTCAACGTCGTGGCGCACGCCGACCGATCTGGAACATATCAAATGCGCGGTAAATCTGGAGGCGCATTTTATGGTCAGCGCACCGGAACATATCATTGACGAATGGTTGCATTCTCCCGTGAAACGGTTTTTGATACACTACGAATCCACGACGCATGAAGCGGTCAAAGGATTGCTCGCAAACATTATCCGCGCAGGGAAGCAGGCAGGAGTTGTCTTGAAAATGGAAACACCCCTGTTCGTTCTTGACGAATTGCTATCGGATACCGCTTGCAGGCCGTCAGTTGTTCAGCTCATGGGTATCCGCGAAATAGGATACTATGGTCACGCGCTTGACGAAACGGTGTATAACCGCATCACTGCGCTGTATGAGCGCCATCCGGATATCACCATTGAGGTTGATGGTGGTGTGAATCTTGAGAATGCCAAACGGCTTGTACAGGCGGGGGCATCGTTCTTGGTTGTTGGGAGCGCTATTTTTAAAAGCGATGATATTGCACAAACCATCGCACGCTTTACAAAAGAGGTTTCGGAGGTGTAGCATTCCCAAAGTGGTTCAGTAGTTCGTTAACAAGGAGGTATGCCATGAAACGATGGTTTATTTCGTTCATTTTTTACGGAGTGCTGGGTATAACACCATTTCTTATTGGTCGCGATACACCGCAAGTTCTTGCAGAAGAAGGGTCGGGGGAGGATGTGTTGGTTGAATTTACCTTTTACCCAAATACCCTCCGTTTGGAAGTCGGAAAGGTTGCCGACCTATTCGTTTTGATCAGAACGGAAAAGGATATTTTGGTTCGTTATGATGTTTTCTTTACGACGGTTAATGGCAAAGTGGATGCACAAGAGCGCGAAAGCACCTCAATGCTCGCTGGAAGGGTTGGCATTCGTCAGATACTCGGACATGTTGAGGTAACCGGTTTACAGAAAGGATTAGTCATTGTTGCACTCAGCGATATTATGGTTAACGGGAAACCGGCAAAACTTCAGCATGAGGTTTTTGCTTTCATCCATGTTTTTTCACGGAAAAATATGGATGATGAATATTCTTCGGAACCACTGGTTATGCTATGGTAGCAATGTTTATCTCAGGTTCATGTAACGCACGGCATTTAATATTCTGCCGCGCGTTTTCTTTTTACGTTACTGTGGGATGTCAAGCGCTACCAGAAATTTTTTCAGTTCCTGTCCTTCAATGGGGCGAAGCACGCCGACCCCCTGTGTGCCGAGCATAATATTCATAATGCGTATTCGCTCCAAATCCTTCACTTGCCACCCGAGCGCCGCGCACATGCGGAGAATCTGATGTTTTTTGCCCTCGGTGAGCGTGATATGAAATGTTTTTGGTCCCGTTGGGCGCACAATGCACGGTTTTGTTCGCGCGTCTTCCAGTTGGACACCGGCACTCATCTTTCGCGTAAACGCGGGGTTTAACGGCTTATCAACCGTTACGACATATTCCTTTTCATGATTGTGACGCGGGTTGAGTAGCGCGTCCGTAACGCGCCCGTCGTTCGTAAGAATGATGAGTCCACGCGACGCTTTATCCAGCCGCCCCACGGGGACGACGCCCTGGGGAAGCCGTACGCTCTGTGCGATGCTTTTTTGCCCTTGTTCCGGACTATGCGTAATGATGCCCGCTGGTTTATGATATACAAAATATACCAACTCCTGCGCGGCGCGCTTTTGTATTCGTGCATTGAAAACAACGGTATCACTATGTCTCACAACATCTCCCAGTACGGCAATACGCCCATTGATAGTAACGGCTCTTTGTTTGATAAATTCGTCCGCTTCGCGCCGACTGCAGTATTTTTTGAGTGCAAGGTAGCGGTTGATGCGGACGGGGTAAGAAAACGGTTCTTCTTTTTGCATAAAATTTCATAGTAAAGTATACTTTAAATATATATTTTCTGCACTGTATGGCGCATCTGCACGACACAAAAATAAAGGAGCTGGAAGTAACGGCAAACAAAGTTCGTGAGTCTATTATTGAAATGCTGCTGGCCGCCGGGTCGGGACATACCGCCGGCCCCTTGGGCATGGCGGATGTTTTTACGCTCTTTTATTTTCATATTTTAAAGCATGACCCGGAGAACCCCAATTGGGCGGAACGGGACCGGCTTATCCTCTCAAATGGCCATATTTGCCCCGTATTGTACGCCACAATGGCGCATGCGGGATATTTCCCGGTAAGTGAGTTAACAACCCTCCGGAAGTTCAAAAGCCGTCTCCAGGGGCATCCGCACCGCGAGTGGCTTCCGGGGATTGAAACAAGTTCGGGGCCGCTTGGTTCCGGCCTTTCACAAGCCGTGGGGATGGCGCTTGCCGACCGCATGGACAACGGCAAGCCGTCTGGCAAATTCTTTTATGTATTTATGGGCGATGGGGAGTTGGATTGTGGGCAGATATGGGAAGCGGCGATGCTTGCGGGGAGGGATAAGTTGCATAATGTCATCGGCATCATCGACCGCAACAACATTCAGATAGACGGCTTTACCGAAGACATCATGCCTATGGAGCCGCTCAAAGCAAAGTGGGAGTCGTTCGGCTGGCACGTGCAGGAAGTGGACGGGCACAACTTTGAAGCCATCAACGACGCGGTGGGAGAAGCGCAGGCGGTGTTTGAGAAGCCGTCCGTCATTATCGCGCACACCATTCCCGGCAAAGGGGTGGATTTTACCGAACGACGTTTTGAATGGCACGGCATCATCCCCGGTCAAGGCCCCGAAGACAAAGTGAAAAAACCGCAACAAGGCATCGAAGCACTGAATGAACTGCGTACGCTCGGCGGAAGAATTAAAAGCGAACACGAATAGTATGAATATGCGTTCCTTTATTGCAATCTCACCCATATTAATATTTGCGATTGTTTTTATTCTTTCGTTTGTATACGTGAGGAACGCTGGTTTAGGTTTAGGTGTAGTTGGTGCTGCAATTTATCTGGTTTTCGCACACATAATCTGGTTTGCCGTTACGCTTATATTTTCTATTTCACTTTCACATTATTTAAAGCGGGACTCTGTCCAAGCCAAACCAAAACAGCTTGATAAGTGGATCGCCATAGTTTCAGGAATGTTGTGGATATTTATTCCGGTCATCGCAATCATACGAGCAATATGATCCCAAAATTAAACCAAAAACTGTTTGATAAAGATGTAGAGCAGTTGCCGATTCGCAAGGGGTATGGCGAGGGGTTGTTGGAAGCGGGCAAGCAGGACAAAAATGTGGTGGCGCTCTGCGCCGACCTAACGGGTTCCACCATGACGAGTACCTTCTCTAAAGTATTTCCCGATCGGTTCGTACAAATGGGCATCGGCGAACAGTCTATGGCGTCCGTTGCATCGGGTATGGCGGCGATGGGGAAAATCCCGTTTCTTACTTCGTACGCAATGTTCTCCCCCGGGCGCAACTGGGAGCAGATACGCACCACCATTTGTTACAACGACCGGAATGTGAAGATCGTCGGTTCGCACGCGGGCGTTTCCGTGGGGCCGGATGGCGGCACGCACCAGGCAATCGAAGATATTGCCATTACCCGCGTTATCCCCCGCATGACGGTGCTGACACCGTGTGATGTCATAGAAGCAAAGAAGGCGACCATTGCGGCAGCAAAAATGGTAGGGCCGGTATACATCCGCCTCGCACGCGAGAAAACGCCAATCATGACCACCGAAGATACGCCGTTTGAAATCGGGAAGGCGCAGTATTTCTTTGTGTCGTCAGGCGCGCCACAGGTTGGCATCATTGCTATCGGCGCGCTGGTGTACAACGCGATCATGGCGGCAAAGGAATTGGAGGCGGAAGGTATTGCCGTTGCCGTGGTGAATGTAGGGACGGTCAAACCGTTGGATGAAAAAACGGTTATTGCGTTGGCGCATGCCACGGGTGCCATCGTGACGGTGGAGGAACACCAGATACATGGCGGGATGGGCTCGTTGGTGGCTGAAGTATTAGCGGAGAAACAACCTGTGCCGATAGAGTTTATCGGCGTACGCGACCTGTTTGGCCAGTCGGGAGAGCCCAACGAGTTGTTGGAACATTATGGCATGGGCGTATCACACATCAAGGAAGCGGTAAAAAAAGTAATCAAACGGAAGTAATATGGGGAAGCAACTGGAATTTCTTGCCATCGGCGACATGGTGACGGACGCATTCATCCGTCTCAAAGACGCGGAAGTGCATTGCACGGTTGATAAAGAAAAATGCGAGATATGTCTGCGGTTTGCCGATAAAGTTCCCTATGAGGAGGTATACGTCATACCTGCGGTCGGCAATTCCGCGAACGCTGCAGTGAGCGCGGCCCGCCTGGGGCTTTCGAGTGCCTTATGTTCTAATGTCGGCGATGACTATTTCGGCACCGAGTGTCTGGGTACGCTCAAAGCCGAGAAGGTAGCGACCGATTTTGTGCAGGTGAACAAAGGGCACAAAACGAATTATCACTACGTACTGTGGTACGATAGCGACCGCACTATTCTCATCAAGCACGAAGAGTATCCGTATCAACTGCCGGATATCGGCGAGCCGCGATGGATATATCTTTCTTCGCTCGGACACAATGCTTTGCCGTTTCACTCCGCGCTTGAGCGGTATCTAACAGATCATCCGGATGTAAAACTTGCGTTTCAACCCGGAACCTACCAGATAAAATTTGGGAAAGATGAATTGCGGGGAATTTATTTAAGAAGCTATGTTTCTTTCTGCAATAAGGAAGAGGCGCAACGGATTTTAGAAGTGGAAGAGCATGACATCAAAAAGCTTCTTGCTATGACACATGAGCTTGGGCCGAAAATTGTTATTATTACCGATGGTATGAAAGGCGCGTATACTTCAGACGGAGTAAAGCAATGGTTTATGCCCATATACCCTGACCCTAAGCCGCCGCTGGAACGCACCGGCGCGGGGGATGCTTTTTCTTCAACATTTACCGTGGCATTAGCGCTTGGCCATGATATTCCCACCGCACTTTGCTGGGCGCCCATCAACTCTATGTCCGTCGCGCAAAAAATAGGCGCCCGTGATGGCCTGCTCACGCGTGAAGCGCTGGAAGATTATCTCGCCAAAGCCCCCTCGGGATATTTCCCCAGGGAGATATAAGAACGTCAATTTATTTTGACGCTCTCATTTTTTCTTGTTATAGTAAGAATATATGAAACTCAACCTTCATAATGTGGTATGGAAAGAAGGCAAGCACTATGTGGCGCAATGTTTGAATGTTGACGTTTCCAGCTTCGGGAGTACCAGGAAAAAGGCGCTGGAGAATCTTGCAGAAGCATTACAGTTATATTTCCATTAAGACCATGGCAATCAGTAAATTACAATATATCACTCGGGAAGTGCGTAATTTAAGAAATGAATTTATCAGTATTCGTTTTGCTTTTGCCGCGCTTTTGGCTGAAGATAAAGAAGGGCATTATAAAAGATCGTTCGTGGCAAAAACGAAGCGTGCCATCAAAGAGAAGTCGCTTTTCAGATACAGAAACAAGAAATCGTTTCTCGAACACCTGAGAAGTTGATGAAGCACCTTGTCTATGGCAAACGGTTTTGGCGTTCGGCAAGGAAACTTCCACCGCATATTCAAGAAAAGCTTGGGGATCGTCTTAATGCGTTGAGTGTTGATCCTTTTCATCCTGTACTGCACACAAAACCGCTTGCCGGTGAATTAAAAGGCGTATTTTCTTTTCGGGTTACTCGTGATTGGCGTGTAACCTTTTATTTTACGGGTGAATCAACCATATATCTTCTTGAGGTGAATAACCGAAAAGATATCTATTGTTAGAACAACGTGCCAAACCCGCAACTCATTGACTATATCGGCAAAGCCCGCGCGTCGGGGATTAGGGATGACGCCATCAGGAGCGCCCTGCTCGGTGCCGGCTGGAGGCCGTTCGATGTGGACGAAGCGTTCGGCACCACCGTGCCGCCACACCTCGTTGCCGCTTCTCGCTCACCGAAAGTCATCGTTGCCGTTGCTTCTGTCATTGCCGTCTTTCTCCTCGGCGGCGGAGGATATGCGTATTATTATTTTTTCATGAGCGAGCAAAATGAAGAGCCGCAACCAGTAGAACAAGAGCAGGTGCAAGAACCAACTGCGGCACCGGAAGAATCAATCCGGGATATATTGGCAAAGGCAAAGAATATTGGTTCTGTACAGTACGACCGCATCAATTCAATGTCTATCTCAACAACCACCGATGCGCTTATATCCAAAAACTCAACAAAGATGACGGTATGGCAGAAGTTGCCCAGTATCAGATTCGATTCTTTTCTTCCGCAGGGTATTACCATGAGTGTTGTTGTGCGCCCTGATGGAGTGTTTCAACATAGCAGCTTGACGGATGAGTTTATACAGAGCGCTTTACCATCATCAGACGCAGTGGAAAGCCAAACCATAGAAAGCATCTCCGGCTCACTTGAGAAAGACGTCGGATTGCGGGTTATGGGCACGGAAGTTATTGAGGGAGTGACGACAACGGTTGTTAGTTCTAGCGTCACTGAAGACGATGTAGTGATCCATACAAAGACATGGATATGGAACGATAAGGGTATTCCCATTAAATCGGAGGCTGTCTCCCAAGCGACGGGTGACTCTATTATGTTTGTAAATGTCACAGAGTATAAAAACTTTGTGTTTGGAGACATTCCCGACAGTATCTTTGAAATCCCACCACTCAAGATAAATGACGATACAAGAAAATCAAACGCGCAAGCGATAACAATTGCAATTATGCTGTATGCTTCAGAACAAAATCTACAAACCGCTCCTGCTGAAACAGACGATGGTTGCCCCGAAGGATGGATGACTGATACCGTTGCCACGGTTTTAGGTTGTTTAAATCTTACTGTTGGAACCCCCGCCCTCAACGTATTCTTGAAAAATTTACCAACTGACACCATGGCCAATACATACGTTTACAGCAATCAGGGGAATGATTCAACGTTTTGTCTTGGTTCAAAGTTGGAAACGCCAAGCGCTGTATTCCTTTGTAATTCGACGGGATGTAGTGAGCAATCAAGAGCAATCACAGACACATGGTCTGTCATTGATTGCCCGGAAGAATAAATATCATGAACCTCTCCACCAAACACCATTTTCAGAAAGCGAATGGGTTGAGTGTTGAGCAAAAAAAGGCAGGTGTGATATAAGCAACATACAAAAGTATGGAAATGAGAATTGTCAAAACTACTATTAGCAAAAAAGAACTTGGTGACATCGCCAAAGAGCAGTTTGGCGATCTCGTGAAAGCCGCGGTTGATGTTGAACAGGAAATCATGGCCATTGGCGGGGAACTGCACATGGATGAAGAGATGTTGCTTGTAGAACAAGAGGGTTCAAAACAAGAACAGGTGTGGGGTATTAACCTGTATCCCGATAAAAAGGGCGACGAATGTATTGAATTTGATTCCATGATCAATTTAAAGCCGGCGCTGGGGAATCGCTCGCGTGGTGTTGAAAATCAAGAAACCCGAGAAAAAATTGTACGCATTGTAGATAAACTTGTTTCAGCATGAGTACAACCATCTACCATGAAAAACTTGCCTCTGGCGCGTGGTTTGAGCTCTCGCTCATGGAACAGTTGGGGAATATCGGCAGTGAAGTTTCACGAGCGTGCCGCGCCCAGGGAAAAGACGAGCAGCGTTTTCACCATGCCGTGAACCGCGCGCTGGAATTGCTTGACCTTACCCTTGCCGACGCGCGTTGGCGCGGGCGCCGCTGGGAGATCGGGCGAGCGCGCGAGGTGCTGTGTGATGCCTTATTTGGCGGAAAAGAGTACCAGAGTTCCTTTGCTGACCTGGAACGGTATTTCACTCAATTTGCGCTTGCCGCACGGTTGAAAAAATGAACCTCTCCACCAAACAACATTTTCAGAAAGCGGAACTGGGAAAATATGCCATCGGGCAGTTCAATGTGTCCACGGCGGACCAGATAAAGGCGATTATGGAGGTTGCCGTGCGCTTACATTCGCCGGTTATTTTAGGTACCTCGGAAGGGGAACGGGATTTTTTGGGCGTACGGGAAGCGGTAAAATTGTGCGAGGCGTATGAAGAAGAAACAAAACTACCTGTCATTTTGAACGCCGACCACACTAAATCAGTTGAAAAAGTTGAGGAAGCGCTCAAAGCGGGATACAACTCCATACACTTTGATGGGAGCGAACTTGCATACGAAAAAAATATCAAACAGACGCGGCATGTGGTGGACATGGTGCGAAGTTTCGGCGAGAACATTTCCGTGGAAGGGGAACTGGGATATTTGGCGGGCGCGTCAAAGCTCATTCAAGAAAAACTGGACATTAAACCGGAGTATTATACCGACCCGGCGCAAGCTGCTGACTTTGTGGCGCGTACCGGCGTAGACCGCATGGCGATTATCATCGGTAATAGCCATGGCATTTCCATTGACGAGCCGGCGCTTGATATCGTACGACTTGCGCAAACCTACGCTCTCTTGAAAGGAAAAGCGGTTATTGTTTTGCATGGCGGCTCGGGTATTCCCGACGAGCAAATACGGGACGCTATCAAAAACGGCATCCGTAAAATAAACGTAAATACCGAGTTGCGTGTTGCGTTCCACGACGCGCTCAAGCAAACCCTGGATACCAAAGACGAAACGACGCCGTATAAATTTTTCACGCCGGCGCTTACAGCAATGGGCGCCATCGTTGCGGACAAGGTTGTTTTGTTCGGGAGCCAAGACAAAGCGTAGAAAGTGTGGTAGATTACTTCTATGTTTGTTCGCAAAATCGGTATTGATCTTGGTACGACGAACACACTCGTGTTCATACCCAAACGGGGGGTGGTGGTGAATGAACCATCGGTTGTTGCCGTTGCCTCGCAGGACCGAACCGTGATGGCGGTCGGGGCGGAAGCGAAGGAAATGTTGGGGCGCACGCCCGATGCCATCATCGCGCTGCGGCCTTTAAAAGACGGCGTGATCGCCGATTATAAGGTAACCGAGGCGATGATCGCGTATTTTATCGCTAAAGGATGCGGACGGTTTCGTTTACTAAAACCGGAGGTGATGATATCGGTTCCCGCGGGCGTTACCTCCACTGAGCGCCGCGCAGTCATTGATGCGGCAATCCATGCGGGAGCGAAAGCCGCCTATGTGGTGAAAGAGCCGGTCCTTGCGGCTATCGGCGCGGGTATTCCCATTAACGAGGCGTCCGGAAACATGATCGTCAATATTGGCGGTGGCACGTCGGAGATCGCCGTCATTTCACTCGGCGGAATCGTTGCGTGGTCGTCCGTGCGCGTTGCAGGAAATCGGATCGACCAGGCCATCATTGAGTATATGCACAGCAAACATAACCTGGAAATTGGAGAACGCACGGCGGAAGACGTTAAGATAAGTGTGGGGTCGGCGGTGCCGGTCAAGGAGGAAACCGGCGCGGAAGTACGCGGGCGCGACATGCTCTCCGGCTTACCGCGCACAGTAAAGGTTACGACCAACGAAGTTGCGGAAGCCATTGCGGAGCCGCTCAAAGAGATCGTGCGGGCGGTCAAGGCGGTGCTTGCTGAAACTCCTCCGGAGCTTGCGTCCGATATCATGCACAAAGGAATGGTGCTTTCAGGAGGAGGCGCGCTGTTGCGCAATATCGATGAACTGCTATTTAAAGTTACCGGCGTGCTGTGCGTGCGGGCAAAAGATCCGTTGTTGTGCGTGGCGAAAGGTACCGGCATCGTCATTGAAAATCTGGATGTGTACAAACGAAGCATCATGAGAAAAAAATAATGGTCATCGGCATTCACGCGAAAGCAGCGTTCAAATACCAGCGGACGGGAGTGGAAGAGTATGTGTACCAATTGGTAAAGCATCTCGCGATGCTGGATGAATCGCAGCAGCACGCATTCCATTTATATACCCCACTGCTTCGCGGACAGCAGCTATATCTTCCGAATAATTTTTCCGTTCGCATGCTGCACCGCTCCCTCATGGGGGAACAGGTCGCGTTATCGCTTGAAATGTTTCTGCACGCTCCCGAAACGCTTTTTATGCCGGCGAGTTTTTTGCCGTATGTGTATCCGCGTAATACCGTAGCGACCATTCACGGTCTTGAATTCAAATACTATCCGGAGATCTACCACCCCACGCAGCTTCGGTATATTGAACGGGGGACGGAAAAGGTGGTCCGCAACGCCGCAAAGATAATCTCGGTTTCGGAAACTACCAAGAATGACCTCATTAAATACTACAACGCCGACCCCCGAAAGATCGTAGTTATTCCGTATGGCGTCAATTCGCAGATCGCGTATCACCATAAATATGCGCCGCTTGACGAGAAATATATTTTATTCGTCGGCCGCATTGAAAAAAAGAAAAACATCATCCCGCTCATCCGTGCATTTACTGTTCTGAAAGAGCGCAAAAAGATCCCGCATAAACTGGTCTTGGTCGGAAATCCGGGATTCGGATACCACGAGATCCGTGCAGAGATCGAAAAATCCGTATATCGGCAGGATATTGTAGAAACGGGGTACATCAGTCATGAGGAAAAGGAGTCGTTTTTTAAATATGCCGACCTGTTTGTGCTTCCGTCGCTGTATGAAGGGTTCCCGATGCCGGTACTGGAAGCGCAGTTGCGCCAGGTGCCGGTTATCACGTCACGTATTGCAAGTACTCAGGAGATAGGCGGGGAAGGGGTGTATTTAGTCGACCCTGAAAGCGTGGAGGAACTTTCAGACGCGATGGACCGTATCATTTCCGACCGCGGGTTTCGTGACACCATGATCGCTCACGGCCTGGCAAATGTTAGAAAATACAGCTGGCTCAAATGCGCCAAAGAAACGCTTGCCGCGTTGACCGCATAGGAGATAGTGGATAACTTCTCTTGACATTTACGGTGTAAGGGGCTATAATAACCTCACGATGATAAAGTATCTCGAGCTCCAAGACAGCGGGGCAGGGACTTTGTTTTTCCGGTATGTCTGAACACGATACATTTGCAACGGCCATAAACTGCATCGACGGCCGTGCCCAGGGGCCTGTTATGGATTGGGCACGGAAACACCTTAACGTTCGGTTTGTTGACGTAATTACCGAGCCGGGGGACGACAAAGTGCTGTTCAACGGCTCAGAAATGCAAAAAGGCGCCATTAAGGATAAGGTGCTGGTTTCCGTGCGAGCGCATAATTCAAAAGCAGTGATCGTAGCCGGGCATCATGATTGCGCCGGTAATCCTGTTTCCAGAGAAGAGCATTGGAAAGAGATTTGCGCATGCGTACGGGATATCCGCTTGTGGAACTTGCCGGTACGAGTGATCGGTCTGTGGGTGAATGAACGCTGGGAAATTGAGGTTGTGGATGATCCGAACCACGGAGCAGAAATGGCGATTCCGGAAGTATCACTGGATCAAGCACACCCGGCACATTAACAATCGGAGGAGCTCTTTGTATCTGGCGTTTGCCAGATAGTTTTGCCCTTCATGCTAAAGCGCGTATGCGCATTTGGCATAAAGCGTAAAATAAACTCTCAATAACTCAACAACCATCCACACAAGGGAGGTATGTATGTCGACGGTTATTCGTTTTGGAGCAATGCTTGGATGTATTGATGGGCGGTGTCATGGTGATGATGCGGCGGTTGCTGAACTGCAAAGAAGGTTTGGTGTCGGTCCGGTGGATCGCATTACCGAACCGGCCATTATTAAGATTTTGTCGGGGAAGGATGGGGCGTATCAAGAGTTCATCGGCAGAAAACTGATGATCTCTTTACGATCCCACAACGCAGAATGTATCGGCATTGTCGGGCACACCGGATGTGCGGTCAATACCGTCCCCGATGAGGAACAAATTCAGCAGATCAAAAAAAGCGTCCTTGCCTTGAAACGGTGGCGAGACATTTATGTTCCTATCATTGGCTTGTTTGTGAACGAAAAGGGTCAATGTGAAGTTATTGTAGAGTAGGTAACACCCCCGGCCAAAAACCGGGGGTGTTCTTTGTTTGCAAATCTTTGACATTTCTGGTATCATTGCATTATATAATTAGTAACATATATCGTTATGAACGCATTTTTTCTTATTATTATCGGTTTGCTGCTCGTGAGCGGGTTGTTCGACATTATCCCGTGGAAGTTCAACGCATGGGCGTTGGTACTTGCCGTGGTCGCGTGGGCGGTGATGGCGTACAACCAGTTCGTCCAGCTTGCCAACCGCGTGAAGGAAGCATGGTCGGACATTGAAGTGCAGATGAAACGCCGCTACGACCTCATCCCGAACCTTTTGGAAACGGTGAAGGGGTACGCCGCGCATGAAAAGGGTGTGTTCGAAAGCGTCACCCAGGCGCGAGCGCAGGCCATCGGCGCCCAGACCATGCAAGAGCATGCAAAAGCGGAAAATATGCTCACGGGCGCTTTAAAATCGCTGTTTGCGGTTGCTGAAGCATATCCGCAGCTGCGCGCAAACGAAAACTTTTTGGAACTCCAGCGCGAGCTGACCGATACGGAAGACAAGATCCAGGCCGCGCGCCGCTTCTACAACGGCAATGTGCGGGACATGAATACCATGATAGAGTCGTTCCCTTCGAATATCATCGCTCGCATGTTTAGCTTCATGGCAAAGGAATTCTTTGAACTGGAAGAAGGCGAGGCCGCTGCCCGTCAGCCCGTGCAAGTAAAGTTCTAACATTCTCATGAGTACGATCTATACGCATCAATCGGCGAATGTCCGAAAGACGTGGTTCATTATGTCCGCGTTCTTTATCTTTGTCATGTTTGTTGGGTGGATATTCGGCCAAGCCATGCAGTCGCCGGCAATCTTTTACATCGTCACTGTCATCGCCATTGGTATGAACGTGGCGAGTTATTGGTGGTCGGATAAGCTGGTGCTCAAAATGACGGGTGCGAAAGAAGTGCAAAAAAGCGATGCGCCGGAGTTGTACCGCCTGGTGGAAAACCTTTCCATCGCGGCGGGCTTGCCCATGCCGAAAGTGTATGTTATCAACGACCCGGCGCCCAATGCATTTGCCACGGGGCGGGATGAGCGCCATGCAGTGGTTGCCGTTACCACGGGGCTCCTGGAGCGGCTGGAGAAGCAGGAATTGGAGGGGGTGCTTGCGCACGAGCTTTCGCATATCGGAAACAAAGATATGCTCGTTTCCACCATTGCGGTGGTACTCGTTGGCCTTGTTGTCATGCTTGCCGATATGTTCCGCCACTGGACATGGTTTGGCGGCGGCAACCACAACGGCAATCGCGATGGCAGGGCACAACTTATCTTTTTTGTTGTTGCCATTGTGCTTTCCATTCTCGCACCGCTCTTTGCGATGATGCTCCAGCTTGCCATTTCGCGCAAGCGGGAGTTTCTGGCCGATGCGTCGGGTGCCTTGCTTACGCGCTATCCGGAGGGTCTCGCCAGCGCATTATTGAAAATTTCCCAGGCACCGCAGGAAATGCGGCGCGCCAACCACGCCACGGCGCATCTGTTCATTGCCAATCCGTTCAAGCCAAAAAACGGCGTCGGCTTCATGACAAAATTATTCATGACCCACCCCCCGATAGAGGATAGGGTTCGGGCATTGCGAGGGATGAGTCTTTAAATTATGGCCGGATTTGAGCGTCTTCAAAACGAAGAAGAACAGGAAGGTATTGCGGATGTCCAACCTGTTTCCCCGGAAATATCCGCCGATAGTGGTTTCGCCAATATCGCGGAGACGGAAGGGAGATGGTTGGTTATAGACCGGCTCAAACAAGCACAGGATCTATCGGATGACCGATATTTTAAGATAATGGCGATAGAGTTTTTGGACGATAGCACGCTGGTAGGGTTGGATAAGTGCGTGAAACACTATGGAACACCCTTTCCGCCCGAAATTCTTCAAAAGGAAGAGGATGTGGCAAAACAAAGTCCCTACTATGCCGGAAAGGGGCTTGCGTACGACGCCACCTCCGGCAAGGGACTTGAGTACGATGTCAACTTATTTCCCGGAAAAACCGAGAAAACGAATCTCTTAAAAGAGCAGGTAGCAGTACACCCGGAAGTTTTCTATCCCGGGTTCGAAATCCCGGAAGATGTGGGAAAGGAGAAGCGGGCGGAGTAGTGCATGGGAACAGATCGTCATGCCTACGGCAAATCTCCCGAAGGGATGACAATCCTGCTCGGTGCGGAGGCGTCGCATACCCCCGATTTACCCAGGAGAGAAACGACTGGTTGTAAATCGCAGTCCTGAACAAAGTGACGGAGTGGCCGAGTGTGCTCGCTTGTTCCCGATTTGTCTAAAAATTCAAATTGACGTAGAATTTTTAGGAACAAATCGCAATCCTACCCTTGGCGGAGAGGTCGCATAGTGGCCGAGTGCGTTCGCTTGGAAAGCGGATATACCAGCAATGGTATCGCGGGTTCGAATCCCGCCCTCTCCGCCAAGGGTAGGAGAAAGCGGTTGAGAGTTCTCCACCTTCGCAAGATTCGGCGGATTGCTCTCGGTTACAAAATCAGAGATTTTGACCGAGAGGGAAGAATCTCACCGCCTCCGCAGATTCACCCTAACCCGAGGCGCATTCATCTTAGCTACCTTGACACAGTGCTGTCTATGTTAACCTTTGTTGCAAATAGAATCGTGGCAAAAGGCAATGCACTTACAATAAAGCAGCTGGACCAACTAGGTGTTCCTCCCACAGCTCGGTTTACCGGCACTCTCAAGCTCGCCACGTTTAACATCGCGCACGGTAGAGGAACCGCATGGAGTAACTGGAGTGATGACACTGAGCGCAGTAGCCGGCTCACCGAAGTTGCATTGTTTCTCAGAAAGAAAGATGTGGATATCGTGGTGCTCAATGAGGTCGACTTTGACTCTATTTGGAGCGATAACGCGAACCAGGCGGATGCCATCGCCCGGGAAGCCGGTTTCAGGTATATTGTGGAGCAGCGCAACTACGATTTAGAGCTTCCATTTATTAGGCTCAGGTTCGGCAATGCGTTGCTGAGCAGGTATCCGATTGAGGGGGCTATACTGGTAGAATTTTCTCCCTACTCCTATTGGGAGAAAGTTGTTTTTGGCGCAAAGAACGGAATGACCGCAGACATAAGGGTTTCTAAAAACCTAACCATCCGGGTACTTGCGGTCCACTTAGACGACCGAAGCGAAGATACACGGATCCAGTGTGCTCAAAATATGCTTAACTACGCCAGTACCTCGCCTTTCCCATTCCTATTAATGGGGGATTTCAATTCGGCCCCCTCTATCTTTTCAAACGCCGAAGTGGGTATATCGGGGAAATCAGCAGTAGACGTTCTCTTAGCGAGTAATCTTTTTAAAACACATCCCGGAGAGAAGCCGACACGAGATCAGTTCACCTTTCCTTCCATGGCTCCGTTTCAGGTTATTGATTGGATTTTTGCTCCCAGCGGGTGGAAGATTTCTCATTACGAAGTTGCTGATATCAGGCTATCCGATCACCGCCCAGTAGTTGCACACCTGCAGGTATGGTAGCTAAGGGAAGTGGCATTGTACTTTCACGCAACTTTTTTGTCCCCGTGTTGTTGACTCTGCTGATGGAGAATGGAAATATAATAGTATTCTCGTGAAACCTTGAAAAAACTTCCAAATATTCTTAACTAACGCGGCGGCTTTCCCAAGGTTCTAACGTCGTCTCTCGCTCCCCGCCAAGACAATTTTTTATGGTTCGGCTTCGCTCACCACGGGTCGGCATGACCTGGATGCCTAAAAAGTTATAACAAAAAAGAACGATTTCGATCGTTCTTTTTTGCTTGTCACGCTGAAGTGATGGTAGACAGATTTACCGCTTTCACTTAATTTCTACCAATTTCGTCGTTCTCATATCACCATCTTTGGCGGATTCGTCATAGCGTTCGATGTGGAAACCGCCATTACCCTTGAACGCGGCGAATGTGGTTGCGGATTCGTCAAAATTGCATTTCACGCGGCCGATCACGATCGTGTGGTTCTGGAGCTCACTGGTCGTGGTACCGGTGCACCCGTACGCAGTGCCGAAATCGTAGTGTTTTGTCTTGCCGTCATATGTCGTGACGTCGGCCGCGATCTTCTGCTCGTAGAAATGAAAATCATCCTCGCTCGTAACGGAGGGATCCTCCCTTTCGATTTGCCAATCTACTTTGCGGACAGTTATCGCATCACGGTTCAAAAGAGGATTGAATGAGCCGCCAGTCAGATAGAAGCCGAGTTGGCCGACAATCCAGAACGGTGGAGGACAATCGTCTCCGCCATCCACATTGACTATCGGTTCGCGGTGGCAACCATAGTGAATTACACTCCCGATGTATCGGACGCCGATGAAGATACCGATAACTATGATAACGAGAGCAACATTTCCTAAAGTTTTCATATTAATTTTTTATATTCCAAAATATCTCCGGGCTGACAATTCAAAGCTTTACAAATTGCCTCTAAAGTTGACAATCGGATAGCTCGCGCCTTTCCATTTTTCAATATAGAAATGTTAGCCATTGTTATGCCGACTTTTTCGGCAAGCTCGGTAACGCTCATTTTTCGTCTTGCCAGCATAACATCAATGTTGATAATAATTGCCATAGTTTTATTTATAGTGAGCCTGTCGAACTAAACGGTTAAATCGTTTTCCGATTTTATATCAATCGCATTTTGCAAAAGACGCTCCAGCACTGCCGCAAAGACTGCGATAATAAACGGGGCAAAGATGAATACGAGTCCGATAATGACCGCGCCGGGTGCGTCGTCCCTTTCCGCAACATAAATGATGTGGGGCATCATGAGAGCATAGAGAACGCTGATGACTCCGGCGGAGTATTTAATTTTTTTGATGGCCTTGACCGACAATTCAGAAAAAGCACTGTTCTTGTCAATGTAGCTAAGGAGCAGCAACCCTTGGTAGAGCGCAAAGAAAAATGGCACGGCCGCCACAAGCATACCGAGCATGAGTGGAAGAAACATTCCGGCATTTCCAGATATGCTTATGCCAAGCAAGATGACACAAAAGCTCGCGACCGCGAGTCCGAGAAGATAAATGACTACCCGAAGAAATAGTGTGGTTCGACTACGCTCACCATACATTGAGCCTTTTTTCATGGGTGGTTCTTATACATTATTTATATCCCCATCTTAATTTAATGCTTATCGTTTGTCAATATGTATTTATCGTTATTAATACTTCTCGATCATTGACCCCGACCACATGCCTCAAATTCGTCTCTGTTCAGACCCTCAACCCTTCGACTTCGCTCAGGGCAAGAAAACCCTTATATTTATACTGAGCCCGTCGAAGTACTGCTTGTATATCACGGGTACTTAACCAACCTGTCCCGCAGTGCTACAATGAGTGTGGGGGTGGAAATCCCACCGCCTCCGCCAGTTGGGAAAATATAAATTTGAATAAGATAAATAATAAATTAAAACTTTTTATAAATTGTATGAAAGAATCATTTCCATCACCCGAGTCAGAAAACAAAATAACGAGAGAAAAGGTCATTGATTCTTATAAAAAATTCGTTGAACGAAGCATAAAGAACCCTGATGATTTGGATCTTGAAGATCCTGAAGTAAAAGAGGCTAATGAACTTTTTGATAAGTGGCGGGAACAGGAAGATAAATCAGCTGAAGGGAATGAAGAATCGGAGCATCGGATCAATCTTTCTAAAACCATGTTATATGTAGATGCGGGCTTCACTGACCCTGTATATTTAGATGAAGTTCTGAAAGATTGGCTTGTACAGGATGCCCAAAATGCAGAAAAACAAAGCGATAACCCAGAAAGAATTGAGACTCGTCGACAGATCGCTGAAGCAGCGAAAAAAATTAGAGACCTGTTAGCGGAACAAGCTCAATAATTCTTTATCGGAACGGGTTGCAGAAGAAACCCTAAAAGATTCGCCGCCAAAGAAAATATTGGTAAAATATTCTTATGGCAAATATTCCCCACAAAATGCCGGCGGATTTACGGAAAGCTATTGTTTCTACCCCTGCGGCAAAAGAGGTGTGGGGGGATATTACGCCACTCGCGCGCAATGAGTGGATTTGCTGGGTTACTTCCGGCAAAAAATCGGAGACGAGGGGTATCCGTATCGCAAAAGCCCTCTCAAAGCTCAAAGGCGGCATGCGCCGGCCATGTTGTTGGGCCGGTTGCCCTCATCGTTGAAATAAGCTATGAAAAATCACGCAACAAACTCGGTATGACACAAAACGATTTAGTAAGGAAGTCTGGTATGAAACACATCACTCTTACCAAAATCGGGGGCGATTTTGTGCAAAAGCAAAGCGCCAAAGTAATAGCGAAGATCGTGAAGGCGTTGGGCATTTTCATTGGCGACTTATTGAAATAGAGGATATGCGCGAAGAATGGACAACCGAAAAAATTAAAGAAGGATTTGAAAGGTTTTTTCATGAACACAGCAGACTTCCGATTGCTCCGGAGATTGATCGCTTGGACTATCTGCCGTCCTCGCGACAAATTCAGAGAAAGTTTGGAGGTTTAGAAAAGCTTCGTACCATTCTCGGATATAAGGATACAAATTTTGGACGCGGAACATTTAGAAGTAATATCGCGAGTCGAGCAAATAAAAAAGGTCGGGCAGTGGAGATTGAATTGGAAAAAGTTCTCCATGAAAAATTCCATGAAGTTTTTGTTCACACCGAGCGCATTTTTGATGATTCAAAAAACCGAGTTGATTTTTACGTTTATTCTCCGGACGGAAATTTTGGTATAGATATTTTTTATACCGAGACAATGCGTGATCTTCAGAAGAATATCAATATTAAAATCGATAAATATCAAAAATTTCCTCATCAACTATTTTTAGTTGTCGGTAATGAAAATTTTGGCCAAAAAGAACTTGATGAACGTATGAGTTCAAAAAGGAAAGCTCTGCCACAAAGTACTACTACCATAACCCTAAAAACACTTTTTGAAATTATAAAAAATAAGAGAAGCTATCCTAACCCATTGATTACTAAATGATAAATTCTCTTTTTACAATAGAACTACCACTAATAGAAACAACCGGGGAATTGGAACAAGTGCAAACTTTGCATAAGAACTATGATCCGTACTTTATTGCGAGTGGATGTTGCAAAGAGCGACGAGAGAGATTTGATAAATTATGGAAGAATTACGAACCTTATGCCGATGCGCATTTCCCGAGTCAGGTTCGTATAAATTTTCATCAAAGGACATGGGAAATGTATATTGGTAATGTCCTATTATCGAAACAGTTAAATATAAAATCGCAAGATGAAGGGCCAGATTTTATTATAAACGACAGTGTTTACATTGAATGTGTCGCACCTACTAAAGGCAACCCGACAAAACCAGACTCTGTTCCTGAAATGTTTGTTGCAGAAATTCCTGAAGAAATTATGGTTTTTGATGTACCGGTTGATAAAATGATTTTGAGGATTACACAAGCAATAAAAAACAAAGCATTAAATCAATACGAAAAATGGAAAAGTAAAAATTGGTTTAGTGATAAAATTCCATTCATTATTGCCATAAATACTGGCGACCTACAACACGTAGACGATCCAACTATGCCAAATGTAATAAAGGCACTGTTTGGTTTTCAGTTTATGCAGATTAATATCAAAACTGGTGCTACAAACTTTTCTCACAGAAATACAATTGAAAAATCTAATAATGAACATGTACCAGTCAATTATTTTACTAACAAGGACTTTCCTTTTGTCAGTGGTGTTATATTTTCAGATAAAACAGTTTTAAATCATCCCGATGATATTGGTGAAGATTGTATTTTTGTTAATAATCCCTTTGCTAATAATCCAGTTGATAAATCCCTTACCAGTCTTTTTCAAAACTGGGGTGCAAGTCGTGATAAACGTGGAATACATTTGAAAAAAGAATATTAGTAGCCCGCTTAAATTTCAAAGAGCAATACAACCGAGCTATTTTTAAAATACACCGCTCTGGGCGGTAGGAAGCAGATGAAAAAATATTCATACAAAATACGGGCGAAGGTGTGGCTCTACAAGGGAATGGGTGCCTGGCACTTTGTGACGCTCCCCAAAAAGCAGTCTGCGGAGATAAAAATGCGGTTTGGATTGTTCACCAAGGGGTTTGGTTCAATTCCGGTGACGGTCACTGTCGGCACAACCAGCTGGAAAACGTCCATATTCCCCGACACAAAATCAAGCGCGTATGTTTTGCCGCTTAAAAAAGAAGTTCGCGCGGCAGAAAATATCAAACACGGTGACACTATTACATTCCAGCTTGCATTGTCATAACATATAAACCATAATCTAATTTATGCAACCAACACATATCGGAGTGTTAGGGACGGGGATGGTCGGGAGGGCGCACGCCGCACGGCTTGTGGAGCTTGGCCACACCGTGGTAATGGGCACGCGCGACGTTCAAAAGACGCTTGCAAACACCAAGCCGGACGAGATGGGCAACCCGCCGTTTGCCGCGTGGCACAAAGACCACGCGAACGTACAGCTCGCCACGCTGGCCGAAGCGGCGGAGCAGGGCAGTATCGTCTTTAATGTTCTGAGAGGCGATGTGGCGGTTGAAGCATTAAAAAGACTGGAATCGCACCTGCGGGGAAAAGTGCTGGTGGATGTGGCAAACCCCTTGGATTTTTCCAAAGGTATGCCGCCATCGCTGTTTGTATGCAACACCGACTCGCTAGGGGAACAGATACAGAGAGCCCTTCCCGATACGAAGGTTGTCAAAGCGTTCAACACCACAAACGCGCTGCTCCAGGTGAACCCGCAGCAACTGGCGGGCGGCGACCATCATCTTTTTGTGAGCGGGAACAATGCGAACGCAAAAGCGACGGTTTCGGAACTTGCGAGAAGTTATGGGTGGAAGCATATTATTGACCTCGGCGATATTACCACCGCGCGCGGCATGGAAATGATGTTGCCGATGTGGCTGCGCCTCTGGGGTTCGCTCCAAACCCCGATGTTCAACTATAAAATCGTCAAAGAGTAACTCAATCGGCATGACTAAACAGCTTATCGCGCACGCGGCAACAACCATCAACGCTCCCGCCGAGAAAGTGTGGGATGCGCTTATCAACCCGGAAATGATAAAACAATACCTCTTTGGCACCGAGGCGGTTTCCGATTGGGAGGTTGGCAGTTCTATTACCTATCGGGGCGTATGGGAAGGGAAAGCGTATGAAGACAAGGGGACAGTGCTTGAGGTTGTGCCTCACAAGCTCCTCGTGAGCACCTATTGGAGTAATATGTCTGGGGAATCTGATATGCCGGAACACTACAAAAAAGTCACCTATGAGCTTGAGGAACAGAATGGCGCGACGACCGTAACCGTAACGCAGGACAACAACGCGACCAAAGAAACACAAGAGCACTCCGAAAAGAACTGGCAGATGGTGCTTGCGGGATTAAAAAAGCTTTTGGAGAAATCATGATGGATTTATAAGCTAGCATAACCATAGCTCTTTAATTCAAAAAAGCGGAGGGGAAAATGGGTAATGATCCGATTAGGAAACTTCTGGAGAACAAACACTCTCAAGAAATTCTCGTCGATATGATGGCTGGCTTCCGGCCGAGTCAGGAGGAAGAAGAGGAAGTGAGCGATCTTTGCAGAGAACTGTGGTTGCTTGAGACACTGTTCAGAGGAGATGAGGAACACGATCAAATCTTCATCATTCTTCTTGAACGGTTTGAACGTAAGATGAAAGAAGCCATACAGTTCCCGGCTCATTGGAGTGAAAAGCACTGTATTACGTATACCAGTCTGAGATTGCTCGAGTATAAAAAGAAAAACACCCCTGAATAATTATTCAGGGGTGTTTTGGTCGGTTGATTTTTTCTCGGGAAACGCAAGAACAGTTACTTTCGGGAGATGCTCAAATGCCTTGATTTTCTCGTCTAATCGGTCCGGCGTTGTTATTACATAGAGTTCGTCGTAGCCGATATATGCGTTCTCCACCATTTGGTCGCCGTTCACGGGACAGAGCACCGTGCCAATTTCGAGAAAGGGTTTTTCAACAACCGCAAAAATTCCCTCATCCGCCAGCCAATCCTGGAGTGTTGCTTGGTTCCCCTCGGCTATATCACGGGAAACTTGTCGTTGCTCAAAGGTCTCTGTTTCCCGACCCAAAGGACCATGCGGCTTCACCGGCCAACCACGACGGATAAACTCCTCGTTGGTCTGTGTTCCGGCGCCCGGGGAGATACACACGAAAGAATTTTCTGTAAACGGCTTGAGCCATTCTCGAAATTTCGGGTTGAGATACTGGTCGCCCGATGCTTTTATAAAAACCGTTTTTCTTGGCATTGTGTCCCCCTCCTTTTGAAAGAGCTGTCATCACTGATACCGAAATGATTTGATGGTATATTTCTTTACATGCAATGTCAACGCATTCTCCGGTTATGTTTTTCGTTGGGAAAGCATTATACTGAATACATGACTAAAAACCCTTTTGTGAATGCTTTTGCCGCGGTGCTTTATATTGCGCTGGTTGCTTCGGTGATGTTCTGGGGGCCAAAAGAAAACGGACCGGAGGATACGGTATTGATACCTATCGCGCTCATTTCGCTGTTTACGCTTTCGGCCGCCATGATGGGATATATTTTCTTGTTCCAACCGCTCCAGCTCTATCTTGACGGGGCAAAGAAAGAAGCCATTAGCCTTTTTCTCCGAACGCTTGCTGTTTTTGCGGGTATTACCGTCGTGCTTTTGTGCATACTTTTTTCGGGAATTTTTGCATAGCATTGACGGCAAACCGCTTTTCGTGTATCATACGGAAATTAATTGAAACGAAGCTCGACCTCGGTAGTCATTTCTCAAGCGTGACCCCTGCAGGAATCGGGTCGCGTTATTTTTTTTTGTGACACAACAGCACAATACTACTCCTGAAATATCGGTTCGATTTAACGACTTGGGGGTTTTGCCGCAGCTTTTAAAAGCGCTTGAAACACTGCGGCTGACTGTCCCGACACCTATCCAGCGACAATCAATTCCGGTGGCGCTTGAAGGAAAGGACATCGTCGGTATCGCACAGACAGGCACGGGAAAAACGCTCGCGTTTGGAATCCCCATGATCCAGCGTCTCGGGAAGATCGGCGGCAGGGGTCTCGTCATCGCTCCTACACGAGAACTTGCACTGCAGATAGACGAAACATTCAGAAATATCGGCCGCACGGTCGGTTTGCGCACCGCCGTTTTGATCGGCGGCGCTTCTTTGCACCTCCAGCGGCAGATGCTTGCAAAAAAGCCGCACGTCGTTATTGCGACACCCGGGCGCCTGATAGACCACTTGCACCAAAGGAATATCGTATTGAGCGACACGCGTATCTTGGTACTGGACGAGGCGGATCGGATGTTTGATATGGGTTTTGCGCCGCAGATCAACGAGATATTAAAATCGGTACCGACGAAACGACAGACGATGCTTTTTTCCGCCACGATGCCTCAAGCGATCTTGGATATCGCATCACGCAACATGGCACTACCGGTGCGTATTGAAATCGCTCCGTCAGGTACTTCTCCCACGCTGGTTGAGCAGGAAATATGGATAGTAAAAAAGGAGGCAAAGCAATCGCTTCTGCAAAAAATGCTTAGTGAGCACCACGGGGCGGTGCTGGTTTTCTCCCGTACCAAGTATGGCGCGCGGAAGATATGTGTGCTCGTGCGCGGCATGGGACATACCGTCAGCGAGATACACTCCGAGCGCTCTTTGGGACAGCGGCGTGAGGCGCTTGCGGGGTTCAAGTCGGGACGGTACCGTGTTCTGGTGGCAACGGATATTGCCGCGCGGGGAATCGACGTGCAAGGCATTGAACTGGTTGTAAACTACGACCTTCCCGATGAGGCGGAAAATTATGTGCACCGCATTGGCCGTACCGGCAGGGCGGGAGTTACCGGAAAGGCGATTTCATTTGCCATGCCCGATCAAGGGAATGAAGTTCGCGCCATTGAGCGCCTCGTGCGAAAGACCCTGGAGGTAAAAACGCATGAAGGAGCACAGCTCCAGGCACATGGCAGAATAAAATCGTTTGCGCCACGCCACGGCGGGTTTGGCAAGCAAAGCGGATTTTTCGGTCACCGCAGGAGACGCTAGTAAAAATTTCCATGGAAGAATTTGAACCGGCTCATTGCCGGTTCTTGACTTTTATATAGGTGTATGCTATATAAATTACATTTCGTAAGATAGACGGTGATCACAAGAGAACGGCACGTTAACAACTGAAATCTAACCCGGAAAGGAAGGTGCCTTGTGCTATATGTCGTCATCGCATGTCACTTCAAAAACAAAGATGAGTTATGTGAGACAACCATCGCTCGTTTACTGGCTGCTCTCAAAGTAGCAAAATCGGGCGACCGTATCATAGTGACCGGTGATGTGCCGTATGCGCCGGGTAGCAAGACGCTTGGTCAGCTCATGTGGGATTGGCTTACCAAAAATGGTTTTCCCGCGTGGGGAACTTTTGTTCTTCATCGGGGAGTTGGAACTTTTTCGGAGGCACGTATCGCGTGCATCCTCTTGAAGAACACCAAGGAAGTAACCGTGGTTTCTTCCCCATGGTATTTTTTCCAAGCAAAACCGATATGGCAGCGACGCGCGAAAGAGAGTGGCATTAAAATCTCTTTCGTCTCGGTGCCAAACACAGGCGGATGGCGCACGATTCTTACCTACGCCATCCTCGGCCTCGTCGTTCGTGTAGCGATTTTCATAGGGTTGGAAAAGGTCTTGGAAGATCGCCTTACCGCGTCACAACAAAAGCGCCACGAGGGATTCACCTTTGATGGTTGCAAGTAGTGTTTCGCACCGAAAGGTCGGCGGAAAAATTACGCCGGCCTTTTCTTTTTGGTAAAATGATGATAATGTCCGTGCGTATAATCCGATCTTTTACAAACAGGAGGGAACACAAATGCGCATACAGTCGCTCTTTATTTACCCCGTCAAATCGTGCGCGGGGATAGAAGTAAATGAAATGCCCTTGGTATCCTACGGGCCGGAACACGACCGGGAATTCATGGTCGTGAATAGGGCCGGGATGTTCCTCACACAGCGCGAGCACCCGAAACTGTGTCTTATCCGGACATCGCTCAATGGCAATGAGATGAATATGGGCATTCCCAATCATGGTTCATTTAATTTTCCGCTTCACCGTCATAAGGCGAATAGGGAACCTGAACGCCTGGTCACGGTGTGGAAAGATAAGTGCCGTGGAATTGACATGGGAAATATGGTTGCCGAAGCCCTCTCCGATTTTTTGGGGGAACAATGCTATCTGGTGCGTTATAATACGCACCGTCCTCGACTCCGAGAATCCAGCGCTTTGCGTGGCGGCAAGATACATGTCAGCTTTGCGGACGGATACCCGCTTCTCATACTATCCGAAGCCTCGCTTACCGATCTGAACCAACGGTTGGTAAAACCGGTCTCCATGGACCGGTTTCGTCCGAACGTTGTTATCAGCGGATGCATGCCGTATGCGGAAGATCAGTGGAAGGAGGTGCGCATCGGCTCTCTGCATCTCCGCAACATAAGGGAATGTCCCCGATGTCCCATCACACTGGTAGACCAAAAGACCGGCATGACAGGGAAAGAACCGTTGCGCACTTTGGAAAAGTACCGAAAAACACCGGAAGGGAAGGTTGCATTTGGCAGATATTTCATGCACGCAACCAACGGAATGTTGCGCACGGGTGACCTTATTCAGGTGTGTGAATGATTCAATAACCGCTTCCATTTTGTAATAAGGAGGCGGTTTCTTTTTATTGCTAGAAGTCGTAAAATCGCGTATAGTGCGAGCATGAAAGGATATCTCATTAATATTGAAAAAGTGACACTTGAAAACGCCGACTACCGGCGGGTTTTGTATACCGGTAAAAACAGCCAGTTGGTGCTCATGGCACTTCAGGCAGGGGAGGAAATAGGGGAAGAAGTCCATCATCTCGACCAGTTCATCCGGTGTGAGGAAGGGGAGGGAAAGGTTATTTTAGACGGCGTAGAGCATGTATTCCGCGCAGACGATGCGGTGGTTATTCCGCAGGGGACGCGGCACAACGTCATCAATACGGGCGCTGTCCCGTTCAAACTCTACACGGTATATTCTCCTCCGGAACACAAGGATAGAACCGTTCACCGGACAAAGGCAGCGGAACGCGAAGAGCATTTTGACGGGGTAACGACGGAGGAACCGATTGCATGATTGTTGTTGATGTAGAAACATCGGGATTGGATCCGCTCAAAAACTCCATTGTGAGTATCGGAGCGGTTGATTTTGGCAACGCCAAAAACCAGTTTTATGAAGAATGCCGAACGTGGGATGGCGCAGAAGCCATGCCGGAAGCCTTGCGCGTGAACGGATATACGGAAGAACAGATACGCGACCCGAATAAAAAGTCGCTGGAAGAGATCATGCGCGCGTTCATTGCATGGGCGAAAAGCGCCGCAAACGACACCACCTTTGCGGGAGAAAATGTCTTTTTTGACCACGACTTTCTGAAGGCATCCGCACTCCGGTACAGTCTGGTATGGCCGTTCTCGTACAAGATCGTTGACCTGCACTCGGTGAGCTTCGCACATCACCTGAAGCGGGGTCTGGTGCCACCATCAAAAAATGGGAAAACGATATTGAGTTTAGACAGGACACTCGTATATGTCGGCATGCCGGAAGAACCAAAGCCGCATATTGCCATCAACGGCGCGAAACTGGAAGCGGAAGCGTTTTCACGATTGTTACACGGCAAACCATTCTTTGAAGAGTACCGGCAGTATCCCATACCAGAGTATTTGCCGTAGAAACCGACTTTTCTTGCACTCATATTCCGCAAGTGATATACTGCGATATTAAGTATTAACCTATATAGTATGTTCAACATTGACAAAGCGTTTCCGTCATTTTTATTGGAAACATATTTTCCTGAAAAAGGAACGACGGGAAAGATCTCCCCGAAAGAACTGTCGGGAAAATGGGCTGTATTTGTGTTTTATCCGGCGGACTTTACCTTTGTATGTCCCACGGAGCTTGCCGACATGGCACGCTTGTACCCCGAATTTAAGAAACGAGAAACAGAGGTAATCGGCGTGAGTACCGACACCGTGTATACGCATAAGGGATGGCTGGATACAGAGGAGCTCTTAAAGGACGTAACATACCCCATGGCGGAAGACCACACGGGAAGTCTTGCGCGCGAACTGGGGGTTTTATACGAAGAAAGCGGTAAAGCACAGCGGGCAACATTTATTATCGATCCGGATGGTATCTTGCGCGCGGCGGAAGTTGTTGCCGACGCTATCGGCAGAAACGGCGCTGAAACACTGCGCAAGCTCAAAGCGCTTCAGTTTGCGCGTTCCCACGGGGGCAAGGTATGCCCCGCGGCATGGGAAGAAGGAGATGCGACACTAAGCCCCGGTATTCAAGCGGCGGGGCATGTCGCACAACAACTGAAAAAGTAGAGCTGCCATGCCTTTAGCTTCCCGCAATGCACCAACCATTCTGGTTATTTTGGGGGTAACCGGTGATTTGGCGGCGCGCAAGATCTTGCCCGCCCTATTTCACCTGTTTGTGAAAGGGGAACTCCCCACGCGTTTTCGCATCGTCGGTTTTGCGCGGCGCGAGTTCGCGCCAGATGCATTCCGCGCGCTGATTTCGGAGATCGTAACGCCGCACGCACAACGCGCAGGGACAGCCGGCCGCATTGAACCATTCCTGGAACTCATACAGTACGAACGGGGATTCTTCGAGGATGAACAGTATTACCATGCGCTGTCCACAACGCTTACCGGAATCGATGCGCAGTGGGGATTGTGTTCCAACAAGCTGTTCTACCTGTCGGTGCCGCCGCACATGTACGAACAGATCCTGCGGCATCTGGCGAGCTCCGGCCTCACCAAGTCATGCAGCGACGAAGAAGGATGGACCCGCGTGCTCGTGGAAAAGCCATTCGGCAAAGATGCGCGCACTGCCGAAACGCTCGACACACTTCTGGGAACGCTGTTTCGGGAGGAACAAATATATCGGATCGATCATTACCTTGCCAAGGAAATGATCCAGAATATACTGGTCTTTCGGTTCTCCAACAGCTTGTTTGAGGAAATATGGAACGGGGAAAATATTGAGCATATCCGTATCACGCTGTTTGAAAAACTTGGGGTGGAGCGCCGCGGTGCGTTCTATGACGGCCTGGGTGCTCTGCGGGATGTCGGTCAAAACCATCTCCTCGCCATGTTGGCGCTCGTCACTATGGAACATCCGCAAAGTTTTGCGGGCGATGCGGTACGCAAACGCCGGGCTGAAGTACTGACGGCATTGCCGGAGACACCGCCGCCCCGCATCGCGACCGACACGTTCCGAGCGCAATATGCGGGATACCGCGAGATACAAGACATCGCGCCGCACTCCGAAACGGAAACGTTCTTCAGGATAAAAACAGTCCTTACCTCTCCGCGCTGGAACGGTGTGCCGGTCATTATGGAAAGCGGCAAACGCATGCACGCACAACGCAAAGAAGTGGTGGTGACATTCAAGCATCCCGTGCCGTGCCTCTGCCCGCCGGATCACGATCATTACAAAAATAAAATCATCTTTTCCCTGGAGCCGACGGAAGGTATCAAGATACAGTTTTGGTCAAAACGGCCGGGGCTCACGTTTGCACTTGAGGAGCGTGACTTTGACTTTCTTCTGCGCGATTCCCGGGAACGGGCGCAATATGTGGAAGAGTACGAAAAACTGCTCCTGGATTGCATTGTCGGCGACCAGATGTTATTTTTAAGTACGGCGGAGGTTAAGGAAATGTGGCGATTTATTGACCCTATTATTGCCGCATGGCAGGCCAATGCGGTGCCGCTTGCCACCTACGAGCCGGACCGAGAAAAGGTACTGGAACTTGCAAAACACATCTCATTCTGATCCTTACATACCATTGACGACCGTGACCCTGCGTGCTATGCAGACTACGGGTCATTAACAAAAAGGAGAGACTATGCAAAAACATATCGGCATTATCGGTTTGGGAAAAATGGGGGAAAACATCGCGCGGCGGCTCACGAAAAAAGGGTGGCGCGTGGAAGGGTTTGACCCAAAAGAAGGTAGCGCCTATCGTACGGTTTCGACACTTCGGGAGCTGGTCGCTTCGCTTCCGGCGCCGCGCGTGGTGCTGGTGATGGTACCCGCAGGCGCGGCGGTCAATGGTGTGTTGTTTGGCGCTGCAGGGCTTGTTTCGCTGCTTGCCCCGCGCGACATTGTCATTGACGGAGGAAATTCGTTTTACAAAGACACCATTGCGCGCGGGAAAAAAATAGGCAAGAAAGTTCACTTCCTCGATGCCGGCATTTCGGGAGGACCCGGCGGTGCCCTGCGCGGCGCGTGCATCATGGTCGGCGGCGACAAAAAGACATTTGTTTCTGCCGAACCACTGCTTTCCGACATGGCGCGAAAGGGAGGACTTGCGTTCTTTCCGGGATTGGGAGCGGGGCACTTCGTCAAGATGATACACAATGGCATTGAATACGGAATGATGCAGGCGCTCGCAGAGGGAGTTGCCATATTAAAAACATCTCCCTATACATTGAACCTCCTGAAAGTCGCACGCCTGTACAATGAAGGGAGCGTGATAGAATCGCGGCTGGTCGGCTGGCTTGCCGACGCGTTCGAGAGATACGGAGAAAATTTAGGCGGCGTGTCCGGCAGCGTGGCGCATACCGGCGAAGGGAAGTGGACGGCGCAAACGGCACGGACGCTTGGCGTTCCCGCGCGGATCATCGAGGAATCGTTCAAATTCCGCGTGCGGTCAGGACGGAAACCAAGTTACACCGGCAAGGTACTGTCGGCGCTCCGTAACCAATTCGGCGGACATAGCATTAAACACTGAATTTCCGATGAATACACGATCCATATTCATTATCGCGATATGCGCGATTCTTGTTGCCGGACTGCTATTCTTGAATATGAAGCGGGGTACACAGAACGAAGAGATCGGCGTGATACCACCCCAACAGATAGCAACAACAACGCACGAAGAGCGATCGTCGGAAAAAATGCCGAACGCGACTACGACACCACCTTCACCGGAAAAAAAACAGCCGGAACAATTACCGGAAGTTCTCGTAAGCAAGACTGATTTTCAGTACGACATCCATGTCGGCACAACGCCGTGTAACGACATCATCGGGTCATTTGAGGTTATCAGCACCGATCCATCACAGGCATTGGATTGGACTCTAGCAGGTACGAAGCCGATCTGGCTGACCTTTTCCGCGGTTGAGGGAAAAACACCTGCAACCGTTGACATGACCTACAACTGTATCCTCTCCGGACTGGAAGAGGATATCAATTGGGATTTTGCGGTCGTGGAGACGGCGCTCAATAAAGAAAAAGAAAATGCGGGCACCTACGCTCGCACCATCACACTCAAAGGAAACATCATCAAATAAAAAAGAGAAGAGGGTACCGATGGTACCCTCTTTTTTTATTATTCAGTTTTGCCGTCTAAAACTTCTTCGTAGCGATGCTGACATGCGGCACACTCTTTCATGTGTGCAAGTTCGTCTTTGGGTAGTTCTCTTGCAAGCGCCGCATCCATCTCTTTCAGGTGTTCACATATCGTAGTTCCCCGTGGCATATATACCTCCTTAAAGAGCGATTATAGATGAGTGTATACTGTTTTTCTCCCGATGTAAAATGCGTACCCCGACATCGGTTTTTTTCCTTCCGGTTGTACGGCATCAAGCGCACAGCAGCCATCGGCGGTATGGAGACACAATTCTTTCTTATTATTGATAGAAAATGACAACGGAGGCAGCGTTTTCTCGCACGGCGCGGTGCGCGCCGACAGTATCTTCAATATTTTTCTGTCAATCCGCAAAAAAACGCCGGGCCACGGGTTGAGCGCGCGGAGCATTCGTTCAATGTCGCCTGCGGTATGCTTTTCCGTTACCATACCGTCAGACTTTTTCACGAACGGCGCGTGCGTTGCCTGCGCATTATCCTGCGGCACGGGGAATACCGTTTTATGAAACCACTGCGGCAATATATCCAGCAAAGCGTCGGCGCCCAGTGTTGCGAGTTTTTGGGAAAGCGTCTGCATGGTTTCATCGTGAGCAATGGAAGTAGCACGGGTACTCAGTACCGGCCCGGTGTCTAATCCTTCATCTATTTGCATGATGGACGCGCCGGTTTCTTTATCTCCGGCAAGGAGCGCATGCTGGATAGGGGACGCGCCGCGCCAGCGCGGGAGAAGCGAGGCGTGAACATTCAGCGCACCGAAACGTGGAATATCCAGAATCTCTTTAGGAATGATCTTTCCATAAGCGGCGACCACCATGCAATCGGGTTTTAATTCGCGAAATCTTGCTATGGTTCTTGCATCGCGGAGAGATTCCGGCTGCCAGACGGGAATGTTGTATTGTTGTGCACAAACCTTGACCGGTGGCCGCGTCAACACATGGCTTCTGCCGATCGGCTTATCCTGCTGGGTTATCACAAGGGACGGCCGGTATGCCGATGCGCAAAGTTTTTCAAGAATCGTGACCGCAAATGCCGGCGTACCCATAAAAATGATGCTGTGTGGGACATTCATTGCTTTTGCTGATCCCGCACAGAGATCGCTTTGTCGATGAATAGTTCGCCGTCCAGGTGCCCTACTTCATGCTGCACGATCTGCGCGACAAGACCCTCCACTTTTAACTTGAACTTTCTGCCACGCTCGTTCTGTGCTTCCACTTTCAGCATCGGTACGCGTTCTATCTTCCCGTAGACACCGGGTGTAGAAAGGCATCCTTCGTCCATGATAACGCGCTCATCCGAGCGTTTGGTGATAACAGGATTGATAAAAACCGTCTGGCGTACCCCCGCATCAGGAAGCACCACAAATATTCTAAGGTTCGCCCCGACCTGTGGCGCGGCAAGCGCCACGCCATGTTCGGTGTGTGTGAGCGTCTCATGCATATCTGCGATCAACTTTTGCACGGACGGATCGGCAATATCACGGACCTCGTCCGACCGGTTCCGCAGTATGCGGTTTGTGGTTTTGTGTTCAGTCTCTATCGGAAGGATGGCCATATCTATAAAATACTGATCGGATCAACATCTATTGTTGCGCGGCTGGCAATATCGCGTACTATGCGGGCGCGGGGCACGGGACCAAGCGCCATAAGTTTTATAACAATATGATGTACAAAATCACGTCCGACTTTCGGGTAGTACGCAGGCGCGGGGCCCAGCAGCTCAAACAAGGCGCCTTCTTTTTCCAGGCGGTCTTTGAGTTCCGCAGCAAGCGTTAATGCGCTTTGCTCCGATGTTTTGAGGGAATCCGCTTTCACAACGACCTTTATCATATGGGAAAACGGGGGGTAGTGCAATTCTTCGCGGGCCATAATCTCGCGGCGGTACCACGCTTCGTAATCCTGTGCCGCGGCGGCGGTGAGCGTACCGTTTTCCGGAATGTGCGTCTGAAAAAAGAATTTTCCGTTCGGAGCGCAATATCTGGCCAAATCGCCCACAATATGAAACACCCGCTCGGCCGTAGAGAAATCGGGGATGTAGAGTAGGTTGTCCAGTGACAGTACGGCACATACGGCAACGGACGGCATGGTATGTTTTTGAAGAACGATCTGCGTGGCAATAAGAATACGGGAGCTGCCGCTTGCAAACGCCGCAATAAGCTCTTCTTGTTTCCGCGCGGTTGGCGCAGTATCGGTATCCAAAATGAGGGGTGTGTGTTCCGCGCCGAATTCCTGCACGAACTCCTCTTTTACTTTTTGCGTTCCGGCACCGAACGTCCGGATGCGATGGCTGCCGCAACGGGAACAGGTCAGGCGGGGATTCGTCGTAAATCCGCATGCATGGCATATCAGCATCTGTTCCGGCGCGGTATGGAGCACGAGATGTGCACTGCAACGGGGACAGCGCTCCACATTCTCGCAATCTCCGCAAAATGAGAATGCGTCGCTGCCGCGGCGCGCGATGAATAGAAGTATCTTTTTTGCTGGATCGGCAAGCGCGTCGCGGATCGCGTGCTGTAACTGGTAGGAAAATATGCGATAGTTGCCGCCGAAGATCTCATTGCGCATGTCCACAATAACGGGACGGGTCACGGAACCGCGGGATGTATCCGTCACACAGCGATAGCATTCATGTTCCGCACGCCAACGTGTTTCCACGGACGGCGCGGCGCTTCCATAGACGAGATGTGCGCCGGACAAACGCGTAAGTTGTTGTGCGACCGTTTTTGTATGATAGTAGGGGAACATGTCCCATGATTTATATGATTCACTGTGCTCCTCGTCAAGAATGACCGTTCCAAGGTCAAAAAACGGCGCAAAAAGAGCACTGCGGGTTCCTATAATACAACGGGCCTTTCCCAAGCGAATATCGTTCCATGCCGAAAACAATTGCCGGCTGGTAAGTGCCCCGGTTATCATCACCGGTGCATAGTCGGCGCATAGTTGCCGATGTCGTTCCAGAAGGGCCGCGGTGGGAGCCAGAATGAGTACCTGTTTTTTTTGTGCCAAGCAATCTTCGATATACTGCCGGTATTCAAGCGTTCGGTCCACTTTTTGCACAAGGGTAGGTTGTGCGGCTGACGCATCGTGCCGACGCGCCGGCATGGGTGGTGTTTGTTCAAGTTTGAGAAATGTTTTACGATGTATAAAAAAATTCGGCACCATCGCGGCGCACACGTACGGCAATGGCGCGGCATAATACTCCGCAAGGTCTTTCAGCAGTGTGAATTGCCAGGATGCAAAAATGGGAACATCCGTGATAACCCCCTGGATGCTTTTGAGCGCAAATTCGGACCTTTTGATGTGCGTACGGCGTGTTTTCATGTCATGACACCCGACCACTAGCGCATTCAGCTGCCGCCTGCCGATGGCGACACGCACCAGCACGCCTTTGAGAAGTTCCTCGCGCGAAAAATAACTGACGATCTGAAGTCCGGCAACCGGGATCTTGGCAAGAGGAATGGCATCAATGACATACATGCTTTTATCATACCCTCAAATATGATAAAATCAAATGAGTATGAAGCGGCATTTTATTTTTGGCGTTCCCGTTGACGATGTAACAACGAGCGAAGCGGCGCGTCGTATGGAAGAGATGCTTACGGGGATATCGCGGCATACCGTATATTACGCGAACGCCGAAACACTGGTGCGGGCATCGCGGGATACATCGTTTCAGAAGCATCTCGGGAGCGCCAGTCTTGTGTTTCCCGACGGGATCGGATTGTATCTGTTCGGGCGGTTTGCGGGCGCTTCCGTACGTTCCCGGATCGCGGGAACCGATCTGTTGGCCGCGCTGTTTGACCGCCTGCAAAAACACAGGCGCCGCCCCAACGTTTTTCTCCTGGGCGGGAAAAAGACCGTTGTACGAAACGCAAACGCCGCACTCAAAAAAAGATTTCCCGGTATCGCTTTTGTCGGGTATCGCGACGGGTTTGCGGGGCTCCTCGGGTGGCGCAACGATACGGCGCTTGCTTCCGCAGACAATGTTTTGGTGGGACTTGGATCGCCGAAACAAGAAGCGTGGATACATACGAACGCCAAGCACTTGCCGCGCGCGCGCATTGTCATGGCGGTTGGCGGAGCATTTGATATGTTTGCCGGCAGTCTGCCGCGAGCGCCGCGCGCACTGCGTATGTCCGGACTTGAGTGGTTGTGGCGTCTAACGCTTGAACCGCACGAACGGATGGGACGGATATGGAACGCGGTCGTTGTTTTCCCGTTCTTGATGGTAAAGCTTTCTCTGGGTTTTAAAAAAACATGATCAGGAGGTGGAAAAAATATTCTTTGTTTGCCGTGGCATGGTGCGTCCTCTCCATGCCGTTTTTTGCATCTGCGCAGACAGCGGCCGACGGCACTGTTCCCACCATCCTGCCGCGCGCATTGTGGGAAACGGGAGCGTCGGCGAATAATCTCTTGAATTGGATCCCCGAAGACAACGACCCGACGTCCGTAGAAAATGAAAATCCCAACAGCAACAGCAATATTCCCGACTACTCGCCGGTGGACCGTTTTGTCATCCACGATACCGGCTGCTCGCCGACCAGCGCGCGCTGCAACAGCGACACCGTTGATCCGATCAGCGTTATTCAGAGCATGTATCGCAATCACGCGCAGGTACGCGGCTGGGGCGACATCGGATATCACTACATCATCGACCGCAAGGGAAATATTTATGAAGGGCGCTACGGAGGCAACGGAACGCGCGGGGCGCACGTGTACGACAATAAAAACTGCAGAAACTTCAACGTGGGAACCGTCGGCATAACCATTTTGGGAAATTACGGGAACGCCCAAGTTCCTGCGGCAGCTGTAAACGCACTCGCGCAGCTTGTCGGGTGGCTCTCTGCCGTCAATAACATCAACCCGGCCGACACCGCACGATCAACGCCCGTATGGACGAACCTCACAACAAACGGAAAATGCGACACGCACTTTGGAGGGTTCAGCAGTTTGTATGCCGGCCCGACGGTGCTCGGGCATATGGATCTGGAAGCGGGAAACCCCGACCCGGGGACGCTGAATATGCCGGCACTGCGCACCGTGGCGGCACAGTGGCGCGAAGCGTATAAAAATTATATTTACCAGGATAAAAACGACAAAGCCGCGGTTGCCATTGATGGCGGGGTGATCAAAATGATCAGCGACAATGCAACAGCGCTTCCCGCGGGAGAAACGCGCCCCGTGGTAAAGATAAACACGAACCAGCTTGCATTGTTCCCGCATGAGAACGCCGTGAAACTGCCCGATGGAACGCTCATCAAATCAAGCGGCCGCGGCGACATTTACCGGCTGGAAAACGGGGAACGGCGGCACGTCACCTCGCCGGGCGTGTTCCGCATGCTCGGCCTTTCGCTTACCGACGTGAAAGTACTCGCCGACCGGGATCTTTTGGGTTACGCAAGCGGCGATCCGCTTTCCTATCCCGACGGCACGCTTTTACAATCACCAAAAGACGGCAAGGTATATCTCATAAAAGACGGGGAACGGCGGCACATTATTTCTTCCGCCGCGTTCAAGCAAAATAAGTTCAAAGAAAAAGACATCATCAAAGTTCCGGAGGATGAGGTCGCGGCATATGTGTCCGGCGGTATTGTCGGTCTGCCCGAAGGAACGCTCTTTTCCGTTTCACCCAAGGTCACCGCGCCTAATTATGTGGTCATGAACGGCGGAAAAAAGTTTATCCCGTCCTGGGACATATTCAACGCATGGAAGTTCGATAAGAAAAAGATCAGGGTCATCGCTAAAAAAGATCTTGACCTGTACCCCGACAAAGGCGAACTGCTCCTGCCGGATGCATCGCTCATCCGCGCCGCGGGCATGCCTGAAATATACATCGTACACAAACAGAAAAAATACTGGATCGGTTCTTACGGCGCATTCGCCGAGTTGAAACTGAATATGACTGCCGTCAAAACACTCCCGGTAACGGAAACGGGAAAATACCGTTCGGGGGGAACCATTGCTTCGTCCGCGGATTGGCAAACAGTTATCCAAGGAAAACCCCTGGCAACGGCGGCCGTGGCGCCCGCGCCGGTACAACCAGCACAGAAACAACTCGTGCCGGTAGCAACATCGGCGGGTCAGACAATAAAAGTAGGATTGTTCTCTGCCGCAGCGGCTGATAATGTCAGTGTAACGGCAAACGGGTCATTTACGGTTCGGTCCGGCAAGACCAGTACGGAAAAAACGTATGCGGCGGGTGAAATAGCCGCAACGACCTGGAATACCTCCGGCGACACGACATTCACGGCACACAATGCCGGCACAATCTTTACCGTGAACAGTTATCATGTATACAACTGGGACAAGTCGGTTGATTTCAACATCTTCCGCGGTAACCTATCGCTTGTCTATTCTCAAAAGTCAAACAAGGTCTGGATGGTCAATGTTCTGCCGTTTGAAGAATATCTGCAAGGGCTTGGCGAAGCGCTCAATACCGACGCGCCCGAATACCGCAAAGCGTTTGCCGTTGCCGCGCGGAGCTATGCTTTGTATCATCTTTCCAATAACGGCAAATACGGGGCGGATGAAGTGTATCACTTAAACAACACGCCGTCCGACCAAGTGTACCGCGGATACGCGTGGGAAGGATATGCGCCAAACCTCGTGGAGGCAACAAAAGCAACAGCAGGGGAGGTGATGAAGTACAACGGTAAAATTGCCCGCACGGTGTATTCGTCCGACTCGGGCGGCACGACAAAAAACGCCTGTTCGCTGTGGGGCGGGGAATTCTGCAATGCCGACTACGGCTATCTTGCGGGCGGCATCACCGACCCCGAAGGTACGGTACGGCGCGACGCGGCGACCATTGCGGCAAGCCACGGCGTTGGTATGAGCGCCACCGGCGCCCGCCGCTTGGCAGAGCTTGGCAAGACATATAAAGAGATTTTGGCGTATTACTACAAAGGAATTAGCGTAGAGAAAGTGTATTAAAAAGTTTGAGCCGACGAATTTCTCGTCGGCTCATTGATGTCATCATCTATTTAACCCATACAGCAACCCAAAGCGCTGCCGTAGCTGCATTCCATACAATTGAAGCCTCTTGATAAGGCCCCGTGATAACTAAAAACAAACCAGCAACGGAACAGAGAAATGCTGCGATCATGAAAAAAATAAAACTAGGTTTATAATAATAGTATTTTTTCATCATTATCACCTCCTTTAAACTGGGTTGAGATTTTAAATAGCAATTTCAGTGAAAACACTATAGCAAATTATATTATAAATGTCAAGCAACACACCAAAAGTCGGGATTATTCTTGTTAACTACAACGGCACCCAGGATTCGCTGGAATGTTTGGCGTCGCTTGCCAAAATTACGTACCCGAACTATATGGTGGTTGTCGTGGACAACGCTTCCACAGACACTCACTACGTATTGGAACGCATTCACCGCGAGTTTCCGCTCGTGCAAACCATTCCGGTTTCGGAAAACCTGGGCTTTGCCGGAGGCAATAACGTCGGTATTAAAACAGCACTTGCAGAAAGCGCAGAGTATGTACTGCTTTTGAACAACGATACGGTCGTTGCGCCCGACTTCGTGGACAAGCTGGTGGCGGCAGCTGAAAGCGATGCAGCAATTGGCATGGTGGGGGCAAAGACCTATTATTTTTCGGAACGCGAAACAATATGGTTTGATGGGGCGGACTTCTCCTGGCGTCAGGGCGGGAAACACACCCATGACGGCGTGGTTGATATAAATCCATCGGATGCGACCATACGGGAAACGACATATGTGACCGGCTGCACGCTCCTGGTAAAAAAAGAAGTTGTTGAGAAAATCGGGTTGCTTTCGGAGGACTTTTTCATGTACTATGAGGACATTGACTGGTCGCTGCATGCAACAAAAGCAGGATACAAAATTGTTGTTGCGCCCGCTTCGCATGTGTGGCACAAAGTATCACGTTCAGCGGTCAAAATGGGGAGGCCGCGCATCCATTACTATCATGCCCGCAACGCGCTGATCCTCACAAAACGAAATGCGCCGTTCCTCACACGGCTTGGGGTGTATGCATGGAGCGTGTGGCATTTCAAAAAACAAATCATTAAAATTGCTATATTCCCCTCATCGCGTCCTATCGCCCGCGCCATCCTGCGCGGCATTCTTGATTTTTACAGAGGGAAGTTCGGAAAAACAGAGGCGCCATTATGATCCGCGTAGGTATTGAGTGCGAACAATTGGAGCAAAATCGCTTTGGCATCGGGCATACACTTGCCCAGTTTTTTGAATCGCTCACAAAAATTCCCGACATTGAAAAAGAGCTGAAACTGGTTTTGTATTTTAAGGCAACCATGCCAACAGATGCCTTTCTTACACACCCTCTGTTCGAAAAGAAGGTGCTGATGCAGGGGAGGGGACTTTTCAATGTCAGCTTCAATGTGTTTTATCATATTCTCTTGCCGCTCCGGTACTGGAAGGATACGATAGACGTGTTTGTTTTTCCGAGTAACATGCTGCCGGCATTTTTTTTGGGGAAAGCTATCGTGGTGCTGGTAAGCGATGTGCCGTGGGAAGCGTTTCATGGCACTCTCCCGTTCAGGTACCGTCTTTCCTACATATTATTTTGTTGGTGGGCGGCGCGGCGGGCCACTATTATGACGATTTCGGAAGTTTCCAAAAGGGAATTGCAACAATTTTATGGTATTCCTGACCGCCGCATCTTTGTGAACCCATGGGGTATTGACCCTCTGTTCAACGTTCTCGCGCGCGACGAAGCATATATCGCTCGCGCGCGGAAAATACGGGAACATGTCGGCATCACGGGAGATTTTTTTCTTTCGGTAGGACAGGCCTTTCCTCGGCGACATGTTAAAGAGACGATGGAAGCGTTCGCGCTTATTGCCGACGAATATCCCGGCATGCAATATCTTGTTGCGTGCACTGACAAGTATAACCCGCCTATGCTCGTGCAATTGGCAGGGGACATAAATAAAAAGCTTGGCAGAGAGGCAATAGTTCTTTCCGCATATCTTGCCCGCGAAGACATGCCGTATTGTATGAACGAATCACGCGCGCTTGTGTATGTTTCAAGCAAGGAAGCGCAGGGGCTTCCACCCGTTGAAGCGCTTGCCTGCGGAACACCGGTCATTGTGGCAGATACCCCTATCAGCCACGAAATATTCGGGGATGACGGTTTTTTTGTTTCCGACCCGTCACGGCCAGCGGAAATAGCTGTCCAGATGCGCCGTCTTCTAAAAAACCCTGCAGAATCAATGCGCGTGGTGCGCGCACAAACACCCAACCTCGCCCGGTACGGGTGGCAGGCTCATATCGAACGCTGGCTCGCGATGACCAGGAACATGTCCGCGTGAGGACTTCTCTATGGAACAATCCGCAATAAAACTGAATGTCGTTTTTATCATACAGCTCGTCACGGTCTTTGTTGCCGCTATCGGTATGGTTCCCCGCGAAGCGCTGCTGTTTTCCGGCGCGGTGCTTGTTTTTTTTGTTTTGTTTTCTCCGGTGCGCGAATCCGTTCTCTTGATCGCCCGTTCCATTCCTATCCTCACCGCACTCCCTCTCACGGAACACTTTGACTCGCTGAACATCTGGAGAATTTTAGTGCTTATCATGTTCCTGCAGTGGGTATGGCAGGAGCGGATCATCGCATATTGCTGTGCGGCATATGAGAAGCTCAAAGCACAGACGCGGATGAACGGCATGATCGCAACCATACGATACGTGTACGGCACCTGGCGTATCGAGTTTCTCATGCTGTGTCTGTTTTTGGTCGCTTTTTTCTCGCTGTTGCAAGTTGAGAATTTCGCGATCGGGGCGAAACGCATCATTTACTTTGCCAATCTCGGGATGCTGTTTTTTGTGGTGAGAAGCGTTGTACAAACCATAGATGACGCAAGAATGATCGCGAGAAATGTGGTGATCGGGGCGCTGATAGTTCTGGCGGTCGGCGTTGTGCAGCTTGGTATGGCGTATATCGTGCATATCGACTATTTCGCCGAGTTTTGGGCCTTGGAAGTGAACCAGGCGCTGTATGGATCGGGGTGGGCGTATATCGCGGTGAATGCAAATACCTGGTTTGCGTACTATAACGACACCATTCATTTGCGTATGTTCTCCTCTTTTCCCGACACTCACTCGTTTCCCTTATATCTTTTGATGAGCATGTGCTTCGCGATGCTTTTGTTCTGGAAAAACAGATGGGTTGCCATAGTCCTCGCACTGGCGACCGCAGCACTGGTGCTGTCGGGCACACGCGGCATCTGGCTGGCGGCGCTGTTTCCGGCACTGCTCCTTGCGTATCTTGCATACATGCACGGCGTGCCGCGGCAGCTGGTCCGGCGCTCGGTGCTGCCGTTGGTGTTGTTTGCCGTCGCGCTGCCGCTTTCAACGTTTATTTTCAGTTCAACGCAATTTAAATTGAAGGAGTCATCCGTGCATCAACGGGTGTTGGTGGAGCGCATAAAATCCATCATTAATACAGAAGAAACGTCCAACCAAGGGAGAATAGAGATCTGGCGCGCAACGCTTGCGTCCATGGCGCAGCATCCGTTCCTGGGCGTGGGGGTGGGTAACTTCCCGACGATCCTCAAACAAAACCCAACTGCCATCAAGGCCGGCTCGTCGGCACACAATCTCTACCTGAACTTTTTTGCCGAACTGGGTGTCTTCGGATTCATACTTCTCCTGCTTATTATCTATGAATTGTGGCGCCGCGGATGGCGCCTGCTGATGCGCTCGCACGCGGAAAACGAGCGGTTTTTCGGACTGAATGTACTGCTGTATTTTACCTGGATAGTATGGTACAGTATGACGGATGTCGCGATATTTGATGAACGGGCATTTTTGTTGTTTATGATACTTTGTGGCGTTCTTTTTTCCATAGCCGCACGCATTGCGCCCACACGGCACGCGGCAGCGTAGTGTTATATGGGGCCACGTGTCTCGGTTAGTCTTGTCGTGTACAACGGCGAGAAATATATCCGTGACTGCCTTTTGGCCGTTCGCGCACAGACCTACCGCGCCATGGAAGTGGTTGTGTTTGACAATAACTCCACCGACCGCACGCGCGATATTGTGCGCGCCGAATTTCCCGAATTCAGGCTGGTGACGAACGACCGCAACTGGGGCCTGGGACCCGGCTGGAATAAATGCCTTACGCTCACCACGGGAGCGTACTTCGTCGGGTTGTGCGCCGACGTCGTGATACACCCCGATTTCGTACACAACGGGGTTGCCGTCATGGAACGGGATACAGGTATTGGCGCGCTCCAGGCAAAAATATACTCCGTGCAGGAAGGGATACGGACAAATATCATTGATACGACGGGATTTATCATCTTTAAGTCGCGCCGTATCGTGAACCGCGGCCATGGTGAAAAAGATGTGGGACAGTACGATCAGGAAGGGGAGGTGTTCTCATACGAGGGCGCGGTACCCCTGTGGCGCCGCACAGCAATGGAAGAAAGCGCCGTGAATGGCGAGTGCCACGACGAAGATTTTTTTTGGTATGCCGACGATATTGACTTTGGCTGGCGCATGCGTCTTTTCGGATGGAAAAGCTGGTACGCGCCGAATGTCATTGCCTATCACGACCGTTCCACCACGAAGCGTTTGAGCACCGGGTATCGCGATTTCATCCGCCAGCGAAAAACCATCCCCGCCCGCAAACGAATGTTGGACTGGCAGAACATCCACCTGACATTTCTGAAAAACGACTTTGCAGTCAGTATTCTCAAACACCTGCCCTACATCCTGAAGCGCGAACTGGCATTACTCGCCTATATCATTGTGTTTGAACCCGGTACGTTGCGTGCAGTGGTGCGCATCCTCCGTCTGCTCCCCAGAATGATCCTGAAACGCCGCATTATTATGCGCACAAAAAAAGCATCGCGGAGCGATATGGAGCGATGGTTTCAGTAACACCATGACACAATGAAACTCCCGTCATTCCCAAAATTTGACATGGAACGGTGGTCCGCACCAAAGCGGGTCGGCTTTTTTGTTTGCATCACGCTGCTTCTGATCACATCGTTCTTTCTGTTTAAAGTGGAAAAAACCTTTTCGCTCATGAACCTGCCGATATTTTCAAAGATCATTCATCTTGCAAACGATGAGGAAAAAGTTCCTCAGGAAAAAAACCGCATTGATATTCTTTTACTCGGCATCCGCGGGAAAGACGATATCGAAAACGGCGGATATCTCACCGATACGATCATGGTCTTTTCTTTAAAAACTGATGCGCGCACGGCGTCCCTTGTTTCCATCCCGCGCGATCTGTATCTCACCATTCCCGGACTGTATAAAATGGAAAAGATCAACGCCGCGTACGCGTTCGGAAAAGAAAAAAACGGCGACGGAGCAACACCAGCGCGGCTGGCGGTGCGCAAAGCGACCGGCATTAATATTGACTATGTGGTGACCGCTGACTTCTCGGCGTTCAAAAAACTGATCGATATCGTCGGCGGTATTGACGTGTACGTGCCGCATGACTTTTCCGAGCCGTTGCAGTGGGGAAACGAATTTTTTGTCCCCCGCGGCATGAACCGCATGAACGGGGACGTCGCACTCTACTATGCGCGTTCGCGCTATTCCACGAACGACTTTGACCGCGCGCGCCGGCAACAGGATATTCTGGAAGCACTCGCCAATAGACTGGTCAGCGGCAAAACGCTCGCAAGCCCGGTCACCATCAGTAAGGTTTTGGATGCCGTCTCGGACGGCGTGGAAACCGACATTGATTTTGTCACCATGCTGGGACTTCTGAAATACACCAAAACGGTCACTGCTGACGACATCACGCGTATGGTCATTGACGACAGCGAGGGTGGTCTGTTGGTTTCATCGCACATCAATAATATGTATGTGCTGTATCCGCGTATGGGAATTGAAAACTACAGTGAGATCAAACAACGCATCGCGGGACTTTTCTCATCATAACCATGGCGCCGACACTGTCCATCATTGTGGTACACTACAAAACGCCGCAGCTTCTGACCGCATGCTTACGGTCGCTGATCCGAACGATCCATACAACCACCCATGAGATCATCGTGGTTGACGTCGCGTCCGACGGGACCGTACCGGCTTTACTCGCTGCACAGTTCCCGCACGTCCGGTGCATCTCGGTTCAAGAAAATACCGGTTTTGGGAAAGGGCTTAACCTCGGAATGGCACAGGCGCACGGAACTTTTTTTCTTGCATTAAATCCCGATATTGAGGCGTTGGATGATGCCATTGACCGTTTGGTCGCATTCGCAGAGCAAAATCCGTCCTGTGGTATGATGGGTCCAAGACTTCTTGAAACCAATGGGGATGTACAATATTCAGCATTCCGGTTCTACACGCCATTTACCATTCTCTGTCGCAGGACTCCCATAGGAAAAACGAGATGGGGAAAACAGCATCTCCGCTCAGTTTTTCTGGAGGATAAAAATATCACTGCCGTAACAACGCCACAACGGATCGACTGGCTCATGGGTTCGGCACTCTTGGTGCGTAAAGACGCTGTCGGGCGCGTAGGCGGCATGGATGAACGCTTTTTTATGTACTTTGAAGATATTGATTGGGCACGCCGTTTCTGGGACAATGGCTATGCCGTTATGTATGTCCCGCAATCCCGCATGCGTCACCACCATCTTCGGGAATCCCACCGGTACGGTATGCTGGACGCGATAACAAACCCGCTCACACGCGCGCATATTATAAGCGGCATAAAATATTTCCTAAAGTACCGGCTTCGCATCGGGACACACCATGTATAAGTTTCCTGAAAAATTCTTTTCGTCGTTGCTGTGGGGTATTGCGATATACCTGCTCGGGTTTTACTCGGGCACCCTTTCCATACCCGCCATACAAACCGTGAAGGGTGTACTGCATAAAGAAGATGCCGCGGTTACAGCGGACTTTAATGTGTTCTGGGATGCCTGGAGATCGGTGGAAGAAAAATATGTCGGACGGAACGGCCTCAACCGGCAAAATATGGTGTATGGCGCCGTGGAAGGCATGATACGGTCGCTGGACGACCCGTACTCATCCTTTTTCAAACCCGATGACGCAACTATGCTTGAAGATGATATTTCGGGCAGTTTCAGCGGCGTCGGCGCGGAGATCGGTTTCAAAAAGGGGATACTGACCGTTATCGCTCCGCTGAAAAATTCCCCCGCGGCCGAGGCAGGGATCCGCTCCGGGGATACCATCATTACGATCGACGACGCATTTACCCGGGATATGTCGCTTGAAGAAGCAGTGCGAACGATCAGAGGGGAAAAAGGAACCACCGTGCGCCTGGGTATTGTCCGTGACGAGTTCCGCGGAGAACCGCAGGAATTTTCCATCGTGCGTGATACCATAAAAGTTCCCTCGATCGAGTGGGAGATGAAAGAAAACAGCACAGCGCATATTACCATTTTCAACTTTACCGGATCCATAGAAGATGAATTCCGCGTTGCGGCCCAGGAAATTACCCGGGGCAACGCGCACGCAATCGTCGTGGATGTGCGGGATAATCCGGGGGGGTTTCTTGACGCGGCAGTAGAAGTCGCAAGTTATTTCATCCCGCGCGGAGCCATTGTGGCGCAAGAAGACTTCGGAAATGGCGAACCAAAAGACGAATTTCGGTCTAAGGGATACCAATACTTTCAGAAAACGCCGCTGGTCGTACTTATGAACGAGGGTTCCGCCTCCGCGGCGGAGATCCTTGCAGGAGCACTCAAAGACCAGCGGAATACCTCTCTGGTCGGCACCAAGACATTCGGCAAGGGTTCCGTGCAGGAAGTAGTGCCCCTTGAGAACGGCACGCTGTTGAAAGTCACGGTCGCCAAATGGCTCACGCCCTCGGGTATCTCCATTCAGGATAACGGCATCACACCCGACAATGCGGTGGAAATAACCACAGAAGACCGGGATGCCGGAAAAGACCCGCAGCTTGATGCGGCTTTACAATTACTTTTAAAATAGGGGTTGGTGGATGTTAAATTTTTTGTCGCCTCCATCTCCAGCATCCGCAAGGAATTGGTTCCAGCGATACCTA
>ERZ1292623.308-Hain-H51-01um-R1-308-length-55111-cov-8_pt1 | contig 55111 bp, 55 predicted proteins | sample MGYA00564398_ERZ1292623 | MGnify/ENA primary metagenome ERZ1292623 (study PRJEB36523, sample SAMEA6512633) | groundwater metagenome | collected 2019-01-07 | study: AquaDiva: Metagenomics assemblies of 32 groundwater samples
CACATCGTGCAGGCGCAGTAGCGGCACTTCGAAATATAAAAAATCCATCGCTCGTTGCAAAATTAGTTTTGGAAAGAACTGATCATGTTTTAATTGTCGGAGAAGGTGCATTAAAATTTGCTCGCATGCACGGATTTCAGGAAATGAATCTTTTGACTGAAGAGGCACGAAAGGAATGGGTTAAGTGGCGAGAAAATATGAGCACCGAAGATGATTATTTACCACCACATTCAATCAATGATAAAGATATCGGCGAAGGTTTAAAAAATGTAATGCAAACTTATGGAACAATAAATTGTTTAGGTTTGGATTTGATGGGAAATATTTCCGGCGTTACAACAACAAGCGGCTTGTCGTGGAAAATTCCGGGACGCGTTGGTGACTCGCCAATAATTGGCGCAGGACTTTATGTTGATAACGAAATTGGCGCGGCAGGTTCAACCGGACGAGGCGAAGCAAATTTAGCCAACTGTTCCAGCTTTATGATAGTCGAATTTATGAGACAAGGAAAATCGCCAGAAGATGCATGCTTACTTACTTGCGAAAGAATTGCAAAACACACAAAGGAAAAAAGATTGCTTCGCGATGATAAAAAACCAAATTTTGATTTACAATTTTACGCAATTAATAAAGATGGAAAATATGGTTGCGGATCGCTTTGGAGTGGCGTAAAATTTATGGTTAATGATGAGAAAGGCGCGAGGATTGAATCGTCAAAATATTTATATGAAAGAGGATGAAATTAAGTAGATTATTTTTTTTTGCGATAATATTTTTTTGTGATAATTTATTTTCGCAAGAAACATTTTCAATTAGTGGATATACAAAAGATAAAAAAGATGGTGAAGTATTACCGTTCGTAAATGTATCAATTGTTGGTTTAAATATTGGTGCATCAACTAATAGTTATGGATATTTTGCCATTCCAAAAATTCCTATTGGTAAACATCAAATTAAATTTTCAATCATCGGATATGCAAATAAAATAATACAAGTTGATTTATTGAAAGATGAAAAACTAAATGTTTTACTATCTGCTGAAGATTTAAAATTAGACGAAGTTGTAATTTCGGCAGATATTGCAGAACGAAAAATCACAACTCAATCCAGCCGAATTGTAATTCAAATAAAAGATTTACAAAAACTTCCAGTAGTTGGTGAGTTAGATGTTTTTAGATTATTACAAATGATGCCGGGAGTAAAATCTTCTTCAGAAATTTCAAGTGGACTTTATGTTCGAGGAGGAAGCCCAGATCAAAATTTAATTTTACTTGATGGAACAGTTGTGTACAATCCATCTCATCTTTTCGGATTTTTCAGCACATTTAATAGTGATGCAGTAAAAGATATTGAATTAATAAAAGGAGGATTGCCAGCAGAGTTTGGTGGAAGACTCTCGGCAGTTTTAAATGTTACGAATAAAGATGGAAACAGAAATGAAACAAATGGAAAAGTTTCTCTTGGAATGATAAGTAGCCGATTTACAATTGAAGGACCAATCAAATGGGGTTCGTGGTTTCTTTCGTGGCGAAGAACTTATTTGGACCAAATTATTTCTCTCGCAAATTTAGATGAAGGTGAATTTCCGGTACCACTTTATTATTTTTACGATGGAAATGGAAAAATAAATTTTGATATTTCTGAAAATGATAAATTATCAATTTCAGGTTATCTCGGAAAAGATAATTTAAATTTTAAAATAGGAGAAGGAACTAATTTGAATTTGTGGTGGGGCAATTCAACTTCATCTTTAAAGTGGACACATATTTTTTCTCCAATAATGTTTTCAAATTTTATTTTAACTCAGAGTAATTTTAATACATCGCTAAAGGGTGGCGCAGTTGGTTCGGAGTTTTTATTTCAAAATTACATAAAAGATATTTCGTTCAAAGGAGATTTTGATTTTTATGCAACTAACGAACATTTAGTTAAAATAGGATTTTGGTGGAGTAATTACGATTTCAAAGTTTACCGAGAATTTTCTGGAAATATATTTTACGATTTAAATTTTACCCCAACTCATTTATCCCTTTATTTACAGGATGATTGGATCTATTCTGCGTTTTGGAGTTTTCGAGCAGGATTGAGAGCAGAGTATAATTCTGCAACAAAAAATTTTGATTTTAATCCGAGATTTTCCGTGAGGAGAAATATTTCGGATCAGTTTGCGATTAAATTCTCAACTGGAATTTATCATCAATATATGCAATTGGTTGGTTCGGAGGGATTTTCGTTTTTTGATATGTGGGTACCGATTGATGAAAAGATGAAACCTGCAAACGCAATAGATTATGTTTTTTCATTTGAAACAAATCCAATAGATGATATTGAATTTAATTTAGAACTTTATTATAAAAAATATTCAAATACTTTGGAGTTTAAAAATCAGAGAGAGCGAACATTTGAGATAAATAAATTATTTTATTATGGAAATGGAAGCGCTTACGGATTTGAAATATTTACGCAAAAAAAACTTGGTGAGATTACAGGATTTGTTGGTTACACTCTGGCTTGGACAAAAAGAAAATTTGATGAAATAAATTTCGGAAATGAATTTTATCCTAAATACGATAGAAGACACGACATCTCCGTTGCGCTGAATTATAATTTCAGCGAGGATTTAACTTTTGGAATGATATTTTCTTACGCATCGGGACAAACTTTTACAGTTGGCAATGGCAGATATAGTCTTTCAACACTTGAAAGAAGATTTGAAAACATACTTGCAACAGAAAGATACAACAGACGATTGGAACCGTATCATCGTTTAGATATTGGATTTACAAAACAAAAAACTTTTTTTGGATACAAAGGAAGTTGGTATGTACAAATTTATAATCTTTACAATCACAGAAATGTTTGGTTCAAAGATTACGATACAAGTGAAAATCCTGTAAAGATTACAGATGTGAGATTAATTCCTATCTTGCCAACGATTGGAATGGAATTTAAATTTTAAATTATGAAAAATATTATTTTATTTATATTGACAATATTTATTTTTGCAAGTTGTGAGGATTTAAGTGGACCGGGAGCATTTTCCGATCAATTTGTTTTGCAAGGATATTTAATATCGCAAAGACCGATTGATAGTTTAATTTTAAGAAGAACGGCACCGATTGATGTATTTTATACAGACGAAGCGTATTCCATCAATAATGCAACAATAAAAATTATTGAAGGCAATAAAATTATTGAATTAAAAAATGATCCGAGACGACACGGATATTATTTCAATGCCGATACGAATTACAAAATAATATCAAACAAAAAATATGAAATACAAATTAGCGTTGATGGAAAACAGATTTCGGGCTCAACAATTGTGCCAGAGACTTTAAGTTTTACGCAAAAATTTCCATCGCCTATGATTTACAAAAATGGATTGTTGCAATTAAAATGGACGAGAAGCAAGAATTACCTTGATTATATTATATCAATTAAGAGTTTGGATACCACGGATGCGTTTTTAATTCCGAAAGATTTTAACAGACCAAATAGTGCTGAAGTGAAAAAACCTGAGCCAACAAATTTTATTTTTAATCTTTTCGGAAAAAACGAATTCAATATTCCGTGGTTCTTTTTTAATTATTACGGAAGGCAGGTGGTTTCAATTCTTGCAGTTGATGAAAATTATAAAAATTATTTGATGCAACTAAATTCTGGCGGCACAGATTTAAAAGAAATTAGTTATAAATTAAATGGCGCCATAGGTGTTTTTGGCTCAGCCGCGATAGATACATTTAGTGTAAATTTATTAAAAGAAAATTAATGCGAAGTAAACCAAAATCAATTCACATAATTACACTTGGTTGTGCAAAAAACACAGTCGACTCCGAAGTGCTCGAAGCGCAATTGCGTGGAAACAATATAAAAGTTACTCAAAATATTTTAGATGCAGATGTCGCGGTAATTAATACTTGTGGTTTTATTGAAGCATCAAAAACTCAGTCAATAGAAACTATTCTTGAAACAATAAAATTAAAAAAGAAAAAGAAAATCGAATCTGTTTTTGTAATGGGTTGCATGGTTGAGCGATATAAAAAAGATTTGCAAAAAGAAATCCCGGAAGTTGATGAATATTTTGGCACGCACGATTTACCATCGTTATTAAAATCGCTTGGCGCAGAATATAAAAAAGAATTGTTAGGAGAAAGAATTGTATCAACTCCAAAATATTTTTCCTATTTAAAAATTTCGGAAGGTTGCGACAATCCATGTTCGTTTTGTGCAATTCCGCTAATGCGTGGAACGCACAAATCAAAACCGATTGAAGAAATTATGATTGAGGTTGTAAATCTTGTGAAGAGTGGAACAAAAGAATTAATTGTAATCGGTCAAGACACAACTTATTATGGATTAGATTTGTACGGAAAAAGAAAACTCTCATCGCTCTTAACTTCTCTTTCAACAATCGAAAAATTAAAATGGATAAGATTAATGTATGCGTATCCTGCAAAATTTCCTTTAGATATTTTACCAATAATTGCAGAGAAAGAAAATATTTGTAAATATTTAGATATGCCAGTTCAACATGCAAGCGACACGGTTTTAAAATCTATGCGAAGAGGAATTACCAGAAGAACGACCGAGGAATTGATTTCAAAAATAAAAAAAGAGATAAAAAATATTGCTTTGCGAACTACTTTGATAGTGGGTTATCCAAACGAAACCGAAAAAGATGTTGAAATACTTGCCGATTTTATGAGGGAAGTGGAATTTGACAGACTTGGTGTTTTTACATATTCGCAGGAAGATGAAACTTTTGCATTCAATTTAGAAGATCCGATTCCGCAAAAAGAGAAAGAGGCAAGAAAAGATTATCTTTTAAAAATACAGCAGAGTATTTCAAAGAAAAAAAATGAGGGACGAATTGGTTCATTAGTTGAGGCAGTTGTTGAAGTTAAGACAAATGGTAAATACATTGGACGAACAGCAATTGATGCACCGGAAATTGATAACTCAATTAAATTCAGTTCAAAAGAAAAATTAAATATTGGTGAGTTTATAAAAGTTAAAGTTACTGGCGCGAGCGAATACGATTTAATTGGAGAAAAAATATAGTGTTAAAAAAAATATTTATTTTTAATTTACTTATTGTAAATTTTCTTTTATCTCAACAAGGTACATTCCGAGATCAAGATCTTGGTAACCCAGATTTTCAGAATGAATTTATTTCATTCAAATCCAAAGACACAACATTAACTCGCGTTGATGTGTATGTTCAGATTCCGTATGACAATCTCAGATTTGTAAAACATGGACAAACTTTTACAGCGCGTTTTGAAGTTATTGCAATATTTTTCGATTTAAAAGATAATGTAGTTTTAGAAAAATCTTGGGACGAAGAGATTATAACAAATAGTATTTCGCCAACTGGAGCAAAAACATTTAAGTTATCACAAAGATCTTTTGAAGTTTTTCCCGGAAAATATAAAACAGAAATCAAACTTCGAGATTATGAAACAGGAAAAATTGCAGTTAAAAAAAATCAATTAGTAGTTCGCAATTATATTTCAAACAAAATCGAAATCAGCGATTTGATGTATCTTAATCGTGTAAGAGAGGAAAATGGCAAAAAAACTTTATCGCCAAATCTTTCATCAAATTTAACTGAGATGGAATTGGGACTACAATTTTTTTACGAAGTGTACATTAAAAATTGTGACGATAGTTTAACTTTGCGAATTAAAACTCGTGGTAAAGATGAAAAAGCAATACAGGAGCAAACTGAGAAAATAGCTTGTAAAATTGGTACTATTCAGGGGATTGCAAGAATGGAAAATGCGCAATTGCCGATAGGGGAATATATATTGGAATTTTTTGTCGAAACAAAAAAAGATAGCGCCAAAATTTCTAAAAAATTAATTTCACGACATGGTTCATCGAGTATTATTATAAAAGATGTTGATTTGGCGATTCGTCAACTAAAATATATTTCAAAAGATGATGAGTACAAAAATCTTACCGAAAGAAATATTACGGAAGAAGAAAAATTAAAAAGATTTAACGATTTTTGGAAAAAGAGAGATCCGAACCAAGATACAGAAGTGAATGAATATTTTGAAGAATATTATTATAGAGTTGAATATGCCAACAAACATTTTGCGCACTATTCTGATGGTTGGCGCACAGATATGGGAATGGTATTTATTATTTTTGGGATGCCAAATAATATTGAACGACATCCGTTTGAAATGAATTCTAAACCGTATGAGATTTGGACTTATTATGAATTTAATCGTCAATTAGTTTTTGTTGATGAAACTGGTTTTGGCGATTACCGACTTGTTACTCCAATCTGGGATTTACTGCACCGACTAAAATAAAATATTATGCGCTGTCGAAATAATAAAACAAAATATTTTCGATGGATAGTTTTTATTTTACTCGCCTCAAACATTTCTGCACAATTAAAAATTACATCTGTAAAAATTATTGGTTCGAAATATTTTGATGAAAATATGTTAAAATCAAAATTGGAAAGTTTTAGTAATAAAGAATATTCTCAAAATATAATTGATGAAGATATCGAACAGATTTTAAAATTCTACGACATAAATGGTTTTCCCTTTGCAAAAATTAAACTTACCGAATTAAGAATTGATTCACTTTCTAAAACTGTCGAGATAAAATATTTAGTTGATGAGGATTTAAAAACTTATGTAAAAGAAATTCGATTTAGTGGAAATAGAATAACTAAAAATTATGTTTTGGAAAGAGAATCATCACATTTAAAAAATAAAATCTACAATCAAAATGAAATTGATAAAATTCCAGTCATTCTTAAAAGAAAATATTTAATTTCAAATCATGAGCAAAGCGAATTATTTATCATCCCTAATTTTACCGATTCAATACAAAATAATGTTGGAATAAATTTTGACATCAGAGAGGGAAAATATTCAACTATTGATGGAGTTATTGGATATGCGCCGAATAAAACTGGTGGTGGAAATTTTGCCGGGATGTTTTATTTTTCGACAAAAAATTTGATTGGAACTGCGCGAGTTTTAGAAATAAAATGGGAGAGGGAAAACGAATTTACGCAGGAAGTAAATTTTCTTTACAAGGAACCGTGGATTTTTAATTATCCTATTGATTTGGGAGTGCAATTATTACAAAGGAAGCAGGATTCAACTTTTGCAAGAATTAAATTTGAAATATTTATGCAAACATTCCAATTCTCATATTTTGATTTTCAATTTAAATTATCAAGCGATGAGGTTTTCCCTTTGAATGACGAAAAGTATTTTACTTCGTTCCACTCTCGAAGCGTTGGTGGAGTTGCAAAAATTATTTACGATGATTGGATAAATAATAAAATATACTTTTCAACTTCAATCTCCGAAAAAAGAAAAAATATTTTGGGACCAAATAAATATTTAAATATATCTCACTTAAAAGATTTTACTCAACGAGAAAGTGAAATTGAATTTCGTTACGAAAATAATATTTATAGTAATTATTATTTTCACGAAAAATTTATTTTAAAAAATATTTCATCAAGTCAATATGAGTTTAGCGATTATTATTATTTTGGCGGAGCAAAAAATATGCGTGGTTATCGCGAAAATCAATTTTATGGTTCAACCGTTGCATCGCTTCAAAATGAATTTCATTTAAGAATTGAACGGGAGAGCTCTATTTACCTTTTCACAGATTTTGGTTATTATTCTAAAAATGGAGACATCGTAAACCCAAGTGTACAAAAAAATGAAAATCTTTTTGGGTATGGATTTGGAATTGCGTTGCCAACTGCTGTTGGTAAAATCAACATCGCTTTTGCACTTGCAAAACGAGAAGTTATTTCCGATGCTAAACTTCACTTAAATATTTCAAATGAATTTTAAAAGTTATTTTAAAATTATTCGTCCAGTAAATGCTGCAATAGTATTTTTATCTGTAATGCTGGGTGCAATATCAATGGGCGATTATAATAATTTTGCAGATAAAATTATTTTCGCATCGCTTGCGGCGGTTTGTTTCAGTTCTGCGGGAATGGTTTTAAATGATTATTTCGATTTTGAAATTGATAAAATAAATCGTCCCGATAGAGTTTTACCAAGCGGGGAAATTAGTTTAAAAGGTGCAATTATTTATTTTGTAATTTTAAATATTATCGGATTGTTTTTAAATTCACTTTTGCCAAATCAAACTCAAATAATTGGTTTTAGTGCCGCAATTACAATCTATTTTTACAACAGCAATTTTAAAAAAAAATATTTAATTGGTAATATTATTGTGGCGACAATGACCGGTTTAACTTTTATTTACGGCGCAAGTCTATTTGGTTTTAACACTATATTAATTATTCCATTTTCGTTTGCATTTTTAATTATGTTTTCGAGGGAAGTTTTAAAAACAATTGAAGATGTCGAGGGAGATAAATCGCAAAATGCAAATACCGTTGCAATTAAGTTGGGAAAAAATAAAAGTATAATTCTTGTTAAAATACTTTTAATATTTTTAATAATTTTAGATATTCTACCATTCATTTATGGTTGGTTCAATTATAAATATTTTATTATTGTGAATTTAACAATCAATTCTGCCGCGCTTTATTCAATTATTATTTTAAATAATAATTCCGATTTAAAAATTATTTCCCGAGCAAGCGCGTTTTTAAAATATTCACTTTTTGGAGGGCTCATCGCTCTTTGGTTAAGATGAAAATTATACCAAGTTTAAATTTCGAAAAAAGATATTGGAACAAAGGAATTGAATTCATCGCTGGCATTGATGAAGCAGGTCGTGGTCCGCTTGCCGGTCCAGTAGTTGCGGCAGCAGTTATTTTACCAAAAAATATTGAAATTAAAAATATCAGAGATTCAAAAAAACTATCTGCAAAAAAAAGAGATGAGTTGTATCTCGAAATTCATGAAGTTGCTATTTCAATCGGAATTGGCTTGGTCGATCACATAAAAATAGATGAAGTAAATATTTTAGAAGCGACAAAAATTGCAATGACAATTGCTGTTGAAAGATTAAAAGTAAAACCGCAACAACTTTTAATTGATGGAAATTTTTATTCTCATCAATCAATTTCTGTTCAAAATATTGTTCAAGGAGATTTAAATGTGCAATCCATTGCCGCCGCATCTATTATTGCAAAAGTTACTCGCGATGCTTTGATGAACGAGTACGATATTGAATTTCCTAATTACGGATTTGCAAAACATAAAGGTTACGGAACTCGCAAACATGTTGAAGCAATTCACAAACATGGATTAACAAAAATTCATCGGCGTTCATTTCATATTCCAGATTATAATTTTAACGAACAATAATCGTGACAAATTTAAACTCTATCGAACATCATTTTGTTTCAATTCTTTCAATTAAGCTTGATTTACCAAGCGATTATTCCGAGATTGAAACTGATTATTTAATTGGCATTTTTAATACGCGGATAAAAGAGCACGATGGCAAAACTTTTTATTTATCTAAAAATGAATTCTCAATTTATTTTGATGAATCTCCCGATGCAATAAATTGTTCAATCGATTTGTATTTGAGAATTTTAAAATTAAATCAAAATCGAAAGGATGATTCTCAAATTTCATTTTGCTCTGCTTCAGGTTTTGGTGAAACAATTATTGAAGGCAATAATTTAACTGGTACAATTATAAATCAGGTAAAAGAAATTTTATCCATCACTCCGCAAAATAAAATATATTTTACCGCAGAAATTAAATCTAAAATTCATCATCGTTTAAATTTAGAAATAATTTCAGTTGGCGAGTTTGAAATTCAAAATCAAAAAAGAGAATTGTTCAGTGTTAATCCAACGGCAATAATAAATAATTTACAATCTTCACTTCTAAAATTAAATAAAGAGGAAAATAGAAACACACATCGAGACGCAATTCCAAATAATTCTTCAATAAAGAAAAAACTTTCAGTTGTTCAAATAATTTCTATCTTTGTAATTATTATTGCAGTTTTAAAATTGTTGGGTGTTTGGTAAAAAATGCAAACAACACTTTTAGGAAAACGAGGCGAATCCCTCGCCAAAGATTTTCTTGAAGAACTCGGTTATGTTTTTGTAGAAAAAAATTATTTTTATCGCCACGGAGAAATTGATTTGATCTATAAAGAAAAAGATGAATTAGTTTTTGTCGAAGTCAAATACAGAAAAAATTATGACTTCGGCGATCCCGTTGAAGCAATCACACCAAAAAAACAAGCGCTCATTCGCCGAACTGCTGAAGGCTTTGTCATCGAAAAAAATATTTCAAACACTCCTTGCCGTTTTGATGCAATTACAATTGTAGATGTCAAACCGAAACCAATAATCACACACTTTAAAAACGCATTTTAAATATGAACGCATTCCCATTTCTCATAATCGCATTATTGGTAATGGCAATAATGTATCGATATTACAGCGCATTTATTGCTGCAAAAATTTTGGCGCTCGACGACTCTATTATAACTCCGGCGCATCGTTTAAATGATGGAACAAATTATCATCCGACAAATAAATGGGTTTTATTTGGTCATCACTTTGCGGCAATTTCTGGTGCAGGTCCGCTTATTGGTCCGGTGCTTGCGGCGCAGTTTGGTTTTCTTCCCGGTTTTTTATGGCTCCTAATTGGCGTCGTGCTTGGTGGCGCAGTTCACGATTTTATTTCTCTCGGTTTATCCATTCGGCATGATGGAAAATCTCTCGCCGAAATTGCTCGTCGCGAAATTAGTCCACTCTCGGGCGCAGTTGGTTCGATTGCAATTTTACTAATTGTAATTATTGCGCTTGCTGGTTTGGGACTTGCAGTTGCAAATTCACTTTACGAAAGTGCGTGGGGAACTTTTACAATCGGCATGACAATTCCACTTGCACTTTTTGTCGGCTTGTACATGTATAAAATTAGAAAAGGAAAAATTACCGAAGCAAGTATTATTGGTGTTGTTGGAGTTTTGCTTTCAGTTTATTTTGGTGGATTGATTGCCGAATCAAGTTACGCGCATTATTTTTCTTTTTCAAAAAATGGAATAATTATTTTGATGGCAATTTATGGTTTCATTGCTTCCGTGCTTCCAGTTTGGTTGCTACTTTGTCCGAGAGATTATTTAAGTTCATATATGAAGATTGGAACAATCAGTTTACTTGTTCTCGGTGTTTTTATTGTGATGCCAGATTTGAAAATGGAAATGGTTACAAAATATATTTATGGTGGCGGTCCAATTATTCCCGGAAAAATTTATCCATTTGTTTTTATAACAATTGCATGCGGTGCGATTTCCGGTTTTCATTCTCTCGTGGCAAGTGGCACAACTCCTAAAATGATTAACAAAGAATCTGATGCGCGAATGATTGGTTACGGCGCAATGTTGATGGAAGGCTTGGTTGGAATAATTGCTTTGATTGCAGCGAGTTCACTTTTTCCTGCAGATTATTTTGCAATAAATGTTTCGCCAGAAAAATTTGCTAAACTCGGAATGGATACTGTAATGCTCGATCAACTTTCAAAAGAAGTTGGCGAGGAATTGGCTGGAAGAACTGGCGGCGCAGTTTCGCTTGCAGTTGGCTTCGCTCAAATTTTTAACGGCATTCCAGGCTTTAAAAATCTCCTTGATTATTGGTATCATTTTGCAATTATGTTTGAGGCGCTTTTTATTTTAACCACAATCGATACCGGCACACGAGTTGCGAGATTTTTATTGCAAGAATTTTTCGGAAAATTTTACAAACCATTTGAAAAAACCGATTGGCTTCCCGGCACTTTAATTTCTTCCGCGCTAATTGTTTTTGCTTGGGCTTATTTTATTTGGACTGGAAGCATTTCAACAATTTGGCCAATGTTCGGAGTGGCAAATCAATTGCTTGCCGCAGTTGCGCTTTGCGTTGCTACAACTGCAATTATTAATCGCGGAAAAATAAAATATGTTTGGGTTACTGCCGTGCCACTTGCATTTGTTTCTGTTACAACTTTAGTTGCGGGCTATTTAAATATTATTGATAATTTTCTTCCGTTAACTCAAAACTCGGAAAAAGCTTTTCAAGGATATTTAAATTCTTCTTTGACAATTGTAATTATGATTTGCGCTATTATAATTTTATTTGATGCTTTTAAAAAATGGAGAAAAGCAATTTGAATTTGAAATAATGTGGCTAAAGCCGCATTGCTAAAAATAATCTAATAACCTCCGACTTAAGTCGGAGGTTAAAAAATAAAAATACATATTGGGCTTTAGCCCAACAATATTAACTATGAAAAAATCAATCAACCAATTTATTTATCACTATAACGCAAAAGTTGTTAGTGTGTACGATGGCGACACAATTACTGTTGATATCGATTTGGGTTTGTCGGTTTTTATAAAAGGAGAGAAACTTCGCCTTCTGAGAATTAATGCCCCAGAGTTAAGAGGAAAATCTAAATCCAAAGGAATTAAATCTCGCGACTTTCTAAAAAAAATTGTTGATGGAAAGGAAATCGTAATTGAAACAATTAAAGATAGAAGAGAAAAATATGGAAGATATTTAGCCGAGGTTTGGATTAAAGATGGAAATGAATTTGTAAATGTAAATGATTTGATGGTAGAAAAAGGATTTGCTGTTTATAAAAAATATTAGATTACTCCCCGAACGAATGTCATAAAATAATTACATTTTAAAATTTCAGTTTATTTAATTAGTTTCCAAATAAATTGTTTAAATAGATTTTAATGCCTATATTTACATAACAAATCAATCGCCTTTCAAAATGTCAAACCGCAACTCTTGCATTTCTTAGGAAGGTCCCAAAAAAATTATGACAGAAAATTATAGCAATCAATCCACATTTGATGGACTTGGCATTTCAACAGAAATCTTAAGCCGATTAAAACATTTACAATTTGTTCATCCGACACCAATTCAGTTTAAATCAATCCCAGTTGGTACAAACGGAGAAGATTTAATTGGAATAGCGCAAACAGGCACTGGCAAAACTCTCGCATTTTCAATTCCGATGATTCAAAAATTATCGGATAAAAAAGATATGGGGCTTGTACTTTTACCAACTCGGGAACTTGCAATTCAAGTTGAAGAAACAATTCACAAAATTGGTTCAGTCTACGGAATGCGTACAGCAGTTTTAATTGGTGGCGCGCCGATGTTTCCGCAATTAAAATCACTTCGATCAAAACCAAATATAATTGTAGCAACTCCCGGAAGATTAATAGATCATCTTGAACAAAGAAATTTATCACTCGCAAATGTAAAAGTTTTAGTTTTAGATGAAGCAGATAGAATGTTGGATATGGGATTCGAGCAACAAATAAAAATAATACTTGATAAAGTTCCAAAGGAAAGACAAACGATGTTATTCTGCGCAACGATGCCATCAAAGATTTCGCAAATCGCAGAAAAATATATGAAGAAACCTTTGCACATCGAAGTTGCACCAGCCGGAACTGCAAATGAAAGTGTTGAACAAGAAATTTTTATAATTCATAAAGAAGATAAACTTCGGTTGCTTGCAAAATTGCTCGATGAGTACAAAGGAATGATTTTAATTTTCACACGAACAAAACGAGGTGCGAAAAAAATTTCCGATGCAATTAATAAAATGGATCACTCAGCTTCGGATATTCATTCGGATAAATCTTTAGGACAACGAAGAGCCGCGCTTGGTGGATTCAAATCTGGTAAAATTAGAATTCTTGTTGCTACTGATATTGCTTCACGCGGAATCGATGTATCGAATATTGAACTTGTAATTAATTACGATTTGCCAGAGCAAACTGAAGATTATGTTCACCGAATTGGTCGAACTGGCCGTGCAGGTAAAACTGGAAAAGCAATTTCGTTTGCAACACCCGAACAGAAACATGATATTAGAATTATTGAAAAATTAATTCGAACTCGAATAAATGTTTCTCCACTGCCAGAATTGCCAGAAAGAAGTACGCTTCCTAAATTAGAACATATCAGCGATGACCGCGGTTTTGGTAGAGGTGGAAATAGTAGAGGAGGAGATAGAGGTCGAGATAGAGGACGAGGAAGAGATGGAGGAAAAAGATTTGGAGATAGAGATAGAAAATCTTTTTCTGGCGATAGAAAACGGGAAAGATTTGGTAGAGATGAAAGACGCACACCAATTGTAGAATTTGATAATCAGAAAAAACCATTCGAGGATAAAAATATTTCAGAGAAATCATTTAATAATTTTGAAAAACCAAATGATAATTTTCCGAGATCTGACCGCAGAAAAACTTTTTCTGGCGATAGACCACCAAGTAGATTTGGTAGAGATGAAAGACGCAAACCAATAGGTTCAGATAGAGAAAGAAAACCATTTGGCGAAAGAAAATTTTCAGATAAACCGTTTAAATCATCTGAAAGAAGCAATGATAATTTTCCGAGATCAGATAGGAGAAAATCTTTTTCAGGCGATAGACCGCCAAGTAGATTTGGAAGAGATGAAAGACGAAAACCAATAGATTCAGATAGAGAAAGAAAACCATTTGGCGAAAGAAAATTTTCAGATAGACAATTTAAATCATCTGAGAAAAGTAATGATAGTTTTCCGAGAACAGATAGGAGAAAATCTTTTTCTGGCGATAGAAAACCCGAAAGAGATTCAAAACCATTTGCGACTGGCGAAAAACCAAGATGGCAATTTCCAAATAAAACGAAAAGCAAAACAAGCCGACCACCAAGTAAAGGTTTTAGAAGCCGAAGAGATAGTTAGTACAATTAACAGTTAACAATAAACAATCCCAACGCGTCATTAAGTGGAAGTGTCATGCTGAACCTGTCGAAGCATGACAAAATCACAAATCCCTCCTACGGCGGGCAAGCCCGTTTCAAGAAATTGAGATGGGATTTTTTTTATTTTACAGAACACTCCTAAAGGAGTTTGAATATTTTCCCTGTAATCAATCTACAATCAGCACGCACCTACGGTGCTACTGAAAAAAATCATTTTATAAAAAGACTCCATAGGAGTCTGATATTGGTAGAAAAAAATTGAAAAGAATAATCGAACTCCTTTAGGAGTTCAACAATAAATCTAACAAGAAATAAATTGTTGAATCCCTACGGGATTCTGATTTGTTGTGTTTAATATATCTACCAATATTTAATCCCTACGGGATTTAACAATGAAAAATTAATGCCAAAGGCATCCCTTCGGGACAATTGTTAATTGCTAACTGATAATTGATAATTGTAATTCTTGGTAGGTACAAATTAGATTCCCGCTAAAATACTGCGGGAATGACAAATTGATTTATAAATATTATTTTCTTTGTGTCAACTTAGTGCCTTCGTGTCTTGGTGGCTAATTATTTTTACCACTAAGTCTCTAATGCATAAAGAAGCACAAAGAATTTTTATTTCTACTCACAAAAACCCCTCGCATTCGAAATGAATTTTTTTTATCTTTAAAATAAAAAAGGATTGTATGATTTCAGAGAAAATATATTCAATACAAAAAGAAATATCTAATTTTAATTATGAAGGCTGGTTGCTTTATAATTTCAGAGAAACAAATATATTTGCTAGCAAAGTTGTTGAAATCCCAGATAGTTTTTCCAAAACAAGAAGATATTTTTATTTCATCCCAAAAAATGGAGAACCAAAAAAACTTGTTCACTCAATCGAACAATGGAATTTAGATCATCTCCCCGGCGAAAAAATAGTTTTTTCAAGTTGGAGTTCATTAGTCGATGGATTAAAAGAATTGCTAAAAAATGTAAAATCAATTGCAATGGAATATTCGCCGATGAATGCAATCCCGTATGTTTCAAAAGTTGATGCAGGAACAATCGAACTTATAAAATCTCTCGGAATAAAAATTGAATCCTCTGCAGATTTAGTTCAATTAATCGAAGCAAGATGGGACAATGAGCAATCAAGCGATCAATTTGAAACTGCAAAAATGTTGCGAGAAACCGTTGACATCGCATTTAATTTTATCGGCGATGAAATTAAAAAAGGAAATCGTGTTACTGAATATGATGTTCAGCAACGGATGATGGAAAATTTTAAAAAGTTTGATTACATAACTTACGCCGAACCGCATTGTTGCGTAAATGGAAACGGAGCAAATCCGCATTACGAGCCGACAAAAGAAAAACATTCTGAAATAAAAAAAGGCGATTATGTTTTAATTGATTTGTGGGCGAAAAAAAATAAACCAAAAAGTGTTTATGCCGATATAACTTGGGTTGCTTTTGTTGGTGATGAAATCCCGAAAAAATATCAGGAAGTTTTTGATATTGTAAAAGGAGCGAGAGACTCTGCTGTAAAATTTATTATTGATAAATTTGAAAAAGGGAATTCTGCTCGTGGTTGCGATGTTGATGATGCCGCAAGAAATTATATTAATAGTTTTGGATATGGAAAATATTTTGTTCACCGAACTGGCCACAGCATTGGAGAAGAAATTCATGGCAACGGCGCAAATATGGATAATTACGAAACGAATGATCAAAGGGAAATAATTCCTCGGACTTGTTTTTCGATTGAACCGGGAATTTATTTGCCCGACGAATTTGGAATCAGACTTGAAATAGATGTTTTTATTACAAAAGAAAAAAAAGTTTTTATTCCGGGGGAACCAATTCAAACTGAAATAGTCAAAATAAAAGTATAACACAGAAAGGATTTTTATGAAAAAAGTTGTCGTTTTATTTTTAATTGCATCACAATTTTTAGTTGCTCAAACAAAATTAAAAATTGAAAAGTATGTTTTAAAAAATGGTTTGCAAGTAATTTTGCACGAAGATAAATCCGTTCCGCTTGTGGCGGTAAATGTTTGGTATCATGTTGGCTCAGCGCGAGAAAAAATAAAGCGAACTGGTTTCGCACATTTATTCGAACACATGATGTTTCAAGGATCTCAAAATATTGGAGATGACAAACATTTTGAAATGGTGCAAGACGCTGGTGGAAACTTAAATGGTTCAACAACAAATGACCGAACAAATTATTTTGAAACTGTTCCATCGCAGTTTTTAGAAATGGCTTTGTGGCTTGAATCCGATAGAATGGGATTTTTACTTCCGGCGATGACGCAAGCGAAACTCGACAATCAGCGCGATGTTGTAAAAAATGAAAGACGACAGCGAGTTGACAATCAGCCTTATGGCCGTTCGTTTGAAAATATTCAGTGGATGATGTATGAGAAAAATCATCCATATAATTGGCCTGTTATTGGATATATGGAAGATTTAAGCGCGGCCTCGCTTGATGATGTTAAAGAATTTTTTTCTTTTTACTACGCGCCAAATAATGCAAGTTTAGTAATCGCTGGTGATTTTGATAAAGAGCAAACAAAAATTTGGGTTGAAAAATATTTTGGTGGAATTAGTAAAGGGAAAGAAGTTGAAGTAGTAAAAGAAATTCAAGCAGAAAATATTGAAAATAAATTTTCAACTTTGGAAGATAGAGTTCAGTTACCGCAATTGATGCTTTCGTTTCAAACCTCACCGCTGAAAAGTGAAGATGATGCAGTTGTCGATGTAATTGCAGATATACTTGCTGGAGGAAAAACTTCACGGTTGTATAAAACTTTAGTCTACGAAAAACAGATTGCGCAGAGTGTTTCGGCGTTTAATTATTCGAGAGAAATTTCTGGCGCATTGTTTGTAACGGTGATGGGAAAACCAAACCAAAATTTAAATGAACTGAAAGAAATTGTTCTAAGCGAAATAAATAAACTTGTTGCAGATGGAATTACTGAACGAGAATTGCAAAGGGCAAAAAATTCTGTCAAAGCAAATAATATTTTCCAAATTCAATCTATAAGTGGAAAGGCTGACCAAATAAATGCGTATAACACATTTTATGGAAAACCAAATATGTTTGAAGAAGAATTAAACAAGTACACAAAAATAAAAATCAATGAAGTAAATAAAGTTGCATCGAAATATTTAACAAAACCTTTTGTTGCGCTGAGTGTTGTGCCAATGGGTAAAAAAGAACTTGAAGCTAAATAATTATTTGGAGAACAAAATGAAAAAAGTTTTAATTTTATTATTTGTAGTATTTAATTTTTTAAACTCTCAAGTTTTAGATAGAAGTTTAAAACCGCAAACATTAGCAACACCAAAATTAAAATTGCCAGTAATGCAAAAGGCAAAATTAAATAATGGACTTCAAATTATTTTAGTTGAGCATCACGAGTTACCAGTTGTACAAATGCAAATGGTTTTAAATTGTGGATTGTTACAGGAAAATATTTCGGGCGTTGCAAACTTAACTGCAAATATGCTTGATGAGGGAACCACTAAAAGAACAGCCTTAGAAATTGCTGATGATATAAGTTTTTTGGGCTCGAATATAAATATCAATTCCTCAAATGATGCAAGCTTTGCAACGGTTTTAACGATAAAAGAAAATCTCGAATCAACATTTGAAATATTTTCTGATATAATTTTACATCCAACTTTTCCAGAAAAAGAATGGGATAGAATTAAAAAACAACAATTAGCTTCTTTGCAACAGCAAAAAGATATGCCAGCATTTGTTGCAAGCAATATATTTTCTAAAACATTATTTGGCGATGAGCATCCTTACGGAAGAAATTCATCTGGAACAATTGAATCAGTAAATAAAATTACAATCGATGATTTAAAAAATTATTACAAAGAAAATTATTTACCAAATCAATCAACATTAATTATAGTTGGTGATGTTAAAATCGAAGAAGTGCAAAAACTTGTAAATAAGTATTTGGGAAAATGGGAAAATGGAATCGCAAAATCTTTTACTATTTCTCAAACTCCGACAATTGAATCAACAAAAATAATTTTAATTGATAAGCCACAAGCCGCGCAATCTGAAATTAGAGTTGGACATATTGGAGTTGCAAGAAACAACGAAGATTTTTTTGCGCTAACATTACTTAATACAATTTTAGGTGGGCAATTCACTTCAAGAATAAATATGAACTTGCGCGAATCAAAAGGATATACTTACGGAGCGAGATCTGGTTTTGCGATGAATAAATATCCGGGAGCATTTACAATTTCTGCGCCAGTAAAATCTTCGGTTACAGATAGTTCGCTCATTGAAATTATGAAAGAATTTAATTTAATCATCAGTGAGAATGTAACAGAGAAAGAATTGCAACTTGCAAAAAATTCTATTATTCGAAGTTTGCCACAAGGTTTTGAAACACCATCACAGATTGCAAGTCAAATATCAAACTTAGTTGTAAATAATTTACCAGATGATTATTACAATACTTTAGTTGAGAAATATTCTGCAATTTCAATGGAAGAGATTTTAAGAGTTGGTAAAAAGTATTTATCTCCGAATAAATCTGCAATTGTAATTGTTGGAGATTTGCCACTCATTAAAGAGAGCATCGCAAAATTAAATTTTGGAAATATTATTGTTGCAGACTCGGATGGGAACAAAATTAAATAAGTTAAACATGTACATAGTTTTCTCTCATGCTTCGACAAGTCACGCCCAAATGCGTGATGGCGCCAAAGGCGCTCACTCAGCATGACACGGAAATTGAATATTTCATTTTGAATTACGGTTAATCAATAAATAAAATAAAAAACCCCGTTTAAAACTGGGCTTTTTATTAGTAATTGGTTAATTGCAATTATTCTTTCACAACCCAAACTTTGATTGTTGCAGTAACTTGTGTGTGCAATTTTATTGGCACTTCGAAAACGCCAAGCGTTCGTAATTGTTCTTCAAGTTGCACAGTTCTTTTATCAATTTTTACACCTTGCAAATTTACAGCCTCTGCAATCATTTGAGAAGTAACTGAACCAAATAATTTATCATCTTCGCCAACTTTAACTGGAATCGTTACTGAAATTTTATCTAAAATAATTTTCATTTTTTCAGATTCCGTAATTAATTTATTTTCAGCGCGGTTCTGTTGTTTCTTTTCCTCAGCAATAATTTTAATTGTTGATGGAGTAGCAGTGTAAGCATATTTATTTGGAATCAAATAATTTCTCGCAAAGCCATCTTTGACTTCAACAATTTCACCGACTTTTCCGAGTTTAGCATAATCTTTTCTTAAAATAATTTTCATTTTTTATTTTCCTTATTTTAATGCTTCAGAGACGAATGGAAGAATTGCCATGTGTCGAGCGCGTTTGATTGATGAAACAAGTATGCGTTGGTGTTTTGCGCAAGTACCAGTAATTCGTCTTGGAAGAATTTTTCCTTGTTCGTTAATTAATTTTAGTAATCTTTTTTCATCTTTGAAATCGATGTATTCAATTTTGTACTCGCAAAATCTGCAAGTTCTTTTTTTGACTATTTGCTGTAATTTATTTCCATCTCTATTTCTTTTATCGAAACGATTATCTGTTCGTCTGCCATTATTATTATTTTTATTGTCTGGTGTCTTTTTCATTATTGTATTCCTTGTTCTTTATTTGCTTCACTTAATCGAATCGCTTGTTCTTTTTTTAAAGATTTTGCAAGTAGAGTTTTTTTATCAAGTTTAACAATAATGTGTCTCATCACTTCTTCTTCAAGATTATAAAATCTTTCAAGCGAAGTAATTGATTCTGCGGGAGCATCGAATTCAATCAATGCATAATAGCCATTATTTTTTTTGTTAATAATGTAAGCCATTCTTTTACGGCCCCATGGTTCGAGTGATTTTATTACTCCACCATGTTTCTCGATTAACTCTTTGGTTCTTGTGACGATAGCGTCAATTTGCGAATCTTCTAACACAGGATTAACGATGAAGAGAGTTTCGTATGTGTTTGTTCGTTGTATCATTTTTTCTCCTTTGGACTTAGAAATTGGCCCTGAAAATTTTTCAGAGCAGGATGATGTGAATTATTTTTTTATTTCTTCTTCTTCTTCTGGTTTCTTACCTTTTGCAATTAGTTCTGGTTCGGCAGTTGCGGCAGCAGCAGCGGCTTCGGCTTCAGCAGGAGTTAATTCTTTTAGAACAGTTGGAGGTACAACTGCTACAATAACTTTTGTAGATAATTCTAAAATTGTAACATTTTCGATTTTTAAATCGCTAACATGGACTGAAGTATTAATTCCAAGTTCAGCAATATTTATTTCGATATGTTCTGGAATAAATTTTGGCAAGCACGAAACTTTTAATTTATGCAAAGTGTGTTGCAAAGTTCCACCATCTTTAATTCCTTTTGGAGTTCCAATTAGGACAATAGGAACTTCAATATCAATTATTTCGTTATCACTAATTCCGACTAAATCAAAATGCATCACTTTATCGGTAATAGGATTTAATTGAAAATCTTTTAGAATACATTTTTTTGTTTCGCCATTTTCCAAAACGAGATTTACGATGTGCGTTTCGGAACTATAAATTAGTGGTTTTAAACCAAGTTCTGTAGCAGAAATGTTTAAATTATTTTCACCATGAAAATAAAAAACTCCCGGAACTTTTCCTTCTATTCTAAGTTTGCGTGATGCTTTTTTTTCTGGATTACGAATAACTGCATTTAATATTATTTCAGACATTTTAACTCCTTCTTATCAATTTTAATCTTTATCGACATCAAAAAGCGAACTAATTGATTTATGGTCGAAAGATCTTTGTATGGCTTCGGCAAAAATATCAGCTGCCGTAAGTATTGTTATTTTTTTTGAATCTAATTTTTTTGCAATTGAATCAGTAATTACAAGTTCTTTAATTTGACTTTTTTCAATTCTCGAAACTGCTGAGCCACTTAAAACCGCATGAGTGCAAGCACCGTAAACATCTTTTGCACCCTGTTTTTTTAAAGCTTCAATCGCGTTTGTAAAAGTTCCAGCTGTATCAATTAAGTCATCAACAATTAAAACATTTTTATCTTTTACATCGCCAATAATATTTAAAATTTCAACTTCATTTGCTTTCGGTCTTCTTTTATCAATTACAATTAATTCTGCGTTAAGTCTTTTTGCATAAGCGCGCGCCATTTTTATTCCACCAACATCGGGCGACACAACCGAAAGATTTTTAATTTTCTTTTTTCTAAAATGATCAACTAAAATTATTGAAGAATATAAATGATCAAGTGGAATATCAAAAAATCCTTGAATCTGTGGAGCGTGCAAATCCATCGTAATAATTCTATCAGTGCCAGCAACTGTAATTAAATTTGCAACAAGTTTTGATGTTATTGCAACTCTCGGTTCATCTTTTCTATCTTGCCTTGCATAACCAAAATAAGGTATCACAGCAGTAACTTTTCTTGCTGATGCTCTTTTTGCCGCATCAATCGCAATTAAAAGTTCAAGCAAATTATCAGCATTTGGTGGCGTACTTTGCACGATGTAAACATCACTGCCACGAATATTTTCGTTGAATTTAATATAAATTTCGCCATCGCTGAAATTTTTTATTGTAATTTCACCGAGCTGTAAATTTAGCGCTTTTGCAATTTTTTTCGCTAAATCTGGATTTGAACGACCTGAGAAAACTTTAATTTTTGGCATTACAAAATAATTTTGAACACAAATATAATAAAAAAACTCTTTTTAGTCAACGAAACAGATTGATTCTATTATTATTTATTTTTGATGAGATGTGGTTTGAAAGCCTAAAATATTTTCCTCAAAAGATTTAAAAAGCGATGCAGTTGCTAAAGTATCTCCCAAACAATAACTTGCAATTTCGCGAAATCTTTTCTCTTCGAAAAGTTGGCGCATATCAAGTCCAGTAACTCCGTGAGATTTTGGACTTTCAATTCCGAATGCCTTGCAGAAAAAATCTAAATTAAATTTTCTCGTTGCACCGAAAAAAGTTAATTGTTCCAACAAGTCGCAATGAGTTTTATGATCGTAGCGATACGGCATTAAATTTTTTGTTGTTGGAATTGATAAAATTGCAGAGCGAAGAATTAAAAATGGAGCATCAAATCCTCTTCCATTGAAAGTAATAAATTGATCGTAACTTTTTAAAATATTCCAAAATTCAGAAAGAATAAACTTTTCGTCTCCACTTTCAAATTTAAATTTATTGTCATCACTATAATATTCTTCTTTTGTATCGGATTGAAATAAAACTTTTCCCTGTCCAGTATCGGGATTTACAATTGCGATTGAAATAACTTGTGCGGTTAATGCGTAAAGACTCAATTTTTGTTTTGCTTCTTCGATGCCTTCATATCCTTCTGCAAATTTTAAAAGATAATCTTGTTGCTCTTGATCGAAAGTTTCTAATTTATAACCGAGTGTTTCAATATCAAAAACAATTCGTGACATTAATCTTGTGTAATTTTAAAATTAGATAAACCCCAATTTGTTTCTTTTGCAGTAACAGAAATTATTGTGTAAATCGGAATTGCAACAATCATTCCGCCAACACCGAGAAGTTCGTTTGCAATCAAAATTACTAAAATAATTGTGAGAGGATGGATGTTTAAAATTTTACCGTAAACATTCGGTTGAATAAAAATTTCATCAAGTTGTTGGACGATAAAACTTACAACTATAATTGGCAATATTAATCTTGTGTCGCCAAGTTGAAGGAGACTTAATAAAATTACGGGAACTGCCGCAATAAATGGTCCCGCAAAAGGAATGATATTTACAACTCCGCCAAGAATTCCTAAAACCAGTGCGTATTCAATTCCCAAAAACCAATATGCAAATGTGTAAAGCAACCCAACAATAAACGATTCGATTGCAACGCCACGAATATATTTGCTTAATTGGTCTTCTAATTTTGAAACTATATTTAAAGTTACTTCGAAATATTTATTTGGAACTGATTCGATTATTTTTTTTTGAAAATTATAATAATCGTTTAAAAGAAAAAAAGTAATAAATGGTATTATAATGAGCGACGCCAAAACACTTAACATACTTGTGGTAAGCGAAGATATTTTTTGTAACAACGCTGGGATTGCGCTTAAAATTTTATTTGATATTTCTTCGGAACTTAAAAAAGGAGTGAACTCTGAAATTGAATTTGAAAATTGTATCATCAATTTATTTAAATGCTCCATATCAAAAGAAGTACTCAACTGCGAAATTTGAAAAATTATTATCGGATAAATTATTATTAATCCGATTGTAGTTATACTGCCAAGTAAAAGATAGAGGATTAAGATTGCCAAAACTCTTGGCAACCCTTTGTCTTCTAAAAAATCAATTAAAGGTTTTAAAATCATTGTAAGCGCAACCGAAAATACCACCAAATAAAAAATCTCTCCAAATAAAGAAAGAAAAATAATTGGCAACGCAACAAATAAAGTTACGAAGAAAACTTTTTTATATCGGTTTGTGAGAGAATTACTCATTTATAAAAATTTTTAATTGTCTGAAAAATTTTTTCTGTTGAAAATCCACGACTTAATAAATAATTTATCAATCTCTTTTTTTGTTTTTCGGGATTGATAGATTTTAAAGATGAAGTCATTTGATTAAATTTTTTTGATGCAAGTTCATAAATTATTTTATCTTCATCAACATTTATATAAGCACTCTGCGCCGCATCTTCGGCAATTAATCGGTTGACTCCTTTTTTTTGCAATAACAAAACGAGCGCTTTTTGGCTAATTGGTTTTAAGTGAAGTCTATCAGCGCAAAACATTCTTGCATATTCTTTGTCGTCAATAAAATTTAATTTTTGTAATTTCACAATAGTTTTTTCAATTGTTAAATCGGAATATTTTTTTTTCAGCAAATAATTTTTTATTTCAGTTGCAGTTCTGTGTCGGATTGACCGAAATTTCAAAGCTCGTGAAAATGCTTTTTCTAATTCGCTGGCAACTGAAATTTTCTCAAAATTATTTTTCGAAATCGAATCATTTGCATTTAACTTTAAAACATCAACTAAATTGGCCGAAAGCGACAATGCGTATTTGCCATCAATAAAAACTGAACGACGCGATTGGTTTCGCTTTTGATTTTCAATTGAAGTAATTCGCAAAAATTATTTTCCTTTTTTTGTTGGCGCTTCTACTTTTGCAACTGGTTTTACAGGAGCGACATCTTCGGGGATTAATCCGATTTTTTTCTTTACTTCGATTAAAATCTCATCATACAATTTTTGATTTGTAGAGAGTAAATTTTTTACACTATCGCGACCTTGTCCGATTTTATCATCTTTGTAACTGAACCACGAACCACTTTTTGCAATTATATTATGTTCCACTCCCAAATCAACCAATTCGCCAAGTCGTGAAATTCCTTCGTTATATAAAATATCAAAAATTGCTTCTTTAAAAGGTGGAGCAACTTTATTTTTTACAACTTTAACTCTTGTTTTATTTCCAATTGCAGTTTGTCCATCTTTTAAAGTTTCAATTCTTCGCACATCCATTCTGACTGATGCATAAAATTTTAAAGCATTTCCGCCAGTTGTAGTTTCTGGATTTCCAAACATCACACCAATTTTTTGTCGTAATTGATTTGTGAACATAACTGAAGTTTTAGATTTTGCAATTGCGGAAGTTAATTTTCTTAAAGCTTGCGACATCAATCGTGCATGCACGCCCATCGTCGGGTCACCCATCTCGCCTTCGATTTCAGCGCGAGGAGTTAATGCGGCAACCGAATCGATTACTATAATATCAATAGCGCCACTGCGAACGAGTGTCTCAACAATTTCCAAAGCTTGTTCACCAAACTCCGGTTGCGAAAGTAAAAGATTCGAAACATCAACGCCAAGTTTTTTTGCGTATTGAATATCCAAAGCATGTTCAGCATCGATGAATGCCGCGATGCCACCAAGTTTTTGCGCCTCAGCAATTATGTGCAAACAAATTGTAGTTTTTCCCGATGACTCTGGTCCATAAATTTCTACAACTCTTCCGCGAGGAATTCCACCAATCCCCAAAGCGGCATCAAGTGTAATTGAACCGGTTGAGATGAAATCTATTTTTGCAATTGGTCCGGAATTTAATTTCATAATCGAACCTTTGCCATGTTGCTTTTCAATTTGCTCGATGGCGATTTTTAGCGCTTGTAGTTTTGATTCTTTTTCTGTTGACATAATTTTTTCCTTGAATGATTTGGGTTATTTAATAATGAGAAAAGTAAGACAAATGAAGTTCTATTTCAAGTAAATCTATATTGAATTAAAAAGGAATTTTTAAAATTTTGCGACGAAGAATTTCCAATGCTTGTTGCGATACTACCTCTTTAAAAATGATTCTTTCGGAAGGAAAATTGAATTGATACGCAATTGTTTCGTTTTTATCGGAGTAGCCAATCCAAACTAAACCAATTGGCTTATCGATAGTTGCGCCAGTTGGTCCGGCGATTCCAGTAACTGAAAGGGAATGAGTTGAACCGGAAATATTTTTTGATTGAATCGCCATTGCTTCGGCAACTTCTTGGCTGACTGCGCCAAATTCTTCTAAAATACTTTTATCGATTTGAAGCAAATTTATTTTTGACTGGTTTGAATAAGCAACTATACCTTGAAGAAAATATTTTGAACTATTTGAAATATTTGTAAGTCGATTTGCAATTAATCCACCAGTGCAGGATTCTGCAACAGAAAGTGTAAAATTATTTTGAGTCATTAAATCGAGAATTACATTTTCAAGTTCATCTTCGCTTGAACTATAAATATATTTTTCAACTTTGCTTCGAATAATTATTTCCATTTGATTTAAAATCTGATTGGCTTTTTCGCTGGAGGAATTTTTTACAGTAATCCTTAATTTAGTTCCCATCGGATTTGGAAGAAAAGCCAACGAAGTGTTTTCAAAATCCCGTAAAATATTTTTAACATCGCCAATTTTTTGAGACAAATTGGATTCAGAAATTCCCGAAGTTTTTAAAGTTTTGTGTAAAATAACATTTCCAGTAAATTTACTTTTTAAAAAAGGGGCGACGCTATTTTTAAAAATATATTTCATTTCGTACGGAACACCGGGAAGCGAAATAAGGAATTTGTTTTGCTGAAATTCGAAAAGCATTCCTGGTGCAGTGCCAAGTTTATTTTCAAGTGAAATTGATTTTGAAGGAATCATTGCTTGGTTTTGGCGTACATCGGTTAATTCTAAATTCTTTTGTGTTAATAGTAGTTTAATATTTTCTAAAACCTGTTCATCTAATTTTAAATTACAATTAAAAAATTTGCAAAGTGCATTACGAGTAATATCATCGTGAGTCGGTCCAAGTCCACCAGCTAAAATTATTACATCAAATTTTTCTGTTGCGTTTTTGAGAGTTGAAATAATTTTATCAAAATCATCTCCAATTGTAATTTGCTCATCAACAAAAATTCCGACACCGTTTAATTCCTGCGAAATATAAGCCTGATTTGTATTAACAACTTGCCCGATTAAAAGTTCGTCGCCAATAGTAATTATAACGGCATTCATTTTAAAGTTGGAAAAATATAAATTAAAAATCGAATTGAGATGTTTGTAAAAATTCCAGCAACGATGTCGTCAAACATAATTGCTTTTCCACTTCGCTTTCGGTCGAAATATGATGCAGGCCAAAGTTTAACTATATCAAAAATCCTAAAAATTATAAATGCTAAAAAATAAATTTTAAAATTGATTGGAAGGAGTAATAGTGAAATCCACATTCCAACAAATTCATCAATTGTAACGATTGAAGGATCATCGCCATAAAAATTATCAAATTTATTTGCCAGCCAAATTCCGATTAGTAAAAAAAATAAAATTACGACTAAAGAAAGAATCAGGTTATTAGAAAAGAAAAAATAAAATATAATTGTTGCTAATAACGAAGCAAAAGTCCCTGGTGCGATTGGGAAGTAACCAGTAAAAAAACCTGTAGCAAATAATTTTTCAATGAAAGAAATATTTTTATCACTTTTCATTTTTGAATATCGATTTAATCAAATTGCGATTGTTCGAAAGATAAACAAATCCCGTCCAAGCCGTAATTATTGTAACTACAAAAAGTATCGATTGTAAAATTATTGGAGAAAATGGATTCATATAATTGGTAAAATATTTATTTAAGTTGGGAGAATTTGAAATAATATGATAACACAAAACATAATAAATAGAAAACATCTGCAATGCCGTTTTAGTTTTCGCAAAAAAAGAAGTGTTAAATGGCTTGGATTGATATTCGGAAATCATTCTCAAAAATGTAATTAATAAATCACGGAAAATTATTAACGCGGTCATCCAAAAAGGCATATATCCTTTAAACGAAAAAAGTAAAAACGCAGTTGAAATTAATATTTTATCAGCAAGAGGATCGAAAAAATTCCCAAATCGTGAATCGTATTTCCATTTTCGCGCTAACCATCCATCGTACCAATCGGTAATGCCTGCAAAAATAAAAGTCAACAATGCATAAAAAGAAGAATCGAAATCATTTTCTAAAAATAAAAAAGCAAAAAGGGGAGTTAATAAAATGCGAAGAAAAGTAACGCTGTTTGGTGGAGTAATTATTTGCATAAACTAAAAAGGTCATCAACGATGACCTTTAAAATTAAGCGGGTTTTACAACTTTGCCCGATTTGATGCAGGCAACACAAACTCTAATTCGTTTATTATGTCCTTCAACAACTGCTCGAACTTCTTGTAAATTAGGAAGCCATCTTCGAGGAACGCGATTATTTGCATGGCTCACATGGTGACCAGCAATCGGTTTTTTACCGCAAATTTCACAAACTTTTGCCATTATTATTTTTCCTATTCTTATTAATTTATTTGCAAAGATATGAAATTATATTTTTTGAAACAAGATTAACGAAAAATTTATAAACTAAAATTGATTATACGATCAGATTTTACTAATTTCTGTTATTGAACCTGATAAAAATGAAAAATAGTGTGCAAAATAGATCATTAACTTTCGCGAAAGTTGAATTGCTTTATCACGATTTTATACTGAAGTTAAGTAGCAAATCTGCCGATACAAAAGGAACTTACGATCGTGCGTTGCGAGAATATTTACGATGGTGCAAAAATAAAACTCGAATCGATATTGAATTAAAAGATATAATCAGTTACAAAAATTATTTAACTAAAACTAAAAAATTATCTCCCGTTTCGATTTCAACATATTTAACTTCGCTTCGTCAATTTCTAAATTATTTAGTTAGTCGTAAAATTTTAAAATATAATCCTGCATTAAAAGTAAAAGGAAATTACCGTAAGCTCGAACACACTCGCGAAAAATTAACCACAATTGAAGTAAGAGATCTTCTCAAGTCAGTTAAAAGAATTGATGAACGAGGATTTAGAGATTTTGCAATTCTCAAATTAATGTCATCAGTTGGTTTATCTGAAATTGAAATCATAAGAGCAAATATTGGCGACATAAAAAAACAAAAAAATTCTACAATTCTTTTTGTTCAGGGAAAAAATGCAAAAGAAAAAAATAAATTTGTAATTTTATCAAACGAACTTTTAAATATTATAAAAGGATATTTTGCTTTTCGAATTGGAGCAAATAATAACGAACCATTATTTCAAAGTGCAGGTAATCGTACTCGCGGAAAAAGAATGTCAACAAGAGGGGTTCGTGAGCGAGTTACAACTTATTTAAAAAATGCAGGTTTGCGAACTGGAGAAAGAAAAATTTCTCCTTTTTCACTTCGGCACACAGCTATTGCAACTATGGTTTCTAATGGATATTCGATCGACGAGATTAGAGAAAAATTTAGAATTGGGTCAAAAGTAACTGCGAAGATTTATTTCAATCAAACTGAACAAAAATAAAATAGAAAAATTAATGAAACTCGAATTTATCCAAATTGATAAAAAGTGGCAATCTAATTGGCAATCCAAAGGAATTTTTAAAACTAATCTCAACGATACCGAAAAAAAACTTTATTCTCTTGTGATGTGGCCTTATCCGTCGGGAGATAAATTGCACATTGGGCATTGGTATAATTTTGCGCCAGCCGATTCTTGGACTCGATTTAAAAGAATGCAAGGCTACAATATTTTTGAACCGATTGGATATGATGCTTTTGGTTTGCCTGCGGAAAATTACGCAATCAAAACTGGAGTTCATCCACACGATAGTACTTTTAAAAATATTTCTCTTATTCGTGAGCAACTTAAAAAAATTGGTGCAATGTACGATTTTGATTTCGAACTTAATTCCTCCGATGAGAGTTATTATAAATGGACGCAATGGATTTTTCTTCTACTCTATAAAAGAGGACTCGCGTATCGAGCTAATGCTCCGGTAAATTGGTGCCCAGATTGTAACACTGTACTTGCAAACGAACAAGTTGTTGATGGAGAATGTGAAAGATGCGGAACAGTTGTTACAAAACGAGATATGACGCAATGGTTTTTTAAAATTACAAATTATGCGCAGGAATTAATTGACTCACTCGACAAACTTGATTGGCCAAGTAAAACAATTACGATGCAAAAAAATTGGATTGGAAGAAGTGAAGGAATCGAAATTAATTTTGAGATAAAAAATTTTGATGAAAAAATAAAAGTTTTCACTACTCGTCCCGATACACTTTATGGCGCAACTTATATTGTGCTTGCGCCCGAGCATCCGCTTGTAAATATAATTTCAAAAAAAGAAAATCAAGATGAAATAAAAAAATACATTACTCAAACAACTCTTGCAACCGACATCGAACGAACATCTTTAAAAAGAGAAAAAACCGGAACGCCATCTGGCTCGTTCGCAATCAATCCAATCAATGGAGAATTAATTCCGATTTGGATTGCAGATTATGTTTTAAGTACTTATGGAACTGGTGCAGTAATGGCAGTCCCTGCGCACGACGAAAGAGATTTTGAATTTGCGATAAAATATAATTTACCAATCAGAAAAGTAATTTTGGAAAATGGAGAAACGACTGAGCAAGTTCGCGATGTGGCATTCATCGGCGATGGAACAATGGTCAACTCTGCCGAATTTGATGGAATGAATTCGCAAATTGTTTTTGATAAAATTTGTAAAAAACTTGAAGAAAAAAATCTTGGCAAAAGAAAAATAAATTATCGTTTGCGCGACTGGCTGATTTCTCGTCAAAGATATTGGGGCGCGCCAATCCCAATTGTTTATTGCCCAAAATGCGGCGAAGTTCCACTTGATGAAAAAGATTTGCCTCTAAAACTTCCTTACGATGTTGATTTTAAGCCAACGGGTGAATCGCCTCTTGCAAGATGCGAAAGTTTTATGAAAGCAGTTTGCCCAAAATGTGGCGACCAAAATGCCGAACGCGATGCTGACACGATGGATACTTTTGTTTGCTCGTCTTGGTATTTTTTACGATTTCCCGATCCGAAAAATAATTTAAATGTTTTTGATGCAACTTTAATAAATAAATGGTTGCCTGTTGATAAATATATTGGCGGAGCCGAGCATACGGTTTTGCATCTATTATATTCCAGATTTTTTACAAAAGTTTTGCGCGATGCAGGATATTTAAATTTTGGTGAGCCATTTTTAAATTTGCGACATCAAGGTACGATTACAAATCAAGGGGCGAAAATGTCGAAATCAAAAGGCAATGTTGTTAGCCCCGATGATTATACAAACGAATTTGGCGCTGATACTTTTAGAATGTTTTTGATGTTTATGGGACCGTATGAAGATGGAGGAGATTGGAACGATAAAGGAATTTTAGGAATTCATAGATTCTTAAATCGTGTTTATGATTTTATTTTAAAAAATGAAGTTAAATTAAAATCTGCACAAAGAAAAAATATTGATTTAAATTTATTTACTCCAGCAGAGAAAAAACTTTATCAAAAAACAAATCAGACATTAAAAAAAGTTACAAACGATATTGAAGAGTTGAAATTCAATACAGCAATCTCTTCGCTAATGGAACTTTTAAATTTACTTTCTGATCTTTCCGATGAAGTTTCATCTGAAAATTTACATTTTGCAATTGAAAATTTTATTTTAATGCTCGCTCCACTTGCTCCGCATTTATCGGAAGAACTTTGGGAAATTTTAGGCAACAAAGAATCTGTTTTTACAATCGGGATTTGGAGAGAGTTTGATAAAGATGCAATCGTTGAATCGGAAGTTGTAATAGTTGTGCAAGTCAATGGAAAAATTCGTGGCAAATTTATTGTCGCAACTGAAACAAGCGAATCGGAATTACGAACGATTGCTCTAAAAGATGAAAATGTAAAAAAACATATTGACGGAAAAAGTATCGCAAAAGAAATAATTGTTAAAAATAAACTTGTAAATTTCGTAGTCAAATGAAAAAAGAAAAAATCTCTGTCGTAATAATTACAAACAACGAATCGAAAAATATTGAGCGATGTTTAATTTCTGTCGCTTGGGCTGATGAAAAAATTGTTATCGATTCGTACAGTACGGACGACACTGCGAAGAAGGCAAAAAAACTTGGAGCGAAAGTTTTTTTAAAAAAGTGGAATGGATTTAGTTCGCAAAAAGCTTATGCAATAAAAAAAGCAACTAATAAATGGGTTATTTCGCTTGATGCCGATGAGGAAGTTTCGATTGAATTGAAAGATGAAATTTTAAATGCGATTGAAAAAAATGAATTCGATGGATTTGAAATTTGTCGAAAAAATTTCTTCTTAGGAAAATGGATTAAACGCTCTGGTTGGTTTCCCGATTTTCAAATTCGTTTGTTTAAAAAAAGTGAAACAAATGTTATTGATAGACCAGTGCACGAAGGATTTATTGTGAATGGAAAAATATCTCGACTCAAAGGATATATTTTTCATTACTCATATTTAACTTTGGAACAGTATTTATCAAAACAAAATTATTATACTTCGCTTGATGTTGGAAATAAATTACAAAGTATGTACGGGAAAAAAATATATTGGTTTAATTTTATTTTAAATCCACTTTCAACTTTTCTGCGATTATATTTTGTCAAAGGTGGATGGAGAGATGGGATGAGAGGATTTATTTTATCTTCATATTCATGTTTGTACACTTTACTGACTTATGCAAAAACATGGGAATTGCAAAATGCAATTCTAAAAAAAGATAAATTGCCTCCGACAAAACACACTGAACTATCTACAATGAAAGAATTACATTTTTAATGAAAACATTTTTTAGAATTACTGGCTTCATAAAACCATATTGGAAACAATTAGCACTTTCAATTGCGGCAACAATTATGTTTTCAATTTTTAGTGGCGCATCGATGTATTTATCAATTCCACTTTTTGAAGCATTATTTAACGAACACTCAAAACCAGAATATGTTGCGACTACTCCACCAAAATACAAAGCAGTACCAAATGAAATAATTGCAGTCAAACATGAAATTGAAAAATGGTTGCACGATAAAATTTTTAGCGGAACAAACCAAGAGGCATTACTTGGAATTTGTATCATCCTCGCATTATTTTATTTATTTAAAAATGTTTTCGATTATATCCAATCTTATTTAATGGCTTATGTCGAGCAACGAATGATGATGGATATTCGAAATAAACTTTACGCTCATTTGCACAATCTTTCTCTCGGATATTTTACAAACGAACGAGTCGGAAATTTAATTTCACGAATAACAAACGATGTCAATATTGTCAACTCAGGAATCTCGGCAACATTTGTTACTTTAATTAAAGAGCCACTTTTAATTTTAATTTTTTTCCTGCTTGCATTTACACTCAGTTGGAAATTGACATTACTATCGCTAATTGTTTTCCCACTTTTTTTAATTGTCATCAGCACAATTGGATTGCGTTTGCACAAGCAAAGTGGAATAATGCAAGAGAAAATGGCTGATATTACATCGGTTTTACAAGAAACAATTTCGAATGTAAAAGTTGTGAAAGCATTTGCGATGGAGGAATTTGAAAATAAAAAATTCCAACGCGAAACATTTAAATACTTCAAAACAATTTTGAAGATGACACGAATCAGAAATATTTCTTCTCCAACAACTGAACTACTTTCGATTTTTGCCGCGACAATAATTATTTGGTATGGTGGAAGCCAAGTTTTAATTACTGGTGAAATGAAAGCCGCTGAGTTTCTTGGATTTTTAATTATAATATTTCAGTTGATGCCCCCAGTGAAAGAGTTAAGTAGCGTCAGCAATCGATTGCATGAATTTACTGCGGCGGCAAAAAGAGTATTTGAAATTCTCGATACGCGTCCCGCGATTAGAAATGCAAAAAATCCAATTATCATTTCTAAATTTAAAAAAGATATTGTTTTTGAAAATGTAAATTTTGCCTACGATGCTCGTCAAGCCACAGATGTCGTAGAAGTTTTAAATAAAATAAATCTAAATATAAAAAAAGGAGAAGTGATTGCAATTGTTGGACCAAGCGGAAGTGGTAAAACAACTTTGATAGATTTAATTCCGAGATTTTACGATCCGACTGGCGGAAGAATTTTGATTGATGGAATCTCACTAACTGAAATTGATGTTTTAAGTTTGCGAAAATTAATTGGAATTGTAACTCAGGAAACAATTTTATTTAACGATACTGTCAGAAATAATATTGCGTACGGATTACCAAATACAACTGATGCAGATTTGAAAAAAGCAACAAGCGCGGCTAACGCAACTCAATTCATAAATGAGATGCCAAATAAATTTGAAACAATCATCGGAGATAGAGGAGCAAAACTTTCCGGTGGTCAACGACAAAGACTTTCAATCGCGCGTGCAATTTTAAAAAATCCACCAATAATGATTTTTGATGAAGCAACATCGGCGCTCGACTCTGAAAGCGAAAATTTGGTTCAAGAAGCAATTGAAAGATTAATGCATCGCCGAACATCTTTTGTAATTGCACATCGTCTTTCAACTGTGCGAAATGCAGACAGAATAATTGTTTTGAACAAATCAAATATTGTTCAAATCGGAAAACACATCGAACTTTTAAAAGATAAAAAAGGTGTATATCGCAAACTTCACGATATGCAATTTCAATTATGAAAATTTTGGATTTAGGTTGCGGTCCGCATGCAAAAAAAAATGGATCGATTGGAATGGACATTCGTCCTGCGCCGCATGTTGATGTTGTGCACGATTTGAATTTATTTCCGTATCCGTTTGGCGATAACGAATTTGATTATGTGGAAATGTCGCATGTGATTGAGCATGTTCAAAAACCGCTCAATGTTATCAACGAGATTATAAGGATTTCGAAAAACGGCGGAACGATTAGAATTATTACGCCGCATTATTCGTCGCAACTTTCTTATGGCGATTTGGAACATTTTCATCATTTCGGATGGATTTCTTTTGCGCGATTAGAAAATAGTTCGCTTTTAAAAATTAAGAAACAGAAAATTTGGTTTACAGATTTTTATAAAGTTTTTGGAATAAGTTTGTTGGCAAATTTATTTCCTCGCAAATGGGAAAAATATTTAGCATTTATTTTTCCTGCTTTGTATGTTGAATTCTTTTTTGAAGTAATTAAAAATGAAAATGAAAATTCAAGTTTGATTGAAAAAAATATTTACTGAAAATGAAAAATATGTATTACAAAGATTTACTTTACAAATTAATTTTAGCTTTGCTGATTTCTCTTCCAATTTCGGTGGCAGTAACTTCAGTACTATTTGCAATTATGGTTTTAGTTTACATCGCATGGTGTTTTGAAGAAAAGAAAATAGTTTTTATCCCAAATCAATTAGACAAATTTTTTCTTTTTTATATTGCGTTAGAATTTATCACAGCATTTAATTCAAACTATACAATTGAAGCAATAATTCATAGCAAAAGATTATTATTAATTTCATTTTTATATTTGGTTGTCTTATCGTTTAATACAAAAAAAAGAATTGAAACTGCAATTTATATTTTAGCCATTGTGTTTGCTATCGTATCGCTTTTTGAAATTGGAAATTATTTTATCTTTATAAAAGATCGTTTGCATATTGTGCATCATCCTTTAACTTCAAGTGGAATGAAAATGATTGTTGCTCTATTTATTATTCCATATTTATTTGATAAAGAGATTGATTTTAAAAATAAATCCAAATTAGCTTTATTATTATTTCCGATTATTATTTCGTTACTGTTAACTAAAAGTAGAAGTTCTTTAATTGCTTTTGTTATTGGCAGTTTTGTTATTGGAGTAATGTATAATAGAAAAATAATTTATTTAACTATTTTTTCTATAATAATGTTTTATCTTTTTGCGCCTCAACATTTAATTGATAGAGTTAGTAGTATTTACGATTTAAATCATCCAAATAATATTGGGAGATTAAATATGTGGAAAACCGGAATTGAAATGTGGAAAGACAAACCAATTTTGGGTTTTGGCGATATCGATTTATATAAAATTTATATTCAGTATCGAGTCCCAACTATTGCTGAGCCGGCTGGTCATTTGCATAATAATTTTTTACAAATTCTTGTAAGTATGGGATTGGTTGGTTTTACAATCGTAAATTTGCTTTTTTATAAAATTCTTCAAATGGAATTTAATTTTTTCAAAAAATCAGAATCATTATTTATAAAAAAAATTGCAATTACATCTTTATCAATATTTACCGCATTTTTAATCAATGGATTGTTCGAATGGAATTTCGGCGACCAAGAAATAATGATTTTAGTTTGGCTCTCAATCGGCTTGGCAATTTCAGCATTTAATTTAGAAAGTGAAAAAATATGAATCCGCTTTCGGTAATAATAATTTCAAAAAATGAAGAGGCGAATATTGCTGAATGCCTTGAGTCGATTAAGTGGGCGCATGAAATAATTGTTGTCGATGCCGAAAGTTCTGACAATACTGTAAAGATTGCAAAAAATTTTACTAAAAAAGTTTTCGTTCATCCTTGGCAAGGATTTGTTGAAACAAAAAATTATGCGCTTTCAAAAACTTCGTACGATTGGGTTTTGTGGCTTGATGCTGATGAAAGAGTTACCGATGAACTTCGAGATGAAATAATTCAAACACTTGCAACATCACCATACGAAAGTGCATTTGATGTTGCTCGAAGAGCATTTTTTTTAGGAAAGTGGATTCGATTTTGTGGATGGTATCCGCAAAGAGTTGTTCGGCTCTTTAATAAAAATCGCGCAAACTTTTCTCCAGTTTCTGTCCATGAAGGATTGGATGTAAATGGCGCAATAGGATTTTTAAAAAATGATTTACTTCATTTTACCGATCCAAATATTTTTCATTACATGGAAAAATTAAATCGCTACACAACTTTGGCCAGCAGAGATTTACATTACAAAGGAAGAAATTTTTATTTATTCGGAACTATTTTTAGAGCGGAATGGCAATTTTTCAAAATGTATATTATGCGACTCGGTTTTTTAGATGGCACTCATGGTCTTTTACTTTCACTCTTGTCTTCTTATTATGTTTTTACAAAATATATGAAATTGTGGGAACGACAAAATCAATTAAGGAAATAAAAAATGACAAACAGCGAAAAATATTCAATTCAATTTATACAACTTGTCGGTATGTTGCACGCGGCTTCGATGCAACAAATGGGAAAAACCAAAAATCCGATGACAGATAAAATCGAAAAAAATTTGGATGAGGCAAGCGCAACAATTGACATACTTGATATGATTCAAAATAAAACGAAAGGTAATCTTTCAAGTGAAGAGGAAAAATATTTAACTTTACTTTTACAAGAATTAAAATTAAATTTTGTCGATGAAAAACAAAAATGAAAAAATGATTTTCGGCCTTTATGGAAATCTAAGTAAAAAAGAGGTTGTCACTTTTGCTGTTGATTTTATTAGCCATTTAACCTCAAAAGGAAGTGATTTTATTGTTCACGATAAATTGGCGAAACTAATTTCAAAATCTTCAAATCTACGATTTAAAAAAAATCAGTCGGTTTCTTTAAAAAAATTAATTTTAAAATCAAAAATTATTGTTGCATGTGGCGGTGATGGAACAATTTTATCAATTGCAAATGCGATTGGAAAAAAAGAAACGCCAATTCTTGGAATCAATTTGGGTAAGCTTGGATTTTTAACTGAATCATCAACCTCGAATGCAATCGAGTTGCTCGACGAAATTCTTTTGCATAATTATAGAGTTGAATCGCGAACAATGATTGAAGTTAATTTAAATAGAAAAAAATATTTTGGATTAAACGATGTTGTGGTTGATAAAGGAAGTTCGTCGCGAGTTGTTTCAATTCTCGCATTAATAAATAATTCTGCATTGATGAATTTTATCGGCGATGGAATACTTGTTGCAACGCCAACCGGAACAACTGGCTACTCACTTGCAACTGGTGGACCGATTGTATCGCCAAGCTCGGAAGTTTTTGCAGTTAGCCCAATTTGTGCACATACTTTAACAACGAGAAGTTTAGTTGTGCCAGATGAAAGTGTAATTACAATTCATGCAAAATCTGAAATGGAAAAAATTAGATTGACGATTGATGGACAACAAAAAGTTTTATTAACTTCGCCACTTAAAATTAAAATCAGAAAAGCAAATCATGTTACAAATTTAATTAAACGAATTGATTCAAATTATTATGATGTGCTTCGCAAAAAATTACTTTGGAGTAACGATGCAAGAGCAAAAGAAATCAATGAAAAATAATTTTATGCAATTGCTTATTTCATTTTTAATTATTTCATGTTTAACTTTAAATAATTTAAAGTATGAAGTTAAATCTGATGGAAGCCAAAATATTTATGTTGGTGAGGTAAATAGAAAAATTATCCAAAGCGACACGAACTTTACTTGGTTTGATAAAAACTACAAAAGTTATTCCCCAAATAAAGAAGCAATTGAAATTTTAAAATCTAAAAAAGATAAAATTGATTTTTTAATTTTTGCTGGCACTTGGTGTGGCGATACAAAAAGGGAATTACCAAAATTCTATAAATTAGTTGATGAAGTCGGAATTTCTGAAAAAAATATACAATTAATTTGCGTTGATAGATCGAAGAAATCGCTTGATTCTCTTACATTTAAATACGATTTAAGGAGAATTCCCACAATAATTATTTTGCAAAACAATAAAGAAGTTGGTAGATTCGTTGAGAGCCCACAATTAAGTTTGGAAGATGATTTAGCAAAAATTGTAATAGACTTGAAATAATTTATAAAAATATTTAATCACTAAATTAAAGGAGTAGCAAATGGATTACGACATACTTTTGTTAAATGTTATTTATGCTTTTTTAGGATTGGTAGTTTTAATTATTGCATATAAAATATTTGATTGGGTTGAACACAAAATTAATTTTGCAGAGCAAATCAATCATGGAAATATTGCGGCGGCAATATTTTTATCGGCAATCGTAATTGCTCTATCAATAATAATTGCTGGCGCACTTGGTTAATGAAGTTAATCATAAAAATATTTTTTGTTTCACTAATTATAATAAATAATTCTAATAGTCAAAAAATAAATTGTGAAACTTATGATGATTACTTTAAAAAATATTCTAAACGATATTTTGGTCCCACTTTTGATTGGAGAATATTTAAAGCGCAAGCATTTGCTGAAAGTAATTTGAACCCAGATGCTGTTAGTTGGGTTGGCGCAAAAGGAATTATGCAAATTATGCCAGAAACTTATCAGGAATTAAAATTAAAAAATTCTGAACTGGGAGAGATAAATGATCCGCATTGGAACATCGCCGCTGGCATACATTACAATAGACAACTTTGGAAACAATGGAAAGAAAAAGATGATTTGAATAATAAAATGAGTTTTGTTTTTGGAAGTTACAATGCTGGATCAGGAACGATTAGAAGAGCTGAGTCAATTGCAAAAAAAGAAAGTTTAGATACAAAGCAATGGACGAGTATTGAAAAAATTGCACCAACTGTACCAAAATGGCGACATAAAGAAACACTTGACTATGTTAAAAAAATTGAAAATAATTTTCAAAAACTTCAATCAGTAAAAAAGAAAAAAAGATAATTATGGAAAAAATAATTGAATTAATTTTATCAAATACAATTTATACATTAATTGCAGTTGCGATAATTGTAATTATTGTTGTTTCGATTCTTAAAAAATTAATGAAGATTGTACTTTATGCATTCATAATATTTTTAGCTTTCCTTGCTTATGTTCACTTCACAGGCGGAAATGTTCAGGAGGCAATTGATAAAACAAAAACTGAAGGCGAAACTATTATAAAAGAGGGAAAAGAAAAGATAGAAAATTTAAAAGAAGTTGATGAAATTAAAAAAAGTATTGAAAAAAAATTGAAATAATTTTACGGAATCGAATCGGTTGCGCCTTCAGTTATCCATTTTTTTATTCCAGCAATTTGATTTGAAGTTAGCGGTCCAGTCGGAGGCATCGGTAAAAAACCTGGGCGTCCTTCAATCCTCCAAATAATTCTGCTGAGCACAGTATCTTTCGGAATCACAACATCATTAAATCTCAAACGAAGCGAAGAGTAACTTGTTAAATCTAAATTACTTTTTCGTGTGAATGGCTCGTGGCAACCGCTAAGTGCGCAATATTTAAAAAATAATGGTTGAACATGTCGGTTGTAACTTATTTTTGAATCGGGAAAAATAAATTCATTTTCGTTTGGTGAGTTTGGTTTCTCGCAACCGAAGAAAAATAAAATCGCAAAGATGAATAAAATTGGTCTCATTTTGTAATGTAAAAAATAATAATTAAATTTGTAAAGAAATTTGCTGGCGTAGCTCAGTTGGTAGAGCAATTGTTTCGTAAACAATAGGTCGTGAGTTCAAATCTCGTCGCCAGCTCAATCTCAATTTTGTTTGACATATTAATTATTTCTAAAAACCTTTCTCTGTTTTTAAAAATTCTCAATCTTTAAATTAACTTAAGAAAAATTTGGGTATCTTTTCAAAAAAAATATGGAAAATTATGTTTGATATAATTATTATTGGCGCAGGTCCTTCGGGGCTTTCTGTTGCGATTGAATCGCAAAAAAATAATTTAAATTCTTTAATTATTGAAAAAGGTGGGATTGTAAATTCGATTCAAAATTTTCCTGCTGAAATGAGTTTTTTTTCAACTCCCGAATTGCTTGAAATTGGAAATCTTCCTTTTACTTCGTCGCAGATGAGACCTACGAGAGTTGAAGGATTAGAATATTACACGCGAGTTGCAAAATATTATGATTTAAAAATAAATTATTTTGAAAATGTTTTATCGGTCGAAAAAATAAATAATTATTTCGAAGTCAAAACTTCAAAATCAATTTACAAAACTGCGAATGTAGTTTTGGCAAGTGGTTATTACGATAACCCGAATCGATTAAATATAAATGGCGAAGAATTGGAAAAAGTTTCTCACTATTATAATGAGCCGTATAAATTTTATCAACAAAAAGTTGCAGTGATTGGCGCGAAAAATTCTGCGGCAATTGCCGCGCTTGAACTTTTTAGGCACGGCGCGGAAGTCACTTTAATTCATCGGCAGGAAAAATTAAGCGACAGCATAAAATATTGGATTAAACCAGATTTAGAAAATAGAATCGCCGAAGGTGCAATTAAATTTTATTCAAATTCTATTGTAACTGAAATCCGTAAAACGGAAATTGAAATTTTGCAAAATAAAAAAGAGAAAATAATTTTTGAAAATGATTTTGTTTTTGCATTAATTGGCTATCACCCAAATATTTCGTTATTGGAAAATGCAAAAGTTGAAATTGATAAAACGATTTTTGCGCCGATTTATAATAGCGAAACTTACGAAACATCTTTAAAAGGATTTTTTGTTGCTGGCTCGATTGCCGCTGGCATAAATAATAATAAAATATTTATCGAAAACGGGCGAGAGCACGGAAAAAAAATTATCAATCAAATTAAAAATCAATAAAACTTAATTGCTTCAAAATATATTTTTCATTAAATTTGTGCACATTTTTAAACAAATCATTTTCGAAAATAAGAAAGGCTTTAAATGAGCGAAGGTAAAATTGTCCAAGTAATTGGACCAGTTGTTGATATCGATTTTTCTGGTGGAACACTCCCGGAAATATTAAATTCAGTTTTAATCCAGCGTACAAATATTGAAGGAGTTGAAGAAGAACTCGTAGTTGAAGTTCAACAACATCTCGGAGAAAATCGTGTGCGATGCGTTGCAATGGATTCCACCGACGGACTTGTTCGCGGAATGAAAGCAGTCGATACTGGATTGCCAATTCAAGTTCCAGTTGGACCAGAATGTCTCGGAAGATTAATCAATGTTATCGGAAAAGGAATTGATGGACTTGGTGAACTCAAAACCAAAAAAAAATATTCCATTCATCGACCAGCCCCAGAGTTTAGTCATCTCACAACTCAAAAAGAAATGTTTGAAACAGGAATTAAAGTTATTGATTTGCTTGAGCCATACACAAAAGGTGGAAAGACTGGATTGTTTGGCGGAGCCGGAGTTGGAAAAACAGTTTTGATTATGGAATTAATTCACAACATTGCAAAACATCATGGCGGTTATTCTGTTTTTGGCGGAGTTGGAGAAAGAACCCGCGAAGGAAATGATTTGTGGCTTGAGATGAAAGAGTCGGGAGTTTTGGAAAAGACAGCTTTAATTTTTGGACAGATGAATGAGCCACCCGGTGCGCGACTTAGAGTTGCGTTGACTGCTTTGACGAACGCCGAATATTTCCGTGATGAAGAAGGAAAAGATGTTTTGTTATTCATCGATAATATTTTCAGATTCACTCAAGCAGGTTCGGAAGTTTCCGCTTTGCTTGGAAGAATGCCCTCAGCGGTTGGTTATCAACCAACGCTTGCAACAGAAATGGGTGCGTTGCAAGAGCGAATTACTTCAACAAATAAAGGCTCAATCACATCAGTTCAAGCAATTTATGTTCCTGCCGATGATTTAACCGATCCAGCACCAGCAACAACTTTTGCTCACTTAGATGCAACAACGGTTTTAAGTAGACAAATTTCTGAACTTGGAATTTATCCAGCAGTTGATCCTTTGGATTCAACTTCGAGGATTCTTGATCCGAATATTATTGGACATGAACATTATAATATTGCACGCGATGTAAAAAATATTCTTCAATCGTATAAAGATTTGCAAGATATAATTAATATTCTTGGAATGGATGAACTTTCGGATGAAGATAAATTGACTGTTCAACGCGCAAGAAAAATTCAGAAATTTTTATCGCAACCATTTTTTGTTGCTGAACAATTTTCAGGAATCCCAGGAAGATATGTTAAACTTGAAGAAACCATAAAAGGATTTAAAGGAATCATCGAAGGTCAATATGATGATCTTCCAGAAAATTCTTTTTATATGGTTGGAACAATTGAAGAAGCGATTGAGAAATCAAAACAATTAAAAGCGGCATAAATGAGTGATAAAAATTTCACACTGGATATTGTAACGCCAATAAAAAAAGTTTTTTCCGGTTCGGTACAAAGTTTTAGCGCACCCGGTGTCGTTGGTGGATTTCAAACTTTATTTAATCACGCGCCACTTTTATCGCAAATAAATGTTGGCGAATTAAAAATAACTGACGAAACTGGAAAAACTTTTTATTACGCAACAAGTATTGGTTTTGTCGAAGTCAATAAAAATAAAGTAATTGTTTTATCCGATACTGCCGAGCGCTCCGATGAAATAAATATTGATAGAGCTCGTGAGTCAAAAGAAAGAGCTGAGGATAGATTAAAAAATCGTCAGACTGAAATAAATTCAGAAAGAGCGCGCGCTTCACTTTTACGAGCATTAAACAGAATAAAAGTTTCTTCACGATAAAAATTGAAATCGCCATTTTCGGATGGCGATGCCATCATAAGATGGCGAAGCCAATTAAAAGTTGGCGTTTGAATTTGAATCAATGAATAAAAAAAATCTTCGCCCATCTTTCGCAACAATCGATTTATCTGCGCTTGCATTTAATTTTTCACAAATCAGAAAACAGATTGGAAAAATTCCTCAAATTATGGGGATTGTAAAAGCCAATGCTTATGGGCACGGAAGCGTTGTTATTTCAAAATTTTTGGAATCTAAAAAAATTGTTAGTTGCTTTGGCGTTGCGTTTGTAGAAGAGGGAGTTGAACTTCGAAATAATGGAATCAAACTTCCGATACTTGCTTTAACTCATCCAGCCGAAAGCCAATTGCAACTTTATTTAGAAAATAATATTGAAGTTACAATTTGCGATTTACAAATTGCTAAAAAATTAAATTCTTTATCAAAAAAGTTTGGGATTAATGCAATTGTTCATTTAAAGATTGATACGGGAATGGGAAGAATTGGAATTAAACCAAGCGATGCAAAAATATTTTTTGACGAAATTTATAAATTAAAATTTTTAAAGGTAAAAGGAATTTTTACTCATTTTTCTTCTTCCGATGATTACGATTTAACAAAAGCGAAATTTCAATTGCAACTATTTAATGATGCAGTAAAAATTGCAAAAGAAATATTTGGAAATAAAATAATTGTTCATGCCGCAAATAGTGGAGCAGTTTTGCAAATGCCAAATAGTTATTTCGATATGGTTCGTCCCGGAATAATTATTTACGGTTATTATCCGATAAGCGAAACGAGAAAAACTTTTAAAATTAAATCTGTGATGCGAATTGAAACTGAAGTTGTGTTTAAAAAATCTGTCCCAAAAAATACTTCAATCAGTTATAGTGGACTTTTTACAACTACCGATTCAACTGATATTGTCTCGATTCCATTTGGTTACGCCGATGGTTATCCGCGACTTTTGACAAACAAAACTGAAGTTTTAATCAAAGGGAAAAAATATAAAGTGGTTGGAAGAATTTGTATGGATCAAATGATGATTGATGTCGGGAAAAAATCAAAAATAAAAGTTGGAGAGAAAGTTATTCTTGTCGGAAAAGATAAAACTGAATTTATTGGAGTTGATGAATTAACTGCACGATTAAATAATTTATCGTACGAAATGTTATGTGGAATTTCTCCTCGAGTTCCTCGAGTTTATAAAAATGGATAGCGGAGAAGAATATATTTTAGAAGTTTTGCGAAGTGTTCACAAAAATCTTTTGCCAAAAGTAAGCAAAGAAATGAAATTAAATTTTGAGCATGTTTTTGAAAGATTAAAAACATCGGATATTTTGCGTGGAGAAATTGCACTGCTTCAAAAAGTTGAAGGATTTATGAATCCAGCATTGGTGATGGAATGGATTTTGGTTCGCGAGGCGAAAGTAAAACATAAAAATTATGCGTACACTTTTGCAAAAGATGTTGATTTACTTGAGGAAAAATTTGCAAAATCATTTTCGGTTGAAAAAGAAATAAAAATTAAAAATCAAAAATCGCTCACCGATTTGATTGATAAAAATATGTTAGTTGGTTTCAGCAGGTTTACGCAAATAGTAAATTCGCTTGTTAGTAAAAGTTCGGAGGAAAGAAAATCGGTTTATGTGTTATTGATGATTGTCGCAAAAAGTTCGATTGAAATTGCCAAGTCGAAAAAAAATATAACGCTTGCAAATTTTTTTAATTCAATAATTTCGTTTATAAATTTTGTTGAAAAGCACGGCGCGATTGAAAGTGTAAAAGTTGCAGAATTTCTTTCTGTGATTGGAGAAAAATTAAATGTTGGATTAAATGCAAACGAAAATGGAGAAGATATTTTAGATGAAATTAATTTATTGCTTTCACATCCCGAAGAAGTTTTGAGGTAAATATGAAAAGAAAAATTTATGGTGTAATTATGGCTGGTGGAGTTGGTTCTCGTTTTTGGCCAAGAAGTAGAGAAAAATCTCCGAAGCAACTTTTAAAAATTGTTGAAGGTGAAACTATGATTCAATCAACTGTTAGCAGAATTGAATCCCTCATTCCGCCAGAACAAATATTTGTTGTTACAAATAAATTGCAAAAAAATGGAGTTGTAAAACAACTTCCAAATATTCCGCAGGAAAATATTATTGTTGAACCACTCGGAAGAAATACTGCGCCTTGCATTGGGCTTGCCGCGCTTTTTGCAAAACGAATCGACCCAACTGGTGTAATGGTTGTTCTGCCCGCCGATCATATTATTCATAATGTAAAAGAGTTCCATCATGTTTTGAAAAATGGAATTGAAGTTGCAGCAAATTCATCTGCATTAATCACAATTGGAATTTCTCCAACTCGACCAGAAACTGGTTACGGCTACATTCAGTTCGACGATGAAAATTCTTCCGCAAATCCTTTTTATAAAAAGAATGCGTTCAGAGTAAAAACTTTTGCCGAAAAACCTACGATTGAAATTGCAAATGAATTTTTGCGAAGCGGAGATTTTTTGTGGAATAGCGGAATGTTTATTTGGCGAGTCGATTCAATCTTAAATGAAATCCAAAAATCTCTTCCAGAATTATACGAGCAACTTTTAAATATCGAGGAGTCGATTGGCACTTCACTGTTTGAAAAAACTTTGGAAGAAAAATATAAAATCATTCGATCTATTTCTATCGATTATGGCGTGATGGAAAAAGCGAAAGATGTTTTTGTTTTGGCGGGAAAATTTGGATGGAACGATGTTGGCTCTTGGGAAGAGGTTTATCAAATCAGCCCGAAAAATGATGACGGAAATGCGATTACAGGAAATGTTATTTCGATAAATTCAAAAAATTCTTATATCTATTCTCAAAATAAATTAATTGCCGCAGTTGGAGTTGAAAATTTAATTGTGATTGAAACAAACGATTCGATTTTAATTTGTTCGCGAGATAAAGCGCAAGATGTAAAAGAAGTTGTAAATTATTTGAAGCAGAAAGAGATGAATGATTTTCTCTAAATCGAAAATCCATTTTATAATTTTGACAATTTTTATTTCTAGTTGCGCAGTAAGTCCAAGATTTGCAAAAGATGTAATTTCAATTCAAAAACCTGGTGGAAAAATTTTATCAATTGTAGTTGGAAAAGCATCTTACTACGCGCACGATTTTCACGGAAAAAGAACTGCCAACGGAGAAATTTATAATATGAATGGATTAACTGCGGCGCACAGAACTTTTCCTTTCGGAACAATTTTAAATGTTACAAATCTGTCAAACAAAAAATCTGTTCGAGTTCGAGTAACCGATAGAGGTCCGTTTAAACTTGAAAGAATTATTGATTTATCTCTCGGCGCGGCAATTGAAATTGGAATTGTTGAAAAAGGAACAGGCGAAGTAAAAGTGGAAGTGCTTGAATGGGGAAATAATCTTTATAAAAAAGAATAATTATTTTTTAGTTAATCTTTTGTACGCTTCGTCGTAAATCAATTTATGGCTCTTATCAATTTTAGAAAGCTTTAAATAAATTTCCTTATCGGGATAATTTCTAAAGACATCAACAAATTCCAAATACTTTGTATCGAAATAAGTTTTTAAAACTATCGAGCGACCAGCAATTAAATAATTCAACGAATCAATTTTTGATAGGGAAGAAATAATATTTGTAAATCCTTTTTCAGGTTTTGTTGCTAACAAATCCAATCCTTTGAAATGATAAATGTATTGCGACTGCCTAAAAAGATTAAACTTTGGATTAAGAATTTCTTCAGCAAAACTAAATTTACTATAAGCGGAATTGCTCCGATCCCAACCAATTGAACCTGAGGCTTGATTGCAAATTGACATTGCGCGCTGAAAATAATTTGTTCCACTAAGCTGCGAGTAAGTGTCGTAATCAAATCCTAAAATTAAATAAACATAAAAATTTATAAAACTCATCAACGGATCAAATTTATTTTCGTTTTTATAAATCGGCTGATTTTTTAAATAAGTAAATTCCCACTTGTCGTCAAAAATTCTTAACAAAATTGTATTTTTATCAGAAGGATTTTTACCGAAATAAATTGGTCGTTGAGAACCAATAAAAACCTGCGCAGAATAACGATTTTCACCACTTGTTGTGGTAAAAAATATATTCATCGAGCATTTTATTTTCTGCGGAAAATCATCGGAAGACCATTTGTTTGAGTTGATATAATTTTCGATATCACTTGCAAAATTTTGAAGATTTTCGCGGTAGCCCCCTTGAATGTTATCGGTGTTGAGAGTTACCTTACACTCAAGTTGGCTGTATAAATTTGAATTAAGCATGAAAAACGATGCAATTAAAAATATTATTTTTGTTTTCATTTTCGAATAAATATAAATAGAATGAAATTACTTAACAAGAAGATATTTTTGTTATTGATGATTAGCCAAAATCTGTTTCCTTTTTTTAGTAGGCAATCGCAAAGCGCAAAATTAATTGGAAAAGGATTTTGTGGAATTGCTAATTTTGGAATTGAAAACATTTTAATAAATCCTGCCGCTACAAATACAAATAAAAATTATTCATTTTCATTTTACACTTCTCCCGGCGAATTTAATTTGTCACAACTTTCTTTTAGAGGACTTTCAGCGAATTATAAATTTGAAGAAAATAATTATCAGATTTCAATTTCACAGTTTGGAGATTCAAAATATAACGAGCAAACTTACACTGGTAATTTCTCCACAAAAATAAATGATGAAATATATTTTGGATTAAATTTAAATCAGCATATTCTTACAATTGAAAAATATGGAAATGCAAACTCGGCAAGTTTGGATTTAGGAATTATTTTAAAAATAAATAATAATTTAAATTTTGGAGTTGCGATACAAAATATAATTGCTCAAAAGATTGGATTAGCAAACGAGGACTTGCCTCAAAATTATTCTGTCGGAATTAATTTTATTCCGATTGAAAATACATTTTTGGAATGGAATGTTTCTAAGGAAACTTCAACGGAAATCTCAAATCGTTTTGGAACTGAGTTTGCAATCTCTGAAAATATTAAACTCCGAAGTGGATTTATGACCGAACCAAATAAAATGTTCGGGGGATTTTCAGTTAATACAAATTATGCAAATTTCGATTACAGTTATTCATTTCATCGCGAACTGGGAGAAACGCACACTTACTCAATTGAAATTAATTTTTAAATGAGTTTAATATTTTCATTTCTTTTTTTATTTAATCAAAATTCTGATGATACACTTCGAGTTAAAAATTTTGAAAACAAATTATTTGAATCTTTTCAAAACGAAGATAATGCAGAAATGATAATTGAGGAATTAATTTATTTGCATGATAATCCGATTGTATTATCAACCGCAAATGAAGATGAACTTTTATCAATTCCGCTGATTACAAATAGGGAAATTGATATTGTTTTAAATTGGCGCGACACAACAAATGATTTTTCGTGGAAATCGCTTAAAAATATTTTTAAAAACAAACCGCAATTTATTTTGCTTTTACAATATTGCATGGTGATGAATGAAGATGAAATTGGATATTTGAAAATTAGAAATAGAATTGTTTTACCGCAGTCAATTTTACCACTATTAAATAGAAATCAAGAAGAGTTGAAGCTTTATAATAGAGTAAATTTTAAAACGCACAATTTAAAATCAAATTTATTAATTGAAAAGGATTCGTTTGAAGATTATAAAAATGGTTTTACAACAGGATTTATTGAATACAATTTTAGTCAATCGTTACCACAAATTATAATTGGAGATTATTCTATCTCGGTTGGAGAGGGATTGGCAATTAGTAAAAATATATTTTCATCAATCAGTAACTCGGAATTAAAAATTCCGAAATCAAATAAAATAATTTCAGCAAGTAGCTCAAGCGATGAATATAAATTTATGCGAGGCATTGCTTCAAAAATTAATTTGAATCAAAACATTTCCATTTATCCATTTTACTCAAATAGAAATAAATTTGGAAATTTAAATGAAGAGGGAATAATCTCTTCAGTAAGTTATACAGGATTTGCTTTGGGAAAAGAAATATTTAACGAAAATATATTTGGAGTTGTTTCGAAATTCTCAAAACGAAACTCATACGAAATCAATTTTACCTCTTTAAATGCGAAGTACGATAAAATAATAAATTCAAACGAGCCGATGAATTTAGATTCAAATAAATTTTCAGTTATTGGAATAAGTGGAACAAATTATTTTAAAAATAGCGAAGTCTTTTATGATTACGCAAAAACAGATAAAAATAAAAATGCACTTGCGGTTGGTTTTCTTTCAGAGCAAAAATATTTTTCTTATTTAATTCATTTTCGAAATTATCGAAATGGATTTTCAAATCCTTTTGCTGGCGCAATTAGGCAAAATAATTTTGTCGGAAGCGAAAACGGAATTATTCTTGGCATTGAAACGAGAATTACCGATTGGCTGAAAATCGTTGGTTTCATTGATGATTTTTCTATTTTAAAAAATGATGACTTTTCTTCAAGTGGTCGTGAATACTCTTTAAGAATTGAAAATCAATTTTCAAAATCAATTGAATCATATTTTCTTTTTAAGCAGAAAGACTACTTAAATAGTAATAAGAAAACTTATCGGTTTAATTTTATTTTCAATTTTAAAAATGATTTTGAAATCTCTCAGCGAATTGAATTTGTCGATTTACTCCAATTAGCTTATCGCGAAAATGGAATTTTATTATTTACCGATTTTAAATATAAATTATTTGATGAGAAGATTTCAATTGCTTCAAGAATTATTTCTTTCAGTTCCGATTCGTACAACTCTCGGCTTTATCAATTTGAAAATGAGATTCCTGGAAATATTTCTTTTCTCCCACTTTACGGTAACGGATTGCGTTTTTATTTTTACACAAATTGGAAAATAAACGAAGATGCGATTTTATCTTTTAAAATATCTACCACACGGAAAAAATTAGAAAATATTTATGAAAATAAATATGAAACGCAAAATCAATTCTCACTACAATTGGATCTTGTTTTTTAGTTAAATCAAATATTTGTATTTTTACTTATGCAGAGTTCAAAAAAGAAAATCATAATCGGAATGAGTGGTGGAGTGGATTCATCAGTTGCGGCAGGATTACTCATCGAGCAAGGTTTCGAACTCATCGGCATTACAATTAAAACTTACAATTACGATGATGTCGGCGGAACAACCGAAGGAGATAAAAGTTGTTGCTCGCTCGAAGGAATTAATGACGCAAGAATTATTGCAAACCAATTTAATTTCCCACACTATGTTTTAGATTTTACCGAAGTTTTCGGAAAAAATATTATTGATAATTTTATCGACGAATATATGCACGGTCGCACACCAAACCCTTGTGTGGTTTGCAATCGAAAAATTAAATGGGAAGAACTAATTAAAAAAGGAATGCAACTTGGAGCCGATTTTATTTCGATGGGGCATTACGCAAAAGTTAATTTCGATAATTCGAGCGGTCGATATTTTATTTCAAAAGGAAAAGATTTAAATAAAGACCAATCTTATATGCTTTGGAATCTCTCACAAAGCTCTTTATCTAAAACGATTTTTCCCATTGGAGATTTAACGAAAGATGAAACTCGAAAAATTGCTGAACGAATGAATCTGAAAACTGCTCACAAAGGTGAAAGCTTTGAAATCTGTTTTATCACCGATAATAATTATGAAAGATTTTTAAAACACAAAAATCCTGATTTAGAAAAAAAAGTTGCGCATGGAAAAACCGAAATGAATGGAAGAATTATTGGAGAGCATTCTGGTTTTCCCTTTTACACAATTGGTCAACGAAAAGGAATTGGCGTTGCGTTGCCCAAACCAGTTTATGTTACAGAAATAAATTATAAAGAAAATAAAATTGTAATCGGTAAAGAGGAAGATTTGCTCGCAACAACTTTATTTGCATCGCAACTAAATTTACAAAAATACGATTCGCTAAAAGATGGAAAATTTTTAGATACAAAAATCCGTTACAAAGATTTTGCAGCAACTGCGCTTGTTACTCAAATTGATGGCACTGGTGATGGGAATGGAAAAATAAAAATTGAATTTAAAACTCCAAAGCGCTCAATCACTCCGGGGCAATCGGTTGTATTTTACGAAGGTGATGATTTAGTTGGCGGAGCAATTATTGATGAAATATTAAAATAAAAAAAAGTATGAATTACATTTCAATAAATTTATTTTTTAAAAAGAAAATCAAATCTCTTTTAGTTAAATTCAAAATTCATTATTTAATAAATCCATTTAAAAATATATTTTTGCAATTATTTTATTTAGGCGAATTCTCGGAGTTTGTAAGTAAAAATAAAAATTTAGGATTTAACGATTTTTATAAATCAAAAATAAATTATGAAGATAGATTCCAACTTCACCAATTTGTTTTTGAAAAAGAAAAACTGAGTGGCAAAATAATTTATTTGGAGTTCGGTGTGGCAGATGGAATTTCTTTTAAATATTGGGCAGAAAAAAATAAAAATAAATCGTCCCGATTTTATGGCTTTGATACATTTACCGGTTTGCCAGAAAATTACGGTGCATTCAAAAAAAATCATTTTGATACTGGAGGAAAATATCCGCAAATTAGCGACAAACGAGTTGAGTTCTTCTCTGGATTATTTCAAACAAGTTTGCCAAAATTTTTAAAATCACATAAAATTGATCCCAAAAAAGTAATTCACATCGATAGCGATTTGTATTCATCTTGCTTGTATGTTTTGACCTCTTTATTTCCCTATTTAAATAAAGGGGATATAATTATTTTTGATGAGTTTGGAGTACCGACTTTTGAATTTAAAGCATTCAATGATTTTTGCAAAGCATACGATTTTAAATTTGAAATACTTGGCGCAGTTAATAATTATTTACAACTCGCAATCAAAATTAAATAATAATCTCGAAACCTTTCATAAATAAAAATATTTTAATAAATCTAATATACCACGATTGTGCGATTGTTCAATTTTACAAAAAAACTTATAATTTGCACATCAAAAATAAAATTTGAAATAAATTTTACAAAAAGTAATTAACAATATCTATTAACAAATTCATAGAAGGAAAAAATGAAAAAAATACAATCTTTACTATTTGCATTTATTTGCGTTTCGATGTTTGCTTTTGGTCAATATAAAACTATTGATAATTTCGAAAATAAGAGACCTGATACTTTGTATGCAGTTTCGCTCTCTTCGGGTTCCTCAATTAAAATGTCAGCTGATTCAATTGATAAATTTGAAGGCGGTAATTCATTATTAACAAAAAATGTTTATCAATCAAATGCTGATTGGGGTGGTTGGTTACAAATAGGTTATTCAAACGATAGTAAGTTATTAGATTGGGGTTCAAGTGATTCGCTTAGCGTTTGGGTGAAAGTTACAAAAGCTCCAACTCGTCCAGATAAAATGTCATGGCGACTTCAAGTTACAGATTTTGAAGGTGGTGCAAGAGAAACTTGGGTTTATCAAAATAATTCTATCATAGATGTAAAACATAATGAATGGGTAAATCTTCGCATTCCATTAAAAGCAAGAATTTCTGATGGAACTGCTGCGCCAGATAGCACAGGATTTTCTATCGCTCCATTCAATTGGAGTCATAGTATGAATGATCAAAAATTTAATCCTGCAAAAATTTCTTCTTGGTATTTTACAGTTCTTCCAACTTCTATTGATGCTGATTCGGTTGATGTTAAATATGATAAATTTCAACAGTTTGGTTCGAAGGCAGTTCCCATTGTTTTATTTAACGGTATTGATTTTACAGGTTCAATGGTTGGTTCAGTTTGGGCTTGGGGTCAATCAGTTATAACAGTTGAAAAAGGTTTAGGTCACATTACAGGAACAAACGCAATCAAATGGGTTCAAGGAAATGAATGGAACAATGGCTGGTCTGGTTGGGGATTTAATTTTGCTCCAACAAATATGGCAGGTGGATGGACAACAGATAGTTTGCAAATAAAAATTAAAGCTGAAGCAGGTGTTGGAAAAATTCGTATCCAATTTGAAGATGGAACTGTTGGTGGAAAGCGTGGATTAAATATCACTCCAACCACAGATAATCAGTGGAAAACTTATAAATTAGCTCTCAAAGATTTTATTTATCCTCCAGGTGAAGACTCAACAAAAAAAGGTCCAATCGATTCTACAAAAATTAATACTTTTGGTATTATGGCTGAAGCATCTGCTGTTGCTGGTAAAGTAATTTATCTTGGAGATATTTGGACTGGTAATCCTGATTTTGATGTTATTGCTCCATTAGCGCCAACAGGAGTTGTCGCAATTGGTGGTGCGGCAAATACTTTTATGAATATCGTAACTTGGACAGATGTTCCAAATGAAAACGGTGCAAAATATTTTATTCATTTCAGTGACAAAACTTTTACAAGTACCGATTCTTCATTCGTTGAAGATCTTCCACCATATCAATTACCATCAGGTTCAGGTGCCGCAAGTCATGTGCTTCGCGCGCCAGCAACTGATCAACCCATTTCTTATTACTACAGTGTCAATGCAAAAGATGCGGCAGGAAATGTTGGAGCAATGGCATTAAGTAATAAAGTAACAACAACTGCAAAAGGTGTTCCTGTTTTTAATGAAGGAGCCCCAGCAAGTTTTGCTGTTGATGGAAGTGTTGCAGAATGGTTAAACGCATCTATCAAACCAATTTCAATTACAAAAAATTCTCTAACTGGTGAAGGACATGTTGTTGGAAATGGTGTAGTTGATAACGATGCAGATTTATCTGTGAAAGCATACCTTGCTGTTGATGCTAATAATCTTTATGTAGCTTTTGATGTTGTTGATGATAAAATTAATGAGACTATGGTTGAATATGCACCATGGAAAAGTTATGGACTTGATTGCGTTGATATGTTTATTGGTTTGTATGATTGGAGAGGAAAACGACATAATAATTATTCTCGCGGTGCAAATCCCGATTATCATTTACGATTTACATCGTATGCATTGTACATTGATAATCCCGGACAAGCTGGCGGAATTAAACCATTAATGATTCCAAGCGCAAATTATATTTTTAAGAAAAAATCTTTTACTCCCGGTTATATTGTTGAAGCAAAAATTCCATTTCAAACTTTTGCTGATACTTCAGTCGGAGATACTAAATTCACTTCACGAAAAGGACAAAGAATCCCGATTGATTTTTCTGTAAATGATAATGATGGAAAAACATTTCTTCCAAACGAACCATGGAATGCACGCGATGGAATTCTTTGTTATTCACAATTCAATGATGATAATTCGTGGGAAAGAGTTTGGCGCTGGTCGCACACTTGGGTTGGACCATATTGGGTAACCAATGTAAAACAAGATGGAATAATTGCGAAGTCATTTGAATTAGGTCAAAATTATCCAAATCCATTTAATCCGACAACGAGTATTCGTTATTCAATTCCAAAAGCAGGAATTGTTACATTAAAAGTGTACGATGTAATCGGACGAGAAGTGATGGAAGTATTGAATCAATTTCAGGAAGTCGGTTCATACACAGTAAATCTTGATGCATCAAAACTTGCAACAGGAATGTATGTTTATCGCATAGCGATCCATTCGGATAAACTTGAATCAGGTTCATTCTCATCAGTTAAAAAAATGTTATTATTAAAATAACTTTAGTTGTTTTCATAATAATCCCGCCAAAGGCG
>ERZ1292623.309-Hain-H51-01um-R1-309-length-55108-cov-7_pt1 | contig 55108 bp, 63 predicted proteins | sample MGYA00564398_ERZ1292623 | MGnify/ENA primary metagenome ERZ1292623 (study PRJEB36523, sample SAMEA6512633) | groundwater metagenome | collected 2019-01-07 | study: AquaDiva: Metagenomics assemblies of 32 groundwater samples
ATATACTGCAAATTTTGTCCCAGATTCTATACCCATCTGCTCTCTGATTTCCTGCGGTATAACAACCTGTCCTTTGGGAGATGTTGTTGTTATCTGAACTTCCTTTTCCATAGCATACCACCAAGTAAAATTATTTTACTTTTGTACTTAAATACTTTTCGGTTTTAATTGAGCCTACCACCTTTTTTACGATTACACCGACAACTTTAAGGTTTCATTTCTTGGCCCCTAAGTATTCATGGATATAAAACTGATGAGCACACTCGCTCTGTTGCACTTCGCTACGCCTTTGCAATTTTATTATTTTTATTAATCATATAAGTTATCTCTGACAACACAGATATGCATGGCTTATCTCAGCGTTCATATGACATTGTTAAGTTCTAAAGCTATTATGCCTCAATGGAAGAGAATATCACAATAAACACTGGTACCGCTAACCTTATATAGTTCTGATTACTAATGGGTAGTAACATCATGGAAAAACCAAGAAAAGACGCTTTAGAAGAAATTATAGGTATAACTAGCAATGATCCATCAACCAAGCTAAAAAGAATCGAAACGCTAATAGGCTGCTTTGCTTATGGGGCTGCGAATATTATATCCGCCGTAAACTTTTTACCTTCAGCTGTTGTTCATAAAATAAACGACACCAGAATAAACCAGCCACTCCTCGACGACAGAGATATTATAGCATTAGAGCTTGGCACGCTGGGTGGAATAACTGTTGTGCTAGTAGAAATTGGGTTGTATTCCACTATCATTGGGGGAGGTTATCCTGAAATTTTATTAATCCCTGTTTTTACCAACTTAGCATCAGCTTTTTATGAGGCTGGAAGAGCAATTTATACCTGCAATAGGTAAGCTACACCAAACAAGCATAAAACTATAAATCTTGAAAACAATGTTTTGTAGAGTGAGCTAATCCCCCACGATCTGTGAAGGCATATTTTAAAAATAAGCAATATATCTCATTATCATGAGTTCAAGAAAGGGATTATTACCCCTAGTGTCAAACACGGCCATAACTATGCTTAGGCTTGAGATGGCTGGTATTGACAATGAGACTACGTATCTTAGCTCGCTAGTTGATCGTTTATCTGGTGATGGTATTGCAGCAAGAGGAGATAACCCGCTTGTTATGACAGTAATAGCGGGGGCTACGGAAAACAACGAGAACGTGGGAGAAGCCGGGATGAGATTAGCTATAATTACCGCACTGACAGTGTATAGACTATTAGAAAAACAAGCAGAGTTAGATAAATATGTAAATTAAAATACATGCTAATCAAAAGTCACCAAGCACAGACTGGTTTTCTTTATTTGTAGAAAGTAAGTTATTATTAGACTCACTACCATTGAAAACAGGGCAAATAGAATGAAAAACACACCAATTACATAATGGAGTTACACTTGGCTTAAAATTATTAGTAGACTCTATAACTTTTATTGCATCCAAAACTTCATTTCTCAAAAGTTCCAACTCTTCATCTGATCTTTCAGAGATCATCTCTTTATTAAACGCTAAAAAATGCCAAACCAGTTTAATTTTCTTTGCATCACCAAAATTCTTCTTAACCCATAAAGAATACATAGCAAGCTGCTTGTCATTATCAACAGCCTCCTGAGACTTTAACCTTGAACTAGTTTTAAAATCATGAACCTCATAATTACCGCCACCAGCATCTGCAAGGCGATCAATACGGATATGATATTTATGCTCACCATCTAGATCTAAAAAATCCTTAGTTTCAACACCTAAAGTAGCTGTTTGATTAAAAGGCTTATTCTTTAAATAATAACCCAAAATAAGATGCTCACCCCTTATTCTATAATCTTCCTTTGTTGCTCCATTCTTAACGATCAGAATATTATCAACCCAATGTTCATTCCATAAGCTATTGAAAAAAACAATTAAGTCTTCGGGAGAGTTCAGTTTATTATTCATCAAATCAGCATATAATCTTTCAAGAGTTTGATGTACTAAATCACCCAAGAAAGCTTCAATAGTTGTTGGAATATCAACTTCTATCTTGTCGATGTATTGAAATTTATACTTTAAGGCACATTGCTTAAAGGTTTCAAGCCTAGAGTGAGAATACCAGCCCATGAATGTAACATAAACTATAAACTATTAAAATATTTACCTATTAAACTAGTCATGTTTAAGCTCATATAATCTCAGTTCTTCAAAAAAACACGCTTTTCTTTTTAACAGTGTGGCATGATATCCAGAAAAATCAATATCTTTAGTCAAAGAAGAAACAACAATCAAAATTTTACCACCATCTTTTAAAAATCTATTTGCATCTCTCAAAAACCTTGTTATTACTTCAGAACCACTTTGTCCGCCAGTTGTAACAACCTTAGACTCTTCATCTTCAGCAGGATCATTCGGCAAATAAGGCGGATTGAACAAGATCAAATCAAACTTACCATTAACATTATCAAATAGATCAGAATGGACAGCATTTAATCCAAGCTGTTTACAATGATTTACAGCTTCTTCATTAATATCAACAGACAAAACATCTGCACCAAACTCTTTACATTTAACAGAAAGAAAACCAGACCCGCAGCCCATATCTAATATTCTACCATTAGCGTATTCTAAAAAAGAAAGAAAGAGGAAAGAATCCTCTTCAGGTTCGTAAATCATCACCAATCAATAGAGTCGATGTCTGACTCTAAAGAATCAAGGTTGTCATTGGACAGCTCATCACTGGCATCCTGCAACCCAGCAATCTCACTATCTGTTATTAGCGCATCATTTGGTGCCTTACTATCTGGACCATCATCTACTTGATTTGGTTTGCATCCTGCAATGGTCAATATCATAATTAATACTGCCATCACAAGTAGTGTTCTTTTCATTGTGACTCTTCTCCTTCAATTGGTGGTTTAATACCAGAATTTGGATCACTGCCACGAAGTTTACATTCAGAAACATCAACACCAGATGAATGTATAATTCTTAGCATATCTTTCATGGTATTATGGACAACTCTTAATTCAGAATGAGCTTCCTTAACCAAAGATTTTGCTTTATCCAGTAACTCTCTGACTTTATTAGGATCAGCTGAATCACCCAAACTTTTAATTTCAGAAAGTACAGCATGAACTTGCTCAGACAAACTATCAGCAGAGTCTAAATGCTCACCGTAAGTATTTAGCTTTTCATCCAAAACAGAAGTGTCCACATTAGCTTCTGACAATGCAGATACAGCACACTCAAGTTTATCTTCAACATTCTCAAAACGATCGATTACTCCATCAAGACGACCAACAACAACACGCCATGCATGACGCCTAGCATGATGCTTGATATCATTCCATGAATCCTTGATAGTTTTTGCAGCTTCACGCAGCTCTTCTTTTGTAGTTGCAGCTTCAACATCTAGCTTAGCAGCTTCAAGATCTGAAATAGAAGCATCAAGTTTACCAAGCATTTCGGCAGCTTCTTCTTCAGGGATATTCTCATTCTCTTCAATACGAGACTTTACCTTCTCAAGATAAGCAATAGCTTGATCAGCAGAGTTTAACAAAAATACTTTTGCATCTTCAAACGCCTGCGCCTTGACTGCATCACAATCTAGATTATCATTTTCATCATCGCACGCTTCTTTTATAGCATCACGGGTCTCCTTAAACTTAACTAAATTTTTGTGATAATTATCTTTTGCTTCTTGAAACCGTGCCTTTGCATCTTCAAAATTATCACGGGCAATATTCATACGCCTAACATTTTTTGGTTTAACAACATTATCATCATTCTCAGCAAATGCTACGGAAATACTGCTTAACAATAATACTGTTAATACTAATAATGAAATTATTTTTTTCATAGTTTTTTACCCCCTATGGTATGAATCACAAAGTTTGCCTTGTTTATAAATAAACTTTAACAAACAAGATAATAAAGCTTTACAACGCTTTATTAAACAAAAAAATGGCAAAAAAAAGCTTATTTAGGAGAATACCACACAATTTAAATATGAAAAAGCATAAACTCCATTAATATGAAGTATTTATCTTTACTGGCGGTGTTATTGCTAATCCCCGTTGCTCAAGCTGCGATACTGCATGGTACTGTGTATGATCTTAGCTTAGAACCAGCTCAAAAAGCAATAGTATCAGTTGACACAATACCAAAACAACAAGTAGCAGCAATTGACGGCAGTTATACCCTAAACATACCGAAAGGAGATTATACCATACAAGCAACACAAAACGGGTATAGCACAACAGAAAAGATAACTATTGTTGATGAAAGAGAATATACCTTAGACCTATTTTTATTTGTAGACTTAAGTGATGATGAAGGTTTAACAGATGACGTTATAGACATTGACGAAGAATACCCTTATGAAGACAATAAAAATTATATGTGGTTTAGCCTGTTGATTATACCCATCTTAATTGTAATAGCATACATTAAATTTAAACCAAAGATACCACCAGAAGTAAAAGAAGCGCTAACAGATGATTTAGAAAAAGTAATCACAATCATAAAAAAACATGGCGGTAGAACTACTCAAAAAGCAATAAGAAAAGAGTTAGGATTATCAGAAGCAAAAATAAGCTTAATAATTGCAGACCTGGAAAATCAAGGCAAAATACGCAAGTTCAAGAAAGGAAGAACTAATATTATCGTGATGGCATGATTGCTAGTTTGATCATGAATTCATAAAACGCAGCAGCACTTGAATACCCAGAATCAATTGTTACCTCACGTGTAAGCAACGCTGCATTTAATGAACCAAATACATCTGATTCAGTGGCATCTTCAAAAGCATCTCTAGGAATACCTGTTCTTGACAAACCAACCTCTGCAACATTAAAATGAGTAGATGAATTAGCTATCCCTATCAAGTCACTTTCTTCTGCCATTCTTCTTGCTAAAATATTTGAAGGAAACATATACAAAGTATTCTGATGATTTCCTACCTCGATTATTGGACCTTCATCTTCAAACCATCTTCTACGCTGTTCAATCTCCTGTTTAGTAGGGTACCTAAAACCAATACCTCGAGCCATAATACTAGCCGGATGATCTAAGAACCAAACAGCGCCCATATCATCAGCTCTAGACATAAGCTCAGTAAGTGGGCGTTTTACATTCGGAAAACCTTGCTCATTAAAACGTGCTATAACAATGCCCTGCCCCTCTTCTGAATAAACCTCAACAGATCTTAAGAGATAAAAAGATGGTTCTTTTTCTACCCTTACTACATTATCTCCTAAAACCGTATGCTCAATACCTTCTTGATTTAATTTTTCAATAGCCACTTTTAAGGTCAAATGATCTTGATCTCCAACTCTCTCAGTGATACTTAAAATATCAACACGCTTAGAAGCTGTATCTACAATATCTCTAATTGATGAAGATTTATGAAAATGAGCATGCAAATCCATATACACTTTACTATCATCCTTTGGTAACTCCTTTGCACCAAAGACTAAATCATGTAGAAAATGCGGCAACTCTCTTAATACATCAACCTTAAGCGAGTACCTAACTCCTAATGTTGCTAACAAATAAAGCTCTTTTGCTAATGTCATGCTTAAAGCATAAGAGCAAATGTTATAAAACTTACTAGATAGTTCTTATTTTGTCTAACAAGCTATTCCACTCTGCTCTTTTAGTATGAGTCTTTCCAAACCTAACACAAACAGGATTCAGCTCTTTCCAATACCTTTTTGGGAATAAACTTAGTAAATCCTTTTCAATCTTATGCGGAGATTTATTATTAGTCCAACCTAGCTTAATTGATATTTGGGCAAGATGGGTATCCACCCCAATAGTATTGTACCCTAATTCGGACAGAAACACATTAGCAGTCTTCCTACCAACTCCAGGAAGGGTAATAAGTTCTTCAACAGTATGCGGGGCCTCTTTATTAAAACGATTAACAATTAGCTTAGCACATTCAGAAACATTTTTAGCTTTAGTCTTATAAAAATTAACTGAATGAATAATCTTTCGCAAATCAGCAATATTAGCATTTGCAAGCATTTCAATATTTGAATATCTCTTAAACAAACTTTCTGCAACAGGTATTGTTATCTCATCTCTAGTCCTAGCAGAAAGTAAAGTAGAGATTAAGATCTGCCATTCCTTCTTCCAAGACTCAGCAGCCAAACGCATTGGAGCATGTTCCAACTTTTTTATTGCAACAAACTGTTTAATGGCAATCCTTCTGTTCATAACAAACTGTAATTATTATTAACTAATTAAGTTTACTAAAATACTCACGAACACGCTCAAGAATGTTAGCAATAAGAAACTGCTCTATGCGCTCGTGGTATAACACGGAAAGCTGCTCAAACTCAGTAATGCGATACTTATTTATAACTGATTCAACAATAAACAAATCTTTTAATCTTCTAATCTGCCTCCTTATGTTTGACGGAGCAATACCTAACTGGGGCAAGCCTAAAGAATCACGATTTTTAATAACAAGCTGCTGGACTTCATCACAGGCTAATAATTGTTTTTTAGATGATGCATGATGCAGAACCTGCAAAACATCAACTATAACATCCCTAGAATCCCCCGGTTGTAACAGCCCTATGGATAAGCATAACTTTTTATACAACTCACGCCCAGAAACCTCAAAAGGTTTTTCGTAACGACGCAGAGTAATTTCTGTTAAAGGTGTATCCCTTGCTACAAGAGGCATTATTTAATTATAACAACGATTATTAATAAAGTTTTGGATGTTGCTATAAACAAAATAACCTACGACACTATCTACGTAATCTAGGGATCCAACGCGGAGTTTTTTTCTTATAGTCCAAGTATTCTTTACCGAAACGCTTCTCCATACCTTTCTCTTCGCTTAGTCTAAAATATAAATCATTAAACAAAAAGAAAGCTATTGTGTATACGCCTAACGCAATAGACTTAAACCATAATGTTTCACCTACCAAAATAAAAAACACACCAGATATCATTGGGTTACGGGTATACTTGTAAGGGCCAACAATTACCAACTTTTTTGTTGGATCCCATGGTGCAAGAGTACCTTTGCCAATGCGGATAAATAACTTGATAGTTAAAACGACCAACAAACTACCACTGAATAAAAATATATTACCAGCAAACTTAAAGATATCAAACTTAGGCATTAATGGTGGAAAAAGGTATAACAGAACCCATGGTATAATAATCACAGCTGTTAAAGGTAATAATAACGCCCTAAATTGTTTAAGCAACATTGTAAAACAGTTAACCTCAATGCATAACATATGAAAGAAAAATCTTTTAAAGCTTTTGAGTGATAAATAAGATCATGGTAGAAACACTTGAAAAGCAACCATGCCCATTCTGTGCTAAAAATACCTTAACTCTTACAGAAGACTTGATGGACATTCCGTACTTTGGTAAAACATACATCCTGTCAATGAATTGCAACAATTGCAAATACTCAAAATCTGATGTTGAATCTCAAGAAAGAAAAGAACCAAAAAGATATACCTTTGAAATAAGCAAAAGTGAAGATCTAAATGTGCGAGTTGTAAAAAGCTCAGAAGCAAGAGTAAAAATACCAACATTAAAAATGGATATGCGACCAGGACCTGCTAGTGAAGGATTTGTTACAAACATAGAGGGATTATTAACCAGATTCAAAAAGATAATCGAAGACGAAAGAGACAACGCCGACGATGATCAAATAAAAAAAACAGCAAAAAATTTACTAAAGAAAATTTGGAAGATAGAAATAGGAGATGTACCAGCAAAAATAATTATTGAAGATCCAAGCGGGAATTCAGCGATAATATCAGAGAAAGTTGAAGTTGAAAAATTAAAATGAAACTATTTTTTATCAATGCATACTCCAAGAAAGATGTATTACCATTAGTTAAGAAGATCAAGATCAGTGAAAGATTGGGATTATTAACAACAGCACAATACATTAACCAATTAGATGCAATACACAAAGCAATACCAAGATCGGTTATTGGCGGACAAGTAATAGGGTGCGAGGCACATAATGCTTTGAAAATAAAGGACCAAGTTGACAGCTTTTTATATATCGGCACCGGAAAATTTCATCCAATTGAGATAGCACTCACAACACAGAAGGAAGTATACTTATTAAACCCAGAATCAGAAACATTCAGTAAACTTAAAAAAACTGAAATAAAAGATTATGAAAAAAGAAAAATTGGACTAAAGGCTAGATTCTTATCCGCAGAAAAAATTGGGATACTAATAACAACAAAACCAGGACAATATCATCCAAAACAATACCTTGATTTACAACAGAAAATTGATACTATAAAAAAAGTAAAGGCATTAAAAAATAAAGAGCTGCACTTATTCTTATTTAATAAGCTAGACCCAACAGAACTAGAAAATTACCCCGATATAGACTGCTGGGTGAATACAGCATGTCCAAGACTAAAAGATGATTTTTTAGATAAAGCAGTAATTAATCTATCTGAGATTAATACACTAAAATAGTACAAAACCTTTAAATAACAACAATACCCCCTGTGTTGGATAATGACACAATCAGAAGTATTGAAGGAATTTACAAGCTGGTTACAGGAAAAAGGGTTTATATGGGGCCCAGAACCTGAAATTTATGGGGGTGTATCTGGAACATACACTTATGGCCCAATGGGCAAATTACTAAAAAATAAGATAGAAAATAGCGTAAGAAGAGTTTTTACAAGCAATGGCTTTTGGGAGATAGAAGGACCAACTGTGCTACCAGATATCGTATGGCAAGCATCAGGACACTTAGACACATTCAAAGATCCAATAGTAACATGCAGCAAGTGCAACGCAATATACAGAGCAGACAAAATAATTGAAGAAACACATGACATAACCGCTTCTAATTTGTCCGATGATGAAATGCTTGAATTCATAACACAAAAAAAAATAAACTGTCCAAAGTGTAAGTCAGCTTTTAATCAAAAAATAGAACGAAAAAGCCTAATGATGAAAACAAAAATAGGAAACCAAGATGCAGCATTAAGACCGGAAACTGCAACAGTAACATACCTGCCATTCAAAAGATTTTACACATTTTTTAGAAAAAAACTGCCAATAGGAGTATTTCAGATAGGAAAAGCTTACCGAAACGAAATAAGCCCAAGACAACATGTAATACGCGGCAGAGAATTCACACAAGCTGAAGGTCAACTGTTTGTAGATCCTGAACAAAAAAAAACATGGGAGAAGTACAAAAGTATATCCAAAGAAAAATTACCTTTATGGTCACGGAACGATCAAGAAAAACATAAACAAGTAAAATCAATAAAAATTGCAGACGCTATCAAAAAAAAATATTTACAAGGTGAAACATATGCATGGTGTATATGGTTAGCATACTCACAGTTCAGAGAGATGGGTATACCAGAAGATTGCATACGCATAAGAGAGCATCACCCAGATGAAAAAGCATTCTATGCAGCAGAAGCATGGGACATAGAAGTTAAACTAAACACTTATGGGTGGATTGAAATGTGCGGCATACATGACAGAACAGATTATGATCTAAAACAGCATGAGAAGTTCAGTAAAACCTCACTAGACGCTATGAGAGAAGACGGAACAAAAATAAAACCCCATGTCTTAGAAATAGCATTCGGAACAGACAGACCAACACTAGCCATACTTGATATATTTTATGAAAAAAAAGAAAAAGAGGAAGGAAAAACCATATTTAGAGTACCTTATCATATCGCACCAGTTGATGTTGTAATATTACCATTAGTAAAAAAAGAAGAACTAACAGACACAGCTAAAAAGATAAGAAAACAATTAGAAAAAGAGTTCATAGTAGAATATGATGAAACTGGAAGCATTGGAAGAAGATATTTACGGGCAGCAGCAGTAGGCACACCTTACGCGTTAACAGTAGACTACGATGGTATCACATTAAGAGACAGAGACACTGAAAAACAAGTTAGAATAAAAGAAGATGGGATAAATGAAACTTTAAGAAACCTGTTTGACGGTGATGCAACCCTTAAGAGCATTGGAAAAGAATTATGATTCTTCTTTAGAAGGTTTAGCAATCATAATCAAAACAACAACAGCAACAACGGTAACAACCAATGCAACACCTAGCTTGTACAGATAAACATTATTTATGTTAATTTCAGCAACAAGGAAATCATCAACAAATGATTGAATAGCATCACGCCAGAACAAACCTATTATCAAAGAAAGTGAAGTGGTAATGGCAAGTATTGTATGTTTACTAAACTCTCTTTTAAAATAAGATGCATGCTTTTTACTAATGTTCGCACCGTCTCTTAACTTATCTCTTGCTTTTTGAACAAACATACCATCTAAAAAAAGTTCCGGCTTAAATAATTTTTGGCTTCATAACAAACAAAAGTTTAAACTAAATGCGCGCAGTTAAGTTTTTAAGTACACCACGGCCATTTAAGGCTAAAAAGGGCCTGTAGCTCAGTCCGGTAGAGTGCTCCCTCGGCATGGGAGGTAATAACCCAAAATGCCTCGGGTTCGAATCCCGACAGGTCCATAATCACAGGAGGCTACAATGGAAGACTGCATATTTTGTAAGATAATAAACGGAGAAGTCGAACATAATAAGATATACGAAGATGAGCACAGCTTCGCATTCTTAGACAGAACTGCAATAAACAAAGGGCATACTTTAGTAGTTCCAAAAACCCATGTAAGCACATTACTTAAACTAAATGATAAAGAAAGGGACGCTATATTCAAAACTGCACAAAAGATTGCAGGAAGCTTTAAAGAAGCTGTTGGTACTGACAACTTTAATATAAGCATGAACAACGGAAAATTTGCAGGACAAGTAGTATTCCATGCCCATGTACATGTAATCCCAAGATTTGAGAACGACGGATACGACCACTGGGAAGGTAAAGACTGCAGTCCAATAGAATCAAAAAATATTGCAAAAAAAATTAGAGATACGTTAGCACGCCTCCGTAACTCAGCTTGGTAGAGTGCCAGTTTCATACGCTGGTTGTCGAGGGTTCAAATCCCCCCGGAGGCATTCTATAACATGAAATTACTGATTTCTTGATAATAACATAAGATTGATCACTTACATGTTTAATGTATATGATTAATTATCTAACATTATTTTAAATGAAGAAACTCAGTCAACGATCTCAGTAGGAATCTTTTTAAGATCACAAAAATCCGAAGAAAAATTATAAGCACCTGCATTTAAGAACACTAGCCCATCACCAACCTTAGGGTTTATTAAGAATACACTATAACGAAAAATATCCATAGAACACGGTGTTTGCCCTTTGATAACGTAAGCTTTACCACTTTCTAATTCCCCCCCCACTTCTAAACGATGATGCGTAGCAAAAGTATCAATTGCAGAATTATAAACTGAACAGTCAATAATTATATTATTATCATAAATATTTTTTATGCTGGTTACTAGCTTGATACATGGAGCTGCAATAAATCTACCAGGCTCTATGATCAGTTTAATATTTTTTAACCATTCCCTTAATTTTTTTATATCCTCAAAAATAGGCCCAACATCTGCATGTAAATTTTTGTACTTAACTGGTATACCCCCGCCTATATTTATGAGATCAATACTCTGAAATGTTTCTGGTGTTAAAGAATCTTTTAGCTCATAAACCAAATTCCATTCGCTAATATTCTGAGTCTTTCTATGAAAATGTATGCCTAGCTTGTTTATGTTAATATTTTTTCTTAATTCTGGAATTAACTTATTAATTTGATATGAATACATACCAAACACAAAATATTTACCAGTGTGAATTGTATGCTCTCTCAACCGCATCCTCAATAATAAATTTATTTTTTTGTTATTTTTTTGAATAAAATCTAATAACGAATTTAAGTCAGCTTCATTATCTACAACAAAGTTTTCAAGACCATACGAAAAAACTTTTTTTAAATCAGAAGCCTGAAGGAAAAACCAAATACGCTTCTTATCTCTTATCTTAGAAATACTTTCAATAGTATGAATACTAAAAAAACAGTCAGTTTCAAGCTCAAGAATACCCGCAACTTCATAATTAGTCTTTGCACTATAAGAGATATAATCCGCTAATCCGCTTATGATACTAAACTGTTCTAAAAGTTTTTTCTTGCTCAGTACAAATTTACTCATTGATTAAACCATCCTTCTTTAACACTTCAAGAACAGAAACCATTACTAACGGAAAATTAATAGACACATCCCCAATAACAGTAACAGCATCAGAATCATCCTTGATTTTACCCCAAGATTTGGCCTCATTAGTTGTAGCACCGCTCATACTTCCAGAATAGTAGCTGGCAGTGGTCATGTACACAGCATAATCAAGCCCGCCATTTAACAAACAAGCAAGTATAGCATGATGTTTAGATACGCTCCCGCCAAGAGAGATCAAACCTTTAATATCATCCTGAGATACAGTCAGTAGAATATTCTGAAAATCCTGAACTACATCAATAATAAAATCAGGATATTTTTGCTGAAATAAGAATAAATGAAAACCAAAAGACCCATCAGTAATTGCTGGACAGAATATTGGAACATTATTACTAGATGCTTGGTACAAAATTGAGTTTTCATCTTTTAATTCTAACCCTATCTCTTTTAAAAATTCAGAAACAGCCCAACGTTTTTTCTTCTGATATAATTTATCAAATAACGGAAGCAAATAATTTTCAAAATTACAATAACTTTCATTGGTGATAAATAAGTTACCAACACGATTAACCCCCCGTTCATATAAAGCTACATCATTAGAATTAAAGTCCCCCACAATAAAATTTTCACCAATAGACTTCATAATATCCTCCTCTATAGAACCGACAGTTGTAACAACAACATCAGCCATACCAAGCTTTATGATCTGAGAAAAAAAACCTCTTAGCCCAGAAGTAACCATGTTTGATGTAAAAGTAAGAAAGATCTTTGCTGAAGCCTTCTTCATTTTAATGATTGTTTCTGAAGCTTTTGATAACTCAATACTTTGAAACCCAAGATTCTTATAACAATTCACAAGATCTTGCACACTCATTCCGGATTTCCAATAAAAATCTTTCACATAAGCCATTTTAAAAACTAAGAAAACACTATTTAACTTAATTTACGGATATTATCTACTGAGTTGTATCCCATGCCATAGCATGGTAAAGAAAGGTTTAAAAGAGTATCTTAGGCCTTAATAAGATGGAATATACTGGCTATAATAGTAAAAGTGCGGACTATCTAGGTAATGTAAATTTCAGAGGTAGACGAGCATGCTGCCATAAAGGCTGCAATGACTGTGTTTTAATTACTGGGTATTAATGCCCAAACCTATCTGAGTTTAATAATTGGCTTACATGTTTTTTGCGTAATTTTGTGGCAATATTCCTATCATTAAGAAACTTCTTCATTAAAATAGCTGTATGCTTACCAGTAAACAGGTGCGGCAATAAAACATAATCAGCACCAACAGAGTATAAATCAAGAGCTGATTCAACATGGTTTTCAGTAACAACAACAACAATTTGTGGGTTAATGTCCTTTAGGTAAGAAACAAGAATCTTATTAATCTCTTTATCCGGAATAGCGCTGATTACCATCTTAGCGTAACTGACGTTAATCTGCCTTAAAACCTCAATATTGGTAGCATCACCATAGATACAATCAACTTTCTTATCCATGAGCTGTTTAATGATATCCGGGTTACTGTCTATCACGATAACATTCTTACCAATATCTTGGAGATTTTTTAAGAACATACTGCCCATTCTATGACATCCGAATAAGATAACATGATGTTTTTTCTTTTTATTATACCCTAAACTTGTAGACTTATTTTTTAGAACCGCTAATTTCTCGAATGGACTAAGAAAACGAGAGAAAAATAAGTACAAACCCGAATCATGATTAATAATGTAACTTGTTATCAGCATACTTGTTATTGTAACAAAAATAGCTATTGAAAAAAATTCTTGGTTTATATGCTTAAACGTATAAAATGCAAGAACAGCCATGATAAGACTAAACTCAGAAACCTGCCCCATATCCACGCCTGTGATAAAGCTTGTACGTTTCTCATAACCAAAAATACTTGCCAACAAAAAGATTATTATTGGTTTTATGATCAAAACCACCAACAACAACACAATGATAGTAAATACCATCGAACTTGTAATAGGAACAAGATGCAATCCAAGAGCTACAAAAAAAATCGTTGAAAAAAACCCACGTAAACCTTCTACATGACCAGCAATATCATGATTATAAGGTAAACTTGCAAGACCTACACCAGCCATAAATGCACCAATAACAATAGAAAAACCAAACCAGCTTGATAACAAAGCAAACAAAAACATAATAGTAACTGCCCATAAAAATAATAACTCATGGGATTTTGCAGAAAAATTAAATATACCTGGAAGAGCAAACCTGCTTACTATAACAACAATTAATATCAAGATAATTGTTTTCAAAAATGCCCAGCCTAACACATTAAAACTAAAATCAGTAACAGTTGCAAGCGCAGCAAGGACAAAAACCACTATTACATCCTGCATGATTAACAAACCAAGCATTAATTTTCCATGCAAAGTATCAACCACTTCTTTATCTTTTAACAGTTTAACAACAACTGACGTAGAAGAAAAAGCAATAATAAGCCCAGTATATACAGAAACTAATGATGAGAATCCCAATAAAGAACCAACCAAATAGCCAATAGCAAAGGTTATACCTACTTGCAGCAACCCGCCAACAACTGCGAATAAAGAAACTTGCTTAAGCTTAGGTAAATTAATCTCTAAACCAACAATGAACAATAAAAAGGCAATACCAATCTCTGAAAGACTAGCAATGTCTGCAGTATCTTTTACCAAACCTAAAACCAACGGCCCAATAATAACTCCCGTGAGTATATATGCAGGAATGAACGGCTGACGAAATAAATGAGCAATGTATGCAAGTATTGTAGCTACAATTATTATTACCCCTATGTCATAAACCAAGCCCTGTTCAATTACCACTTAAATCACCATCTCTTTACTAAATATAGTTGCTATTTACTTTTAAATCTTGCTTAACATAGTTATTTTGAAACCAACAATAAGGTTTAAATAATTTGTAAAATATTATCACTGAAAGAATGAAACTAACAATTAGTGTACTTATATCAATCATTGGAATAATTTTGTTATCTACACCACCAACTGTAACTGGAGCATTAATCGGAACTACGACTAGTGTATCTTTTCTTAGCCAAATTTTAGGATTGATACTAATTACTTTAAGTATTGCAACGTCTATGACTAATGGGTTAGAAATAAGGGTAACAGATAACATCAAAGAATCAAAAATACTTTTAAAATTAGCAAAAGATGCAAGAAAAAATGCTCACGTTAGAAGCGAGTTAACGCACCTTGGAGATGAATTAAAAAAAGGTAACCTTGAAGCTGGATTGGGTCGTCAAGGTCATATCGAAGATACAGGTATTTTTATTTACGTGGGCGCAATGGTGGAAGACTATACTTTAATAGAACTGGGGAAAAAAGTTATCAAATCGTTGGTGAATCTGGAAAAGGAAAAAATCAAGACCGTGTGATGGCAGAGTTGACTAGAATTTACAAAAATTAATCCCATTTTGTAAAATAAGTTCTAAATTCCAAATTTTGAATCAATCTATCTACTGTGCGCCTAACTGAACCTTCAGATATCTCACCAACAATTATCATACGTGGCAAGCAAAAAAAAGTTCCAGCTTCATCTTCACCAGTGCGTCTATTTTTTTCAAGGCTATAATGGATATATCTCAGTGTGGTAAACCAAGTAGAATATACCCCCTGCCTTTTGATGGCATAACACTCACATAAACTGCATCAGATTCAGGAATAAAATCCTCCGGGTCAAATCTGATACTATAATTATTAGCCTTTATCATAACTACACTGAAATAACAAAAAATATAAACTTTTTGGTAATAGCTTGATCTACCCGTTTAACATTTATGCTTGTTTAATACCCATTTTGAAAATTCTCCAATAATCCTAACTAAACTAAAATAAATAAAACCAGTTTAATCATGGAATGACCAATATATTTTTAAACTTTGACAAAAATGCCATACCAATTGTAGTATATACAGCAGCTATAATTTGTTTAATAATAGCATTGATGAAAGAACGATGGAAACAAAAATACGCGCAAAAATCATCGAAGAAATGGTCGGAAGCCCAAAGGAACACATCGAAACAACATTCAATGACTTACTCGAAAAAATCAAAAAAGAATTTGAGGTCGTTGAAGAAACAATAAATGAACCAGAAGAAATAAAGGGGATGTGGAGCACATTTGCAGAATTAGAAATAAACTTTAACGATATGAACCAGCTAACAGGATTCTGTTTTGATTTCATGCCAAGCTCAGTAGAGATAATAAGCCCAAAAGAACTTAAAGTAGGGCATAATGATATTAACAATCTACTGAATGATATCTTAGCAAAACTACACCAATACTCTATGATGCTGAAAAACACTATTGCAGAAAATAAGATACTTAAAAAAAAGTTGTCATAATTATTTTTTTAGCAACTCACGAGCTTCCTTCAAGGACTTATCAAGCTCTTCTTCTAGTTTAGAATCTTTTTTAACAATCTTTTGTCTAGGCAGACTCTCACCGCCTTTAAACTTATTAATAATTGATTCGAAAACTGGAACATCTTCATTTTTATCCGATCCAGATAAACCTGGCAAGAACTTAGCACGAGGTTTTTTCTTCTTTTGAATCTGCAAAAATATAAATCCAGCAGCACCAAGAACTACTAAACCAGCTAGTATCCACCATAAATAAGATGTACTGCTCTTTGGTTCATCAGGCTCTGGAGGTTCAACACCAGTATCACAATCATCAGGACAATCACCATAAAAACTTTCATCGTCACTACAGACACCATCACCACACTCGGCAGTAGAAGACCCACAATCATCTGGGCATCCATTAATCAGCTCAACACTATCACAAACACCATCACCACAGTAACAGTCTACACAATTATTTTGATCTTCACCTAAAGAAGACTGGCAAACTCCATCCTCAACACATTTACCTTGGGATTGGCAAGATTCTAAACAAGGACCACCACAGTCAACTCCATCTTCATACGGATCTAAGATATCATTATTACATGAAGAAGTACAATCATCTGGACAATTAGACTCATCCTCACCAAACTGGTAATCACAAGTATCATCAAGATTACAAATACTAGATGTTACACAACTATCATCATCCCCATCAGAAGAATCATCACAGTCGTTATCAAGCAAATCTGAACAAGAAGATTCGGGGTTTTCATAGGCTGTAATGCTCTCATAATCACAACCAGGCCATGCACCATCAACACATGTCTCAACAGCACCATCACACACCCCCGCCTGAAGACTGCATTCTCTTTCATCACCAGTAGAACAGATACAACCAGTATCAGCATTACCATCACAGTCATTATCCGCCCCATCACATAAATCAACTTCAAAAGGAACATAACTATTATTATACGCTAAATATGTTTCTTCAGTACAACCAGGCCATGCACCATCAACACATGTCTCAACAGCACCATCACACACCCCTGCCTGAAGACTACACAATCTTTTCTGGCCATCAAAACACTCTATACCAATTGAAGACGGAGAAAAACCAGCCCATAAAGTTATAGCCGTATCAAAGACAGTTCCACCAAAAGACCCATCATCTCGTTGAGCGCTTTCAAAAAAATTAATTGCTTCTGGGATTAAAGATGAAAACTCAGTATTTTCAAGAGCCTTAACCGCAAGAGCAGTATGCACTACATTACCGCCCCATGATCCATCATTTCTCTGTGTATTACTCAATGATTTAGCAAACAAAGAATCACCAGTAATTAAGTATAATAATGCCTGATGCATAGCATTTGACTTATCTGCATTCAATCTTAAAAAAAACTCAGGAGCAGACTTACCAGCATCAGTCAAAGCAAGGCTAGCCCATAAAGAAGAATCTAAGTCACATGCACCTGAAGAAGATACACCAAAACAACCATTCTGAGCAGTAACTATAGCACGCGAAGTCCTGGCTTCATCAACAAGATAGTAACTACTACCAGTTCTAAAAATAATAGAGATGACATCTACATTAGAAAGAGAGTTACAGTTTACGTCTAACTCTAGAGGGGCAATTCTGTTTAAAACACCGGGCTGAAGACAATTGTTTATATCAAAAAAAGTGGAATTACCACATGTCTTGAATACACCCTCAACAACTTCAACTTCCTTCTCAACAAATGAAGCATCTGTTTCTTCATAAGATACCCTGCATGTACCAGTATCATCAGTAGCAATCTGTAATAACCAGCTACCAGTCAATGGAGCAATGGACTGCTTATCATGCAAATAGTCAAGACCCTGATCAACATTCACTCCAAGTCTGCTTAATGCTATAATAGCAAACGCTGTATCTTTAATCTTACAAGCGCTGATTGGCCAACATCCCGAGCTTTCCTGAGACTTTAAGTAATTTTTTTCTAAAGAAGTATTAAAATTAATATTCCCAAGAGCAAGAGATGCAGCACTAGCATCCACAACATTATGATTATATGTACCATTATCTCTCTTGCTAACAAGGTAGGTATAAGCAGCATTAAGATCAGTTTCAGCTAAAACTAGCACAACTGCCAATAATAAAATTATTCCAAGATAGATTCTCCTCATTCAATCGCCTCTTAACTTATAAAGAGAATCAGTTATTTAAATAAGTTTTGGAATACTTACACTATAGTTTAAAGCGAGATGATAGCCTTATAAAACTTAAACTGATATTATAATTAATGCTTGTTAAAGACAAAAAATTACTCGCAACTGGAAAACATGCAATAATATATACTGCAATGCTAGGCACTAAAAAGATTGCAATAAAACAGCAAAGAAAAGACACAAAATCAATGAATATTGCACAAAAAGAAGCTTACTGGCTAAGAAAAACAAATAAAAAAGGAATCGGACCAAAACTATTATTCTATGAAGGTAATTATGTTGTTTACGAGTTCGTTGACGGAGAATATTTACCATTATGGACAGAAAAACATTCAAAGGAAGAGATACTAAAAATTATTAATAAAATACTAAAACAATGCTATACCTTAGACAGACTTGGAATCACAAAGGAAGAAATGCATAATCCATACAAGCATATCCTCATAAAAAATGAGCCTGTACTAATTGACTTTGAAAGAGCTAGGAAATCATTAAAACCACAAAATTTAACACAATTCTGCCAATACATAACCACCGGAGGATATAAAGCAATACTTAAGAAAAAGAAAATAATATTTGACCCACAAAAAACAAGAAAGCTGGCAAAAGAGTATAAGAAAAACTTTAAAAGGAAGATCTCAACAAAGGATTTACTATGATAGAAAACCAGATCAAAACAGTTATCCTATTAGGCTTACTCACAGGAATATTCTTATGGGTTGGAAGTATATGGGGAAGCACAGGGTTAACAATTGCTATAATCTTTGCTATTGTGTTTAATCTTGGAAGTTTATTGTTCAGTCATAAAATAGTACTAGCCATGTACCATGCAAAAGAAGTAAGTGCATCAGAAGAGCCAAAGCTACATAGCATCATACAAGAATTATGCAGAAGAGCAGAACTACCTAAACCAAAAATTTATCTAATAAACTCGGCAAACCCAAACGCATTTGCGACTGGGCCCGGATACAAGACAGCAGCTGTAGCATTCACAACAGGTATAATTAACCTGCTTAATGATGAAGAACTAAAGGGAGTAGCAGCACATGAATTAAGTCATGTAAAAAATCGTGATACCCTCATAGCTACCATAGCAGCAACTATTGCAGGTGTTATTTCATATGTAGCATTTGCAGCAAGATGGGGGGCAATATTCGGTGGAGCGGGTAATGACAGAGGCAGAGGAAATGTTGCAGAATTATTAGTATTAGCAATTTTAACACCAATACTTGCAATGTTAATACAATTAGCAATATCAAGATCAAGAGAATTCATCGCAGATGCTACAGGAGCAAAACTAGCACATAATTCAAAAGGACTTGCAAGCGCATTAGAGAAACTAGAAAATGGATCAAGACATAACCCCATGAAGATTGGCACACAATCAACACACAGCTTATTTATAGTAAACCCATTATCTGGAAAAAATATTTTTAGATTATTATCAACTCACCCTCCAACAGAAGACAGAGTTAAAAGATTAAACGCTATGAAGTTTTAAGAGAATTAAAGTTTAATATTAAAATGAAAATATTAGTTACTGGCGGTACTGGATTAATAGGATCAAACCTTACAAGGAAACTTCAAGATGAAGAACATAACGTTTTAATCACTGGAAGCGATGTAACTTTAAGAGCACCATGGTTTAAAGGAAAGTGTTTATACCCTAGCTTTATAGGATTAAACTGGGATGATATCGGAAAAGTAGATATATTATTTCATCAAGCAGCAATAAATGAAACAACACTACTGGATAAAACAGAAATGTTCAGGGCAAATGTTGAATCCTCTAAAAAACTATTTGAACATGCAATTAAACAAGGATGCAAAAGAATTGTGTACGCTTCATCAACAGCAATTTACGGAAATGAACCAGCACCATACATAGAAGGAATAACAAAACTAACCCCATTAAACCCGTATGCAGAATCAAAAATTGCACTTGAAAGAACAGCACATGAATTAAACAAAAACCATCTCGATGTAATATTTGTAGGGCTACGATATTGTAATATTTACGGTCCTGGAGAACGCTTTAAAGGAAAAAGAGCCAGTATGATTTTACAAATTGCTAAACAAATGAAAACAGGAAACCCAAAATTGTTCAAGTACGGAGAACAAAAAAGAGCTTATCAATACGTAGAAGATACTATACAAGCAAATATACTCGCAGCAAAAGCAAAACAAAGTTGCATAGTTAATTGCGGAACTGATAAACCAACATCATTTAATGAAATTGTTAAAATACTTAACAAAGTTCTAGGATTACAGAGAGCACCAGAATACATAGACAACCCAATTAAGGACAGATACCAAACATTTATACAATGCGATATGACACAAGCAAAAGAAAAAATAGGATTTATACCACATATTGATATAGAAACTGGAATTAAAAAATATCACAATAGCGGGGAGCTACTTGCGAACTAAAGATACAACACCTAAAACAAGAGTCATCGCAAATAAAACTACAATCTACTTTTTTATCCATTCAACATCTTTATCATCGAAATCAAACTCTTTAACAACAAAATTATTAATATAATTTTTAAGAATAATCTTATAAAAAAACATATCCCTATTTGTTCGCTTAACAGAAGAATTAGTAACAGCAGCAATCTTTTCAGACACTAAAAATTTACGCTTATTCATAATAAACCAAAGTTTTCTATTATGCTTTGGAGAACGAAACGATCCACGAACACTAACCGGATTGGGATTTTTAGAATTCTTCATCAAACAAACAGAAGCAAGCATAGACTGTACATAAACCAGAAATCTATAATACTGCCAGCGACCAATACGACCATGAAATACATCCGATTTAGACAAACAATCAAACGCACCATCTAATGAATCATACTCATACGGGATATTCTCTTCTAAAAGAAAACGAACACAAGACTCTTTGCTAAACAGCACCGGGTAAACCTTTCTACCAGACAAATCAACAAGATCAAAATCACTATTCTGCAAAGATTCTTCAGCTAAAACTAGATCTTTTCCTTTAAGAATCTTAATCAAAATATCATGAATAGCCTCGCGACGAGCTCTGCCTAAAACGTTAAAGAACCTTTCCTCTAATCTTCCATCAACAGATAAAATTTCCAGATCCAACATAGCAGCACGAACATCACCGCAGGAGTTTACTGCAATATCTCTAAGCAATGAACTACTTGCAGATATGTTCTCTTTATTTACAATACTGCTCAACAGGGAATGAATCTCAACAACAGAAACTGGAGAAAACTCAACAAGGTTACATTTGGATTTCATAGATTCAATTTTTTCAGACTCAATATTAGTTGTAGTCATAATAACAGGAAAAGATATCTCATCAATAAGAGACATTAGAGCTTGTAAGCCACCACGATCATATCTACCAGATATACCTTCAACTTCATCAATTAAGATAATCTTCCCGGTACAGAATAATGAATGCTGCTTACCAAATTCGCCAACAATTTTAGTAATAGCATCTTTGTTACGGATATCAGAAGCATTTACCTCAAGGATTTCATAGTTTAAATCATTAGCAAGAGCATGAACCGCAGATGTTTTTCCAGAACCAGTTGGGCCATAAACTAGAACAGCTTTATTCTTAATCTTAATAAAATTTGCCAGCTTAGCTAACGCAGCAGACTGACCTAATATTTCTTTACAAGAGTTTGGTTTATATTTTAAAGTAATCATTTGAAGAATCTTAATATATTTTTATTAAAGTTTTTATACAGTTTGTTAGCCTCTATTTGAACGTCATTATCAACTTGGCCTTTCATATCCTTCTTAATAGACTCTTCACCAAATAAATTTTCTAAAACTTTTTTTTGAATTAAATAAACCGGCAAGTGAGACTTAAACTCATGATCTTTAGCTGGATAACGTGCATTCAATTTGTGGATAAGAGTTTTAGTTGAGCGATGAGATGACAATAAAAAATGGATCAACTCATGAATTAACACAGCCCGAACACGAGAAAACTTGGGATCCATCTTAATAGTTAAAGGCATGGAAAAAGCAGTAAACTGCATATTCTTAATGACATAACAGTCTATCTTTTTTTGAAAGTTTAAACCGGAAACCTTCTCTATTTCTTTAATTATTCTTTTTTCTTCATTCTCCCAGAAAACTTCAAGATCACTAATGTACTGTTTTACTTCAACAATTTGGGCATTAGAGAACTCCTGCAAAGCCATGGAAGTAAGCATATTATCATATGCAGGTGAATAAATAAATGAAAGCTTCATAATGATGATAACCTCGCAAGAAATGCTTCAAGCTGCAAGAATTCATCAGCACCCTCAACCATGCGGAACTCAGTCTCACCACAATGAACAAGAATTTGGTATTTTATTTCATCAGAAACTTTTAAATTCCAGGTTTCTTCAGATACCTGTTTAATTATATCAAGACCAGACAGCCCTTGTTTTAGCATTACATCCAACAGCTTAGACCTAGACTTAATAAAATCTTTGTTTATTGCAAGAGCTAAGACACTCCTAATCTCTTCAGGTTGAGCAGCAGAAACAATCTCAAAAATAGAATTTTTAGTAATAGTCTTATTAATAGAGGCACAAGATTGCAAAATGTTTTCTGCGCGCCTGACATCACCATGTGAAAGATTAATTAAAGATTCTTTTGCATCGCCAGCAATCTTTAAATTTTCTTTTTTAGAAATATTATCTATTACATTAGACAACGCCTCTTTTTCCAAAGGACGAAACCTAAAAACTGTGCATCTCGAAGAAATCGGATCAATAATTTTTGAAGAGAAATTACAACTTAAAATAAATCTGGTAGAATGCGCATAAATCTCCATTGTCCTTCTTAACGCTTGTTGAGCTTCTCTAGTCAAGGCATCTGCCTCATCCAAAAAAATAATCTTTATCTTACCATGCATTGATTTTGTTCTAGCAAAATCTTTAACTTCATTCCTGATAACATCAATCCCTCTTGAATCAGAAGCATTCAAAGCAAGAATATTATGTTGCCAAGTATCTCCAAATAATTGTTTAGCTATTATTAATGATAAAGTTGTTTTTCCTGAACCTGCAGGACCAGCAAACAATAAATGAGGAATGGAGCCCTGCTTGAGCATTGCAGCAACTCGCTCTTTAATAATATCTTGCCCTTGAAAATCTTCAAGAGATTGAGGGCGATATTTTTCTATCCATAAAGTATGTTCTTCTGTCATTTATATGGTCAACAAGATGAGCCTTATAAGGATTATGTAGCTGTCTTAATATAATCAAAAAATATTCAAATAAAAATAAAAAAGAAGGACTAAAAAAGTATTAGTTATCTTCTTCGCCTTCAAACGTGTCTTCTTCAGTTGATTCAGCTTCCTCTTCTTCTTGCTCAGAATCTTCTTCAGCTGATTCTTCCTTTGCTGATCCTTCTCCTACAATCTCTGCAAAACCAACCTTTGATAGTACTCTAGTCACTCGTACTTTGTAGGTTTGACCTTGCTTAGCATTTGCAATGAAAAGAACAAAGCCCTTTACCTTTGCAACACCATCACCTTTTTCGCCTATAGCTTCTATAGTTACTTCCGCTTCGTCACCAACCTTTATTGGTGCAAAGCGCCTTCTTTGTTGTTGTTGGCGGTATCCGCCCCTACCATTGTCCATATTTTTAACACTTCTCCATATATTATTACCCTAACGGGTTGGAATTTAATAAAAACTGGTATATATAAAGGTTGTGAAGGCATTCTTGAAATATCTCCCGGGCTAAATTACCCCTATTTTCCAAAACCAATATAAATCTTAGACCATAGAAAAAAATAGATGTACGACTTCAAGGATATTGAAAAAGAGCAGAGAGAGTACTGGAGACGGCTAAATCTATTAAAAAAGCTTGAAGAACGAAATAAGCATGGAAAACCTTACTTTCTGTTAGACGGACCACCATACGCAAATGCGCCCCCCCACGCGGGACACTTAAGAACATCAGTATACAAAGATGTCCCAATAAGAGTTGCGTTCATGAAAGGGATGAATGTACTATTTCAACCTGGCTTTGATACTCATGGGCTTCCAATAGAGAATAAGGTAGAAAAGGAGCTTAAAATATCTTCAAAAAGGGACATAGAAAAGTTTGGAATAAGCAACTTTACAAAAAGATGCAAGGAATTAGCTGCTACAAACGAAGAACATTTTATGAAATTTTATGACGATGTTAATTCATGGTACAGCTGGAAAACCCCTTATCATACATTTGATAACTCCTATGTTGAAGCAGGATGGTGGACCTTTAAGAAACTATGGAAGCAAAAGCAAGTATACGAGGGAGAAAAACCAGTATTTTGGTGCCCAAGATGCGAAACCTCACTAGCTGGATATGAAGTAACAGACTCTTATAAAACGTTAAGCGATCCAGCAGTTTACATTAAATTTAAAGTAAAAAATAAAGATGAAAGTTTACTAGTTTATACAACAACACCATGGACACTAATAAGCAATGTAGCACTAGCAGTGCACCCAGATGAATCATACATAAAAGTAGAAACTGTACAAGGGGTGTTAATACTAGCAAAGGAAAGAATTGAAATTCTAGAAAAATTCGAGATGGGGTACAAAATACTTGAAGAATTCAAAGGAAAAAAACTAGAAGGAACAAGATATGACCCAATAATAGAAGTGCCACAACAAGATGAGCTACATAAAAATAAAAAATGCCACATGGTCTATCTATCAATACCAATATTAAAAGAAAGAGCAGCAAGTAAAGTAGCAGCCAAAAAAGGCATCTCAGAAATGAAAGATATTTTTGAGGATTTTGTAACAGTACAAGAAGGAACAGGGATAGTACATACCAGCTGCGGTCATGGTAAAACAGATAATGAAGTAGGAAAGCATTACGGCCTGCCAGAACCAAGCCCATTAGACAATGGAGGAAAGTTTACAGAAAAAGCAGGACAATACTCTGGTAGATTTGTAAAAGATACTGACATGGATATAATTGAAGCGTTAAAAAAAACAAATATGCTTTTACATTATGAAAGGGTGGAACACAGCTATCCAGTATGCTGGAGATGCAAAAGCCCATTGATATTCAGAATGAGCAAACAATTATTTCTTAAAGTTAATAGAGAGTTGATGTTAAAAGAAAATAACAAAGTAAGATGGGAACCAAAATACGCAAAAGAAAGAATGGACGCATGGATAAGCAATGCTGAAGACTGGAATATCTCAAGGCAAAGATACTGGGGAATACCAATACCTATCTGGAAGTGTACTTGCGGTAATTTACAAGTCATAGGATCAGTTGAAGAATTAAAGGAGCTATCAAAAGACCCTATAACTGAAGACTTTGATTTGCATGATGCGAGCTACATAAAGATACAGTGTAATAAGTGCCTTGAATGGATGGAAAGAACAAAAGACATCTTTGATGTGTGGTATGATTCTAGTATAGCTCCATGGGCAGCATTTGGATACCCAAAAACAAACAAAGAAATATTTGAAGAACACTACCCGGTATCAAGAGTTAATGAGGGACAAGATCAAATACGAGGGTGGTTCTATTATCTGTTATGTTGCGGAACAAACACGTTTGGGAAAAAACCTTACGATTATGTAGGGATGCCTGGATGGGTAGTGGATAAAAAAGGAGAAAAAATGAGTAAGAGCCTTGGTAATGGCATTGAAGCTCAGGAAGCAGTAGATGAAGTGGGAGGGGACGCAGTAAGGCTGTACATAATGTGGGATGCAGCACCTTATGATATTATAAAATTTAATATTGACACAATAAAAAAAGAAATTTGGAAGATATTTAACGTATTTCTCAACTTAAAAATGCTATTGCTATCGCAAAAAAGGATTAATAAAAAGAAGTTGGTCTTGGAAGATGCATGGTTATTATCAAAACTAAACAGCATGACCAAAGAGTACAAACAAGGTTTAGAAGACTTTGAGTACCACATATCTGGGCGGGCAATAGGAAATTTTATTTTGAATACACTATCAAGAGAGTATATCCAGATTGTCAGGAATAGACTAGACAAAAATGATGAAACAGTAGCATGGGTACTAAAAGAAGCATTAGTAAAAATTAGTATATTATTAGCCCCAATCAGCCCGGGCATAAGCGAAAAAGTTTACAGAGAAATAACTAGAAAAGAATCAGTTCATCTAGAACCGTGGCCGGAAACAAACGAAGGAGTAATTGATAACGAGCTAGAAGAACAATTTGAAGTCGCTCAAACAGTTATAACCAGGATACTAGCAGAACGTGAAACAGTAAAATTAGGGATAAGATGGCCATTAGCCAAAGTAACAGTCAACACACAAGATTCAAAGATTAGAGCTGCTGTGATAAAAACAAAAGAAATTATTTTAAGAGCGGTTAATATAAAAAATATTGAGATAACAGAACAAAAAATGGAAGACAAATTAAGTATAAGACTAGACACTGAGCTAAGCGATGAACTAATATGTGAAGGATACGCTAGGGAAGTAATAAGAAGGATTCAAGATTTAAGAAAGAAAACCAAACTAAAAAAGGACGACAGAATTAAGTTATACATCTATGGAGAATATGATTTAGAAGATTGGAAAGAAGAAATCAAAGAACGAGTAGGCGCAACAGAAATTAACTTTGAACAATATGAAACAAAATATAAGTCAAGAGAGAAGATAAAAGATTATGAGTTTACAATTGGTATTGAACTAATAGCATAATTATTATAAACTTTAAGCACATTAAAAATGCTAGTGAGAGGGTTAGTATACATTCCTTTGCCTAGCAGTTTCTGTGAAGATATCAAAAGATATAAACGACTAATCAAACCGGTTATTAGCCCAATACATACTAAACCATTACACTGCACATTAATGGCCGGCAGGTTTTATGATGGATCAAGGGATGACATTGTAAAAAGTCTTGAAGAAATTGTGATTGAATCATTCCCGATTGAGCTGGGAAAAACTGGTTTGAGTGAAGGAGTTTATTCAGAAGATACTATTATTACGCTTGTTGTACCGTCACAAGCACTTCATGATTTACATGTTATGGTTATTACCAAACTACAAGAGTATATAGACCATGATAACACCCCGCCATTATCAAAGAGATACCGTCATAATCCCGGAAGAAAAGAAAGCTATTTAAAATATGGAAACCCTCATTACGGTGAATTTTACATACCACATATCGCAGTCGCAATAGTTAATAAAGGAACGTTCATAAAACGTAAATATCAACTGCCTAAACATAAATTTTTAGGGGAAACATGGGAAGTAGACACTTTCTGTCTAAGCACATCTAGTGGTGATGTAACAACAGATAGTTTTAAGTTAACCCATCATCCTAGGATAAAACTTTAATTGTTTTATCTTTTTGTAAATCCATGGAGCAATAATAGCATCAAAACTTTTATAGTGAACCTCTGGAATTTGTCCATGTAAATCGCCAATAATCAAAAACTTCATTTTTAACCTATACGGAGTAATTAATTAACTTATAAACAAACTTTATATAGTTTTCGATATGAATATTCTTTATAATACTTTAGGAGGCCGCATGGCAGTACAAAAAAAATCAAAAGGAAAAGAAGTGACACTACAAAACATAGTAGCAACAACATCATTGGAAGCAGACATCCCCCTTATAAAATTAGCAGAAACATTACCTAATACAGAGTATAACCCAGAACAGTTTCCAGGGCTGGTAATGAGGATAAAAGAACCAAAAACATCAGCATTGATATTTAGTTCAGGGAAAGTAGTTTGCACTGGCGCAAAAAGTATGAAAAAAGTGAAAGAGTCAATACAAGCAATAATCAAAAACGTAGAGAAAATAAAGGTAAAGGTTACACACGACCCAAAAATAACTGTACAAAATATGGTAGCATCCGGGTCAATAGGCATGGACTTAAATCTAAACTTCCTAGCAATGCACTTAGAAAACACAGAATATGAACCAGAACAGTTTCCAGGACTAGTCTACAAGTTAAGTGGTACAAGAGCTACTTTCCTGCTTTTTAGTAACGGGAAGATAGTTTGCACTGGTACAAGAAGCGAAAAAAAACTGCATGAAGCAGTAGATTTATTAATTGACAATCTTAAGAAGGAAATAAGTAAAAAATAGTCAGTATGAAACATACTTCTGTAGCCTTCAATAGAGCAATACTTAAATGCCATGCTTAAAGTATTAATAGCACATAAGAATCAGCTGGCTATGCCCTTGCGGTCAAGCACTGCAATGGTATTAACAACAATCATGAAAATCTTACTATTTTAATAGAGAAATGAATATAAAATAAGCTTAGTACATAAACTAAAACCCTTTCTTAAAAAAGAGCTAAAAATGGACACCCAAGAACAAATAGAAAAATTTAGAGAATTTTTTGAGGCATATCACAGTAATACCCTGTATAGATTGGCCCAGGAAGAAAAGGTTAGTATAAACATAGATTTTAATGACATAGCAAAATTCTGGCCAGAACTAAGCGAAGATTTATTGATTCACCCAGAAGATGCAACTAAAGCAGCAGAATTATCATTAGACGATCTAAACATCCCGCAAAAAAATCTAAGAGTAAGAATATTCAACTTACCAAAAACACAAGAAATACCAATAAGAAATATACGAAGCACACACTTGGGGAAATTCTACAGCTTTGATGGAATAGTAAGACAAAGTTCTGATGTAAGACCACAAGTAACAAATGCAAGATTTGAATGCCCAAGCTGTGGAAATGTTATATCAATATTACAACTAGACACAAAATTCAAAGAACCAACAAGATGCACATGCGGAAGACGCGGGCAATTTAGATTATTAGACAAAGATTTAGTAGACGCACAAAGAATTGTCATAGAAGAATCACCAGAAAATCTTGAGGGCGGAGCACAACCAAAAAGACTTTCAGTATTTCTAAAAGAAGATTTAGTAGAACCAATAATGGAAAGGAGAACAACACCTGGAAGCAAGGTAAGAATTACAGGCATTGTAAAAGAAATACCGATACAACTAAAAACTGGTGTGCAAAGCATAAGATACGACATAGCAGTAGATGCAAATCATGTAACACCTATAGAACAAAGCTATGAAGACATAGAAATAAATGAAGAAGACAAAAAGAAAATACAGGAATTAGCACTAGACCCTGCGTTATATGACCGTATGATAAACTCTATCTGCCCAAGTGTATACGGGCATGAAGATATTAAAGAGGCATTAGTCTTACAATTAGTGGGCGGAGTAAAGAGAGAACGACCGGACAAAACAAGGTTACGGGGAGATGTGCACATATTGTTGGTAGGTGATCCTGGCGCGGCGAAATGTGTTCATGGAGAAACTAAGATCACATTAAATGACGGTTCAATAATAAAAGTAAAAGACCTAATTGAAAAAAATTTGATTAATCCACAAAAATGTGATGACGGTATTTTTAGTAAAACTAACATATCATTACCGGCTATGGGAGTTGATTGTAAAGGTTATAATGGTAAAAGCACATATGTATGGAAAAGAAAATCCACGGAATACCTGTATAAAATAGTAACTAATACTGGAAATGAAATAGTTGTAAGCCCAACACACCCGATGTTTGTAACGGAAAATAGTATTGTAACTTCTAGAAAAAGCGAAGATCTGAAAGAAAGAGACTTTATAGCCTGTCCAAGAAGTTTAAAACTTGATACAAAATTACAAAAAATAAACTTTGATATTGTAAGAACCACCGCACATAACGGTATCCATATAAACATACCAAAAATTTGTGATATTGAACTAGCCAGACTAATCGGGTATTTAATTTCAGATTCTTATGTGGCATTTACAAAAACTTCAGGAGAAGCAACTTTCACGAATAAAGATTATGATTTATTAGATGATTATGACTATCTAGTTAGACGTTTAGGAGTAACACCCAAGTTTACAGGATCAAGAAACAGCATTAAAAGATTACGGGTTAACTCAATAGAGTTTCTAAGGTTCTTTAATAAAATAGAACCAACTTTACTTAAAAGATCTAAACACAAACAAATACCAGATATTATAAAAAAATCACCAAATTTTGTTGTTAAAGAATTTATCAAAAGTTATTACGATGCAGAATCCAATGTCCAAAACAATAAAAGAGAGATAAAAGTATCCTCTGCCAGCAAAGACCTTATTTATGACTTGAGAAGCTTATTACTGAGATTTAATATCCTGTCACAAACACATAAAACTATTGGATGCGCTACAAACACCATCGCTAAAACAAGAAGGCCATATTGGACATTAATGATATCCGGAAAAGATATTGTAAAATATTCCAGCAAAATTGGATTTACATCAACAGCAAAGAAAAGAAAATTAGACTTGCTACTAAATAACAAATGTTATAACCCCGATATAGATGTCATCCCAAATCTTTTTTATGTACTGAGAAAAATAAGAACAAAACTTAGACTAAAACAATCTGAATTGGGAGTGCCTAGAACCACATACCAACATTATGAACGCGGTGATAGAAACCCTTCAAGAGGTTCATTAAGAAAAATTTTAGATACTGCGTATAAAAGAATCTCTTATTTGAATTATGTTTTAGCAAACCAAAAATTTTCAAGCCTAAAACAAGCAAGAGAAACATTATACCTAAGCCAATCTTCATTAGCTGAATCCGCCCAATGTTCGCAGACTTTGATCTCACAATATGAACTAGGCGCTAACTCCATACAGCAAAACAGCATAATAGAATCTTTACAAAGTTTAGCTCAGACTATTATTTCAGATTACGAATTAAAAGCTTTATTAATCAACTTACAATACTTAGCATATTCCTCAATTGTATGGGACAAAATTAAAACCATTAAAAAAATAAAATCTGATCAAGAATATGTTTATGATTTAACTGTAGATAAAGTCCATAATTTTGTAGCCAATAATTTATACTGCCATAATTCAACAATGCTAACATTCATGGAGAAAGCAGCACCAAAAGCAAGATATGTTGCAGGAAGATCAACAACAAGTGCAGGAATTACTGCAGCAGTAGTGAAGGATGAATTCTTAAGAGGATGGGCATTAGAAGCCGGAGCAGTAGTGCTAGCAAATAAAGGACTTTTGTGTCTTGATGAAATGGACAAAATGACAACAGAAGATACATCAGCGTTACATGAATGCATGGCCCAGCAATCTTACCACCCAGACACAGAAATACTCTTGGCGGATGGTACTGTAAGAAAAATGGGGGTATTTATTGATAAAATTATAGAAGATAATTATAATTCTGTAAGAAAAATTGATGATTGCGAAGTTATTGGGGTAAATAATGTAGACATACTTACTACTGATTTCAAATCTATTTATCCAAAAAAAGCAGTTAGAATCAGCAGGCATAAAGCTCCAGATAAATTTATTGAAATCACTTACTCAAATGGAAGGAAGATTGTTGTAACCCCAGAGCATCCAGTATTTGTCTATAATGAAGCTATTTCAAGTATACCAGCTGAAACAGTAAAAGCAGGAATGCTTGCCCCGTCACCACGAAAATTGCCAACACTACAAAAAGATCCCATGCTTATCATGCCAGAACTTACAAAATCAAGAAAGTCATATAAAAAAATAGAAAATATCCAAAGCAAGGTCAAAGACCTTAAAGAGTTCATATCTAACGACATAAGGTTCATTAAAGTTAGAAAGATACATGTAATAAAAAATAAAAATGTAAAATGGACTTATGACATCACAGTTGAACCAACCCACAATTTCATAAGCGAAGGACTTGTACTACACAATTCAATAACAATCTCAAAAGCAAACATTCAAGCAAAATTAATAGCTGAGACAAGTATATTGGCAGCAGCAAACCCAAAACTAGGCAGGTTTGATCCATATCAACCAATAGCAAACCAAATAGCATTACCCCCCGCGTTAATTAATAGATTTGATTTAATCTTCCCAGTAAGAGATTTACCAAGCAAAGAAATGGATGAAAGAATAGCATTACATATATTAGAACAAGACTTTAAAGGAAGAGAACCAGAAATACCATCAGAGTTTCTAAAGAAATATGTATCGTACGCAAAAAAAACAGTAAACCCCAAGTTAAGCAAACAAGCAATAAATGAAATAAAAAACTTCTATGTAAATCTAAGAAACACAAAAGGTAAAGGAGATGACGGAATAAAACCAATACCAATAAGCGCACGACAGTTAGAGTCATTGATTAGGCTGGCAGAAGCATCAGCAAGATTACGATTGGCTGATATTGTAACAAAAGAAGATTCACAACGAGCAATTAAGCTAGTAACATACTGCTTAACCCAAGTTGGAATTGACCCAGAAACAGGAGAGATAGACATTGATAGAATTGCTACTGGGATAACAGCTAAGCAAAGAAATAGAATAAGTATCATAAGAGAAATCATAGATGAGCTTGAGAAAAAAATAGGCAAGTCAATACCAATAGAAGCAATTGTAACAAGCGCAACACAAAAGGGACTATCTGAAAGCCAGATAGAAGAGGTAATAGAAAGATTCAAAAGAGAAGGGCAGGTATTTGAACCAAAGAGGGGGCAGCTTTCAAAATTATAAGATGGTACAAAAAAGGCAAACCGCATTTCATGTATGGATAAGCATGTTACATAATGGAAAATTTGTAAAACAGTTAGGCGAGTGGGAGCCCAGTTATATTGAATACAAGGGAATGGTAATCGGCAGAGTAAACATAATCGCAAGTATAGTATTCAAGTATTCAGCAGATGATGGAACATATGTAGCGTTAACGATTGATGATGGAAGCGCAAGCATAAGAGTAAAGGCATGGAGAGAAGACGCACAGAATATTATGAAGTTTAATGCAGGAGACTTAATACAATTCATAGGCAGAACAAGAGAGTATAATGGAGAGATATATTTGAGCCCGGAGATTATAGCGCATATAGATCCAAATCTAGAATTATTAAGAAAAAATGAGCTAATCAAAAAATATGGAATAATAAGACTACAAGAAAAACAGGATACACCACAAAGCAATTTAGCACAAAAACAACCAATGATCCAAGTAGTCACAACTAACTCAACTGATATGATAGAAGAAAGAATAGTGACAGAGAAAATAATACCTTCCACAAACAACAGTGCGAGACAGATTATACTAAGCACAATTGAAAAAACCGCCGGAGAAGATGGAGCTCTTATTGAGAGTATAATAAAACAAACAGGCTTACAAGAAGTAGAAGTAGAAGCAATAGTTCATGAGCTATTAAAAGAAGGAGAGATATATCAGCACAAACCAGGGCGAATAAACATAATGTAATATTTTATTTAAAAAATATCAATGATAAATAAGCTTAAAAAGTATAATACTTCAGATGAAATTATGGACTACGAAAAAATGCTCAAAAGAGCTCAAGAACAACTACCTAAACAAACTAGTAGTGGAGAACGATTTGAAATACCAAAAGCAACAGGGCGAGTTGAAGGAAATAAAACAATAATAACTAATTTTAAAGAAATCACAGACCAACTAAGAAGAACCCCAGAATTAATAATCAAATATCTACAAAGAGAACTAGCAGCACCAGTAGCTATTGACGGGCCAAGGCTAGTTTTAAACCGAAAACTTCAAGCATCACTAGTCAATGCAAAAATAGAACAGTTTGCAAAAGATGCTGTAATATGCAAACAGTGCAGCAAGCCTGATACAACACTCATAAAACAAGAGACTGTTACCATTATGATATGCTCAGCATGCGGTGCAAGAAATACCATAAAAGGTAAGATATGATCATCAAAAAACATGAGACAAGCGGTAGTTGTATCTTAGCTATTTGTGATAATCACCTTCTTGGCAAGACCATTAAAGAAGGCAATAAACAGATGGAAGTAAGTAAACAATTCTATGAAGGAAAAGAAACAAAAGAAGAAATACTGGCATCAATCAGAGACGGTACTATCTTTAATATTGTAGGGGATGAAAGTATTAAATTTGCGCTAAAGAATAATCTAATTACCAAGGACAACATAAAAAAAATTGGTGGAGTCCCATATGCTCAATCCTTCTGATGTTTACACAAAAGAAAGCAATTTTCAGGCAATACTCCAGTTAAGACCATTTAATCATGAAATTGACATGTTCATAAAAAAGCAGATAGCAAAAAGAAATGATTGTTTCATTAACAAAGAAGAAAAGAAAAAATACGGTATTGATTATTATGTCAGCAACCAAAGATTTGCAAGAGCATTAGGAAAAAAATTAAAAGATACCTTCAAAGGTGAGTTGAAAAGCACCAGAAGTTTATTTTCATTTGATAGACACCAAGGTAAAAGTGTGTACCGTGTTACTGTTTGCTTTAGACTGGCTGAAACTGGCAAACCTTTATAAAGTTACTTTCTAAAAAAATGAGAAATGGTACAAGATACTCATGAAGGATTCCAAGAAGGAGAAGAATTCATAAGGGTAAGAACTCCAAAGGGCAAAGAAGTTTTAGGAATCCTTAATCAACGATTAGGTGGCAGCAGGATGAAAGTAATATGCCTTGACAAAAAGACAAGAGTGTGCAGGATACCAGGCAGGCTAAAAAGAAGACTGTGGGTGAGAGAAGGAGACACATTACTCATAGAACCATGGGAGTTAGGGGGCGATGAAAAGGGAGATGTGGTCTACAAGTATAAACCAAACCAAGTTGAATGGCTTAAAAGAAGAGGGTATTTAAAAAATCTAGAGAATATAGAAGAATTCTAAATGGAAGATATAATAAAAATACCAAGAGATAGAATTGCAGTGCTAATAGGTACAAAAGGAACAAAAAGAAGACAACTTGAGAGAATAACACAATGTAAAATTAGTGTGGACAGCCATGATGGAGATGTAACATTATCCGGTGACCCAGTAGATATTTACAATACAATACCTGTTATTAAAGCGATCTCAAGAGGATTTAACCCAGAGATAGCAGAAGAATTACTGAAAGAAGATATAATCTTACATATAGTTGACATGAAAGAATTCATCGGTAAGAATAAAAACGCAATAGCAAGAATAAGGAGCAGAATAATTGGCTCAAAAGGAAAATGCAGAAGAACAATTGAAGCAATGACCAACTGCAAGATTAGTATTTACGGAAAAAGTGTTGGAATCATAGGGGAATTAGAGATGGCCGAAATTGCAAAGGAAGCAGTAGAAAATATATTAAGAGGGTCTATACATAGCAATGTTTATGCTTGGATTGACTCAAAAAAGAAAAAACTACTCAAAGATCATTATGAAAATAAAGAGAAACCCTGAGTTCTCCCCCTTACCAGACAGCTATATAGATTACATAAGTAAAAGATTTGACAACACAGAAAAAATACTGCATGAAACTTATGGTGTATTTAGGCTGGACATTAAAAAAAGAAAACGCCTGCTTAAATCATTAAAAAAAGGGATAGACATTCTTAAGGTACATGAAGAAATACTAAAAACCCATAGAAGCACAAAAGAAAGATTAAAAGATTATGAAAAGATTTATGAAGCTATAACTAAAGAAGCGGGAGAATTAGAAAGTGTTTTAGACATAAGCGCTGGGATAAATCCTGTAAGCTTGGTATACTCAAAACAACCATCAGAGTACATAGCAACAGAGCTAGCACAAGATGATGTAAACTTCTTAAATAAATATTTTAAAATTATGAAAATCAATGGAATTGCCATACAAGCAGATCTATTAAACGTTAAAAAATTTCCTAAAACTAAAATATGTTTTTTATTTAAAGTATTAGACAATCTTGAAACTCTAAAAAGAAATGAAAGTAAAAATTTACTTAAAAAAATACCAGCAGAATATATAATAGTAAGCTTTCCAAAGATAACCATAAGCGGTAAAAAACTAAATACAAAAAGACTTATTTGGTTTAATAAAATTGTAAAAAGCAAAAAATTATTAGAAACAAAAAATGAAATATTTTTTATAATCAATAACAAAAAAGAACTTTGAGTTTTAAATTATAAAACAATGCATCACACAAAAGTTTAAAAAGATACAACAAAAATTAGTATCAGATGACTAAAACAAAAGCGGAAGAGATGGCTGCACTACAGCAAGAGATTAGCATCTCAGAATTCTTTACAAAAAACAGACACCTATTAGGATTTGATAACCCAAGAAAAGCACTTTTAATGGCTGTAAAAGAAGGCGTAGACAACTCGCTTGATGCATGCCAAGACGCAGAAATCCTCCCCGAGATTTATGTAGAAATAAAAAAAATAAAAGAAGACAGATACAGCTTGGTAGTAGAAGACAATGGTCCTGGAATTGTTAAAGAACAGATACCTAGAATATTTGGAAAACTATTATACGGAAGCAAGTTCCACAGACTACGCCAATCAATGGGGCAACAAGGTATAGGCATATCTGCAGCAGCACTTTACGGTCAACTAACAACAGGAAAAAATTTTCATGTAATCTCAAAGATAGGAAAAAACAGACCAGCATATTACTATGAACTGCATATTGACACAAAATTAAACGAACCAAAGATAGTTACTGAAAAAGAAGTGCCTTACATGAAAGATCAAGGTACAAGACTTGAATTTGAAATGGAAGCAAAATACCAAAAAGGAAAACAAAGCGCTGACGAATACCTAAAAGAAATAGCGTTATCCAACCCACATGCTAAAATAACATTCAAAGATCCAGAAGGAACAGTAATAACATTTCCAAGAGCTGTTAACACTTTACCTAAAGAAGCAAAAGAGATTAAACCGCATCCCTATGGAATAGAACTTGGCATGCTTATAAGTATGTTACACTCTACAACAGCAAAAAGTCTGAGCACGTTTCTACAACAAGACTTCAGCAGAGTAAGTGCAAGTATAGCACAACAAATATGTGATAAAGCAGAAATAAACATGCACTCAAGACCAAATACAATTGTAAGAAACCAAGCAGAAAAGCTTTACGAAGCAATACAACAAACAAAAATAATGAGCCCACCAACTAATTGCTTAGTACCAATAGGAGCTGAAGCCTTAGAAAAAGGAATGAGAAAAGAAATTGATGCAGAATTTTATGCTACTGTTTCAAGACCACCATCAGTATACAGGGGTAATCCCTTTTCTATAGAAGTTGGGATAGCTTATGGAGGCAGTATTGATCCAGAAGGTTCTGTACAAGTAATTAGATTTGCCAATAGAGTGCCATTATTATATCAACAGGGAGCTGGAGCGATACAAAAAGCGATTATAGAAACAGCATGGAAAAATTATAACATTAGCCAAAGTAAAGGAAGTTTACCACAAGGTCCAATATTAATAATTGTAAGTATGGTAAGTGTGTGGGTGCCATTTACATCAGAAGCTAAAGAAGCAATTGCAAGCTATGACGAAATTATTAAAGAAATGAAACTAGCACTGCAAGAAGCAGGAAGGAAGCTATCTACATACATCCGAAAGACTGTAAAAGCAAGAGAACAAAGAGAAAAGATTAACTTATTTGAAAAGTACATACCAGAAGTAGCTGAGGGGTTATCAATGATATCATCTGCTAAAAAAACTGATATAGAAGGATACCTAACCAAATTTTTAAAAAAGAACATAGGGGAGCTTATAAAAGGGCTAGAGGATAATGACAACAAAGAAAAAGAGTGAGATAGCATTAAACCAGCTTGGGGAAAAACTAGTAGAACAAGCAAAGAAAGGAAAGAATCCAGAAATAATCTACCCATTAAGAGGGCTAAGCAATGTTACATTCGATAAGAAAAGCAGAACTCTCAGGATGGGTAATAAAACAGCTTCAAGAAGTTTTTTTAATGTAGCTCACGCTAAGAAATTTTTACAAACAATTCTTGTTGCAGTGGTAAGCAAAGAACTTCTAAAACGCGAAAAGCACACTAATCTTCGTGACTTATATTACCAAATAAAAAGAACAATCCCTGGAACAAAAATAGAAACCGTGGAAGAACAAACTGAAACAGACAAAGCAATTGAAGATTTAGAAGTGATGACTGGATTTTCAAGGGAGCAACTAAACATCAGCGCAGGAAAAAATGGAAGCGTCGCCGGAAAGGTAATCATTGAAGACAGAGGCGACACAATAGACTGGAGCAAAATGGGAAGCGGCGGATGGAGTGTGCCATCAGTAGTAGAAGACATAAAATTCAAGAAAGTAAGTGCAAACTATATCCTCTACATGGAAAAAGAAGCAGTATGGGAACGACTACATGAGGATAAATTTTGGGAAAAAAATAAATGTGTTATAATCTCGTCAAAGGGACAAACTACAAGAGGGATTAGACGGTTATTACAAAGATTATCAGAAGAACATAAAATACCAATTTATGTGCTAACAGATTTTGATCCGTGGGGATTTTATATTTATTCTGTAGTAAAATATGGAAGTATTGCATTAGCACACGCGTCAGAAAGACTGACTATCCCTGATGTTAGATTTTTAGGGATTACAGCAGATGACATAGAAAAATACAATTTAAATAAACATTTTATCAAATTAAAAGACACAGACATAAACAGGATCAAACAAGTATCAGAATATGACTGGTTTAAAGACAATAAAGAATGGCAAAGACAATTAAAACTAATGAAACAATTTGGTGCAAAAGCAGAGATACAAGCACTTAGCAGTAAGGGGATTAGTTTTATTTCTGAAACTTATCTACCTGAAAAAATAAAGAAAAAAGATTTTATTGATTAAGACTGCGGTTCTATAACAAAGTTGAAAACTTTTCAAAAACCTAGCAACAATTTAAAACATAGAAATCCTTTTAAATAATGTTTTAACGAGATACATATAGATGCCTCTGTAGCTTAGCAGGTAGAGCGCGTGGCTGTTAACCACGAGGTCGCAAGTTCGAGTCTCGCCAGAGGCGTATTTTTATCTATAAAAAAACTTAAAAGTAAGTTAATAACCACGAGGAGAGATGAATACCCCAAAAAATTGCTCACCATACCTTTGGTATTATTGTTCAAGAGATAAAACAAAAATAAATTTTGATCTTTCTTCAAGCAGCGCTGAGTTAAATATTCCATTTCCAGTTGCTCATTTAGCTACTGACATTAAAAGAAGCGTACATGGCGGAGGATCAAAAGACCTTTTAAGAATAATTGGTGACCAGTATGGCCTACCGTCCGAACAAGTATACACTGTTGGCGGAGGCTGCTCAGCTGCGAATTACATTGTATTCTGCTCATTGTTAAAGCCAGGTGATCATGTGCTTATAGAATCACCAACTTACGACCCGTTGTTTAGTATTCCTATGGATATGAATGGGATATCAACAGATTTCGTTCATAGATCTCCACAAGATTATCAATTAGGCATAGAGGCTATAAACAAAAAATTAAAACGAAATACAAGACTAATTGTGCTAACCAACTTACACGCTCCGACATCTGTAAGACTAAACAACCTTGACGAGATACTATATGCTATACAGGTTAGAAATAGAAAAAGAAAAAGAAAGACATACGTTATGGTTGATGAAGTTTACATGGATCTTGCTGATGATATCACCCCGCCAGCAGCCACACTAAATGAGTGCGGTATAAGCACTAATGGTTTATCTAAATGCTACGGTTTAGAAGGGCTTCGCCACGGAGTTATACTCGCGGTTCCAGAAGTTATCAGCGATGTTAAAGCTTTTAACACCAAATGCTTCCCATCAAACTCAGCATCACTTGAAACTATAATCAAGGAGTTTTATTCCTTCCATAGAGTAAGAATACTTAAAGATATCAAAAGGTCACAACAAAAGCGATTTGAAATAGTAAACGAGTACTTAACTAATGCTGGAATTAAGTTTCAGAGACCTAATGGCGGGTGCACTGTACTAATCCAATTAGCTTTGCAGGATGATACCACCTTTTCTAATGCACTTCTAGGCCAGACTAGAGTTGCTGTAACACCTGGACACCTTTTCAATGCGCCTGGAACAATAAGACTTGGTTATATGCAAGGAGCAAACCAGCACATGGAAGACGGGCTCAAAATGTTTTGTGAATTTTATAAATACTGGAGTGAAGAACAAGATTAATGATCTCACTAAAAGCAATTATATCCTCATTGCTAATAGGCTTTAACTTAATACATAACCCAACAGGATTAACCGCAGAACAAAGCTTTCAAATATTTACTGACGCATATAACAAACAGTTTAAAAAATGTGATCCAAGATTTGATGATTACCTACAACACCCAGACATACTTAAAAAAATATTATTTGAAGTATTAAATGAGAGAACACATACATACCGATTATTACACGGGCAAGAGTTATACACAGAACAACCATCTAATATTTTTCTTTTGAGCGATGACGAAATCAAACACTTAATCCCAATACTTAAAGCTATTCCAAAACGGGAGTTCATGGGAGTTATACAAGCTGCTAAAGTAGCTGATATATACGACAAAAATACGGAATGGGGTGGAGAATTAGAATTTGATAAACAATGTGATGTAACAGTTAGATTCTCTCCAACAAGAAGTGAATTATCATTAGAGAAAGACGGAGCATACTTACGTGCAAGCGATCTTTCAAAATTGCATATAGCTGCTTTTCACTTTCACAGAACGCGTCCATTTTCAGGGCCTAGCAGTACAGATTTAAGAGTGTGCGAGGGCCGTGTTAAAAAACAAGGATACTGTTACAACATGGTCATAACCCCATTAGAGCATGCAGTTCAAACAGGCGGAGAAGTTGAACCAAAAAGACATTTAAATTTTGATTTTTACAGCTTAGATTTAAACAACAGCAAACGTGGAGTGGTTGTAATAGATTTAGGAACTTATTTAAATCATTAGTTAAGCTGATTAGAAATGAAACGTGTTGTGGTTATTGGCGGCGGAACAGGAAGCTTTACAGTGTTGCAAGGGCTCAAAGAACACGATATAGCTATAACTGCAGTTGTTAGCATGTTTGATTCTGGCGGCAGTACGGGGGTGTTAAAAGATGAATATGGAATCCTCCCACCGGGCGATATTAGAAGATGCTTGATAGCTTTGAGTGAAGAAAAAATACTTAGAGACCTTTTTATGTATCGGTTTGACAAAGGGAGTATTAAGGATCACTCATTTGGTAACTTGTTTCTTACAGCTTTAAAAGAAATAACCAAAAGTGATGTTAAAGCTATAAAAAAAGCAGCCGAGATATTAAAGATCAAAGGAATAGTTTTGCCAGTTACTATCAATAAATCAACATTATGTGCAAAACTTGAAGATGGAACAGTCATTAAAGGAGAAAAAAATATTGATATCCCTAAGCATGATGGAAATATTAAAATTACAGACGTTTTTTTAGAACCTGAAGCTAAAATCTTTAAAGCAACAAAAAAGGCAATAGTAAATGCAGACTTGATTGTTATTGGGCCTGGCGATTTGTACACCTCAGTTGTTCCAAACTTACTGGTCAAGGGTGTTTGTGATGCCATTAGAAAAAATAAAGGAAAAAAAGTTTATGTATGCAATATAATGACGAAGTTTGGTGAGACTAATGGATATAAAGCTAGCAATCATTTAAAGGTTATTCAAAGATTTGTTGATGTCGACTATATTATTTGTAACACAGGTAAAAAAAGGAAGTTAAAAAAGTACGCGAAAGAAGGTTCTTTCCCAGTCGAGATAGATGCAGTTAATGTCAAAATGATAAACGGAAATTTTGTCAACCGCAGTGATTTAATAAGACATAACTCTAAAAAGTTAGCTAAAGCCCTAATAAGACTGTAAACAAGTTTATATTTAGATGAGCTAAATCACATTCATGGAAACCATTAAGGACTGGATACTTTTATTGAAACATGAAAAAAGACCCATAATAGTTGAGGGTAAGAAAGATAAAAAGGCATTAGAATACTTTGAAATAAAGAATGTTATTACTCTTGATCGTCCATTATATGAGATTATAGAACTTGTATCTGATAATTTTGAAGAAGTTATTATCCTAACTGATTTGGACAAAGCCGGTAAAAAGATTTATTCAATATTATCAAGAGAGTTAGGAAAACGTGGTGTTCGAATAGAAGAAAAATATCGTAATTTTTTGTTTCAAAAAACACAGCTAACTCAAATAGAAGGTCTTGTAAGCTATGAAGCAAATAACTAAAAAAAATCACCCCCTTTTATTTTAGTTATAAAATACTCTTGATGTGTTCAATGTGTTCAGCAACTCTATTACCCTCGTCGGTAAGTTTTATTACTTTAATGCGTCCTTGCTTTTCAAACCCAACGAGTTTTGCCTTTTCCATTTCCTGTAAAATTTTTACTGCATGAGAGTATGTACAGTCCACTTCTTTTGCTAATACACTTCCATATCTGAATCTAGTATTCTTTCTTAAAGCCATTAATATCATTGCCGGCTTTCTTCTAAAGAAAACTTCAAATATATCTTTTTTATCCATTTACTCCCCCTATCACCTAATTTTTTACTACAAGAAATGATATTTTGTAGCAGATATTTAAATGTTTGCTTCGCTAAATACATATCAAAACATACAAATTTCACTTAAAGGTAACATAATGTTTATAAACTAAACAAAGCTTTGCGAAGTTAATGTTAGATCCTCATTTTGTACGGGAAAATCCAACCTTAGTTAAAAAAAATCTTTCAAAAAAATTCCAGGAATACAAAAATACTATAGTAGACGAATTCTTACAAAAAGACAAGGAATGGAGACAAATAAAAACTGAAGTAGACAAACTAAGAAATGAAAGAAACAAATTATCTTTGGACATTAACAATTTAAAAAAAGAAAAAAAATCACCAGATAAAATATTAACAAAAGTAAAAACGGTAGTAAACCTGTTAACAAAAAAAGAACGTCTTATGCATGAAGCAGAACAAACATCCCATAATCTGTTAAAGAAACTACCAAACACCATCCATGACTCCGTGCCCATTGGAAAAGACGACACAGAAAATCCAACAATAAAAGAACTTGGAAAAAAACCTAACTTTGATTTTCCCATAAAAAACCATGTAGAACTAGGAGAAGCACTACACATATTAGACTTTGACTCATCTGCAAAAACATCTGGTAATGGATTTTATTTTTTACACGGAAAACTGGCACACTTAAACAGAGCACTACTCCAATTTGCTGTAGACTTCATGGAAAAAAAAGGGTATAATTACATAGAACCACCATTATTACTAAGAAAAGAAGTACTTGGAGCAGCAATAGACCTAGAAGAATTTGAAAAAACAATTTACTCAATAGAAAAAGAAGATTTAGCCCTTATCGGGACAAGTGAACACTCTTTATTGGGTATGCACGCAGGACAAGTATTCCACCCAGAAGAACTACCAAAAAAATATTACTCATACTCCATGTGCTTCAGAAAAGAAAAAGGTGCGCATGGCATCAACGAAAAAGGGCTTTGGAGAACACATCAATTCAACAAAGTAGAACAGTTCATCTTTTGCAAACCAGAAGAATCATACCAAATGTATGATGAGCTGTTAGAAAATTCAGAGGAAATACTTCAACTACTAGACCTGCCATACAGAGTAATAGAAATCTGCTCTGGAGATTTAGCAGCGTGGAAAACAAAAAGCGCCGATGTAGAAGTGTGGAGACCAACAATAAACGGTTATGGAGAAGTGATGTCGTTAAGCAATTGTACAGACTACCAAGCAAGGGACTTAAACATTAGATTTATAACAAACGATAACAAACAAATAGTCCACACCTTAAACAACACAGCATTAGCTACTTCGCGAATATTAGTAGCGATAATGGAAAACTACCAACAAAGAGACGGTAGCATACATATACCTAATATTCTACAAAAATATACAGGATTCAAAACTATAGAAAGAGAAGCGTAACTAATATTAATCTAATAAAAAGAAATGCAATATGAGCATAAGTCATAACTGTGGTTTTGCTGTAACACACAGCCTGCAAGATGCATACAAAGCAGGATTAGCACTCCAACATAGAGGCAGAGAAGCCGCAGGAATTGTAGCCATAGGAGAAAAAATTGATGCACTAAAATGGATTGGTACAATAGACGCGTTTAGCATTAAACAATTACATCAAATATTCCCCGGAACAAACTACCACACCTTTATGGTGCATGTAAGATATGCAACACGCGGAAGAAAAGACAAACTACTAGAAGACGCACACCCCCATGTTATAGGTGGTACAATGCATCCTCGTGGTGATCACATAGCCATACTAAACTGCGATAAAGCAATAGTACATAACGGACAAGTAGCCCCCGCTTATTTTAGTGACATTCCAAAAACAGATGTAAAAACAGAATGCGATACCGAGCTACTATTACATTACTATGCTAAATACGGAGAGAAAGCCATACTTCAAAACATACCTGGAGCTTACACCCTAGCAATAGCAGACAAATCACGTAATGATATAATAATACTAAGAGATAAAACTGGAATAAGACCCGGAGTTCTTGGAATTAGCAGCGGGAAGTACAGCGTAGCTTCAGAAGATATTGTATTCCAAAGCGAAGAAGATTCCGTTGCAGAAAACCTTGACCCCGGCGCAGTCTATTACCTAAGCCATTCAGGCAAATACAGAAAAGAACAAGTTGTGCAACCAGCTCTTTCACGTTGTTTTTTTGAATGGAACTATCTTGCAAATAAAAAAAGTATTATCAACAGAGTAAGTGTACTCCATCTTAGACGTGCACTGGGAAGAAAATGCGCAGAAGAATTTCATTTTGAAGCAGATTATGTAACTTATTTACCAGACTGCCCAAAAGATGCAGCAATGGCATATTCAGATAAATGTAACATCCCATTTATGATTACCATGTACAAAAAAAATCAAGAACGTTCATTCCTTGGTTCAACACAGGAAGAAAGACAAAATTCAATACAAAAAAACTTACACTTAATACCTAATATCAAAACAAAAATACAAGGAAAGAGAATAATCCTTATAGATGACAGTGAGATAAGAGGAACAAATGCTGAAAGAGCAACGCACCTATTAAAAGAAGAAGCAGGAGTTAAAGAAGTGATCTTAATTAATTACACCCCAATGGTTGGAATCATAGGAGATGACGGCCAAGAACGATACTGTGACAATGGAGTAGACATTCCCAAGGGAGATAAATTCATTGCGAAGGGTAGGACACAAGAAGAAATAAGTAAACTCCAGGGGATACCAACTTATTTCCTTTCAGTTGCAGGTATGCTTCAAACATTTGAAAGTATGGGACTACCAAAGCACACACTCTGTACTTTTTGCATAGGCGGGAAAAAACCATTTTAAATCTGTTAAACATTAGAAACACTTATAACATAATACACCACGATTTTCTAATGGGCCCGTAGCTTAACCTGGCTAGAGCATTCGGCTCTTAACCGAAAGGTCGTGGGTTCAAATCCCTCCGGGCTCATGTTAACATAAGCTTTATATCACTTACCCCTCATAACAAATTAAGCTTATGAAACTTAGTTTTATAGGTGAAGGTGGAAAAATACGAGGAGCCTACATTCTTGGGGTGATTGAAGCATTAGAATGGCTAGGCTTAAAATACGTAGACTTCCTGACCGGATCTTCATCTGGAATTGCAAACCTTGCTTATGTAGCTTCTGGGCAACTTAATATAGGTAGACAAGTGTGGCCAGTTGAGATACCAAATCTTAAATTTATAGGCATAAAAAATTTATTTGCTGGAAAACCGTTTCTGGACCTTGATCAACTTATTGAAAAAATATTTAAAGGTAGGTTTGGGCTTGATGTGGAGGCATTAAAACGCTCACCAATGAAGCTAGTAATTCCTGTTACATCAGCTGAAACTGGCAAGCCAAGATATATTGACTCACAGAGAGACCTTGATAAGGTTGACATCTTTGAAGTATTAAAAGCAGCAATGGCAGTGCCCTTCTTATACGGCAGAACAGTCAGACTAGATGACGGAGAATACTTTGATGGTGCAGTAAGTGATCCTTTTCCAATAGATTATGGAGAAATAGCTAACTCCAGAAAAATTATAGCTATGACACAACCAGAAGATTACCATACCCCATATCTTGAGCAAAAAATTGCTAAGGTACTCAAAAGAAGATTACCCCCAGGAGTATATGAAGGGCTTCAAGCAAGACCAGACGTAGTTAGAAAAAGACAACGGGAGATAAAAGAACGAGAAAGAAATGGTGAAGCACATGTTATAAGACCAAGTTTCAAACTTTCTTCACTAAAAGCTACACGAAGAAATATTGAGGCTATAACAAGAGCAGGTATAAATGATACATTAGGGCATGAAGGGTTACTAAGTTTTTTGAAGGAACTAAGCACTACAGATTATGGGGTAAAATATTTTCATAACCCTCCATTAAAGTGCACCAGTGATGAACTAATGGTCTGACCTGCGCTCTAATCTAGATATATGCTCCTCCCTCTTTTTTTCAATGTCTTGCTTTAACCTTAAAGGCCTTCTAACACTCTTGAAGATAATTGTATCTTTAGCACCAACAACATCAAGCATAAGATCAGCATATCTTAAAATTCTACCAAGCTCATTTTCCTTTAGTTGAACAACCTTAATGTCAGCATAGTTTACACTGATAACATCTCTTGCAATAAACCCCGTGGTAAGAATAATCGTATGATCAGTAAGTATAACTTTCTTTTTTTGGTATGCTACCTCTGAAATAAGAAGCCCGTCAAGCAATATAAAACCTGCAATAAGCAAGATATTACCTTTAAGATAGACAAAAACAGGAAAAGCTAAAGCGAAGATAAAATAATAATGTATGTGGGCCCTCCTTGGAGAATATGTAACATAGAATATCTTCTCATTCACAGCTTTAAACTGGTTAACCTCACGTCTACCTAAATATAACCCTATTAATAGGAGCAGCATACTCCCAAGCCCGATAACTAGGATAATTGATGCGTCATCTAGGCTCATCCTTTATAATCATGGTTCATGCCTTTTATACCTTCCGATCAACCACCCAAAAGTTTTTATATAATTTTCACAAATCAAATGCATGAAACGCCTCGCAGTGCTAATTGTCATAATGATCCTGTCAGCATGCTCATCGATAGAAGTTGACTCAAAAGCAAAGATCATTGAACCACAAGCATATGACATACCTGAAGAAAACGAAACTATCCAAGAAGAACCAAGCCTACCAACCGATCAGTACAAAATGCATGAAGGAGACAAGATAACAATTAATGATCATGGTTTACGGCTAATTAATATAAACAATGATGGTGAAGTACTATTCGAAGTTGACGGAATTCCATGGGTAGTTTACGCATCTAAACACAAAGAGATATACAGGGGAATAGAAATAACAATAATTAGAATAAACTATGACTCAATCAATAAAAAAAATAATTACGCAATTGTTGAATCAAAAAAATATATAACCCCAAAGGGTCAGTACTTATTGCAAATAGATGAGACATCCAATATCTTCGGAGTTAATTTTACATTAACCAGCGTTGAACCATCAGAAAAAATTATGCTCAATGTTGGGAATAATACCAAGAATAAACTCAAAGAAAAAGAGTCTAAGCTCATAGAAAATTTTAACGTTACAAACATAGATGCATTTCCAAGACCACCAAGGTTTGAGAATTATGCAATAATAGGGATTCAACCAAGATAATCTAAATTCTTTTTATCTCTTATAACAGTAGACTTCTTACTTTGTTCTATTATCCCTTTAAGCTTTTGCTCAAACTGTTTTGCAGCTGTAAGCAATGGCTTTGGATCAACTTTTAATCCGAGATAATTATCAAGAGTTTCAATTATCTTTGCAGCAGCCATACTATCTGCTACCTGCATACTACTCTCAACAAAGAAACAAGTTTTTTTAGGAGCTTTAGTAATAATAGCACCAGTAACACCCATGACTATCCCTTCTTTAAGAGGCAACAATTTTAATTCGTTCATTTTCTTTTTTTGAGATTCAATATCAGTATAGTAAAAAACATTTGTTGTACCAGAATTAGACATAATCCCCTCAACACTAATCAGCTCTTTTGCCTGTAATATTTTTGAAAGAACGATAAGCATTTCAGCAACCTTCCACTCCAGCCCCTGCATACTGGCAAGAGCATGAACAATTACAATATTATATTTTTTAGAATAATAAATGCTCAACGGTTCAATTATATTACCATCGTGGACGGCAGTAATTGGCATGAATTCATCACTCATAACTTTGCCTATCTTTTCAGCTTTAAGATGTTGAATTAGAAACTCAGTAGCAATACTCCCAACAAGCCCAAACCCTGGAAACCCCTCAATAATCACAGCATTTTTTGGTTTCTTGGTTAAAATAATATTCATGGGATTAGTTTTGATAAGAGGTTTAAATAGTTTTTGATTAAAACCACAAGAAAAAGAACAGGTTTGTACTTTTGGTTGGAGAAAGTCTTAAATATTGACCCACCTAAATAACAAAATGGTAAAAAGGATACTGCCCTTAGCAGCAATGGAATCATTATTAAAACATAGAGCTAACGCCGTAAGGGTTTCTGAATCAGCTAAAGAAGCATTAAGAGAGATCTTAGAAGAAATAGCAGAAGAAATAGGAGAAAAAGCTGTAAAAATGGCCGCTCATGCAAGCAGAAAAACGGTAAAGGGCGATGATATCAAACTAGCTGCAAAATAATAATTATACTCTCAGTGGAAAATCTTTTTCTGAAATCACTCCATCAATTGTAATTCTTCTTGTAATTGTTCCTACCCTAAGCGCTGAATCACGAGTAAGTTCAATCTTGGTATTAGTAGGCATGATTAGTTCTTTAATGTGATAAACGTGTGTAATACTCAATTCTTTAAAGTCTGTTGTTACATCCCACGCAAATTCACTCAATAATCTTACTGGCAGAGATGCGCTACAAAAATTATCCTTAACCCTACCACCTGGTTTGGGTAAGCTCTTTCCTACTGAAATTTTTAGGTTATCTGCGGTGATACATAAAAGCAAGGAACATGTCTTAAAATTATTAAAGATTTCATGAAGATCATCCACATCCGTGTTTAGTTCAGCTATGTAATGTTTGCCTTTCTTAATCATCTCATGCTCTATATTCAGTTTTGAAGAGAAATCATAAGAAGCAATTATCTTACCTTTAATATTTATCTTTCCAGAAGCATGTTCAGCTGCAATTCCAACAAGGTCATTAGCAAAATCAAAGCTAGTTTTAACTTTGATATCATTTTTTGATTTTTTAATCTTAATCAATGCTCTCTCATAATCCCCTTTTCCATAACGAGCTAAATGTTTATGAGCAAGAGCGTCTGGTTTTCCTTCAATAATATTTTTTATGAAAATCATAAGTTACTAACCTCTATGGAAAAACCATTAAAATTACAATATTTAACTATTCCTATTCTTGTTTTTAGATATTTTTAAACAAAGATTAATAAATGCTGTTCAAGTAAAAACCTATAAAGCCCTGTAGTCTAGTGGTCAAGGATAGCAGACTCTGGATCTGTTGACGGAGGTTCAAATCCTCCCGGGGCTACGCTCCGGTAGTCTAGCTCGGTCAAGGATGATAGCCTCTCGCGCTATAGACCCGAGTTCAAATCTCGGCCGGAGCATACTTATTAAGGGTATCAAACATGGATAGTACAATAAATTTATAGCATTTTTTTGTAGTAGAGATATTATTAAATGGGTGTATTTCTCCAAAACTTATGCGAGTTTCAAAGGTAAAATTAGTTGATGTAGAACATTCAACTACTTATGACGCAGAAAGTTAACCCTAAGCTGACCAAAGTTTTATATACTTCATGTATATACTGTATATAGGTATAACACATGGTACAAGCAATGATACAAATATCTGATAAAGCAAATCAAATCCTAAATATTGTCAAAGCTAAATATGGTCTCAAAGATAAATCTAATGCTATTGAAAAAGTTGTTATTGAATTTGGTGAGGATTTTCTTGAGCCACAATTACGTCCTGAATTCATCCAAAAAATGAAAGAACGGCAAAAAGAAAAAACAATTAAAGTCAAATACTTCCGAAAACATTTTGGGCTAAAATAAAATGCCCTATCAATATGAGTTTAGGGAAAGTGTAGAAAAGAGTTTACAAAAATTAGCTAAGAAAAATCCTAAACAACTTTTAATCATTGAAAAGAAAATAGAAGAGATAATTGAAAACCCTCAACGTTATAAAAATTTACGAGTACCACTTCAGAATTGGAAACGTGTGCATATTGATAGAAGTTTTGTTCTAGTTTTTTCTGTTGATGAAGCCAAAAAAATAATAACTTTTGAGGATTATGATCATCATGACAAGATTTATATATAGATAACTTACCAAATAAAAGTATTAAAATATCAGCTAGAGGTTAAAAATATGAAAGGAAAACTATTTGTAATTCTTGTTATTGGCGTGATATTCCTTTTAGGATGCAGTCAAACCAGTAAAAAACTTGTTGATATCCAGAAAGAAGTAAAAGAAAATTCGGATAAAGAATTAAAAAGTGCTATGAACGATTCTTCTAACAAAAAAATTTTTGAAATTACTGGTGAAAATTTTAAGTTTATTGTTGACGGTAAAGAAAATCCTGATATCAGAGTAAAAGAAGGAGATATTGTGCGTATTGAGCTTAAAAGTATATTAGGCGTTCATGATTGGACTGTTGATGAACTATCAGCAGCTACTCAGAAAATATCAGCTGGAAACTCTGCCGAGATAGAATTTGTTGCGGATAAAAAAGGTTCCTTCAAATATTATTGCAGTGTGGGAGATCATAGACAAGCAGGTATGGAAGGAAATTTTATTGTCGAGTAAATATTCTTAGTTTTTAGGGGGTTGTAATCAAATAACACATGTCAACAGATAAATATTTATTGCAAGCACCCCAAAAAATTATAGCTGTCTCTAAATAGTAGTGATAATAGAAATGTTTAAATAGCATTGTTAGAATTATATGTAAATTAAAATGCGCACTCAATATCAAAGTTTAGAACAAAGAACTAAAGATATACCAAGAGTACGAGCAGGAATGTACTTACTTTATGCAATGGACAAAGAAGGATTTGAAGTTATTACACCAGAATTAGACGGAGATGATTATTTCTTCCATAATGGTTTATACCCCACTTCAACTCGCTGGATACCTAAGACTGATACAACGGTTCATGTGTGGATGCATTTTGATCATAGCCTAGGATATTCAGGTGCATCTAAAATATTAAAAAAAATGTTACGGGATATAACCGGAGAAATGAAATTCTTAAAGGCATGGAATATGAATGCTAGTTTGATAATTGATGCATGTTGAGCTATTCATTCTTGTATTCAATCTTCCAAAGTAATATATAAATTTTTATAGTGTTGTACCAACGCTATTTTTTAGATAAATATTTAAAGCTCTTTTTAGTATACTTTATCAATAAAACTTAGGAGGAAAAATGGCAGATAAAAACACAGCATTAATACTTTCAATACTTTTAGGCTATCTTGGAGTAGACAGGTTTTATTTGGGAAAAATAGGTACAGGCATACTTAAGCTGTTACTGACGGCTGTTTATGGCGCTGGATTAATATGGTGGGTTGTTGATATATTTCTTATAGCAACAGATAAGATGACCGATAAAAATGGAAAACCATTAAAAAAATAACTTTTCTTCCGATAGTACAGAAACATATATAAGAGCACTAGCTGTTTTTAAGACAATGAAAAAACAACGAAGGTTAATCACAGCAGCACTGCCGTACGTCAATAATATACCACATATTGGTAACCTAGTTGGAAGCCACTTACCAGCAGATATATTTGCAAGATATTGCAGGCTAGCAGGATTTGAAACAGTTTTAATAGGCGGAACGGATGATCATGGAACTGCAATGGAAGTTGCAGCATTAAAGGAAGGAACAACACCGAGAGAAATAGCAAAAAAATATTATAAGATTCACAAAGAAATCAATGATTGGCTAAAGATTAGTTATGATAATTTTTCAAGAACAAGCAAAAAGATACATCATGAAAACGTAAAAAGTTTTTTTATAACTTTACATAAAAATGGATACCTAATAGAAAAAGAATTAACTTTGCCGTACATAGAATCAAAAAAATTATTCTTAGCTGACAGATACGTAGAAGGAACATGCCCAAAATGCGGATATAAACAAGCAAGAGGAGATCAATGTGAGAGCTGCAGCAAATTATTAGATCCAACAGATTTAATTAACCCAATAGCACCATTGTTTGGAGATGAAAAAATAATCTTCAAAAACCAAAAACATTTATTCTTTGATCTAACCAAATTATCAGCCAGACTAAAACAATGGATTGAATCAAATAAACATTGGAGAGACACAGTACGCAGTATAGGATTAGCATGGATAAAAGAAGGGTTAAAACCAAGATGCATTACAAGAGATCTAAAATGGGGCATATCAGTACCAATAAAAGGGTATGAACATTTGAAGTTTTATGTATGGGCAGAAGCAGCAATAGGATATATATCATCAACACTTGAATGGAATAAAAAAAAATCAGATAAATTCTGGAAAAATAAAGAATCAAGAATATACCATTTTATAGGCAAGGATAACATTCCATTTCATAATATTTTTTTTCCAGCGGAATTATTAGCACATGGTGGTTATAACCTCCCATACAATGTAGTAGGATTACAATACTTAAATTATGAATCAGGAAAATTCTCAAAAAGTGAAAACAGGGGAGTGTTTTGTGAAAACTTACCAACAGCAGGTTTATCGCCAGACTATTGGAGATTTTATCTATCCACATTAATTCCAGAAAATAAAGACACAAACTTTTCATGGGATGAACTTCAAAAAAGAATAAACAATGAGCTCATAGCAAATTTTGGTAACTTTGTAAACAGGACTTTAACATTTGTTAATAATAACTTTGATGGTAAGATAACAAAACCAAAGAAAAGAGATATTGAGTTTGAGAACGATGTGAAAAAACATTGCGATGAAGTAAGAAAACATTTTGAAAACGTAGAATTAAGAGACGCGTTAGCTTCGGTGTTGAAACTGTCTAGTTATGGAAATATCTACTTTGACAAGAAACAACCATGGAAAACAAAAGACAAAGACACCTTATTTTATTGCGTTAACCTATGCAATGACCTAGCACTATTGATACAACCATTCCTACCTGACACATCTAAAAAAATCTTAAATACTATCAACTCAAAAAGCAAGACATGGGATGACTTAGCAAGATTTAAAGTAATAGGAAAAATTAAAAAACCAGAGTTATTATTTAAAAAACTAGAAAAAGAGGACATAATCAGATTAACTGAAAAAACATCAACATGTAAGAAGATGGTAACAATAGAAGATTTCAAAAAACTTGAATTAAGAATAGGGAAAGTAATATTAGTATCAGATCATCCGAAAGCAGACAATCTATATATATTACAAGTAGACATTGGTAATGAAAAACGGCAGATTGTTGCAGGATTAAAAAAGTACTACAAGAAAGATGAAATAAAAGGAATGAACATAATAATTGTTGCAAACCTCAAACCAGCAGTGCTAAGGGGCGTTGAAAGTAATGGAATGTTATTAGCAGCAGAAAAAGATGGAAATGTTGTTATACTCACATCAGATAAGGATATCAAAGCAGGAGCAGAGATAAGATAATATGGCAAAATGCAATCGATGCGGAAATGAATTTGACAATTGGTTTCAAGGAACACACTGGTGCGTACACTGTGGAATGCAATTTATAACAGAAAGCAATAAACCAAAAGAAAAAGCATGATACTAAAAAAGCTTTTAAAGAACTATTTCTGATAAAAACCATGGGCCTGTGGCTTAGCCTGGCTAGAGCACATAAATGTTAGTTTCATCTACATTTAGCTCAATCGACTGATAACGCCAGTCAGATATCGAGAGGTCCGGAGTTCGAATCTCCGCAGGCCCATTTTTTATTTTGAAAAGAGAATGTTAATGAAATGAGAGAATAAACAGTTAGTTCTAATTAATTGATTATAAAGTTATCAAAATCAAGATGTCCTGTAGCATAACTATTGGTATAGAATCCCACCCATAATTCATATCCCCCTGCAGGATTATTTAGTGGTATGCCTGTTATTACTTGATCCCCTGTTTCAGAAGTACTTACAGATTCTATTCTATTATCATATAAAGACACCACCACATCCCATCTTCCTGGCTCTTCTGGATTTATTACATCAAGAATACATCTAGAACATTCCTGCCCAACTATTAATACAAGATTATGATGCCCACCACCAGGAGTTGGGTTTATCAATTCATACTCAATGGTATTTCCATCAACAAAAAGTCTTGTTGGTACTAAGTAAGTTCTAGTGTCCATTCCTTGGTCTTGTTGTGTATGGAATACATAACTTCCATGCTCTTGTCTTACATCGTGTTCTTCTGCTAATGGTTGCCCTTCTGGGTCTTGTCTTATCTCCCATATTTCTGGATCAAGA
>ERZ1292623.310-Hain-H51-01um-R1-310-length-54625-cov-9_pt1 | contig 54625 bp, 62 predicted proteins | sample MGYA00564398_ERZ1292623 | MGnify/ENA primary metagenome ERZ1292623 (study PRJEB36523, sample SAMEA6512633) | groundwater metagenome | collected 2019-01-07 | study: AquaDiva: Metagenomics assemblies of 32 groundwater samples
CAAAAAGGATTAGATACCCTTGTAGTCCACGCCCTAAACTATGCACACTAGCTATTGGGAGCATCGACCCTTCCAGTGGCGAAGCTAACGCGTTAAGTGTGTCGCCTGGGAAGTACGATCGCAAGATTAAAACTCAAAGGAATAGGCGGGAACTCGCACAAGCGGTGGATCATGTGGTTCAATTCGACACAGAGCGAAAAACCTCACCAAGGCTTGACATCTAGCTGCATGCTCTGGAAACAGAGAGGCCTTCGAGGGTGCTAGACAGGTGCTGCACGGCTGTCGTCAGCTCGTCTCGTGAGAGGTATCCTTAAGTGGATTAACGAGCGCAACCCCTATCGTGTGTTACAAGTGTCACACGAGACTGCTTCGGTAACGGAGAGGAAGGTGGGGATGACGTCAAGTCAGCGTGGCCCTTTGATGCCTTGGGCTACACGCATGATACAATGGACGTTACAATGGGTCGCCAAGTCGCAAGACGGAGCTAATCCCATCAAAGGCGTCCCCAGTTCGGATAGGAGGCTGCAACTTGCCTCCTTGAAGCCGGAATCGCTAGTAATCGCGGATCAGCACGCCGCGGTGAATACGTTCTCGAGTTTTGCACTCACTGCCCGTCAACTCAAGGGAGTCGGTAATACCTGAAGACCCATAATTTCATGTGGGGCCATGGTAGGATCGATAACAGGGAGTAAGTCGTAACAAGGCAAGGGTAGCGGAAGCTGCTCTTGGATCACCTCCTTTCTATTCAAGCAATCCACTTCGGTGGGTTCGGGATAGAAAACCAAAGGTGTCGATAGAGGGTATGCACAGTTTGTTTGTCGATAGACAGATTCTGTGCATGATCTCTGCCGGGTCCGACGGCGAAATCGGAGATCAATGACTGTCCGATCTGAAAGTCAGTCATGATTGGTGGGCGAGTATGAATAGGGAAGGAAACAAGAACACCCCGCGCACATGCGCGGGGTGTTCTTGTTTCTTGGCCATGATACAATACAGGGGATGGCAGACTTTTCAGCTCTAGCAGAGCGCATTCCATGGGGGCTGTTGATAAGTGCAGGCGTCTTTACGGTCTTTTGGGTTGGCGTATTTGCGCTCCTGTATCATCTTATTCGCTTTGGCATTGGCGTTGCGCCTAAAATTGCATCGCTCACGCTTTTCATCGGCGCACTTTTATTATTTATGATCGCAATCGCCGCGCTACAAAACGTGCACCTTTCTCTTGCAGCGGGAACGTTCACTCCCCACTTCCCTCTTCCTGATATTCTTGCCCCATGAAAACACTCGACGCACTCACCCACTCTGAGAATTCTTTTGAGGGCCAAAAGTCATATGAAGTGACAAAGATTGTCTTGCGACGCCATCCGTTTGTGTTGCTCGTGCGCTTCGCGGGGATGGTGTTTCTTGCGCTGATGCCGCTGTTTCTCTGGGCGTTTCTGGGAGACCTCCTCTCCGCGATAGGGTTAGGGTCAGTGGCTATCGCGGCCGGTGCGCTCTATGCACTGGTGTGGTGGTATGGGTTGTTCTACCGCGTGACTATGTATCTCTTGGATGTATGGATTGTGACAGACCATCGCGTTATTGATAGCCAACAGTTCGGGCTTTTCCGCCGCACGCATGCCGAATTAAACCTCGGAAAGATTCAGGACATTTCCGTGTCTGTGAAGGGCGGCATGCCAACACTATTAGATTACGGCGATGTGGAAATTCAAACAGCCGCCGCGGATAAAAAATTCCTTTTTGAACAAGTACCTCACCCGCACAAAGTAAAAGATCTCATTATGAAAGCGCACACTCATTACGTTGCAGAGCACCCACACGGCAAGGAAACGCATACGGAAGTGTAAATGCCAGCTACTGCGTGTACATATTGACGCCGCTGTCGTATGGGCGTACCATCCCGCCAGTCCTTTTCAAGAGGTGAGAGACATGGCACAAACAAGATTGGTTCAGTTTGCATTCGAGACGGGAAGCTTCGACCCGTGTAAGGGCCACCGCACGTGGACTGAAAAGATGACTGGCCTGGAGATCGGGCTTCCTGACGGCCGTTGCGTGGTGCTTGTGGGGTACGGCTACGACCTGGGCAGTATCGGGTACATGTTCCTGATGCGCGGGGAGAGCGTCGAAGCCCTCGAGAGGCTCGAGGATCGCATAGACGCGGAGCACATCATCACTGGGAAGCGTGAGGTGCTGCAGGAAGGGCTCAACTTCCCAGACGAAGCGCTTGCGAGCTTGGTTGCTCGCATGGAAGGAGATGCCGCGTTTCTCAAGGCCAGGCAGGGCGCGTTGTTCGCTCTGCAGCTCGAGCGCGATCGGTGGCTGGATTCCAGCCGTCGGAAGGCTTCGGACGCCTTGCGGTTCTAGCACTCTGCGTACCAAAAAGGGCACCCCCGCGGGTGCCCTTTTCCTATTCCATACTTACGTAACTACTTTATCTGATACGTAATCTGCACGTTTACCGAGATTTCGTTTTCACCACTTGGGATTGCTGGGCCACCACCGCCCATACCACCCTTATATACAGCGGCATCATACATGGGCATTGGGATGCCACCCGTACCGTTTTCAGAGAAGTTCACGATGCGACCGAGTTTCACGCCAAGTTGGCGCTCAAGCGCGCGCGCTTTTTCTTTTGCATCGGCGATCGCTTCGTCTCGCGCATCTGCCATGAGCTCATCGGAATCATCAACCGTTAACTGGAAGTTGTTGATCTGATTTGCACCAGCGGAAACAACTCCATCGAGAACGGTATCAACGGTATCAAGATTGCGTACGCGTACTTGAACCATCTGGTTCACCTGGTATCCCGTGATACGCGCCTTTTCATATTGCGGGTAGGTGTACTGGGGATAGATGTTGTATCCCGTTGTCTTAATGTCTTTGTCTTCGATCCCTTCCTTCTTTAAGAATTCAACAAGGCGCTTTGAGCGGTTTGAATTCTCGTTTTGTGCCGCCTTTGATGTCTCTGCTTCAGTGAGAATGGAGAGATCAAGGAGTGCGATATCTGGCTTTGCAACCACCTTTCCCTGGCCAGAGAAAGAGATGGTGTTCGTTGTTGCTGCGGTGTTTGCTGCCTGATTGGTGCTGACCAAGAGGAACAGCGTGAGCGCCACAAGAACTGCCGAACCGAGCCAGAACAAGACGTTCTTTTGCTTTGGATCCATGAATGTGTGCGCACAACGCGGGTCTGGCGTCAGGAGCTCTGCCGCTCGTCCCTGGCGTTCAGTGCATAGGCAGTATACCATAGTTCTATGCACTCGGTGAGGCATCTTTTTTCTCATATACGCACCCACTGGCAGTTCTTATTCGCGCTCATGGTAGCGGGCATTCTGTGTTGGGGGCATATTGTTATTGTTGCCAATACATTTGTTGTTGATGAAACTGGCGCTATTCGTACGACGTACTCGGGATATGGAGATATTCCACTCCACCTTACACAGGTTTCCCGTTTTGCATTTGGCCGTATCGGAGATTTAGAAGAACCTATCTTTGCAGGGACGCGCATTGCATACCCATTCGGGATTAATGCGATAAGCGGGCTCCTGCTTCGCGTAACCGGTGCGTGGCGATTTTCTTTTCTTGCTCCAATCATGCTGTGCGTTGTGCTTTTGCACGGACTGTTATTCGTTGTGGGATATAAGATTACTCGGCGTGCACTATGGGCGCCCTTGCTCACCATTCTTGTTCTTCTGGGCGGTGGGTGGGGCGGGTGGTCGGTGGCACGAGATGCTATTCGAGAAGGATCTTCGTGGAGTGAATTCAAGCAACATCTTATTGATGGGAATATTTCAACCGTAACTCGTTGGGATGCGAAGTGGCCTGAACAGGTTATTGTCTTCGGAGCACCGCTTGGCTTAGTGCTCGTGCATCAGCGCACATTCTTTCCGGGCATTGTTGGTGCTCTCTTGGTATACGTCTTGTTATGGGAGGGTGTTGCTCGGCGTTCGCAAAAATACCTCTATGCGGGGGGTGTTGTGCTCGGATCTCTGCCGCTTTTTCATACGCACTCATTTGTTGCTGCGGGGCTTATCCTTATTGTGGTGACATTGTGGGGGCTACTCCGTGGTGTGTGGTGGGGAATTCCTTTTATAAAAACAGGAGTACTTGCGCTCATTCTTGCCGTGCCACAGGTATTATTCCTAGTGGGTGGAAAGCCCTTAGGAAGTGATGGAGACTTCGCGATGTTAAGACTCGGGTGGATGGTAGATCAAACTATCGACGGGTTTAAACCGCAGCCGGGGCATACGTCAAGCATATTCTCTGTGGCATATATACAGTTTCTTTGGATGAATTTGGGCACCCCACTTCTCGCCCTGCTGGGGCTCTCATGTGCATATGTTGTGCGCAGCATGCGTGCTCGCTTTCCACACATGGGCGTGATGCTTGCGGTGGCGTGGATGCTCTTTCTTGTGGTGCAAACCGTTCGCCTCCAACCATGGGATTATGACGACAACAAGCTATTGGTCTATATGCAGTTTGCTATCATGTGTGCGGTGCTCTACGCGTTTGCACATGCGAAACTCCGCGCGCTTGCGGGAGTAAGTTTTGTGCTCTTTGTTGGGGCATCCATACTTTCTGGAGTGATTGATAGCATCCCGTGGCTTGCCACGCCCGAGGATCGTCTCCCCGTTATCTTTGATGCGCAGGCCCGTGGGATTGCCTCGTTTATCCGCGATGCCATTCCCAATGAGCGCATTATCACATCAACAACACACACCAACCCCGTGCCAGCGCTGACAGGAAAATCGGTGTTTGTTGGATACCCTGGATGGTTGTGGACGCGCGGCCTATCCTATGGCTCTCGCGAAACTTTAGTGCGTGCCTTTTTTAATAATCCAGCAGGCGATACCACACAGCTTGATACACAATATCCAGCGAGATACGTACTACTCGACGATGCCGCTCGAAAAGATTTTGGCGCACAGGACGCGTCATTTCAAAAGTTGTTTCGGCTCATTGTGCGGAGCGGGCAGTACGCGCTCTACGAACGGAGCACGCCATGATTACGCCGACCACAGAACGAGAGCAGGAGCTTTTTACAGCGGGATACTCACGCGTCATTGGTGTGGATGAAGTGGGGCGCGGCTGTCTCGCGGGACCTGTCGTGGTGTGTGCGTTCTCATGCTCCGTAGAATCTATCGCAGTGCCATTGACAGGTGTTCGCGACTCTAAGCTTCTTTCTCCACGCCAGCGCGTGCAGGCTGCTGAAGACATTCGCGCGTTACCTGATACTCAGATCTCTCTTATTGAAGAAAGTGCCGGAACTATTGATCGGGTGAATATTCTTCGTGCAACAGATATGGCGATGCGTGCGGCTGTCTCGCAGGTGGCGTCTTCGCGTAGTGTGGTGCTCCTTGATGGGAATCACCGCGTTGCTGACATCCCCTGCTCTCAAGAGGCAATTGTGGGTGGCGATCGCACGGTGTATGCCATTGCGTGCGCTTCTATTCTCGCAAAAGTATTTCGCGATGAACTTATGGTGCGCATGGCAAAAAAGTGGCCAGAGTACGGCTTTGATATACATAAGGGATACGGAACCCCGGCACACCTTGCGGCATTGCGCGCGCACGGACCGTGTCATATACACAGACGCACGTTCGCAGGGGTGCGAGAGCTGGTATAGTGAGGGTATGGCAACCGTTGCAATTAATGGGTTTGGTCGCATTGGCCGAGCATTTTTTAAGCTTGCGCGGTTGCATCGTGAGCTGAACATTATTGCGATCAATGATTTAGGAGATCCGGAGACGCTCGCGTATCTCTTGCGCTACGACTCTACCTATGGGCGTTTCGATAAGCCGGTATCAGTACAGAAGAGCGGCTCACAAACATTTCTTATCGTCGACGATATCGCATATCAGCTGATCAGTGAAAAAGATCCGGCAAAATTACCGTGGGGCGACATGGGTGTTGATCTCGTTGTCGAGGCGACGGGCATTTTTGAAAGCTACGAAAAAGCGCGCGTGCACATTGATGCTGGCGCGCAGCGCGTGGTGCTCACGGCACCAGCAAAAGACGAAGACACCGATACGGCGCGCACCGTACTCATGGGCATCAATGCTGATGATTTAAAAACGTGCTCCATTTCTTCAAATGGATCGTGTACGACCAATTCAGCGGCTCCTATTATTCGCATCCTCCAAGATGCTATTGGGATTCAAAAGGCATTTCTTTCTACAGTACACGGCTATACAGCAACACAGAGTCTTATTGATGGCCCCGTCAAAGGTGGTGATGTGCGCCGAGGTCGTGCTGCAGCGGCGAACATTGTTCCCTCAAGCACGGGGGCGGCGATCGCAGTAACGCGCGCGGTGCCCGAACTCGCACATCGCTTTGATGGCGTTGCGATGCGCGTGCCAATAATCACGGGATCGCTTTCAAGTATTACTTTTCTAGCGAAGCGACAAACGAAGGTTCCTGAAATTAATGACATTCTCTCCGCGGCGGCGATGCGCGAAGAATGGAAGGGGATTTTTCGTGTGAACACCGACCCTATTGTCTCTACGGATATCATTGGCGACCCGCACGCAGCTATCGCTGATCTCACACTCACCAATGTGGTGGATGGTGATTTGTGCACCGTATACTCCTGGTACGATAACGAGTTTGGCTACACCAACGCGTTAGTAAAACACGTGCGTGCGGTAGCTGCGCTTATTTCACGATAATGCTTCGAAGACACCGCGCATATGTAGAGGCTTTTGGGTGGTACGGCGTTATCGCCGTGGTACTTGCGTATGCTATGCATAATGTGGGAGTGTGGACGGCGCGCGATATTCCGTACGTCTTTCTCAATATTTCTGGTGGCGTTGGGCTCATGATTGATAACTGGATGCACAAGGCATACCAATCGATGTCAGTAAACATTGTGTGGATTATCGTAGGCTCGTACGCTTTCTGGAATATTGTTGCTGGCACATGAAGCATTTCCACGATGAAGATATCCAGAAACTTGAGGTGATCGCGAATGATATTCGCCAGTCTATTGTCGCGATGCTCGAGAAGGCGAAGAGTGGCCACACCGCGGGACCGCTTGGCATGGCAGACATTTTTACAGCGTTCTATTTTCACATTCTCAAGCACGATCCCGCGAACCCTGACTGGGAAGAACGCGATAGACTCATTCTTTCTAACGGGCATATCGTACCAGTGCGGTATGCCACTATGGCGCACGCAGGGTACTTTCCGAAAGAAGAGCTGATGACGTTACGGACATTTGGTTCTCGCTTGCAAGGGCACCCAGAACGTGAGCGTTTGCCTGGCATGGAGACAACGTCTGGTCCGCTCGGATCTGGTCTAGGCCAGGCGGCTGGAATTGCGCTTGCGGCGCGCATGGATGGAAAAACGTTTCGCACGTATTGCCTCATGTCTGATGGCGAGCAAGACGCTGGAGCTGTCTGGGAATCTGCGCTCTTTGCAGGGAAGTACAAGCTCGCAAATCTTACCGGAGTTATTGATCGCAACATGATCCAAATTGATGGCTCTACGGAAGTAGTCATGCCGCTCGAATCACTTCGTGCAAAGTGGGAAGCATTCGGATGGCACGTCTTAGAATGCGACGGGCACAACTTCGCAGAGTTTGTTGGCGCCGTGGGGCAGGCGCACGCCATCGCTGATAGGCCAACCGTTATTATTGCGCACACCATTCCGGGAAAAGGTGTTCCTGAAATCGAATATGACTTTAAGTGGCATGGAACACCACCAAACGCAGAACAGGCAAAGCGTTTTTTGCATGAGTTACGTACGTTGCGAGGTAAAATCGTCAGTGAACATGAGTAGGGTGTGGTATGCTATGACTATGAACATCAGAAAGGGGGTGTCGGTATGAAACAATGTCATTGTGGGCATCATAAACTTGCACGTGTTATCCCTGCCCTTTCTTGGATAAGTGCGATCTTGTTCTTCTGGGCTTCGTTTACAGAAGGATTCGTTTTTGGTTTCGACACGCAATATTATTTTGAGACGGCTATCCTCTTAGTGGTTTTGGGGATGGGCATGAAGTCGTGTGGTTGCTGCTGTGAAGGTGGCTCGTGTGGGAAGATGGTATGTGGATCATGTGGTCCAGATGAGAAGCGCTAACCCATAGCGCCGGCCGCCTTCTGGGCGGCTCCGTCATGGGTGAGTGACTACGTATGCTCGCAGATAATATTACACAACGAGATGCTCTTCAGCAGATTCCTATCCGTGATGGGTACGGTCGTGGCTTAGTGCGTGCGGGAGAAGCCGATGAACGCGTTGTAGTGCTCTGCGCTGATCTGACCGAATCAACGAAATCACACTGGTTTGCGGAGCGTTTTCCTGAACGCTTCATTCAAGTGGGTGTTGCAGAACAAAATATGGCGCTCGTTGCCGCGGGCATGGCACAGTATGGCAAAATTCCTTTTATCGCTTCATATGCCGCATTCAGCCCGGGGCGAAACAACGAACAGATTCGCACAAATGCGTGTCTCAATAATGTGCCCGTGAAAATTGCGGGTTCACACGCGGGGATCTCTGTAGGGCCCGATGGCGCCACACACCAAGCATTGGAAGATATTGGTCTCATGCGTATGATCCCGCGCATGCAGGTGGTGGTACCGTGCGATGCATTCGAGGCAGAGAAGGCGACAGTAGCGATTGCTCAGAATGGAGCGCCGTCGTATATCCGCCTCGCCCGCGAGAAGACTCCCGTGTTTACCTTGCCAGAGACGCCATTCACATTAGGAAAGGCGCTTATCATGCGAGAGGGTACCGATGTTGCACTCATCGCCTGTGGGTCTTTAGTATATGAAGCGCTCGTTGCCGCAGAGCAACTACACAAAGAAGGCATTTCGTGTGCTGTTATTAATAACCACACCGTAAAACCTCTAGACGAAGAAACCATAACAACAGTAGCAAAGACATGCGGCGCTGTGGTTACTATAGAAGAGCATCAAATCGCAGGCGGGATGGGTTCTGCCGTTGCTGAATGTCTCATACAGCACGCTCCCGTGCCTATGGCCTTTGTGGGGATGCGTGATTCCTTTGGAGAATCAGGCACACCTACAGAACTGATGCATCATTTTGGCCTCGATACAGAGGGGATTATCACAGCGGCACGTACGGTTCTTGCCAAGAAATAGGGGGCGTGTTGATAACATCGCTTTTCTCTCATCTGTAAAGAGGCGTATACTGTACAGAACATGTACAAACGCTTCATCATCTTTTTCATCGCACTTGCCGTAGTGAGTCAGTTGGGTTCCGCTGCATACGCATATACGCCAGATGACATTGCCGCCGAAGCGCGCGCCGCGCAGGCCCAGCCGCAACAAATCGCTGGCTGGAAGATTCTTCTCAATAACATTACGAAGCTTTTTGGCTTCGAGGCATTCAAAGCAGAGTTTTCGGAGAGCTATGCGAAAGAAGGGACCCGCGAAGGTGACCAAGCAGAAAAAGATAATTGTGAAGCGGCAGGAGGGTCGTGGGTGACGGGGCCAGGAGGGTTCAGAGGCACTTGTACACCCGACACAAGATCAGCCGGCTCGGGCGGACAAGCATCAAATCCTAGTGACCCGGCCGGAAATGTAGATCCAGGTCCTGACAACGATGGCGGTGGTGGGACCGGCGGACGCGATCTCGACGGCGACGGCTATCCTATTCGCAACGACTGCGATGACCGCGATGACCTGGTCAACCCAGGACGCGATGAAATCGTTGGCAACGGAAAAGATGATGACTGTAATCCGAATACGCCAGACGAGCGCCAAGCAGAGAAGGGCAGTAACGACGAGCCGCAAAGTATTGTGGTGCCAACGGAGCCAACCGCAACACCAACTCCAAAGACGAGTAAAAAGGGAGTAACTGTTGATGGTTTTGCCGAACCCGCCGTGGAGCGTGCTACGTTTAGCGACACTGCCCCTACTATAGCAATGGCTCTCGTAGACGACAGTATCCGTGTGAATTGGAACTTTGCCTCTGGTGAAGCGTGGCCGCGCGACTGGATTGCTCTCCTCGATGCCAACGAGAATATCCCACAAGATCCATCCGCGTGGGGGAGAGCTACGAATGTATGGAAATATGTGCACAACGGAAAAAATGAGCGCACAACAAGCGCTGGTTCTTCAGGATCGGTAATATTGCGAATTCCTCAAGGTGTTTCAAGCGTCCGGGCGGTCTACTATCGCGATAACGGGTTTACATTACTCGCTCACGATGTGCTCGTGATCACGGCTCAAGGGACTTCTTTGCGCCCAGGGGTGGCATCAGATACGGTCGCTACCGCGACTCCAGTGCAAATTTTAGTAACGCCGAGCGTGGGATCGGTAACGACTACGGTGACAGCGCCACCATCCGCAAGGCCGAATCCCATGAGCGATTGTACCCTTGAGGCAAAAGTGAGGAAGCCAACGCTTGCCTCAGACATGAGTTTCTTTGATAGGGTACGTTCGGTAGTTTCCGGATCTTCAGCGTCACAGCTACCAGAGTCTGACTGTCCGCGTATTATATCCATTACACCCCGCGCAACGACGGTGGCAAACCAGCGTGTTATCATCGCGGGATCAGGATTTACCACAAAAGGGAACGTAGTGTACTTTTTGCGAGGCGCCACAGAAGTGGCGCGCGTGATGGGCACCGTATCGTTTAACCGCAGTTCTATCACGGTAGCTGCGCCGACATTGAGTGCGGGTACATACAACGTCCGCGTTATGAACGATTCGGGGAAGATAGGAAATGCAATAGAACTCAATGTATTAAGTGTGGCTATGGGTTCGGCCGAGGAGGCGGCTCTTGCACCATCTACTCTTCCAGAGGCGCAAATCACACCAACGCCAACCATGCAACCGACGCGTGTTTCACAACCGACGCTTACTGTAGTGCCAACGCGAGCTCCACGACCTACGCCACTCCCACGCGTAGGATGCTCTCCTACAACGCAAACAGTTGGTATTGGCGACCCAGTAACGCTTACGGCGTTTGGCGGCGCGGGGAGCTATACCTGGCGCGCACCGAAGTCATCAGTCCTTGCCGGCGACGGAGAGGTATTCACCACCGTGTATGAAAAGAGGGGCCGCTACTATGTAAGCGTACGTGATGGCTCCCGCACACGTAGCTGCCGAGTGACAGTTACTCAATAACATGTCCATAAAACGAATCTTCATCTTTACTCTCCTTTGTCTCTCGCTAGCGATGCCGGCATCTGCGGCTCAAGAAGTGAGCCAAGACTCTGGTCAGCTGGCGCGCCTTCGTATCCGGATTAATCGAGTGGTATCATGGATCTTTGGCGTGCAACTAGAGACCTCTTCCGGGTTCGCCTCCGAGAAGGCGGGGCTTTCGTGCTCTCCAAAGACGCAGACGATCTTTGCGGGGATCCCCACGCTCCTGATGGCACAAGATGGTACGGGGCCCTATACGTGGAGGGTTGGCGATAGTGTGGCGCAGGGAGAGGGACGCGATCCATCCCTTCGTGCAACCTTCGCAATGCCTGGGATGTATACTGTCTCTGTGACCGATGCTGCAGGTGCAGAAGCCTCTTGTTCTGTGACCGTGCGCAAGAATCCAACAACACCATCGTCGCAACTTGATATTTCGTTTGCCGGTACGCTTGCGAATATGTTTTCCGTGATTGTAAAAGATTTCCTCGGCGTTCAAGAATAATAAGTTTTTAGGCATAACAAAACACCGCCCCTATGGCGGCGTTTTGTTATGGGCGCATAGTGCTTAGAGTGGCTGCGCTGCGATAACCTCTTTTAGTTTTGTAAAGTCTGCTTCAAGCTGTGCTCGTGATGCGGGGTCGGTGAGTGCCGTGTTTGGGTGTGCCGTAGGGAATACGGAGTAGCTTCCCATATTAAGTGCCTTGCCACGAACGTTATCAAGCGGTTGGCGAAGGCCAACACCATTTAGTGCAAGAGTGCCCATGGTCACTACAATGCGTGGGGCGATTGTTTTTAACTCTTCTTTCAGAAAGGTTGCGTGGAGGCGCAGCTCCTTTGGATGCGCTTCAAGGTGTGAGCCAAGTGAGTGCTTCATCGCGGTGGTGACGTAAATTTTACGCGGAGTGAGCCCAGCATTTTTGAGGAGCTGGTGAAAGAGTTTCTTTGCAGGACCAGCAATAGGCATGCCTTCTTTTTCTTCGTGTGGCCCAGGAGCATCAGTCACGAAAACAACCCGAGCGTCGAGATCGCCACTACCGAGAACGAGGGTGCGGTCCTTAAATTTTTCCTTCAACTCAGCATGGATGTGCTTGAGCGTCTTAGATGTAGGCATGGCTTATTAACTATTCATATTACATCATTTCTTTTATTTTGGCAAGGTTTTCTGCGGGCGAAGCGCAAAGGGGTCATTTGCGCAGAGCGTGTTTGTCTGGTATGATTTTCGTGCCTTTTTGGCGTCAGGTTAGTCGGTTTGGGCGATTAGTTCAGTGGTAGAACGCTGTCCTGATCAAAGGCACTTTGTCACTGGTTCGTTCGGCTGTCATACAACCCTCTGTATTCGGGGCGATTAGTTCAGTGGTAGAACGCTGTCCTGATAAGACAGAGGTCCTAGGTCCGATTCCTAGATCGCCCACATTCGGGTTGTATGCAGCAGCCTCACTGCCAGTGATAAGACAGAGGTCCTAGGTCCGATTCCTAGATCGCCCACTGATAGTGTTAGCCCTGGGCCCATAGCTCAGCTGGTAGAGCGCCTCATTTGCAATGAGGAGGTCACCGGTTCGAATCCGGTTGGGTCCACAATCATCCACTCGCATTTCTTGTACGCCATAGCCTGCGCGGTACAATGAGGTACATGGACATATCATTAAACGCATGGGGAGTTGTTGGTGCAGCTGTAGCTTATATGGCCCTGGGGGCTTTGTGGTACGGGCCGTTGTTTGGGAAAAAGTGGCAGGCCTTGGCGGGCATTTCTACAGGTGACATGTCGCGCATGCCGCTCACACCTGGGCAGGCGATGGGACTTGGGTTTGTTTCATCAACCGTGATGGCCTATGTGCTTGGGGCTTTTATGCAGGTATGGGGCGCATTTACGGCCGGAGATATCGTCCGCCTTGTCTTCTGGGTCTGGATTGGCTTTGTGGCTACGACTCAGATCGGAAGTTTTTTGTGGGAAGGAAAGCCGCTTAAGCTTTTTGTGCTCAATGCTTCCTATAGCTTTTTCGCAATTTGGCTCATGGCGTGTATTCTTGCTCGCTGGGCCTGATTCCTTCATTAGTGCGGTCTTAAAACAACAACGGGAATAACCCGTTGTTGTTTTAATTGAGGCACGGTACACTGCTGATATGGAAACCGCTTTTCTTGTTCTTGGTATCGTTGTGGCACTTGGTATTCTGGGCGCCCTTGTAGTACTTATTCGTCGCTCGCAGGGCCAGCAACCCGCCGAAGATGCCACCGGCATTCTTCATCAGCGCCTCGATGCGCTTACGAAGCTCATCAGTGAGCAGCTCAGTGAAGGGCGACAATCAACGGAGCGCGCAACGCAATCAGTGCATCGTCAGGTACAAGATTTTACCGCCGGTATGACGCGGCTTCATGAGGAGGTAAAACAGATGCAGGATCAAGTGAAGCACGTTGTCTCATTCCAAGACATTTTTCGAGCGCCAAAGTTGCGCGGCAGTTGGGGAGAGTATTCGCTAGAATCTGCGCTAGGACAGTATTTCCCTCGTGCGAGCTGGAAAATGCAGCATATGTTTGCTACGGGTGACATTGTTGATGCGGTCGTAACGCTCCCGAATGGTCTCGTGGTACCTATTGATAGCAAATTCAACTGGGAGAATTTTAAGAAAATGATTGATGCAGAAACAGACGCAACACGCGATCCGTTTCGCAAGTCTTTTATTGGAGATGTAAAAAAGAAAGTTGACGAAATAGCAGAAAAATATCTTTTACCGGGCGAGGGAACAACTGACTTTGCGCTTATGTATGTGCCTGCAGAAACAGTGTACTACGAGATGATTAATAATATCGGCGATACGGATATTGCTGATTACGCTCGGAAAAAGAAAGTGATTCTCTGTTCTCCGAATACATTCTATCTTACAGTAACCGCGGTGATGCACTGGTTTAAAGACGTGCAGTTCGCACAGCAAACACGCGATATCTTTAAGCGTCTGAAGCAATTAGAGACTGACGCTGGAAAGCTCTCTGATGAATTTCGGGTACTCGGAAAGCATATTTCTAACGCACAGAGCGCCTATAATGATAGTGAAAAGCGCGTGGGTCTTTTCGTAGATCGCGCACAACGTGTGCTCGAAATGGCGGACCAAAGCGCGCCAGATACAAAAATTCCCCCGACAGTTATTGAGTAGCTCTCTTGATTGAAGGGCCTGTGATGCGGTATGCTGTCCGCCATGGATATTCTTCAATTCTCACTCCTGGCGTCCATCGCGTCGCTCGGATATGGCGCCATGCTCATTGCTGGCGTTTTAAAAAAGTCAGCAGGGAATGAGCGCATGCAAGAAATTGCTCTTGCCATTCAAGAGGGTGCAGAGGCATATTTACGCCGTCAAAACATGACAGTCCTTGCGGTCGGCTTAGTGCTCATGATCGTACTGGGTACATGGCTTGGGACCGCGATGGCTGCAGCGTTTGCTGTGGGCGCATTGGCATCCGCGCTTGCCGGCTATGTCGGCATGATGGTTTCTGTCCGCGCGAATGTGCGCGTCGCTGAAGAGGCACGCCACGGTATCTCGCGGGCTTTCTCTCTTGGATACAAGGGCGGAGCAGTGACCGGTTTTTTTGTCGTGGGCCTTGCGCTCCTCTCGCTTACCGTAGTTTTCTGGGCAACGGGAAATGTAAAAGATCTTATTGGTCTTGGTTTCGGGGCGTCTCTTATTTCTGTCTTTGCCCGGCTCGGCGGCGGCATTTTCACCAAGGGTGCTGACGTTGGCGCCGATATCGTTGGTAAGGTAGAGGCGGGTATTCCTGAAGATGATCCTCGCAACCCTGCAGTCATTGCAGACAACGTCGGTGACAATGTTGGTGACTGCGCAGGTATGGCGGCAGACCTCTTTGAAACGTATGTCGTGTCTGCAATCTCAGTAATGCTGCTCGCCTCACTTCTCGTTCCTGCGGCTCCGGCGCTCGTCTACGTACCGTTTTTGATCGGATCTTCGGCAGTGATCGCGTCTCTAGTTGGTTCCTTGTTTGTGCGCCTCTCTCCCGGAGGCTCTATCATGGGCGCGCTGTATCGTGGGCTGGGTGTCGCCTCGCTCATTTCAGTAGCATTCTTTTGGTTTATTGCGCAGGGCATGTCTGGTCTCTCAGAGCTCTCTTTCGTGGTGGGCTTTGAAGTCACTGCGCTGAATGTGTTCTGGTGCATGGTGACTGGTATTGTCGTGACAGCGCTCATGATGATGATCACGGAATACTATACGTCAAAGAGCTTTTATCCTGTCCGTGCTATCGCCCACGCCTCTACAACGGGACATGGAACAAATGTGATTATGGGTCTTGCGATGAGCAAGCAATCTACGGCGATGCCGCTCATTGTTATTGTCGCCGCGATGTACGGCTCGTACTCGCTTGCTGGTTTATACGGCGTTGCGCTTGCAACGATGAGCATGCTCTCGCTCGCAGGTATTGTGGTCGCTATTGATGCCTTCGGTCCCATTACCGATAACGCTGGTGGTATCGCGGAAATGGCAGAGCTTCCCGATGAAGTGCGTGATGTAACAGATCCACTCGATGCCGTTGGAAATACAACCAAGGCGGTGACAAAGGGATATGCGATCGCATCCGCTGGCCTTGCGGCAATTGTGTTGTTTGCGGCATATACACAAGAGCTCGCAGAGTTTGGCCGCATTGTACAATTTGATCTTTCAGATATCCGCGTACTTGTGGGTTTGTTTATTGGCGGTATGATGCCGTACCTTTTTGGTTCGATGGCAATGCAATCGGTGAGTCGCGCGGGATCGGCAATTGTTGATGAAGTGCGTCGTCAATTCCGCGAGATTCCAGGCATCATGGATCGCACCGCAACTCCTGAGTATGGTGCTGCGGTAGATATCGTGACGCGTGCCGCAATTCGTGAGATGACACTTCCAGCGTTGGTGCCTATCGTCTTTCCTATTGTGGTTGGGTTTACGCTCGGCGCCGAGGCGCTTGGCGGGTTACTCGTCGGGGTGATTGTAACGGGGCTCTTCGTCGCCATCTCAATGACTTCGGGTGGTGGCGCGTGGGACAATGCAAAAAAGTTCATTGAAGAGGGTAACCATGGAGGCAAGGGCTCTGATGCACACAAAGCAGCGGTGACGGGAGACACTGTAGGTGATCCATATAAAGACACCGCTGGACCCGCTATCAATCCGATGATCAAAGTGGCAAACATCGTTGCGCTTCTTATCGCTCGTTTTATCTAGAACGGGAAGCTCAAGGCGGGAAAAGAAATGCTCTCCACATGGAGAGCATTTCTTTTCCACACACCGTTTCTCTGCGCGAGTGGTACAATGAGAGTACATTTATGTCTGACCTCGCGAAAGTGCGAGACATCATGACGACCAAAGTGCTGACGGTCGGTTTTGATGACACGCTCGAAGTCGCAACCAAACTATTTGAACAGTATGACTATGACGGCATTCCCGTTATAGATAACCAACGCAAACTCGTTGGTATTATTACTGCGTACGATATGGTCGTGCAGAGCTCGGGAATGCATATTCCTACGCTTATGGAAATTATGCGACAGATGTCTGCGAATAAGGCGGACAAAAAAGACATTGATGAACATTTCACAAAACTGCGTCAGATAAAAATAAAAGAGGTGATGAATACGCAGCCGCTTGTCGTGGGGCCAGATTTGAGCATTGAAGAACTTGCGCGTGTGTTTGCAGAGCACCACCGGGTAAACCCTATTCCCGTTGTCGATGATCAGGGGATTCTCGTCGGCCTTTTAAGTCGCTACGATATTATTAAGTTTTTTAATGAACGCTATTTCCAGCAAGTGATTGGTGAAGTGAGCACGGTGCGCGGCGGAAGAGGAGCTCCTGAAGCCGTGAATACAACGGTGCAGGATATTTCCAAAGAATTCCTCATTGTGAATCGTCGGCGCCCTCGCATTTGGAAATATGTGGCGATTGGCGCCTTTATCGCTGGACTTGTGGTAGCGACGGCGATGATTATTCGCATCGTGCGCGAAGAAGAGACGGTACGGGTGCCGCAAGGAATTGCGAGTATGATATCAACATCGCGCTAGCGTATATCGAGGGATAAAACGCTATACTAAATTTGTGAGATACATCAGAAAGGGGGTGCGAAATGATTGAAACATCAGCTCCGGACATTGTCCGAGCATCGCTTCTAACGCTCTGGTCGGGTGTGGCCGGTTTTACGCCACGCCTTATCGCAGCCGCTATTGTCTTTGTAGTGGGTTGGCTCGTTGCGTCCCTTCTTGGTAAAGTAGCGTTCCACATTGTACGCGTCTTGCATCTTGATGCAGCGCTTTCTCGCGTGGGATTCCGTCAAGCATGGGAGCGTAGCGGTTTTCGCCTCAACAGCCCCATATTCTTTTCTGATCTCGTCCGCTGGTTCTTCGTTGTCGTGTTCCTCATGGCTTCGACAAACATCCTCGGCCTTGATCAGGTGAGTCGATTCCTCGAAACAGTCGTCCTCTACATCCCGAATGTTATCGTAGCCACGGTCATTCTTTTGATCGGTATCTTGGTTGCGAAGTTCTTAGAGAGTGCTGTGCGTGCATCGGTGCGCGCGGCGGGTCTCGCATCGGGGAATTTCCTCGGTTCGTTGACGAAGTGGGCAGTCTTTACGTTCTCGCTTCTGATTGCTTTAGTGCAATTGCGAGTGGCGGAAGATATTATCCGCATCGTTATTATCGGTCTCGTAGCCGCAGTCTCGCTTGCCATTGGCCTTTCCTTTGGTCTTGGTGGCGTGAAGCACGCGGAAGAAATGGTTGCATCCCTTCGTCGTCGTATTCAAGACTAGTGATGCTCCCTTATACAAAAAGCGCCCCCTCGGGGCGCTTTTTGTTGTGCGTATTATCGAACGGCGAGTGGTGTTGATGCGAGTTTTTTGAATATACTCGCATGCACATGGGTAAGCTTGGTGCGTTCGGCTGGTGAGAATTTTTTAAGTACAAATGTTTTTATTGCCTCATCTTTTGCGCGAGGAGATTGTGTATGTGCTTTGGCTACGGCACGCGTTGCTGTGCCAACGCGTATGCGCCAGAACTTCTTTGTCTTTAGCGCGCGCATGACGCTCTCAACACCCTTGTGACCCCCTGAATTTTTTTCGAAGGAAACCTTACCCCCTCCAAAAGGGATATCAAGATCGTCGTGAGCAACAATAATATAGTTCGGCACACTTTTGAGGCGCTCCACGATTGCCTTTACGGGCTTGCCGCTCTCGTTCATGAAGCAATCGGGGAGAAAGAAGTGCGCCTTATAACGAGCGGACCCGATGGTAACCGTTCCCTTTGCCTCCTCGCCGTTCTTTTCGTTTTCCCACGCGGAAGCGCCTTCATGTCGTGCCAGCCATCGTACCCACGATTCTCCTGCGTTGTGGCGCGTATGCGCATATTCTTCGCCACTGTTCCGAAGTCCAATAATAAGGAGTGTAGGAGTCATGGGAGAAAGTATACTGCCTTATGTGCCGCTGTCTATCCTTTTCTGAGGAGGAGAAGCGTGGTATACTTGCCTCGCATGAATGAACCACGTCCGCCTGTTCCTGGGCACGGCTTTACCGACGGAGTTGGTGGAGAGGTGCTCGCCTTTATTTGGGAGACCGCAAAGATCGTTTTGATCTCTCTTGCCATAATCGTCCCGATTAGGTATTATCTGGTCCAGCCGTTTTTTGTAAAGGGGGAGTCAATGCTCCCGAATTTCCAGGATAAAGACTATATTATCGTCGATAAGCTCTCATATCGATTGAGCGAGCCCCGGCGTGGTGATGTGGTTATTTTCCGGTATCCGCGGGATCCTCAAGAGTACTTCATTAAGCGCATTATCGCCCTTCCTGGCGAAACCATCCTGATCCATAAAGGGAAGATCATTATTTATAATGAGCTCTTCCCGAACGGTGGTGAACTTGATGAATCGCTCTATCTGCCTAAGGGACTCGAGACACAGCTGTGCTCTATCCAGATGCCCTACCGTCTCGATCAGAACGAATTCTTCGTCATGGGAGATAATCGTGACCATAGCTCTGATTCGCGTTGCTGGGGTCCTGTGAATGAGTCGTTCTTGTCTGGCCGCGCTTGGCTTCGCCTGTGGCCACTAGAGCAATCCTTCTTTATTGAAAGACTCAACCCGTTCGTGGAGCGCTTAACCGAGCCGCTTCGTTAGCCTTCTCTGCACTCATATGACTAAACCTAAAAAGGCGAAATCCTACCAAGCGCCACGGGGAATGCATGACATTCTTCCAGAAGATCAAAAATACTGGCGCTACCTCCAGAAAAAAGCTGAGTCACTCCTTGAGGACTACGGCTTTGATCGCATTGATACGCCAATTCTTGAAGATGTTGATGTATTCCTCAAAGGAGTTGGTGACGCAACCGACATCATCTCTAAGGAGCTGTATACATTAAGCACAAAAGGAGGCGACCGTTTTGCTTTGCGCCCCGAAGGCACTGCGTCTATTGCACGAGCCTATATCGAACACGGAATGCACGTGCGTCCGCACCCACTCAAACTCTATTATTGGGGAGCTATGTTTCGCCACGATCAACCACAACGGGGTCGCTACCGTCAGTTTTTCCAATTCGGCCTTGAAACGCTCGGTGATGCATCGGAGGCTGTTGACGCGGAGCTCATTTTCGTTGGCTGGCGCTATTTAGAGAGCATTGGTCTGAAGGGTATCAACGTGCACATCAATACCATCGGTGACCACAACTGTCGCCCTGCATATATCCGCGCGCTTCGTGATTTCTATAAGGCGCGCACAAAGAAGATTTGTGAGTCTTGTCGTGAGCGAGTAAAGGAAAACGTACTTCGCGTATTAGACTGCAAAGAGGTTGAGTGTCGCGCCATCATGCAGGAAGCCCCGCAGATCATGGATTTTCTCGACGCGGATTGTAAGAATCATTTCCGCCGCGTGATGGAATTTCTTGATGCTGCAAACGTGCCCTATGTGCTGAACCCATACTTGGTTCGCGGCTTAGATTACTATACGCGTACAGTTTTTGAGTTTATTCCAGAAGATCGCGCCGACGGCGCTCCTGTATTAAGTGTTGGTGGCGGCGGACGCTATGACCGCCTCTTAGAGCTTCTCGGTGGCTCAAAGACGCCAGCCGCAGGACTTGCTCTTGGTCTTGATAGGATCGTTGCAGAACTCAAGGAACGAGAGATTAGTGTTCCAGATGCCGTTGCAAAGCCAAAAGTATTTTTAGTGCAACTGGGAGATGCTGCGAAGCGTAAGAGCCTGCCACTGTTTGAGGAAATCCGTCGTGCGGGCATCCGTATTAAATCATCGCTTGGACGAGATAGTGTAAAAGCGCAACTACGCATTGCGCACCGCCTTGAGGTGAAGTACGCACTTATTTTTGGGCAGAAGGAAGCACTTGATGGTACGGTGATTGTCCGTGAAATGGAGACGGGCGTACAGGAGAATATCCCACTTGAGAAAATCGTAGATGAGCTTAAAAAGCGTTTGCGCGAATAAGATATGACCGATATATTCTGCTCTATTATCTCCGGAGAGATCCCAGCCGACGTTGTCTTTCGTGACGAAGCGGTTATTGTATTTAAAGACATCCGCCCACAAGCTCCTGTGCATCTTCTCGTGGTGCCAATACGGCACATGGAGGGCATTGGTGATGCAGATACCGCGACACTCGGAACGCTTCTTATGGCAGCGCATCGCGTGGCGCATGAGCAGGGACTGGTCGACGGCTACCGTCTCATTGTGAATGACGGTGAACATGGCGGAAAGATTGTGCCCCACCTACACATCCATGTGTTGGGAGGCAAACATCTTGGGCCCAAACTAGCTCAAGATTCTGAGGTGGTGTGATGTAAGCGATGCGCCGTCTTGGTATGGCTCATCGCTTGCGGCACACGCCGCAGGCAAGAAAGGAGGTCTTCTATGGTTGATGTCAAACGAAAACCAAATGAAAGTACGGGCAGCCTTCTGCGCCGCTTTTCTCGTTTCGTGCAAGTGAGTGGCGTTGTGGTAAAAGCGAAACAATCACAATTCCGAGCGAAGAAGCAGAATCTGCGTCGTATGAAAAATAGCGCCATCATGGGCGTGCATTTGAGCACGCTGCGCAAGCGTCTTGAAAAGATGGGCGTCTATTCAGATGAGCGTTTCGAAGAAGAGAAACGCAAGCTCAAGCAAACAATCAAGTTGTAACGAGTGCCAGGCGCGCCATCTGGCGCGCCGCGCGCTTTCTATGAAGATATGAGTATCACTGAACAGGGGTTGAAGGATGAGCTAAAGGCCGCGATGAAGTCGGGCGATACATTACGCCGCTCTGTTATTGGGCTTGTGATGTCTGTAGCCAAGAATCGCTCCCTGGAAAAGCGCATGAAGCTGGTAAAGGGCGGAGCAACATCAGAAGACGCTGATGCGCAGAGCGCTCTTTCAAGTGAAGAGCTTATTGATGTCGTCGCAAGCGAAGCAAAAAAACGTCGTGAATCAATCGCAACATATGAGCAGGCGGGACGTCCCGAACTGGCGCAGGCTGAAAAAGATGAGCTTGGTGTTCTGTTGGCCTTTTTGCCAGAACAAATGAGTGATGATGAACTGCGAAGCATTGTTGCTGAAGTCGTTGCGGCGGCTGGTACGGTGACAGCGAGTGATCAGGGTAAACTGATTGGACAAGTTGTCGCCCGCACCAAGGGCCGTGCAGACGGTTCGCGAGTGAGCGCACTTGTGCGCGAAGCACTTTCTTAGCACATGACGCCACGCGTTGATCTTGTTTTTCGCAATGAAGCACGGGTGGTTGGTTTCCCCGCCTCTTTCTTTCAGGCGCTCATCGGACAAACGTTGAGCGCCTGTGGCGTTTCTGGGCCACGAGGAATAAGTGTGAGTTTGGTAGCGCGCGAGCGCATGCGGGTGCTAAATAAAGAGCACCGCAATGTCGATGCAGTGACCGATGTCCTCTCATTTCCCCTAGGCGATGGGCCAGAAAATGCGTATACTACACCTGTACTTGGAGATCTCTTCATGTGTGTTTCGTATATCCGGGCCGCTGCAAAAGAAAAAAATATCCCGATACGACGCATGCTTGCATGGGCAACTATCCACGGAACCCTTCACCTCTTGGGGTATGATCACGAGCGATCGCGCAAAGAGGCGAGCACCATGGAAGAGCTTGAAGAGCGAATTCTTACCGCACTGTAATGACTAAGCAACCAATTATCACGGGCATAGATGTAGGCAACGCCAATATTAAGGTAGTGGTTGCGACAATCGATCCAGAAACATTTCGTCCTGTGGTCATTGGCGCTGGACTTACTCCGTCGCACGGCATGCGAAAGGGTATGGTAACGGACATGGAGGAAATCATCCAAAGCGTCCGAGCTGCCGTACAACAGGCGCATGCAACTGCGCAGACTCCTATCCGCCGAACCTTTTTATCAGTGAGCGGTATGCATATGCGGACACAGGTATCTCGCGGAGTTATCGCAGTATCTCGCGCCGATAATGAAATTTCACAACACGACATCGATAGAGTGATCCAGGCTGCATCAGTGATTAGTCTTCCGCCGAATCGGGAGATCGTCCACGTTATTCCCCGCACCTTTATTGTTGATGGTACGGAACATGTAAAAAATCCTCTTGGCATGAAGGGTGTACGCCTTGAAGCGGAGGTCCTTATCGTTGAGGGCATGGCGCCACACATCCGAAATGTGGTGAAGTGCATCAATGAGGCAGGGATTGAAGTTGCTGGATTAGTATACGCACCCCTTGCCGCTTCTTTGGGGGCATTAGATAAAAATCAAAAAGAATATGGCGTTGTCCATCTCGACATTGGTGGCGGCACCTCAAGTCTCGCAGTTTTTGAAGAGTCTGACCTTATTCATACGGCCCTGTTCCCGGTTGGTTCTCGACACATCACCAATGACGTCGCTATCGCGCTTCGTACTTCAATGGATGTTGCTGAGCGCATTAAGCTTGAATACGGCTCAACATCCGATGCGATTGATCTCCGTAAAAAAGATGAGATCGATCTCTCAGAGCTTATCCAAGATGAGCCGCGCATGCTTCCGCGCAAACAACTCGCACGTGTTATTGATGCACGTGCACATGAAGTGCTCGATATGACCATCGCAGAATTGAAGAAGATTTCTCGTGAAGGAAATCTTCCCGCCGGCGTTGTGCTTACGGGTGGTGGCGTGCACTTGCCAGGCTTTGCTGCGCTTGCGAAGGAGAAGCTTCGTCTTCCTGTGCGGATTGCGCACTCTCCGCACGTTGATGGAATGCCAGAGGTTATCGCTGATCCCACTTTTACCGTTGCCTTAGGCCTCGTGCTGTGGGGCCTCGACGCAGAATATGGCTCTGGAAGAACGCGTTCAAATCCTTTAAGCAGTGACGGGGGAGGGTTTGGAGGGCGAATGATTCGTTGGATCAAAAATTTTCTTCCCTAGGACTCTATCCACAGGGTTATCCACAGTAAAAACGAGCTTCCTTGCGCCCGTTTTTCTTTTGTGATAAGACGCACCTACGCTTTTCAGGCGATCTCACTGCCACAGCTATGCCCCAAGTTAAACCTCAATTTGAAACCTTTGCCCGCATTAAAGTATGTGGCGTCGGCGGCTCTGGTGGCAACGCTCTTGCGCGCATGATCGAGGCACGTATCCATGGTGTTGAGTTTATTGCGATCAATACAGATGCCCAGGCGCTCCATAACTCGAATGCGCCAGTAAAAATTCATATCGGCAAAAGTCTCACCAAGGGTTTGGGAGCTGGTATGAACCCGAATGTGGGACGCGAAGCTGCTGAGCAGACGCGCGAAGACATTCTCACCGCGCTCAAAGGAGCAGACATGGTGTTTATCGCGTGCGGCCTTGGTGGCGGTACTGGCTCCGGAGCTTCTCCTGTTATTGCCGATATGGCGCGCGAAGTTGGAGCGCTTACTGTTGGCGTGGTTACAAAGCCATTCAGCTTCGAGGGAGCACAACGCATGCGTATTGCTGAAGAGGCTCTTCAGACGTTGCGTGAGCGCGTCGATGCAATCATTGTTATTCCGAACGATCGTCTTCTCTCAATCATTGATCGCAAAACTCCACTTCTCGAATCTTTCGCCATTGTTGATGATGTGCTGCGCCAGGGTGTCCAAGGTATTTCTGATCTCATCACCATTCCTGGACTCATCAACGTAGACTTTGCAGATGTAAAGGCGGTGATGTCGAGCTCGGGCTCAGCGCTCATGGGCATCGGCCGAGCGAGCGGTGAAGAGCGCGCGCTTGAAGCTGCCCGTCAGGCGATCAACTCTCCACTCCTGGAACTTTCTATCGATGGTGCTCGCGGTGTACTGTTCAACGTTACTGGCGGTGACGACATGACGATGGCAGAGATTTCTGAAGCTGCCCGTGTTATTACAGAGCATATTGATACCGATGCTAAAGTTATTTTTGGTGCAGTGGTCAGCGACAATCTCAAGAAGGGCGAGATGAAGATTACCGTCGTTGCTACCGGGTTCGTGAATGGGGGCATTGGTCCAATGCCACAACGTCCTATGACGGGAGATGGACTTTTTGATATTTTAAAGAAGCCAGAACCTATGTCTACGCAATCTCAAACAACATTGAATGGTTCCCAACCAACAACTGCGAAGGATCCGGTCAAAGAATTTATCGACTCTTCAGTAGAAGACGATAGTCAGTTTGACATCCCAGCGTTCATTCGTCGGAAAATGCAAAAATAGTCTTGCGCACACATCAAAAGTATTCTCCAACAAGCCCCCGTGCCTCACGAGGGCTTGTTTTGTCTCATGTTTTTGCACGCGTGCCTTATCAACAGTGCAGATGACCGTGCACTATGGTTCAATAATGGCAGGATTTGTTCTCGGGAGTTTCTATGTAGCGATGCTCGCACCGTGTCTGTGCGAGCGGTTCCGTCATAGGCTCTCGTATTGTCTATGACTGTACCGTATACACACTTCCCATCGCCTTCGTCGGAACGGCAATCGGGTAATGGGCATGTTTCCGACGGAGCAAGTGGTTCGGCGATGCCGGTTAGCGCTTCAGGAGGATTATCTTGGGAGCGCCGCTTTGGCGTTGGCCATCCGTATGACGCGATTACTTGGGAGCACCGCACTGCAAAAATTACGAAAGGCGACGGTACAATAGTTTTTGAACAGCGAGATGTTGAGGTCCCAGCATTTTGGACCCAAACCGCAACTGACATTGTTGCATCTAAATATTTCCGCGGGAAGAAAAACACACCGCAGCGTGAAACGAGCGTGAAGCAAATGATTGATCGCGTTGCAAAGACGATTGGTGCATGGGGACTGCAGGGAGGTTATTTTGCGACCCCTCTTGATGCCCAAAATTTTACCTTTGATCTCACCTACCTCTTGGTGAACCAGTATTTTTCGTTCAATAGTCCCGTGTGGTTCAATGTGGGCGTTTCCGACCACCCACAATGCTCTGCGTGTTTCATCTTGGCGGTTGAAGACACTATGCCGTCAATTCTCGAATGGTATCGAGAGGAGGGACTCATCTTCAAGGGTGGCTCTGGATCAGGATTGAATCTTTCTAAGCTCCGTTCATCAAAAGAACAGCTCTCCAAGGGCGGATACTCTTCGGGCCCCGTTTCATTTATGAAGGGTGCCGACGGCGTTGCAAATACAATCAAATCTGGTGGTGCGACGCGTCGTGCCGCGAAGATGGTGGTATTGAATGTGGATCACCCAGATCTGAAAGATTTCATTTACGCGAAGAAGTATATCGAAGACATGACGAGTGCTCTCGTGGCGAGCGGCTTTACGAACAGTCTCGACGGTGACCTGTTTAGTCCCTATACCTTGTTGCCGTATCAGAATGCGAATAACTCAGTGCGTGTTTCTGACGCGTTTATGCAGGCGGTAGAGGCAGATGGTCCATGGGAGTTTAAGGCCGTTACGACGGGCGAGACTATCGAGCGCGTTGCGGCGCGTGAGGTGATGGACTGGATCGCTGATGCGGCGTGGCATAGTGCGGATCCTGGTATGCAGTACGATACAACAATTAATCGCTGGCACACGTGTCCGAATACTGGCCCGATTACTGCGTCCAATCCGTGCAGTGAGTACATGCACATTGATAACTCAGCATGTAACCTTGCTTCATTAAATCTTCTCAAATATGCGCGCGCTGATGGCATCTTTGAAACAGATTTCTTCAAAAAATCAGTCGATACCATCATTCTTGCTCAAGAAATTATTGTTGGTTTCTCATCTTATCCTACGGAAAAGATCGGAAAGAATGCGATTGACTATCGCCAGCTGGGACTCGGGTATGCGAACCTAGGGGCGCTTCTCATGGTGCTCGGTTTACCGTATGACTCGGATGAGGGCCGCGCGCTTGCTGGTCAAATTACGTCACTCATGTGTGGTGAGGCATACCGCATGTCGGCAGACATCGCCTCACGCATGGGGCCCTTCGCTGGCTATACCAAGAATCGTGAGCCGATGCTTCGCGTATTAGACATGCATCGCGCCGCAGCTGATGACCTCTACCGTACTTCGCAAGATACTGGCGTGGCAGACACGGGCCTCGCGCACGCGTCTCGCATGGTGTGGCATGAAGCGCGCGAGCTTGCAGAGCAGTATGGCGTGCGCAACGCACAGGTGACCGTACTTGCTCCAACGGGGACCATCGCATTCATGATGGATTGCGACACTACGGGCGTTGAGCCCGATCTCGCGCTGGTGAAATATAAAAAACTTGTTGGTGGTGGCATGCTCAAGCTCGTGAATAACCAAGTGCCTGCTGCGCTTGCGAAGCTTGGCTATAGTGACGCTGATGTACAAGATATTATCGCGTATCTTATGGAGAAAGATACGATCGAAGGTGCGCCACATTTGCGCCCCGAGCATCTCGCAGTCTTTGACTGTTCGTTTAAAGCACAACAGGGGACGCGCAGTATTAGTTATATGGGCCACTTGCGTATGATGTCTGCCGCCCAGCCATTTATCTCAGGCGCGATCTCTAAGACGGTAAACCTTCCAAACGATGCAACGGTTGCTGATGTACGTGATGCGTATATGCAAGCGTGGAAACTTGGCTTGAAAGCTATAGCCGTATATCGTGACGGCTCAAAGGGCGTCCAGCCGCTTAACACAAGTAAAGATGACAAGAAGGATCCCGTAGGGGACGTGATGGCCGTGGGGACATATCGTCGCGAGCGTCTCCCGAATGAGCGCCCATCGGTGACGCATCGCTTCTCAGTTGCTGGTCACGAAGGATATCTCATTGTGGGACTCTATCCTGAGTCGCGTATGCCTGGCGAGGTCTTTATCTCTATCGCAAAAGAAGGGAGTACGGTATCTGGTCTCTTAAACACCATCGCCATTCTTATCTCGGTTGCTTTGCAATCAGGTGTGCCGCTCGTATCGCTGGTCCGCAAGTTCAAAGACATGGCGTTCACCCCAGCGGGATTTACAGAAAATGAAGATATTCCGACGGCAAAATCTATTACCGACTACGTGTTCCGGTATATGGGCTTGAAGTTCTTGCCACCCGAAGAACGTGAATCCATTTTTGGTCCTGGTTACGAGCACGTAGTGTCGGCGAACATACCTCTTGCCGAAAGTATGGAGAGCACTCAAGCGCCGCTCCCCATTCCTTCGAGTAACAATCACGTGGCAAACCGTCTTGCGGCTCAAACCAGCGTTGATGCACCTGTGTGTCAGTGTGGTACGCTGATGGTACGAGCTGGTTCATGCTATTCGTGTCCCAACTGTTTTGCGACAACGGGCGTGTGTAACTAGTAACGTATAGAGTATGTGAAGAGCGGGTGAAAGCCCGCTTTTCGATTCGGGAAAGACGCGCTACACTTGTGCATGCATTCTTCCGTCCGGCTTTCTTTCCTTGGCCTCAGCTTCTTGGGTGGCGTCGCTCTGGCTTCTTTTATTCCCGCAGTTTCCGCGGCATTACTCTGGGTCATTCTTCTCGGCACAGTGATACTGTGCGTTTCAGTATGGCGAGGAACGTTTGGTGATTCGCGTGAAGGTGTGCGTAGGCGCCTTGTTGGCGTGCTTATTGGTCTTTGTATATTAGCTTTTGCATCCGGCATGTGGCGCTTTGACGCAGTCGCAACTCTTCACTCGCGCCTTGCCGTGTTTGCGGATCGTCGCGCGGGAGATGCGCCAGTTTCTTTTCTTTTCCACGGCTTTGTCGACGGCGCGTTTACTTCGCGTGGCAACAACGGTTCTTTTTCATTCTATGTGACTGCGGTGCAGGTAGAAAATCGCATCGTTCCCATTCGTGAGAGAGTACTTGTGGAGACGGGCCCACTCCCTCTCTACGCCCCCGGAACACGTATGGGCGTCGAAGGAAGTGTCAGTGTTGCTGGAGAGCGTGATACATGGCTTTTGCGTGATGGCATCCGCATGAAGCTCGACGCAGGGGATATACGCACCTATGAACACGCTCCTTATGAAATAAGTACGCTCCAACGCATTCGTATGCACATGCTTGCATCGGTGATTAGCGTGCGTAGTCTCTTTGAGCGCGCTATCCGTGCAAGCATCGGCGAACCAGCGAGTGCCCTCATTGAAGGCGTGCTCCTTGGTACGCGGCAATTTTTGCCGGACACTCTTCGCGAAGCATTCCGTGCTACGGGCATGACGCACATTCTTGCGGTGTCTGGATATAATATTTCGGTGGTGGGCGCCGGTGTGCTCGCGTTGCTTCTCCGGTGGGTGCGTCGCCGAAGAGCTTTTTGGTTCACGCTTGGTGTGCTTGCGATCTTTACTATCATGACAGGAGCATCGGCATCGGTGGTGCGCGCGGCAATCATGGGTGGCCTTCTTTTCTTTGCGCAAAGTTACGGGAGATTGCCCTATCTTACCAACGCACTCATTCTGGCTGCATGTGCCATGGTGCTCGCACAGCCATTTGTGCTTCGCTATGACGTAGGATTCCAGCTCTCATTTCTCGCGGTGATCGGGCTTTCGTGGGGCGCTCCGCTTATTATGCGTTTCTTTGAAAAAACACGGATACCAGACATCGTGCGAGAACCGCTTGCGGCAACACTTGCGGCACAAATTGCCGTGCTCCCACTGATCCTTGTTGTCTTCGGCTCTTTGTCTATTGCTGCACCTCTCGCGAACATTCTCACGGTGCCAGTGGTCCCGTTTGTTATGGCAGCCGGGTTTTTTGCTGGTGTTGTTGCTCTGATCATACCCCCGCTCGCGCCCCTGGTGGGCATCCCAGCGTGGATAGGCGCCTCCTATATACTGTGGGTCATTGAGCGCATTGCAGAGCTCCCTGGAGCGTCTGTGGGCGTTTCTCTGCCGTGGTGGGGTGGCGTAGTGCTCGCGGTAGGTATCTGGGGTGTTTGGAAATATCTTTCCCGTTTATATGCACCAGCTATTTCGTCGTGAATGGCCCCGCGTTTTCGTATTGTGCACGCTCCTCGTGCTGTGTATTCTCGTCGCCCGTACTCCTCAGAATGGCTCGGGAAGGCTAGTTGTTTCTTTGCTCGACGTAGGGCAAGGAGAGGCGATATTTATACAGACACCAAATGGTCGTCAGGTGCTTATCGATGGTGGGCCAAATGCATCGGTACTTGAAGAGCTTGGTGCGGTGATGCCCGTAGGCGATCGGACGCTCGATTTGGTTGTACTTACCCACGCGCACAGTGATCACGTTTCAGGTTTAGTGCACGTACTTGAGCGTTACGCTGTTTCTGGGATTCTTGAATCGGGTGCGCCTTATACGACGGGCGTGTATCGTGCGTGGCGCGACGCAGTAGCACAGGAGGGTGCAGTGGCAGTTCAAGCACTTCCTGGCAGACGCATTCTCCTAGATGCAGATACCGCCCTTACCGTGTACGCACCGAATCCTACACGAGCTCTTGCTGAAAAGAATCCAAACAATGCGTCAGTGATGCTCATGCTCCAGCATGGAGCGGTGCGCATGTTGCTTACAGGTGACGCGGAGGCGCCCGTGGAACAGCGCCTTGTCTCCCAAGGCGCTCAGCTCGTCGCAGACATTCTTAAGGTGGGGCATCAGGGTTCGCGCACTTCTTCAACGCTGCCATTTCTTATGCGTGTTGCTCCCCGCGTTGCTATCATGAGTGTTGGCGAAGGGAATACCTACGGCCACCCCCATCGCGTGGTGACTGAGCGTCTTGCGAATCTCAGCATTCCATACTATCGTACAGACGTAGATGGACGAATAACTATTGAAAGCGACGGCACCTCGTTTGCGGTGCGGGCGCACAAGTAACACTCATGCATACTGACAACGGATTAGAACGAACGCTCGTGCTCTTAAAGCCGGACGCATTAGATTGCGGCATCGTCGGAGAGGTGATCACACGCTTTGAGCGCGTTGGTCTCAAAATGGTTGGTGTAAAGATGTTGGTGTCGGAAAAAGACACAGCAGAGAAGCACTACACCGAAGATCTGGCAAAGCGTCGCGGCGAAGCTATCCGCAATTTGATGATTAGCATGCTTACCTCCGGGCCGATCATTGCGCTTGCACTCGAAGGCGTTGATGCTATTGAGGTGGTGCGTAAGATGATCGGCTCTACCGAACCAAAAGCAGCAGCACCGGGAACGATTCGTGGTGACTACACGCATGTGAGCTACCGCTACGCTGATTCAAAAGGAATGGGTATTTTTAATCTTATCCACGCGTCTGACTCTCCGGAGAATGCTGATGCAGAACTACGTGTCTGGTTTAAGCCAGAAGAACTAGTGTCGCATAAGCCGGGATACACGAAAATGACCTTGCGCGAGGACTAGTTGCAGGAGTCTTTGAGCGGAGTATACTGAGAGTACCCTTTCGGGATTTGTAAAAGCCTTACCGTATTTAATGCACAGGGAGTCTTATCTGGGCTTCGGCCCAATCCAAGAGTGCCGGTGAGCGAGCAATCGTTCCGACGTCCTCTTATGCGGACACCCACCAAAGCCTTAAGGTAAAGCGCTTTTACAGATTGCGGGAGGGCCAGAACGCCACCCATAGGGGTGGCGTTGTGTTTTATGGGGCAAGCGTGTACTATTCCGCGCAACAAAGGAGGCGGAGATGGGAACGAGTGAAGAGAGCAGCAAGGCTGCGGTGGGCGAAGCTGTGCAGCAGGAATATCTGCGAGGCACGCGAGCATGTCAGATGGCGCGACGTGAGGAGCTGACGCTTGTGGCGCACGCGATTTCGTGGGCCGTGGATCGTTTCGGAGAAGACGAGGATGCGGTGCTCATGCACCGTCGCATGGATGCTCTCTGGGTGATCGTCTCGCAGTGCTCGGTGACCGGAGCACAGATCCCCGGCGATCTCGTGGCACTCATCCAGAGTCGGGGTGCCAAGCGGCTCGGCTAGGTCCAAGAGGGAGGTTCTGTAGAACCTCCCTCTATTCTTTTTATATTTTCATTGGTAGGCTGTATGCGGTTATGCGGGCCGTCGTATAATGGTAGTACGCGTGGCTGGGGGTCATGCAGCCGGGGTTCGATTCCCCGCGGCCCGACTTTATCAAATACAGAGTGCCTTGCGGCACACAGTAGAAATTAAAAAGAGACCCTTCCGGGCCTCTTTTTGGTTAGAGAGTGAGCTTAGGCTACTGCGCCTTTTGCGATGGTCTTAATGCAGTCTGTGCAGATCTTCAAGCGCTTGCCACCCACACGAGCCCACTGGAGGTTTGGGTAGCGACGAGAGCGGCTGGTTGGATTGTAGTGGCCGCGCAAAAGCTTACGGGTGGTGACCATAACCGATCGCTTTGCGCAGGTGGGACAACGTGTTGCCATAGAGATTTGAAAGCGTCCTTGAGGGACGCGAAGTACGTGGACAGGATAGCAGAACATTGGTAGGCTGGTCAAGAGATATGCCCGACAGCCTCTTTCTTGGTGCCGTTTCTATCGCAATGTTGGTGATGTCTGTTGTCGCGCATGAATATGCGCACGGTGCCGTTGCAGACGCTCTCGGGGACCCAACGGCACGCCTCTCGGGGCGCCTTACCCTCAACCCACTCAAGCACCTTGATCCATTCGGTTCGGTCATTCTTCCCTTTTTACTAGTGATTAGCGGCCTGCCGGCGTTTGGGTATGCGCGTCCTGTGCCCTATGATCCACTGCTTCTTTCAGATAGGCGCAGGGGACCTGCGATGGTGGCATTTGCAGGACCTGCGACGAATATCATCCTTTCTCTCCTGTGCGCCTTGACGTTGCGCGCCGGGATCGTCTCTATTGATACGATCCCCGGAGTCCTCGTGGCAAGCGCTGGGTTCATGAATGCTATTCTCGCGCTCTTTAACCTCATCCCCATTCCTCCATTGGATGGGCACTGGATTGCGGGTACCCTCGGTGGAGTGACGGGCGCTCGCCTTATGGCCGCGGCTCGGAGAATGCAGCTCCCGCTCCTTTTCCTCGCCCTCTTCCTAGTGGTTCCTATACTAGGAGATGTGGCATATGCTCTCTTTACGGCTCTTGCCGGGATTTGACGCTGATTTCTGTTTCTGCTACGATGCACACCGCACGTTGTGCGCCCTTTCTTGCGCACGACGCTTACTGGCTCATGCCAACACTGAATCAATTACTGAAAAAACCACGTGTCGTGGTTCGCGCAAAAACAAAAGCACCTGCAATGGTGTTTGGTTTGAATACGCTCAAGAACCGCCCCATCCGTTATCCCGCTCCCTTTAAGCGCGGCGTGTGCGTGAAGGTCACCACCATGACTCCGAAGAAGCCAAACTCTGCTATCCGTAAGATTGCTCGCGTACGCCTCTCTAACGGCATGGAAGTGACGGCCTACATCCCGGGCATTGGCCACAACCTGCAAGAGCACTCCGTGGTCATGATCCGCGGTGGTCGCGTAAAAGACTTGCCAGGTGTTCGTTATCACATCGTCCGCGGCGTCTTGGATGCAGCTGGCGTTGATGGTCGCAAGCAAGAACGTTCTAAGTACGGTGTAAAGCGCCCAAAGTAATCCCATTATTCTATGCGTCGTCCTATTAAAAAGCGTCCGATTGTAGATCCAGATTCTGTATATTCCAGTACTCTTGTTGCGCGCATTATTAATTCCGTCATGAAAGATGGAAAGAAGGCTATCGCACAACGCGCGGTCTACACTGCGTTGACTGATCTTGAGAAGCGTGCCGAAAAGCCTGCGCTCGAAGCTCTTGAGCTTGCAGTGCAAAACGTTGCTCCCAACGTACAGCTCAAATCTCGCCGCGTCGGTGGGGCAAACTATCAGGTTCCTGTAGAAATCGGCCCAGCGCGTCGACTTGCGCTGGCTATTCGCTGGATTGTTGGCTCGGCCCGCTCACTGAAAGGAAAGCCGATGAACGTAAAGCTCGCTGATGAACTTTTTGCCGCATTCCAAAACACTGGTTCTGCAGTAAAGAAGCGCGCCGACATGCATCGCATGGCGGAGGCAAACAAAGCATTCGCACATTTGGCATGGTAATGATGAGGTGAGTACTCGCGGAGCGACCACCATACTGTTGGTCGCTCCTGCGCTCTACTCACTGCGTGTATGGCTGATTATCCTATCGAGAAAATCCGTAACTTTGGTGTGATCGCACACATCGATGCTGGTAAGACGACAACGTCTGAACGCATTCTTTTCTATACAGGCATGAGCCATAAGATTGGCGAAGTGCACGAAGGCGATACCGTTATGGACTGGATGGAGCAGGAGCGTGAGCGTGGTATCACCATTACCGCAGCTGCAACGACTGCCTATTGGACTCCTACCGATGCCGCAGGTGATGCGAGCCAGAAGGTTCGCATGAATATCATTGATACGCCGGGCCACATCGACTTTACGATCGAGGTGAAGCGCTCTTTGCGCGTTCTCGACGGTGCTGTGGTGGTATTCGATGGCGTTGCCGGCGTAGAGCCACAATCTGAAACAAACTGGCGCTACGCGGACGACTATAAAGTCCCTCGCATCTGTTTTATTAATAAACTCGATCGTCTCGGAGCATCGTTTGAGCGCTCCTATCTTTCGATTCTCGACCGTCTTTCACCGTACGCGGTGAAAGTGCAAATCCCCGATGGTCACGAAGACCAATTCAAGGGCATCGTAGATCTCATGACGATGGAATACGTTACGTTTGAAGGCGAGCGTGGCGAGAAAATCATCAAGGGTGAAATTCCAGCACATCTCAAAGAATCTGCAGAAAAAGAGCGAGCAGTCATGATCGAGCGCATCGTGGAGCACGACGATACTGCCATGGCCGAGTATCTTGAGGGGAAAGAGATCTCGCTTCCTCGTTTGCGCGACATTCTCCGTAAGGCCGTGATTGAGAATAAAATTTTCCCAGTCTACTGTGGCTCAGCGCTCAAAAACAAAGGCGTGCAGTTGGTGCTCGATGCTGTTGCATATTATCTGCCCTCTCCGGTTGATATTGCTGATACCAACGCAAAGGATGCGAAAGGGGCAGACACAACCGTGAAACACGATGACAACGTGCCGTTTACCGCGCTTGCATTTAAAACCGCTACCGATCCATTTGTAGGATCGCTCACATTCTTCCGCGTGTATTCGGGTAAGCTCGCTGCGGGTTCTTACGTCTTAAACACTCGCTCAGGCAACCAAGAACGCATTAGTCGTATTGTGCGCCTCCACGCAGATCAACGCGAAGAAATTAAAGAAATCTTTGCGGGCAACATCGCCGCAACGGTTGGATTAAAAGACACCAAAACAGGGGACACGCTCTGTGACCCAGCAACACCAATGTTCTTGGAAGGTATCGATATTCCAGAACCAGTGATCTCGCTTCGCATTGAGCCAAAAACAAAAGCGGACCAAGAAAAAATGGGCCTGGCGCTCAAGAAGCTTTCTGATGAAGATCCTACATTCCGCATCCGCAGTGATGAGGAAACGGGTGAGATGATCATCGCAGGTATGGGTGAGCTTCACCTTGAAATTCTCGTAGATCGTATGAAGCGCGAATTTAGTGTCGAAGCAAACGTCGGCCGCCCGCAGGTTGCCTACAAAGAAGCGATTACTGATAAAGCGCAGGCCGAAGGTAAATATATCAAGCAGTCGGGTGGCCGTGGACAATACGGACACTGCTGGCTTCGTATTGAACCGCTTGAGCGTGGCCAAGGTTTTACATTTAAGAACGTTATTAAAGGTGGTTCTATCCCACAGGAGTTCATTCCCGCCATCGAAAAGGGTGTACGTGAGGCGCTCGATAAAGGTGTTATCGCAGGGTTCCCTCTCGTTGACCTCAAAGTTGAAGTCTACGATGGTTCCTACCACGACGTTGACTCATCTGAAGTAGCGTTCAAAATCGCTGGCGCCATGGCGCTGCAAGAAGCGGTCCGCCGCGCAAAGCCAGTCGTTCTCGAGCCGGTTATGAAAGTAGAAGTGATCGTTCCCGACAACTTCTTGGGTTCGACCACGGGTGATCTCTCCAGCCGACGCGGCCAGATTGTAGAAGTAACCGATCGCGGCACACTTGGCCTCAAGGTGATTCACGCGCACGTGCCACTCTCTGAAATGTTTGGCTATGCCACCTCGATCCGCTCCTTCTCTGAGGGTCGTGGCACATTCACGATGGAGTTCAGTCACTACGAACCAGTACCTGCAAATATTGCGACCCAGATCGCCGCAGGAAAGAAATAAAACAATAAAATCGTCCGTCCCAAGAGCGCCCCACATAGGGCGCTCTTGCTTTTTTGGGTGAGTGCGGTAGAAGAGATGTATTATGCTTGATATGCGCGAATTAAAACCACTCCTGCGACAAAGCGGTTCCATCGTGGTGGTAGAAGATGGTCAGCCTTCGGTGGTGATTGTGGATTATGGGGTGTACCGAGGCCTCGTGCGCGCTCCCGCAGAGGGCGTATCAAGCCAGGCTGTGGCGCAAACGCCCGCCGTTCCTACTACTGCCGATGCAGAGTTCGTAGAGCGTCTCAATAAAGAGATTTTGGCCCTCAAAAACCAGATTGAGGCAGAGGAGCGGGCCCTGGTGAGCCCCGAAAACGAGTAGGCATTGACTTTCGTTTACTGTTTGCTAGAATAGTCGGTACGCGTTTTATATTGAACAGCGCGGTACCGTGGTGGTTACTACACGAACGGCTTTCGAGCGGGTTTCGCGTCGTGTCCCTCACGAGTATCGCCTCGTCACAACCTTAAGCATATGGCAGACACAAAGTTTGAGCGGACAAAGCCGCACTTGAATATCGGAACGATCGGACACGTGGACCACGGGAAGACAACCCTGACCGCGTCTATTTTGCACGTCTTAGACATGCACAAAGGCGAGGGTTACGGCGCACGCGTTGAAGGTGTTGATGGTATCGACAATGCCCCAGAAGAAAAGGCACGTGGTATCACCATCTCTCTTCACCACTCTGAATACTGGACCCCAAAGCGTCACTACGCACACATCGACGCTCCTGGTCACGCAGACTACATTAAGAACATGATCACGGGTGCCGCCCAGATGGACGGTGCAATCCTCGTGGTTGCCGCAACTGATGGCGCAATGCCTCAGACTCGCGAGCACATCCTGTTGGCCCGCCAAGTCGGCGTACCTTTCATCATCGTCTTCTTGAACAAGGTAGACATGGTAGAAGACCAAGAGATGCTTGATCTCGTCGAAGCAGAACTCAAAGAATTGCTTGCAAAGTATGGCTACACTGATTCTCCAATCATCCGCGGCTCTGGCCTCAAAGCCCTTGAGTCAAAGGACGTAAGCGATCAGTATGCACAAGCCGTAAAGAAACTCATCGACACCTGCGATGAATACATTGTTGAGCCAGCACGTGAAATGGACAAACCATTCCTCATGCCTGTCGAAGACGTGTTTACCATTGAAGGTCGCGGTACCGTTGTGACGGGCCGTATCGAGCGTGGTCAGGTGAAGGTCAACGATGAAGTAGAAATCGTCGGTATCCGCCCAACGGCAAAAACCGTTATCACGGGTATTGAAATGTTCAACAAGTCGCTTGATTCTGGTATGGCAGGTGACAACGCTGGTCTCTTGCTCCGTGGTTTGAAGAAGGAAGACGTCGAGCGTGGCCAAGTCCTTTCAAAGGCAGGTTCCATCACGCCGCACACCGAATTTGAGGCAGAAATCTATGTTCTCACGAAAGAAGAGGGTGGTCGCCACACTCCATTCATGAAGGGCTACAAGCCTCAGTTCTACTTCCGCACCACCGATGTTACAGGTGAAGCATTCTTGCCAGAAGGATCAGAAATGGTCATGCCTGGTGACACTGTAAACCTTCGCGTGAAGTTAATCGTACCAATCGCCATGGAAGAAAAGCAGCGCTTCGCTATTCGCGAAGGCGGCAAGACCGTGGGCGCCGGTGCTGTAACAAAGATTATCGCCTAACCATTCACTCATCCCCGTCGCCGATGGCGGCGGGGATACACCGCTCTTTTTCAACACCATGATGGCTACAAAGAAACAAGAAGCAGCCCAACGCATCCGTATCAAGTTGCGTGCATATGACACGAAGATCATCGATCGCTCTGCAAAACAGATCGTCGAGACGATCGAGCGCTATGGAGGGACCCTTACTGGTCCAGTGCCACTGCCAACCGAAATCAAAAAGGTTACCGTGAACCGCTCATCCTTTACGGATAAGGATTCACGTGAGCAATTCGAGATGCGCATTCATAAGCGCTTGATCGAAATCGCAAACCCAAACCCGAAGATCATCGAGGCGCTCACCAACTTGAGTATGCCGGCGGGGGTTGATATTGAGATCAAAATGGTGTAAAAGGTATAGGCATTGTTACTTTCCTCTCCCCATCGTTCTGCGGTGGCGAGAGATAAAGCAATAATCCGGCTCGTAGAGCATTCTGTGTGCCTCTGCGACAGAGCAGGCGTGTCCTTCATGGTTCCCGCTGTTCGCGGGTTTTTGTTTGCAAAATGGCGAAATTTATTCTTGGCACAAAAGAGAGTATGACCCAGATCTTCCGTGAAGACGGCGTTGTCGTCCCAGTCACGGTACTTTCAGTGCGCCCAAACGTCGTTTTGCAACTCAAAAACAAAGAACGCGACGGATACATCGCAGTACAAGTGGGTACTGGATCTCGTAAGCACGTGAACAAGCCACAAACGGGCCACTTCCGTGGACGCGGTACGTTCAGCGCAGTTCGCGAATTCGCATACGTGCAGCTTGGCGATAAAGAGCTCGCAGAAGGCGACACCTTTGACGCATCTGTCTTTGAGGTAGGCGATACTGTCACAGTGAGCGGCACATCAAAGGGTAAGGGCTTTGCTGGCGGTATGAAGCGCCACGGGTTCTCCGGTATGCCTGCAAGTCACGGTCATAAATCAGTGAAGCGCCACATTGGTTCCACTGGTCAGCGCTTCCCTCAGCATACACTCAAGGGAAAGCGTATGGCGGGCCACATGGGCGTAGAGCGCGTATCAGTCCGCGGCTTAAAGGTTGTTGCTGTTGATGCGGAACTTGGTATTATTGCTGTCCGCGGCGCAGTCCCTGGCCAACGCGGCTCCATTGTTGAAATCGTTTCACGATAATATGGCAAACGTCCCTCTTCTCAATCAACGCGGCGAGTCTCTCGGAAGTATCGCATTGCCTGATGCTCTCTTTTCCGTACCTGTAAACATGGAGCTCCTTGCGCAGGTTCTTGCTGCACAAGAAGCAAACCAGCGCCAGGGCAATGCGCATTCTAAAGGTCGCGGTGAAGTGCGTGGTGGTGGTAAAAAGCCATGGCGCCAGAAGGGAACTGGCCGTGCCCGTCACGGTTCTATCCGCTCTCCTATTTGGAAGGGTGGTGGTGCAACGCACGGCCCAACTTCAGAAAAAGACTACACGCAAAAGATTAATCGTCGCATGGCTCTTGCCGCACTTCGTTCTATCCTTTCAGGTAAGGTTCGTGACGCAGAGCTTGTTGTGGTAGATGCATTCTCGCTCCCCGAAGCAAAGACAAAAGAAGCTGTTACCTCACTCCGCGCAGTGGTGCGCGCCATCCCTGGCATTCGCGCAACTGACCGCACGCTTCCCAAAGCGCTTATTATCCTTCCTGGTGGCGAAGGCCACACGCCGGCAGTTCGTGCACTGCGTAACGTGCAACGAGTTGAAGTTGAATCGGTGCGTAATCTCCAAGCGCTTCATGTCGCAGATCATCAATACATTATTGTACACAAGGATGCTATTGATGCGCTCGTCACTCGTGTAAACGGTACTGCATAATCACGTATGAAATTCCCATTTTTTGGATCATCGGAAAAGAAAGAAAGCCCAAAGAAGGGCGCGTCCTCAAAGAAGGCGGCAGTGTCGCGCGCACCAAAGAAAAACAGCGATGCTCCAGCATCGACTGAGGGCCAGGTGCTTGTGGTTCCCGCAGGCGCACACCGCGTTATTCGCGCTCCCTTTATGAGCGAGAAAGCGTCTCGTTTGGCGCAACAGAATCAGTATGTCTTTTTAGTCACTGCCGGCGCGACAAAGTCAGAGATAAAGAAACATGTAAGCACACTTTTCAAAGTAACCGTTCTGTCGGTCAATATTGTGAACTTGCCTCGCAAGAAGGCGGGCATGACACGTCGCCACTTCGCTGGCGTGCGTCCGCAAGTACGTAAGGCAATCGTAACACTTGCTCCCGGTCAAACTATTGGAGCAGCTATGGCATCGCCTCAATCATAATCTGGTATGAAACGCTATAAACCAACAACTGCATCTCGTCGCCACATGTCAGCATATGACACTGCTGGTCTTTCCGACGTTGCCCCACTTCGTTCTCATACGAAGGGTTTTCACCGTGCAGTTGGCCGCAACAACCAAGGTCGCATCACAAGCTTCCACCGTGGTGGCGGTAACAAGCGTCGCTACCGCGATATCGATTTTAAACAGCAGAAGTATGATATCCAGGGTATTATTGCGACTCTCGAATACGATCCAAACCGTACTGCACGCATTGCCCTCGTACACTACCCAGATGGTGACAAGCGCTACATCATTGCTCCACAGAACCTCGCTGTCGGCGATACCGTTATTACTGCGGTACGCGCACCGATTCGCGTAGGCAATCGCATGCAGCTCGCGAACATTCCACAGGGTACCATCGTACACAACATCGAATTGCGCCCGGGCCAAGGGGGACGCATTGTGCGTTCCGCAGGAAGTGGCGCAACCGTGCTCGCAAGCGACGCCGGTTATGTACAGGTGGTGATGCCTTCCTCCGAAGTGCGTCTCGTGCCCGCTGAATGCTATGCATCTATCGGGCAAGTATCGAATGCAGAGCACGCGCTCATCTCGTTGGGTAAGGCTGGTCGTTCGCGCTGGCTGGGCCGCCGTCCAAAGGTCCGCGGTACTGCCATGAACCCAGTAGATCACCCACATGGTGGTGGTGAAGGTCGCCAAGGTCGCGGTACACGCCGTCCAAAGACACGCCACGGTAAGATCACCGGCGGTCACAAGACGCGCAATAAAAAGAAGCGCTCAGCACGCCTCGTTGTGCGCCGACGCTCGAAGTAATCATTTCCATTTCTTTATCTTATGTCACGAAGTCTCAAAAAAGGTCCCTACGTTGATGAGCGATTGCTCAAGAAAATTGCAAGCCGAAAGGCGGGCGATAAGACCGTGATCAAGACGTGGTCTCGGGATTGCACGATCGTGCCGGAGATGATAGGCTTCACCTTCGGTGTTCATAACGGTAGGATCCATATCCCCGTTGTGATCACGGAAGATATGATCGGGCACAAGCTCGGAGAGTTTTCGCACACTCGTACTTTCCGCCGTCATGGTGGCAAGATGCAGAAAGAGCTTGAAGCTGCCGCAAAGCAGCGTGAGGTTGATGCGGCAAAAGCTGCAAAAGCAGAGCCTGTTGCCGCAAAGTAATCATCCACCCCTATGCAACAAGTACGCGCACAACTCAATGGTATCCGACTCTCACCTCGTAAGGTCCGAGCGGTTACTGCGTTGGTAAAGCGCCACGATGTTGCGTGGGCACTTGATCAGCTCGCGCACACGGTTTTGCGTCCGGCACCAGCGCTTGCCAAACTTATCCGTTCGGCGGTCGCGAATGCAGAGCACACCTACAAGGCATCAGTAGAGCAGCTTTTTATTGCTGACATCATTGTGAATGAAGGCATGAAGCTGCGCCGTTGGCTGCCTCGCGCACAGGGTCGTGCAACTGAATTGCAGAAGAAGACGTCACGCATCTGCGTGGTGCTTGAGATCCGTGGAGCTGCGCCTGAAAAGGCCGCTTCGAAGACTCGCGCACGCCGCACAACGCGATCCGCGGCGCCTGCTTCAACTCAATCGTAATTATGGGACAAAAGGTTTCTCCAACAGGGTTTCGTATCGGTATTATTCGTGACTGGGCGTCACGCTGGTTTGGCGGTTCGTCATATCAAAAATATCTTGCCGATGATTTGCGCGTCCGTCACTTCCTCGACAAGCGTCTCCGTGGTATGGCCGTGGATCGCGTCGAAATTGAGCGCAACACCGATACGATCACCGTGGTCATTGCGACCGCACGTCCTGGTTTAGTGATCGGGCGCGGTGGTGCCGATGTTGAAAAACTCAAAGATCAGATCCGCACGCTCGTGAAGCGAAAGCTTGCCGTACGTATTGAGATTCAAGAAGTGAAGAATCCAGAAGCATCAGCTGCTGTGATGGCCGAGTCTATCGCTGAGCAGATTGAAAAGCGTTTGCCGTTCCGTCGCACGATGCGCATGTCTCTCGCAAAGATTATCGGTAGTCGCGATGTCAAAGGTGCCAAAATTCAGCTGGGCGGGCGTCTCGATGGTGCAGAAATCGCACGCTTGGAGCACGTCGAGTCCGGCAACTTGCCGTTGCAAAGCTTGCGTGCAAATATCGATTTCGCTCGCGCTACCGCGCACACGACATTCGGTACCATTGGTATCAAGGTGTGGATTTATAAGGGTGATACGTTTGAATAATTATTTCGTATGTTGCAACCAAACCGCGTAAAACACACGAAGGTACACAAAGGTCGCAATCGCGTCGTTGCTACCCGTGGCGCCACATTGAGTTTCGGCACCTATGGCTTAAAGGCGATGGAGGCGACGTGGCTGACTGCGAGTCAGCTTGAGTCTGCGCGCCGTGCGATGATTCGTCTCCTTGCTCGCGGTGGCAAGATTTGGACTCGTGTCTTCCCAGACAAACCCCGCACTGCAAAGAGCTCTGAAGTGGGTATGGGTGGTGGACGCGGTGCACTCTCGCACTTTGTTGCCCCAGTGCAGGCAGGCCGTATGCTCTTTGAGCTTGATGGTGTTTCGGAGACAGTTGCTCGCCAAGCATTTCGTCTTGCTGCGCACAAACTTCCTATTAAGACTCGTGTCGTGGTACGTATCGGCCACTCTGCATAATTCTTTCGTATGAAATACAAAGACCTCCAACAGAAATCAATAGCAGAACTCCACGCACTTGTGCGCGATCTTCGTGCGCAGGTTCTCGTGTCGCGCTTTGAGGCATCACAGGGGGCATTAAAACAGAATAGTAAAGTGCGCGCGCTTCGTGTGCAGATTGCTCAAGTGCTTACTGCACTAAACGCACAGCAGCACAGCGCATAATTATTGCTTATGACATCTTCTCAACCAACAAAAGGACGTCGCCTCACCGGTACTATCGTTTCCGATAAAATGGAAAAGACGGTTGTGGTGGAAATCACCCGCTTGCGCAAGCATGCGGTATATAAGAAATATCAGAAAGTGACACAGCGTTTTCAGGCGCACGACGAACAGGAACAATATAACGTGGGTGATCGCGTGATTATTCGTGAGACGCGCCCAATGTCAAAGAATAAGCGCTGGATTGTTGAAAGTAAGGCTGCGTAATTTACCCATATGCTTCAACTTCGCTCTATCGTTTCAGTAGCAGACAACACAGGCGCAAAACGCGTTGGTGTCTTTAAGGTGCTTGGAGGTTCTCGCCGCGCCTTTGCAGAAATTGGCGACATCGTCGTTGTATCAGTAAAGGTTGCCGAGCCTCGTAAGCTCGTGAAGAAGAAAGATGTGCTTCGCGCAGTGGTTGTACGTCAGCGCAAGCCATTCCGTCGCAAGGATGGTTCGTATATTCGCTTTGATGATAACGCGGTTGTTATCCTTGATGGCACTGAGCCAAAAGGCGGTCGTATCTTCGGTCCTATTCCTCGCGAAATTAAAGAACGCGGCTTCAGCACAATCGCCTCGCTTGCTCAGGAGCTGGTTTAATATTCTTCTATGGCAACACACATGAAAATTCGAGTAGGCGATACGGTCACTATGTTGTCTGGCAAAGACCGCATGAAAACCGGCAAGGTGATGCGCGCTTCTCCCGAAGATGGCAAGGTGCGTATCGAAGGACTTAATACAGTGATGCGTTCACTCCGCTCTCGTAAGCAAGGCCAAAAGGGCCAGAAGGTTGCAAGTGAGCGTTTCGTTTCCATTTCGAGCGTCGCACTGGTTTGCCCTTCATGCAAAAAGCCAACCCGAGTAGGGTATGCATTCGCCGAAGTTGGAGGTAAAAAGCAGAAACAGCGTGTCTGCAAAAAGTGCGGAAAGGCGCTTGCATAAAAGGTATTTCTCACGTATACTCCACCCGCTTCTATGACTCAAACATTACAGCAACAATATCAAAAGACGATCCTTCCTGCTCTGCAGAAGGAGTTTGGTATTGCAAATGTGATGGCAGTGCCACGCATCCAAAAAGTGGTGATCAATACTGGTATTGGTCGCATGGTAAAAGACAGCGGTGCTATCGAGCGCGTACAACGCGACATGACAGTCTTGTCTGGCCAGAAGCCGGTGATTCGTAAGGCAAAGAAATCAATTGCGAGCTTTAAGCTTCGTGAAGGTATGCCCGTCGGCGTTTCAGTGACGCTCCGCGGTAAGCGCATGTATGATTTCTTGCACCGCCTTATCGCGTTGGCGCTTCCTTTGTCGAAAGATTTTCGTGGCGTTGACATGAAAAATGTTGATGGCGCAGGCAACTTAAATCTTGGCATTAAAGAACACACCATTTTTCCAGAAGTGACCTATGAGTCAGTCAAAGACATTTTTAGCTTGCAGGTGACCATTGTGACAAATGCGCAGAATCGCGAACGCGGGATTGCCCTTTTGAAACAGATTGGTATCCCATTTAAATAAACGACATGCCAAAGAAATCAACTATCGCACGTACTGCAAAACACACGCCTAAGTTTTCGACTCGGCGCGTGAACCGCTGCGTACTGTGCGGTCGCAAACATGGATACCTGCGCGCATTCGGCCTGTGTCGTATTCATTTCCGCGAGCTTGCACTTCAAGGTTTTCTTCCGGGCGTTCGTAAATCGAGCTGGTAATACTTATTATTTATGGCAATGATCCACGATCCAATTTCAGACATGATCACACGCATTCGCAATGCGCTTGCAGTGCGTGCGACGCATGTACTCGTGCCAACATCCCGCATGAAGGTGGGCATCGCACGCGTTCTCCAGGAAGCTGGCTATCTTGAATCAGTCGAGCGTCGCACTAAAAAGGTGCGCGCAAGTGAACATGAATACATTGATCTCGTGTTCTCTCGTGACACAGATGGCAAGCCGATGATCAACGACATGCGTCTTATTAGTAAACCCTCTCGTCACCTCTATGCAAAAGCGCGCGAGTTGCGCCCTGTCCAGTCTGGTTTTGGTATCGCAGTGCTTTCAACGCCCAAAGGCATCATCTCTTCTCGTGCTGCGCGTAAAGAAGGCGTGGGCGGCGAAGTCTTGTTTGAAATCTGGTAATACTTTTATGTCTAAAATCGGCAAACGACCAATTCATATCCCGCAAGGCGCAACCGTCACACTCGACGGTACTACTCTGACGGTCAAAGGTCCGAAGGGGACACTCACCCGCACGCTGTCTGGCTTGATCGATGTTGCTGTTGAGGGCGCCCTTATTCAGTTAACGCCACGCATGGATGTTTCTGCAGATGCAAAAACAAAGACCATCACCTGGGGTCTCGAGCGCGCTACGCTCAACAACATGCTCATGGGTGTTACTACTGGCTTCACCAAGGTGCTGGAGTTTAATGGCGTTGGTTACAAAGCCGTGCCACAGGGTAAGAACCTTGAATTGAGTCTTGGCTTTTCGCACACGATTCCATTCCCAGCCCCCGAAGGTATCCAGTTCTCAGTTGAAAAGAATGTGCTTACCATTACGGGAACTGACAAGGAAGTCGTGGGACAAGTTGCAGCAGAGATTCGCGCGCTGAAGAAGCCAGAACCATACAAGGGAAGCGGTATCCGCTACCAAGGCGAGGTTATTAAGCAAAAGGCAGGTAAGAAAGCTATCGCATCAAGCTAATTCATTCTATGACACGTGCTATTTCTAAAAACGCAGGTCGCATTCGTCGTCACGCACGCATTCGTGCGGTGATGTCTGGTACGGCATCTCGCCCCCGAGTGTGCGTCTTTAAGAGCAACTCATATACCTACGCGCAAGTCATTGATGACACGACGCGCAAAACGCTCTTTTCCGTGCATGACCACGAGATCAAACCAGCCTCCGATGCGCCAGAAGGTTCTGGTACAAAGGTCGCGAAGGCTTTCGCAGTCGGAAAGACGCTTGGAGAAAAGCTGAAAGAAGCAAAAATCACAACGGTTGTTTTCGACCGTGGGGGTTTTGCCTACCATGGACGCGTTCGCGCTATCGCGGATGGCTTGCGTAGCGCTGGAATCTCCGTATAATCACTAGACATTCATTATGGACGAACAGACACCAGTACAACCAACTCCAGAAGCAACGCCAGCGGCACCTGTCGCACCGGTAGCTTCTGAACCACAGCGCCATGGCCGCGGAGGTCAGCGTTTTGGTGGTTTTGGAAATCGTCGTCCGGGTGGCCGCCAAGGTCGCCGTCCTATGCGTCCGATGGAGAAGCCAGAGTATGAGCAAAAAACCATCGACCTTGCTCGCGTCGCTCGTGTCACAAAGGGTGGCAAGCGCTTCTCTTTCCGCGCAACCGTTGTCATCGGTGATGGCAAGTCGCGTGTTGGTATCGGTATGGGGAAGGGTAAAGATGTCGCACAGTCTGTGCAAAAGGCATACAACCAAGCCAAGAAGCGGCTCCTCACCGTGCTTACGGTCAATGGTACTATCTCAAATACGGTGCAAGCCAACTTCCACGGCGCCACGGTTATTTTAAAGCCTGCAAAGGGTGGCGTAAAAGCCGGTGGTCCTGTTCGTGTTGTCGCGAAGCTCGCAGGTATCACTAGTTTGACTGGTAAGTTGATCGAGCGCACAAATAATAAGATCAACATCGCTATGGCAACCATGAAGGCACTTAGTATGTTGCGTGATCGTGCTCGTACCCGCTTTACGCGCGTCGCTCCGCCGGTCGCTTAATCATTTTTATGCAACGTCAAACTATCAAATCAGCATCTCGTAGTACCGGTAAGCGCGTTGGCCGTGGTGGTAAGCGCGGCACGACATCGGGTGGCGGTACGAAGGGTCAGAAGGGTCGTGCTGGCGCAAGCGTACGCCCAGGCTTTCGTGGCGGTGACAATCGCATCTGGCAATTGTTCCCAAAGCAGCGTGGTGCAACAAAGAAGCACGGCAGTAAGCGCGTACATCGCAAGCATCGTCGCTACCAAGTCATTGCTGATAAGCCGGCAGTGATTAACGTCGCAGCACTGAATGTGTTTGCGAAAGGTGATTCCGTTACTCTTGCGACTCTCAAAGAGCGCCGCCTTGTTAGTGGGTCAGCAAAGGCAGCAAAAATTTTGGGCACAGGTGAGGTGAAGGTGGGCGTCACAGTTGAAGGCGTTGATGTGTCTACGTCCGCGCGGGAGAAGATCACTGCCGCCGGCGGGACCGTCGCGTAACTTTATTTGCTATGGATCGCATATTGACCGCATTGAAGCGTCCGGAGCTCCGGAGCAAGATACTCTTTATTCTTGGTATCCTCGCGTTGTCGCGTGTCCTCTCTACGATCCCTGTTCCTGCCATTGATGGCAGTCAGCTGAAGGAATTTTTTGCAAACAACCAATTCTTTGGGCTCATTAGCGCGTTTACGGGCGGTGGCCTCTCGAACCTTTCCATTGCCATGATTGGCTTGGGTGCATATATCACCGCATCCATTATCATGCAGTTGATGACCATGATCTTCCCTTCGATGGAGCAGTTGTATAAACACGAAGGAGAGGCAGGCCGTGCAAAGTTTAATCAATACTCTCGCATGTTGGCCGTACCCCTTGGTGCCATCCAAGCCTATGGCTTCCTAACGCTTTTGGTACGCCAGAGCGTTATTCCTGCTATGTCGGGCTTTGAGTGGTTTAATGCTATCACCGTTGTGGTGGCGGGGAGCATGCTCTTGATGTGGCTGGGTGAACTCATGACGGAAAAGAATCTTGGCAACGGTGTCTCGCTCTTGATTCTCGCTGGTATTGCCGCGAGCATTCCTACCACCCTGCGCCAAGCTATCTTTACGTACACACCTGACCAGCTCATCACGTACATTGTTTTTGCGGCAATCTCGCTGATCGTTATTGCCGGCGTGGTCTTTATCTCTGAGGCACAGCGCAACATTCCTGTCACCTACGCACGTCGTGTGCGTGGTTCTCGTGTGTTCGGTGGGGTATCTACGTACCTTCCCATGCGCGTGAACAACGCTGGTGTGATTCCTATTATCTTTGCGCTCTCGATCCTGCTCTTCCCGGGTACGATCGCTACCTTCTTTGCGGGCTCCAGTATCACATTCCTCGCTACCGCCGCACAGTTCGTGCAAGGTGTGCTTGCGAACCAACTGTGGTACTCCATCATGTACTTCGTGCTCGTGGTGCTATTCACGTTCTTCTACACGGCAGTTACTTTTGATCCAAAATCAATCTCCGAGAACATTCAGAAGCAGGGAGGTTACATTCCTGGCTTGCGTCCTGGCCCCATGACTGCGCAGTTCCTCACCTTCTTAGTGAATCGCATTACGTTGGTTGGCGCACTGTTCCTTGGAGCTATCGCAGTGCTGCCAAACGTCATTCAGGGAGTGACTGGTCTCTCGGCCTTCTCGATCGGAGGCACCACCGTGCTTATCGTGGTCTCGGTTGCCTTGGAGCTCATGAAGCAACTTGATGCTCAGCTCTCGATGTACGAATACTAGAAAGAGGCGATACTGTATTTTTCCAACGGCGCCCAAAAGGGCGCCGTTGACTTTTACGCGTAAGTATTGGATAATGTGTTTACCACGAGGAGGTGGAATTTGGAGAGCTTTTTCACTGGCATGGGCATTGGCGATCGCGTGACCGCAAGCGTCGGTATGCACTCGATCGACCTCACTCCGGAAGGGCGCCCCGACGTGACCTTGTCGTTGCCCGTCAACGACATCGGCTACATGGAGAGTGCGGAGGTGCTGGAGGAGTACATGTACGCCCTCAACTGCGCCCTTCGCTTGGCCCGACGCCACCTTCGTTTGGTGGAGGTTCTCACCGTCGGCGGCGCAGCGATCGTCTTCAAGAACGAGCCGTCGTTCGATGAGCTTGCTGAGATCGGAGACGAGGGCGACGAAGGCCCGGAGGAGTACATCTTCGTCTTCGAGGCGATCCCCAACATGTCGTTGCAAGACCGTCACATGATGCCCTAATCGGGCTCACTAACGCGCGTCGCTTCCTTCGGGGACCGGCGCGCTGTTTTTTTAAGATGTGTGGCACACTTGACTTCTGTAAATAGTAGATGTTTAATACGCACTCCACGAGGAGGTGGGCATGGAGAGCTTTTTCACCGACATGGGCGACGGTGATCGCGTGGTCGCGATTGTCGCTATGTACTCGATCGACATGATCCCCGAAGGGCGTCCCGACGTGAGTCTGTCGTTGCCGATCAACGACATCGGCCACAGGGAGGGTGCGGAGGTCTTGGAGGAGTACATCCGCGCCATCAACTGTGCACTTAGCTTGGCGCATTGTCGCTTACGTCTGGAGAAGGTCTTCGACGTCGATGGCGGCGAGATCACCTTCAAGGGTGAGCCATCGTTCGAGGCACTTCTCCAGCACGAGGAGGGCAGGGTTCGCCCGCCCTTGGATGGCCCTCTCGCACCCAACAAGTTCGTCTTCGTCTTTGAGCGGGCGACATTCGAAAAGCTCTAAGCCTCGTTCGCTCTACGCGCGTCGTTTCCTTCGGGGACCGGCGCGCTGTTTTTTTTGCCTCACGAGGAGGAGTATCCAGCATCCTTGACTTCGACAAAGATTAGTTGTTTAATGCGTCTTCCACGAGGAGGTGGGCAGTGAACACAGATCTTTTCGAAGGCGTAAGGTTCGGGTGCCACATTCGGTGCTCCGTGAGCCTCAAGCGTCTCGCATTCACTCGTGAAGATGATCCCACAATCTTCACGACGGTATTCACCGACGATACGAGCTTGATGGAAAACGCGACGAGAGTGCGACATGTGCACCAGTTGCTCAACAGCGCGCTCGCGCTCGTCGGCGCTCACTTGCGTCTCGTTGGTGTGAACGCTCTCGGTGGCAAAGAGATACTCTTCCCGCCGAAGGGACCATCATTCGAGGCTCTGAGAGCTCTGGACGAGGAGAGTATGGCAGCCAGCCGCGGGCCTCTCCAGCCATGCGAATACCGCTTCGTCTTCGAGACGACTTCCCAACAGCGTGAGTTTCGTGACCCTCTGATTTTCTAGATAGTGGTCCAGGCTCTGCCTGTAGTTGTCACTAACGCGCGTCGCTTCCTTCGGGGACCGGCGCGCTGTTCTTTTTTTGTTTGCCGTGTACAATAGGCGTATGCAAAAACAGGCGATTATTCTTATCGGCCCTCCTGGTGCAGGAAAAGGAACGCAGGCCGAACTTCTTGCCGACGATTTCGGCTTTTTTCATTTTGATACCTCGCAAATCATCGAAGAACGTTTTCGTACTGCAGCTGCAGATGATCCTGTGATCGCTCAAGCAAAAGCGAACTATGATGCAGGAAAATTAGTAGAGCCAGCACTGGTGGCGAGCTGGGTGATTGATAAAATCCGCGCACTCGGCGTGGGCGGTACGAGCATTGTCTTTAGTGGCTCGTTTCGCACGAATACTGAAGCGGCTGAAGAGCTCCCCGTGCTCCAAGAAGTATATGGCGCAAAGAATGTGCACATTGTGAACATTGAAGTGAGTGAGGAAGAATCGGTGAAGCGCAATTCGGGGCGTCGTGTGTGCAAGGTGAATCGTCATCCTATCCCGAACTTTCCTGAATTTGCCGGCATCACCGCATGCCCCAAAGATGGTGGCGAGATCGTAACGCGCAGTCTCGATGTTCCTGAAACGATCCGTGTTCGCTATGCAACGTACCAAGAGCAAACCAAGCCCGTGGTTGCCTATTTTGAGCAGCAGGGCTATGCCGTGATTCGCATTGATGGCGAGCAAGCTATTCGCAAAGTGCATACTGATATTATGAATCGCGTACACGAAACAGCGCATCCCGACCAACTATGATTCTCAATTCCGAACAGCAACAGCATATGCGTGACGGCGGAAAAATCCTTGCTGGTATTTTGCGCACGCTGGCGGCGGCGGTAACGCCAGGCATGCCTACGCAACAGCTCGAAGACATGGCACGCGAACAGATTCGCACCAACAGTGTACTACCCTCTTTTCTGGGATATAACGGCTACCCTGCCGTGTTGTGTGTGAGTGTGAATGAGGAAGCTGTCCACGCGGTTCCTGGTGGGTATATTATCCAAGCGGGTGATTTAGTAAAACTTGATTTTGGTGTGGTACACGAAGGCCTCCACACCGACAGCGCGGTGACGGTGATTGCGGGCCTTACCGATGAGCGGAAAAAAGAGTGGCAGGATCGCATCACGCTCTCTCGTGTAACGCGTGAAGCACTCTATGCAGGTATCGCACGGGCGCGCGCTGGGAACACAGTGGGTCATATTGGCGCAGCCATTGAAGCGCATGCTGAAAAAAATGGTTTCACTGTTTTGAAAGATTTGGGAGGCCACGGCATTGGCGCGCGTCTTCATGAAGATCCTTTTGTGCCAAACCACGGCTCTGCGGGAGAGGGGGATGTGCTCGTGGCCGGTATGGCGCTTGCTATCGAACCTATTTTAACGACCGGTACCCACAAGACAAAAGACGGAACTGACGGCTTTGCATACGTTACTAAAAACGGAGCGCTCTCTGCGCATTTTGAGCACACTATTATCGTTACTGATGGGGCTCCCGTTATCGTTACCGAGCAGTCCTAAGGGGCATTGACTTTATATACAAAAGTAGTATAATATACGTTCAAGGAGGTGGCATATGGCCACGCAAATGATGGTCGAGACCTCGTTCCGGACGCTCGTCGCGGAGATCAAGCCGCTGATGGAGCGCACGTTCCTGTGCCTCGTGCACAAGCGCGAGGTGCTGTCCCAGGAGGGTTTCGTGCTGGGGATTCGGGAGATCCAGCGTGAGCTGAATCTCCCCGAGGGGCAGCTGCCCTCGGTCTTCCAGCTCGGTCAGTTCGTCGCCTGCCGTGCGTGCGTGCGGGACGTGGCGAGGTTCTTCGGTGTTCCGTTCCTGCACCCGCTGGCGAAGCAGCTCGAGATCCTCGAATACAAGTTCGCCAGCGCGGCGCGCCAGGTTCGTGCCCGGCCGATCGCGCCGGAGACCGTCGTGCCCCGTACGACGGCGCGCACGGGTACGGTCATGCCGACGTTGCCGCCCGGCTACTTCGAGAGCCGGAAGGGGCAGGCTCACAAGGGTCGCAAGCCGCGGTCCTTGCGCCAGGCCGAGGCGTTGGCCAAGGTGACCAAGCCGTCGCCGGCCACTGCGGCTCTCGACAAGAAGGCCGCGAAGAAGGCGGCCAAGGACGCCGCCCGGTCCAACAACAAGCAGGGCGCCGGTGGCAAGAAGCGCCACTAGTTCGCCCACTCGCGGGGGTATGTGCACACGGTGCGCGTACCCCCGCTTTTTCTTTGTTTTTTCATACGGGTATACACCCTTGACCTCAATAAGGCTCTTCTGATATACTCCTTGGTACCCAAAGATGATTATCTTACAGACAAGCGGAACCACCAGCGGCTGACAGACCGTGTTCGCACGTCTGAATATGCCGCCGCAAGGCGGCTTCTGTGTCTCTAGGAACATCAAGCGGGCAGTACGTTGACAACGTGGAACGGGAGCTGAACGAAAGTTCAGCTTTGTATTGTTCGCTTTATAAGAGACCTGGGACCTCGAGTCCCAGGTGGTACTTTGTGAAGGTGAAGGGTATATGGAGGATGCCTAGGCACGAATGAGCGATGAAGGACGTGGCGTAGCTGCGATAAGCTTCGGGGAGCCGTTGAGCGGGCTTTGATCCGGAGATTTCCGAACGGGGCAACCTAGTCGAGTAAACCTCGATTGCCTGTCTTCTGTAATGGGAGATGGGAGCGTACCTGGCGAAGTGAAACATCTCAGTAGCCAGAGGAACAGAAACCGAAGAGATTCCCTGAGTAGCGGCGAGCGAAACGGGAAGAGCCCAAACCTGACTACACATCAGCAATGGTGTGTGTACAGGGGTTGTAGGGATAGTACACTTTCTCATTGAACGGACACGATCGTGCGCTCAATGAGGATAGGGAGTAAAAAATTCGAATTGTAGCAGAACGGCCTTGGAATAGCCGACCAGAGCGGGTGACAGTCCCGTATGCGAAACACTTCGAACTCTCGTATTGTTACCTGAGTAGCTCGGGATCAGAATGTCCTGAGTGAATCTACCCATACTACTGGGTAAGGCTAAATATTATTCGTGACCGATAGTGAACTAGTACCGTGAGGGAAAGGTGAAAAGAACCCCGGAAGGGGAGTGAAATAGATACTGAAACCATATACCTACAAGGAGCGGGAGCCTGACCACCGTAAGGTGGGGCGGGTGACCGTGTGCCTATTGAAGAATGACCCAGCGAGTTTATGCGTGTTGCGATACTCTAAGTTCTGATGGAACGAAGGGGCAGGGAAACCGAGTGTGAATAACGCGACCATGCAGCACGTGTAAGACCCGAAGCCGGACGAGCTAACCATGAGCAGGGTGAAGTTCCGCGAAAGCGGAATGAAGGCCCGAACTGGTTGATAGCGCAATATCATCGGATGACTTGTGGTTTGGAGTGAAAAGCTTATCGAGTTCGGTAATAGCTGGTTCTCCCCGAAATGCCTTTAGGGGCAGCGTCGTGGAGTAGCAAGGGGGGTAGAGCACTGAGTGGTGGACCGCGCCCTTTTGGGTAGGTTTACCAAACAAACTCCGAATACCCTTGTGGAATCTGCGACAGTGAGACCGTGGGGGCAAAGCTTCACGGTCGCAAGGGAAACAGCCCAGATCGCAGCTTAAGGTCCCTAAATGTACGCTAAGTGTATAAAGGAGGTGTTACACCTTAGACAGGTAGGAGGTTGGCTTAGAAGCAGCCATCCTTTAAAGAGTGCGTAATAGCTCACTACTCGATGTGGCTTTTGCCACAAGGTGTGATGCGCCGAAAATTCAACGGGGCTAAGCGTACTACCGAAAGCGCGAATTTGTTTCAAATTTATTTGGAATAAGTGGTAGGGGAGCATTCTGAACCGCTGTGAAGCCTCTCTGTGAAGAGTGGTGGAGCGTTCAGAAGAGAGAATGCTGGGATGAGTAACCGCAAGTGGCGTGAAAACCGCCACCGCTGAAAGTCCAAGGTTTCCTCCGCGATGGCAATCAACGGAGGGTGAGGCGGCCCTAAGCATAACCTTGTCTACGGGCAAGGGATGGCGATGGACAGTCGATTAATATTTCGACCCCACGCACATATTCGAAGGGATAGACGAGGAAGATAAGATCTCGCATGCGATTGGATGTGATGTTGTTACTCCTAGAACGCCCGCCAGGCAAATCCGGCGGGGGCCGCAAGGCACGTTCGAGAGGGGCAAGACTGCCGCAAGGCGGGATGAGATCGAAGAGTCCTCCGAGAAAAATCTCTAAGGTTCGTATGTGCGTGTCCGTACCGCAAACCGACACAGGTGGACTAGTATCAGAGTACCAAAGCGAACGGGTGAATGCTGGTTAAGGAACTCGGCAAAAAAGCGGCCGTAACTTCGGGATAAGGCCTGCCACGCGTAAGCGTGGCCGCAGCGAAAGACCCTCTGGCGACTGTTTATCAAAAACACAACTCCGTGCTAAGCCGAAAGGCGCTGTATACGGGGTGACGCTTGTCCGGTGCCGGAACGTTAACGGTGGAAGTGGTATGGAGCAATCTGTACTGCGGACGCCCGAAGCGCCGGTGAACGACGGCGGTAACTATAACCGTCTAAAAGTAGCGAAATTCCTTGTGGGGTAAGTTCCCACGCGCATGAATAGCGTAACGACTGGAGAACTGTCTCAGCCAATAGCCCGGTGAAAATGCAATGTCAGTAAAGATGCTGACTACCCGCACCAAGACGGAAAGACCCCGGAAGCTTTACTGCAGCTTGGTATTGGTCTACGAGTTGTACTGCGTAGCATAGTGGGGAGGCTTTGAAGGTTCACTCTCGGGTGAACTGGAGCCGACAGTGAAATACCCATCTGTACGATTTGTAGCTCTAACTGGTGGAGCCCTATAAGGTTCTACAAGCATGAGCATGTAGTATATTGTTTCCAGTAGGTGAGGTGATAGTGATTATGCTTGTATCTTTGTAGGGTTTCATCAAGACAGTGCCTGGCGGGCAGTTTTGGTGGGGCACTAGCCTCCTAAAAAGTAATGGAGGCGTTCATCAAGGTTGGCTAGCTCCGGATGGACATCGGAGCGATAG
>ERZ1292623.311-Hain-H51-01um-R1-311-length-54620-cov-10_pt1 | contig 54620 bp, 54 predicted proteins | sample MGYA00564398_ERZ1292623 | MGnify/ENA primary metagenome ERZ1292623 (study PRJEB36523, sample SAMEA6512633) | groundwater metagenome | collected 2019-01-07 | study: AquaDiva: Metagenomics assemblies of 32 groundwater samples
GCATTCATCTGCGCACTGAAGTGCGCAGTTTTCTGCAAAGCAACTTTGGCATAAATCATGTACAATATAGTTTATGAATACTCGCAAGAGTATAGTTGTATAAATGCCGGCAATCTAAAGATTAAAGGAACAGCCGAATAAACCAATAAAAAATCTATTTAAACTCAAGGAGGTTTTCTTTTATATATAAGGAAAGTTTTTCAGACACAAAACGCGCCCCATTCTCATTAAAATGCATGTCATCATAGAAATAATCAAGTGTTTTTGGAACATCCTTATCAAGATCAATACAAAAAATATCCTTATTATTTTTACATACTTTAAGAAGTCTTTTATTAAAAGCATCTATTGAATATATCATCGTTTCTGTAGGATAATAAATCTCCCCAAAATCATTTGTCATCCAAAGACTTGCGTCTTCTTCTTGAGTCATATTCTCTTTCCAAAGATATGGCTGCGTCAAAAATATAAGAGTGATATTCTTTTCTTTAGAGAGATTAATGACTCTCTTTAGATTTCTTTCATAATCTTCAAGTGCCAGATTCAAGTCAGGAGTTTCGTTTATCCAGTTTTTTGCATTTTTTCTTTTAAGTCTATTCTCAACAAGAGTATTCCCAATACCGTCTTGAGGTTTAATTTTTTTAAATTTTAAGTCCAAAACCTTGTAAACATTATAAATTATAGTTGATTTCCACGTATATCCCGGGTATACACTAAAAGTATAACTCTCTGTATTATTAAATTCATTTTCATTAAAAGGTTCCCATCCTTCTTTTCTGCTTAATTTAAATAGCATGTCGTTAGCCCCAGTCAGCATAATAATTAAATCAGGTTCATAATCTTTTGGAAGATATTTAAGTGCGAGTATGTTGTTTCTTAAACCATGCCCGCTTTTTCCAATATTCATTGTAATTACTTTTTTATTATCTTTTGTTTCTTTTAATTCATTCATTAAAAGATAAGACCATGTCTCTTCGTTGTCTAAATACAAACATTCGGAAGTGCTTCCTCCAACAATTAAGATTCTATATTCATTTTCATGCTCTTTGAATTTAATGCCTCTATATCCAAGGCTGTTAATTGTAAAAACCGATTCTCCGCTTATTCCATGGAATATGCTTGAATTTGGAAAAAATACATATTCTAGATTAGGAGGCCATACATAAGAATAAGTTACTTTTGATACATTTAAATAATTGAAAATTTCAAAAATAACCAAGCCGAATATGATTGTAATAAAAACAATAAGAAAATATACTAGCCATTTTTTAATTTTATTTTTCATATGCTCTCCTATTTAGTAAGAGAAATCATGTTTTAATAAATTCTGTTTCTTCAAACTTCTTTCCATCCACAAATATGGAAGATTTCATAATCAGAGGGGTTTAGCAACCTATAAAAACTTTTGGATTAATCTGACTTATGAAAATCTCTAATTGCAATTATTCCATTACAATTGAAGTTTCGATTTAACATAATAGACAATAAAAACAATTAAAAATAACCCATAACTCATCCAGACATGCTAAGAACACATACCTGCGGGGAATTAAGGAAAGATCATATAGGAAAAAGTGTAAAGCTCTGTGGATGGGTTGACACAATAAGAGAACACGGAAGTCTTATTTTTATTGACCTCCGCGACCGTTATGGTAAAACGCAGGTAATCGTCACAAAATCCTGCAGGGATTTTCAAAAAGCTAAATCGCTCTCCTTAGAATCAAGTGCTAAAATTCAAGGGAAAGTTCAAGCAAGAAAATCAGGCACAGAAAATAAAAATATTGAAACAGGAGAGATTGAAATTTTTGCAGAAGCTCTTGAAATATACAACAAGGCGCCTCTCCTTCCTTTTGAAATAAACGATTTAAAAGTCTCAGAGGATGTAAAGTTAAAAAATCGCTATTTGGATCTTCGCAATATGAAATTACAGCAGAATCTTATAACACGGCACAAAATTTATAGCACATTATTTGAATTCCTGACAAAACAAGGGTTTATTTGGGTTGACACTCCTATGCTTGCAAAAAGCACGCCAGAAGGCGCGCGCGACTACATTGTTCCAAGCAGAGTAAATCCTGGAAAATTCTATGCCCTGCCTCAAAGCCCCCAGCTATTCAAGCAATTATTAATGGTCTCTGGTTTTGACAGATATTTTCAAATTGCCAGATGTTTCCGTGATGAAGATTTAAGAGCCGACAGACAGCCGGAATTTACGCAATTAGACATAGAAATGTCTTTTATTGACGTTGAAGACATCATAGCTGAAATGGAATCTCTTTTCAGGCATATCTTCAAGCAAGTGCTGGATATAAACATCAAAACTCCATTTCCTCGTATCTCGTATGAAGAAGCAATGAAAAAATACAAGACAGACGCTCCTGACATAAGAAAAAACAAATCTGATAAAAATGAATACGCGTTTGTCTGGGTTGTTGATTTCCCCGCGTTTGAATACAACAAAGAAGACAAACGCTGGTATGCTGTTCACCATCCATTCACATCACCTGAAGACAACGCCGATTTCTCAAACCCAGGAAAAATAAAAGCTAAAGCCTACGACCTGGTGTTAAACGGAAGTGAAATTGGCGGCGGCTCAATCAGAATTCACAATCACGAAATGCAGAACAAAGTATTTGAAACTCTCGGGATATCTAAAAAAGAAGCGCAGAATAAATTCAGTTTTCTTCTTGAAGCCCTCTCTTACGGCGCCCCGCCCCATGGAGGCATTGCTTTCGGTTTAGACCGCATAACCGCCATAATGACACACTCTGAATCAATCCGTGATGTTATCGCCTTCCCAAAAAATAAAGCAGCACAAGACATAATGCTAGATGCTCCCTCTGAAGTTTCTCCAGAACAACTGAAAGAAACCCACATTCAAGTTAACCTGCCAAAGCAGGAAAAAAAGAAAAAATAGCTTTAAATAACCCTGAAATATATTAAAACATGAAAACAATAACTCTCCCTGAAAAAAGAATAAAAAAACTTAGAGAGGCATACACATACATAAAAGCAGATTATATCGCTTCTATTCTTTCTGAAAGCGATTTGCAGTCCATTGACAATACAAGAGGCATGACGCAGGAAGACTATATCTTCGTTGCCAGAGCAAAACGCATCGTTGAAGTTGAAAAAAAACGGCAGCTCAGAGATAAATACGACCCAATGAGAAGAACTGACCCTCATCATTACAATACTCTCGAGAGATACTGGCTTGAGCATGAAGAAATAGCCCTCAAAAAAAGATTAGGGCGCGAGCCGACAGCGCGCGAATTTGCAGAGGATTTTGAAGAAAATAAAAATGGCGAGCGATTCAAGATTTTTTATTGTCTTAAATTCCCTGAAAAAGTAGAAAAAAAGATTAAAATATGAAAGAAGAACAGAAACAAGACATACAAAAAGAAGCAAAAGAAATTCTAAGAAGATTTGCCGCATCACTTGAGAAAGTAAGCTCAAAAAAGAAGCCTTTAAAAGAGGAGTTTGGCGGCTTTAGAGAAGAAGGTTCCGGCGAATCTGCCAATCAAGAATTTAGAAAACAAATGCTCAAAAACGCCCCTGAAAAAGATAATGATTTTATAATAGCAGAAAAGAAAAAATGGTAGCAAATGACGATGAAAAAGTGCAGGAAGTAAAAATAAAAGCATCAAAGCCAATAGAGCAGGTAAAAAAAGGGGATAAAATCAAAGTTGATTCTTTAGTTCTCGAAGTTGACTCGCATTATGTTTTAATGGACCATGGAAAAACAAAAGAAATGACAATAGAATGTTTCGACCCAAAAACAGACAAAGACTATCAATTAAGATATTTCTCAGACCAGATAGAAACCAGCATGGAATTCTACCAGCTTGACGAAATTGTCTACAATAAAATTGATATAGAGAAAGTTGAGTGGTAAGATTTATTTCTTGGGCGTATAACGCACTATCATCGGATTATTCCCTTCAAATAGCTCTACATCTCCCCAAAATTCCTCTCCCTGACTAAACTGAATTTCTCCGCCATAAAAATCTGTTGAAAATCTATAATCTGTCCCAGGAACTATTCTTGATGGCTCTTCAAAAGGAAGTGATACTCTGCTTGCTCTAAGTAAATGTCCATTATCTCCCACATTATACCACGCTCCATCAATTTTAACAATTGGCTCTCTGCTTTCTTTAATTATATGTGCTTCTTCAAATTCTTTATCAGCAGTCCATACATTCTCGTCCATAGAATTATTAACCAAACCCTTACAACTGCCATCGCTTAAAGAAACACTATAAATTTGAGGATATCTTCTATCGACTGACATCAGACCATATGGAAGAATTTCTTCTCCTGTATAAAAAAGATTATTTTCATATATTCCTAACACACTTTTCACTGGATGTATTGGTAAAACTATCTCTGTTATTGGAGGATTTTCATCCAAAACCTTGCTGATTGAAACAAGTTTTAAATTAGTATAATGCGTGTATGCAAGATGCACATCCGGAGATGCTCTCTCAAACTCAGCTTTTGCAGCAGCCCTTGTCTTTGGCTCAAAATAACATTCGTCTATTATAACTCCTCCTAAAAGCCCGCCAGCACCGTAAAGTAAACCACATAAGAATAAACCCAGAGGTCCGCTCCCCGCAGTATCCTTCTCAGCAGACCTATATAACCAGGACGGAAACCAAAACGGCGCACTAACTGTCAACCCTGCATACTTCGCTGTCAAACCAATAGCTCTTCCTATTCTAGAAATAACCGTATGCCCAGCAGAAACATCAAACTTTCCTTCAATACCTTTCTGGATTTCAGAACGCATATCTAAAGCATAATGATATCTCTTTTCTGGATTGTTATTCGTTGCTTTATCTATCACATCATCAAGCCATTTCGGAGAGCCGGTTTTACTTGCTTCTCCCTCTCTGTCAATAAACCTTGTTCCTGTAATCATTTCATACAATATCTGCCCAGTTTGATGAATGTCTGACTTTCTTGTAATATCTTTCCCGTTTCTATGCTCGGGAGTGAAATATAAAACACTTCCCTCAGTAAACTTTGGCTGTTTGCCCTGATGCATTAATGACGCAGACTGCAGCATTGAACGGGCATATGCCTCTGGATCACCAATAGTCTGAGTATTAAAATCGCTAAGTTTGATACAATTATCACGAAGTAGAACATTTGATGGCTTTAAATCACCATGAACCTCTCCATTTTTGTGTATAAAATCAAGCGCCTCCAACATTTGTCTGGTATAATCTGCCGCAATTCCCCAGCCAATTTTTCCATTCTGTTCAATCAATGATTTTAAAGAAGTGTCGCAATACTCAACAACTATATATGGATTATTCGCATGAACATCAGCATCATAAACATCAACTATGCCTGCATGATTCCCAACTTTCGCAAGTTTATCCGCCTCTCTGCTCAATCTTTCCTGCTGCGAGAAATCATTCAAAACTTTAACTGCCACAGGACGATCTATTTGCTTATGCTTTCCTCTGAACACAGTTAAAAAAGCCCCCTCTCCAATTTTCTCTTCTATTAAATACTCTCCCAACTCTTTCCCTACTAATTCGTCCAATGTTTCCATAGAATTATGACATATATAACTCTTTTAAGCTTTTCTATAAGTTACCATTATCCAGATATGACTCTGTCTTAAAAAATGGCAACAAACTTTAAATAACATCTTTCTCAATCAAAACCATGAATTCAGTAGTCCACTTTGAAATTCCTTTTGATGATAAAGCCCGCGTAATCAAAAAGTCCTTGTGCATTACCGCACACTAAAGTGTGCGGTTTGTTGGACTCATCAAAGTCCATAGGACTTTGAGTGCCGTCAAGAATCCGACTTTGGAGGATTCTTGAGGTTTGGATGTCTAAAGTTGCATTCGTCTGCGGACTTTAGTCCGCAGTTTTCCGCTCAGCAATCTTGACATAAACTAAACTTTATTAACTCCCTTATTCTTCATTAAAAATGCATCTCGAGTCAAAAGTAAAATCATACCTTGATAAAATAAAAAAAGAAGACAAAAAAATAAACTCATTTCTCCACTTAAATTCCAATGCAATTGAAGAAGCAAAAATTATTGAAAGGAAAAAGGAAAAAGGAAAACTCTACGGCAAGATAATAGGAATAAAGTCAAATATAAATGTCAAAGGTCTTATAACAAACTGCGCCTCAAAAACGCTTGAAAACTACACCGCCCCTTACGACGCAACTGTAATAAAGAAAATAAAAGATGAAGATGGCTTAATTATCGGCATGACGAACATGGATGAATTTGCCGCAGGCTCGTCAGGCGAAAATTCAGCCTTCGGCCCGACGCAAAATCCCAAAGCTCCCGGCAAAATCCCCGGCGGTTCTTCTTCAGGAAGCGCTGCGGCAGTAGCAGCAGATTTCTGCGACATCTCACTCGGCAGCGACACTGGCGGCTCAATAAGAAATCCTTCAAGCCAATGTGGAGTGATTGGTCTGAAACCTTCTTACGGATTAGTCTCCCGCTATGGTCTAATTGATTTATCTATGTCCTTAGACCAAATAGGTCCGATAGCAAAAACTGTCGATGACATAGAATTAATGCTGAATATAATAAAAGGCAGAGACGACAAAGACACGACAACCGTAGAATCACAACAAAAAACAAGCAAAAAAGAAGTAACAATAGGAGTATTAACAATAAAAAATGTAGACAGTAAAATTCAAGAGTTGCTCAATAAAAAAATAGGCTCAATAAAAAGTAAATACAAATGGAAAACAAAAAATGTTAAAATAAAGCATATTGATTTGGCAGTCCAAACTTATTACTTAATGGTTTATACAGAATTCTTCTCGGCAACAAGACGCTTTGACGGTCGGCGCTATGGAAAAAAGATAGAAGATTTTTCAGGCGCAGAAGTTTTAAGAAGAATCCTAGGCGGCTCTGAAATTGCAAAAGCAGAATTTGAAGGAAAATACTATGAAAAAGCCCGCCAAGTCAAAGAACTAATAAAAGAAGAATTTGAATCTGTATTCAAAGAGGTGGACTGCATAATGCTTCCCACGCTTCCAAATCTTCCTTGGGATATAGGAGCCAAAAAAATGAAGCCGGAAAAAATCTATGCTTATGATGCATTAACAATTCCAGTCAATCTAGCAGAGGCGTGTGCAATCTCTATGCCTGCAGGGACAATAAACAAAATCCCAATTGGCTTGCAGATTATCTGCGCCAGAGAACAAGATAGTCTTCTCATAAGTCTTTCAAAAAAAGTTGAAACAACATCACAATTAAATTTATAACACAAGTTAGTTCTAGAATATCCTCGTGGTTGCTGGAACTCCTAGAAACCCGCTGGAGGTTTGTATCCTCGTGGTTGCTGGAACTCCTAGAAACCCGCTGGAGGTTTGTAGATGGAAATTAAAGATATAAAACTAGATTTCCTAGGGCATTCAGGTTTTCTAATTAACGAAAGTTCTGGAAAAAAGATTGCAATAGATCCATACAACATTTCGGAAAACATCCAAAAAGTTGATTTTATACTAATAACCCACAGCCATTACGACCATTGCAGTATCAAAGACATAGAAAAAATATCTAAGGAAGGCACAATCATTGTTATTCCGCCGGATGCGCAAAGCAAAATAACAAAAATAGAAAATGTAGAAATGCAGATTATTGAAGTAGGTGACGAGCTGACTTTCGGAAATATAAAAATAGAAGCGCTTCCGTCATATAATGTCGGCAAAGAATTCCATCCAAAAAGCGAGGGCTGGATTGGGTACTTAATAAAAATCAACAACGTTATCATCTATCATGCAGGTGACACTGATAAAATCCCAGAGATGAATAAATTAACAGGTTACGGAAAACATGGAAATTCTTTTATAACTCTCCTCCCGGTATCAGGAACATATGTTATGGATGCAGAAGAAGCAGCAGAAGTGGCATCTATTCTAAGTCCAGAAATTGCAATTCCAATGCATTACGGTGCTGGTGTCGCCGGCACAAAAGAAGACGCAGAGAAATTCTTGAAATTATGCTCTGAGTTGAACATAAAAGCTGAAATTCTGGAAAAGATATAGTCAAATAGAATTAAAAGACAAAGAAAAATTCGAGAAAGAATTAAAAAATACATAATCTTTATTTTTCCGACAAATACTATTAACAACAATCAAATATATAAAGGGAAAGGATTTAATTTTTCAAACCTCTAAAGAAGTGAAAGGGGGTAGACAAATAAATGGTACTTGATTTCGCAAAGGAAGCAATAAAAAATGCAGAAGCATATAGTATAAATTTTGACGAACTAAGGGCGGGAAAAGCCAATATCAAGGTTTTTGGTGTTGGCGGTGCAGGTTCAAACACAGCAACGTGGTTATTCAACAAAGGTATCAATGGAGCAACAGTCTATGGAGTCAATACAGATGCCTTGCATCTTAGTATTACAAAAACAGACGAAAAGATTCTTATCGGAAAAGAGCTGACACGCGGGCTTGGTGCTGGAGGAAAGCCAAATATAGGAAGAGAAGCTGCAAAAGAATCTCTTTCCGAGCTTAAAAGAGCAACAAGCGGAGCTGACATGGTTTTTGTGCTAGTCGGTCTTGGCGGTGGAACAGGAACAGGAGCAGCACCTGTAATAGCGCAACTGGCTAAAGAGTCAGGAGCAGTTGTTATTGCAGTAGCTACAATGCCATTCGACTGTGAAAAAGTCAGACAGGATAAAGCTGAATTCGGCTTGCAGGAGCTAACAGAAGTAGTTGACACAGCAATTCTCATAGACAACAACAGACTCGTAGATATCGCAGGAAATCTTCCAATGGAGCAGGCATTTGCAGTCGCGAATGAGCTAGTTAGTACAATGATAAAAGGAATCGTGGAAACAATTACCTTGCCATCATTAATTAATCTAGACTACGCAGACGTTTCTGCAATTATGAAAAACGGCGATGTTGCCGTCATTGGAGTAGGAGAATCAGATGCAACATCAAGAGTTGATGAAGCAGTAAGACAAGCTCTAACACAGCCATTACTTGATGTAGATTACCGGGGAGCAACAGGCGCGCTCATTCACATAACCTGCGGTCCAGACTTCAAACTAGAAGAATTCTCTGGTGTTGGAGAGCTCGTCACTGAAAACATAAGCCCTGACGCACAAGTCATTATAGGAGCAAGAATCAACAAAGAATTCGCAAATAAAGTGAGAGTAATCACAATAATGACTGGAGTTAAATCTCCTTACGTCTTAGGAAGACTCAATGAAAAAGAGCAGGAAAGAGCATCCTCAGAAATGTCAGAGCTAGGTATAGAAGTTTTCAGGTAAACTTCCTATTTTATTTTTCTTCTTTTTTGTTTTATTTTCTCAATTATCACTTCTAACTAGGAGGATTATAATCTTCCTTGCCCTCTTCAAATAATGTTGGTCTTCTCGTTTTATTCCACTCCTCCCAATACAAAGAACTTTCCAGTGATCTCTTTATCCTATCTCTTTTTTGAACAGAGTTATTCTCATGTCCGACAGGTATAATTGCCTCAATCTGTATATGTTGGGGAATTTTCAGCTTCTCTTTCACGATTTCATCAGAATAAGCGCCAACCCAGCAGGCACTCAATCCTAAATCAACCAGCTTGAATAGCAGTGTAACAATCGCTGCACCAGCTTGCTGCCTGGAATAAACTCTCCCGCGCTCGCCGTAGATATTCTCAAGATGAGTATCGTCCGATAACACCAAAACTAAAATAGAAGACTCATTAATCCAAAGTTGCTCGCAAAATCCAGCTATCTCTTTTATAATCTCCTTGTTCTCGACAATTAAAAATTTCAAATTATTCTGGTTTCCGGCAAATGGCCCGTTACTAGTCGCGTCTATTGCTTCTAAAACATCCTTCCAGCTTGTCTTCTTTTTTGTAAAACCCCTCACCGACTTTCTTTTTTTAATAACACTGTCAAATTCCATAGCAAAAACAGGTAAATGATATATAAAAAGCTTGTCTTACTGTCTCACTCTAATTTCTCCTCCGCCGACAACTCTCTCTCCGTCATATAAAACAACTGATTGCCCCTCCGCCACTCCTTCAACTCCGCTAACAAAATTAAAAATAATTCTCCCTTTTATCCTGTTTATTCTTCCTTTATGCATCTCCCCAAGATGGCGTATTCTTGCATTAAACTTTTTATTATTAACTTTCTCTCTTAGGTCTATCAAATGAAAATTCTTTACAAATATTTTTTTTCTTTTCAGAGTGCTATGCCCCTCTGGAGCAACAATCAAAGTGTTTCCTTTCTTTTGAGCAACATACAATTTGCAGATTTTGCCTCCTAAATTTTCTCTATTAATCTCAAACCCATTCCTCTCGCCGGCTCTCTCGCCAATTGTAAAAAACATGCTTCCAGGATGTACTCCAATAACCTCTCCAGACGGTAGAATCACCTTCCCCTTTTTCTCTTTTATTTTCTTTTTTAAAAATAATTTCATATCCCTCTTCCCGACAAAACAAATTCCTCTTGTGCCTTTTTTATCCCAGTTGGGAAATTTGCCCCCTCTTGCAATCTCTCTAATTTCTTCTTTCTTGTACTCTCCTACAGGAAATAAAACATGAGAAAGATGCTCTTGATTTAGTTCATAAAGAAAATAAGACTGATCCTTATTCTTGTCTATTCCAGCCAGCAAATAAAATCCATTTTTCCCGTGGCGAACTCGGGCATAATGCCCGGTTGCAATAAAATCAGCCTTCTCTTTTTTTGCCTCATTCCACAAAAAAGGAAATTTGATAACTTTATTGCACAAAATATCAGGATTAGGTGTTAGCCCTCGAGAATAATCTCTGTACATCTTTTCAATTATTTCTTTTTTATAATTCTTTTCGTAATCAACTTTTTTTATTGGTATCTTCAATAAAAAAGCGATTTTCTGAGCCATTCTCCATTCCTCCCGCCAGGAGCATTCTCCAGTCAATTCATTCTTGCTGTCAGAATAATTCTTCATGAAAATACCTCTAACATCATATCCTTGTTTTTTCAGCAAAAACGCAGCTACGCTTGAATCAACCCCGCCGGACATTCCAATAACAACTACTCTCTTCCCCATCTCAATTCAAAAAAAGGAAAGATTATAAAGTTTCTTAAATCTATAAAAATATGACAGAAAAAGTTTCAACAGGTGGCTTGATGAGCTTTAAATATGAAAAAACTCATGCTCCAAAACTAAACGAAGATGAAAAAAAAGAAATAGAAAAAGCATATGAAAAGTACTATGAAAGGAAAAGAAAAGAAAAAAAGCGGAGAGTAATTATAATATCAATAATAACAGTAATATTGCTTGTCTCAATTTATTTCCTGCTCAAATAAAAAATCACAAAGTCCTTGAGTTTTACCGCACCTTAAAAGGTGCGGTTTGTTTGGACTTTGGGAGGACCGGGAGAAATCGACAGCAACTAACTCCAATCTAAAGATTGGAGATTTCTCACGTGTATTAAACGTCTCGGAGAGGACTCGAACCTCTGACCCCATGGTTAACAGCCATGTGCTCTGCCAGCTGAGCTACCGAGACTTAATAATTCGAGAAAAAAATCTTATTTAAAGATTGCTATGAAAAAAATTCCGGCAGTTGTCGCAAAATAACTGGATTTATTCTTCCGTCGACAAAAATTTATCATTAAATTGTCTAATCAGACAAAAAAATAATTTATACGATAAATTTATAAACAAAAACTCCATAATACATGTATCACTAAAAGAGGTGAAATAAAGATATGGCAAAGAAAAAAAAGAAAAAAAGATAAATATTACACAATTTTTTTATTTTTATTATTTTTTATTTTCAATCCAAGTTCATAATTTAATTTTGTCTTGTTTATCTTCTCTAAAAATCTGTATATATTCGATTGTTTTGCGCCCCTTATGAGGTTAACGACAGCAGTCGTGACATCCTCTATAGATTCTGCATCTCCTAAAATACCGACTTCACTTTGTCTTATTATGATGCTGCATCCGGAAATTTCTTCTATTATCTTTTTTGTTTTGCCTTTTATACCTATCAACCTCGCTCTCACAACACTCAAGTTTTTTCTTCTTGTATGCTCTTTAATATGAATTTTCTTAAAAACTACATCTTCATTTTTCAGCAATAAAGACTTTTTAACTGAAAATCCAAAAAGAAAAGCATCAAGCGCCATATCCGCCTCGTATTCATCCAGTGAAGAGCCGGAAATTAAAACTTTTCTGCCGGAAATTTCTATCTTTACATTCAGTCCCTTTTCCAATTCTTCTCTGAATTTTCTTAGCGATTCGATATTGTCAGTATAAATTGTTATCATATAAGAATCAATAAAAGCTTTTTGCTCATCTAAGCTGTCTTACAGCAGGACCAAAGCAAAAGGAACTCCTTGCACCATTCCGATTCCTCCCTCGGCGATTATCCCTGCCTTTAAAGCAGTATTAATCGACTTCTCTCCTACAATATTAAAAGTGGCATCATCCATAGAAAAGTTTTTTAAATGCTCTATAATCTCGTCAGAATCTGCTTCCTCTCCCTTGAAAAAATTTTCTTGAATTTCAAGTTGTTTTATTCCCTCCTCAAATTTTTTCCCTAGAAGCTCTTTGTCGCATATAGCAACAACAAGCCTGTAAGACCTGTGAACTTTAATATACATCATAAATTATATCTTACTGGAGACTTTGCTCCGCAGGCAAGACAATGCTTATACTTAACTCCCTTCTCAGATATAATCTCTGTGTCTGGTTTCTTGCATTCATTGCAGATAACAAACTCTCGCGTATATTTATCTATCTTCTCATTGACAATAAAAGAATTCATTTTTGTTTTTAATATTAATCTGCCATTCTCTAGTTTTACATAAACAGCCAGCTCCTTCTGAAGAAATTTTGTTAAATGCTCAACTGGACGCCTCAAATAATTTGCAATTGGGGATATATTAGTTATAACAGTATTATTTCCCATCACTTGGCCCTCAACTTTTGGCACTTCAAATCTCTCCGACCCTCTTTCAACTACCTTAACTTTCTCATACGCTTTCTTCAGAAGTTGCTCATACGTTTCCATGATAAAAAAGACTAAGAAGACTTTATAAAGATAACTCTCCTAAATAAAAAATGTTCAAGATAAAAAATTTTGTTCTTGGAATAGGTATTGTAGTAGTTTTTGCGCTTACCCTATGGCAGGGAATAGAAGCTTTTTATCCCTCGCCGGCATATGAAGATTTTTGTAAAGGTACAGATTTTGGAAGATATCCTGTTAAAGAAAACCTTGCTGCCCCGATAAGTGAACAAACTTGTACCTTCTCAAAAAATCTGCAGGAGCAGCAGCAGCGCTGCTATAACGAAGGAGGCACCCCTATATTCGAATATAATGACAGCGGTTGCACAATCAATATAAAAAATTGCGATTTTTGCAACAAAGAATTCAATGAAGCAACAGATTCCCACGCCAAAACAGTATTTTACATATCCCTGATAATAAGCATTCTTGTCTTAATAATCGGTTTTTCTGTCCTGAGTATTGAGCCAGTTGGCTCCGCTCTGCTCGGCTCAGCAATCTGGTCTATTTTTTATGGCACAGTAATAAATTGGAGAAACTTTTCTAATATTTGGAGGTTTCTGCTTTTGTTTTTCGTACTTATCCTTATAATATGGATAACACTAAGATTAAATTCAGTCAAAGAAAAGAAAAAGGGCTTTTGGATTTCTTTGGGTTTTGGCAAAAGTCAATAACAAAAAATTATCCAAGATATCTTAATTTCCCGGGTCTTGGCTCATAAGCAATACCATCTTCCAATAATTTTTTTATTTCCTGATTAATAATTTCCGGAGGCTCGTGAGACTCTATAATAATTTTCTCTATATCAACACCCCCGTTTTTTTCAGCTTCTTTAACCATGCTCACTATTCTGTCCCTAAGCTCAGCAATAACTATCTTATCAACAATTTTCGGCTGCTCCAAGTCCAGCTCCAATTTTCTCACAAGTAAATAAGCCGGCTCTTTTTTCTTAATTATCTCCGGCGTGATATAAAGTTCATTATTCCAAGAACGCAAAAGACCAATAACCAAAACAGTATCTCCTTGATTCAAATTGCTGAATTTATCAACATCCTCGCCGAATAGCTTAACACGAAGCTGTCCGCTTGCGTCATCAATTGTTATTGTGCCGTATTTTTTCTCCCCCTCTTGGATATACTTATCAACTATATTGGCTATAACATTTATTCTAAAAAATTTTTTGTCTGAAACTTCAAGATATCTGAGTCTCTCGCCTTCGATAACAGGCCTGCCGGCAAGTATTGTTCCGATTCTGGCTTTGTAAGCTATATTCCTTTTTTGCGGAGATTGTAAACTTTGCTCTTCCATTTTAAGTTCTTTGAACAAATCCTTTTTTTGGTTTGAAAATAAATCCCTCTTTCTCCAAATGCATAAGAGCATCTTCAAGTTCTGCTTCTGTTATCTTCCCTCCCAAGAAAGTTATTATCTCCTCCCGAGGAATAAGCTTGCCCAGCTTTGACTCTAACTGCGAAAGAGTCTCTCTGACTAGAATCATTTTGCCCCTTGTTGAAGAAGCTATTCCCGTTGTAATTCTGTCTATATCAAAAGTTTTTGTTTCTTCATCATAGCCAACCTGCATTAGCGAGTATTTTAACAATTCAATTGCTATTTTTGCATCCTCTTTGAGCAGCTCACCACGAAGATGCATTTTGGCATGGGCTTCCGAGAGCCGTATAATCCCTTCAAGCTGGCGCGCAGTTATCGGAATTGGTTTTATTTCTGTATCTGATTTTACAGCCCTGTTTCTCAGCTTGATATAAAAATCTTTAATCTCATCAATTGCTTCATTTGTAAGCCTGGGTTTTATTTTCTGCCTTGCATAAGCAATATATTTTCTTAATAATTTTGGCTCAATAACATCTCTTATTACTCCCTGCTTATGCTCCTCAAGCACATGAGATGCAATCGCTTCATCCTGCGCTCTGTTTGGCAAATCTCGGATAATAAAAATAACGTCGAATCTGCTCAGTAAAGCAGGAGAAATATCAATCTGTTGCGGTATAGGTGTATATGGATCAAATCTTCCTAGTTTGGGGTTGCCAGCAGCCAGCACAGTAGTCTCAGCTCTCAAGCTGGCATGAATATTCGCCTTGCTGATTGTAACAGATTGCTGCTCCATTGCCTCATGCAGCGCGCTTCTGTCCTGCTCATTCATCTTTTCTATTTCATCTATGCAAACCACTCCTTTATTCGATAAAACCATAGCCCCGGCTTCAAGACTCCATCCGCGCAAAAATTCATCTTTTACAACAGCAGCAGTCAAACCAGCAGCAGACGCAGCTTTTCCAGAAACATAACGTCCTTTAGGAGCAATGCCGGAAGCATATTTCAATAAGACTGACTTTGCCACTCCAGGATCCCCAACAAGCAAAACATGAATATCCCCTCGTGTAGACCCCCCGTCAGACTTTGTTTTTTTAACACCTCCAAACAGCTGCAATAACACTGCTTCTTTAATCTTATCATACCCGTAAATGCTGGGTGCAAAACTCTGGCTCAATCTTTTAAATAATTTCGGATCTGCAGCAAGCTCTCTAATTTCTCTTTCATCCTCTTCAGATATTTGAAGGTCCTCAAAAGAATCCTCCATAGGTATTATATTATTTACCTCTAAAGCAATATCAAACCTTGTTGAAATAGCTCCGGTCTGCAAGGGAACAGGAACCTCTTTTAAAACGCCGAATATTTTTGTTCTGCTCCCTGGAGTTGTGCGCTCTTCCATTCTTGGGTCTACTAAATCTTCTTTCAGGAAAACATTAATTCTTCGCGGCTGCTCTCCTCCGTCCAATGTATCCGGCGATTCCTCAAGAACAAGTCTCTGCGCATCAACCATTTCTTTTGATAAAAGCTTGAAATTCCCTTTCCAGTTGCATGAACATCTAGAAGGCTCGCGAAATTTTCTGTCAATCTGCAAAACAGACAAAACAGCTCCGCAATTAGGACATTCAAACTTGGCGTTTACAACTTGAGGTCTAACATCTGAAGATTGCCTGACAATTCCTTCAACCCATAAAAATTTATCAAGATGTTTTGCTCTAATCTCGCGAATCCTGAGAAAAGTGCTTCTAGGCAAGTCTTTAATCCTTACCCTTGGTTTTGCTACCCACTCCAAATCTTCCAGCGCTATTTCAAGGTCAGCAAGCGTCTCTTCCGGAAACTCTATAACTCTCTCTGATAAAACAGGAGAAAAAGCAAGCAGTCTCGGAAATTCCAACTGCACTATCCCCTCTCCTGATCTTATCGACTCCCCAAACTCTCTTTTATGAATATCAAAAAAATTCTTCGCCTCAAGTATCAGCTCTTCTTTCCCTTGCTTATACCTCTGTTTTGCCTCCATACATGAGAAAAAAATTATCTCTTTATATTGTTTATTGTTCTAAACTATAAAAAATTAATATTGAGTACCACGAATCAATGACATGAGAAACCCCAGTTATTCTATCGGAAACCTCAAAATAGCTCCGACGCCCTTTGTTAAATTTAAAAATTGCTCTCCATGCTGATTATCCAACGAGATTATAACTGTCTCAGCACCTGTATTCAAAGCAGCCTCCTCAAATTCCTTGACTAAATTCTTCTCAAACGTTCTAGAAATCAAGAGAACATTTACCGCTCCCCTGTTTAATGCAAGCCTTACTTTCTCTGGCCCGTAGGCAGCAAGACTCTTATTTTTTCCAAGAGTCTCAAAGAATCTAGTAAGGATTTTTTTCTCCTTAATTAACTCTTGCTGGGATATATCCTCCTGAGAAACTTCAACCAGCAATTCCAAGCCATGCTCATCAACATATCCTATATCCTTCACCGCAATGATTTTCTCTTTTAACTTAGTTACTAGCTCCCCCTCGTCAAGAAAATCCTCCTTCGTCGGTATAGGCCCTCCAACCAAAATTCCCTTTAGTCTAGGCATCTCAAAAAAGATTTTTTTCATTTCATCAGCAACTCTTCTAAAAAATTCTTTTGCCAAACCCTCTGTAACCCTATGAAAACGCTGAGAAGATTGCCCTCCAGCCCTCACCTTCCCGGGAACACCGGAAGTAAGTTTCTGCAGAACATTAATGCGCTTCCCCTCCAATAATCCTATAGTTGCCTGCTGCCTGTCAATAACTAAAAGGCCGTAAACTTCCTTCACACCAATAATTTCTTTTAATGGCTCAACAACAAATTCCTGATCGCAATGATATAATTTAACATTCATAGGCTGAGGCGGCTCGTAAATCCACAGCTTAATATCTTGCTGTCCCTCTTTTTCAGACACATTTCCGCAGAAAATAGCCAGCCCGTTGGGAGGAGTCATTTTATAATTTTTTAGTTCTCGGATAATCATTTCCAAGGCAGTTGTCACAGCATTCCTGGTTTGTTTTGATTTTATATTAGAAGCCATTGATTTTTCATATTCAAGCTGTCTTGAAATTGAATTAAGATTATGCCCTGCCGGAACATAAACAGTCACCAGCTCTGTATGCCTCCCCTTTATACTTCCAACTAGCTCAATAAGTTCTTCAATTTCTCGTTTTTTCTTCTCATCTACATCCATAAACAAAATAAAAAGCAGAAGTTAATAAAACTTAGCATTCAAATTTCACTTCTCAAACCTAAAAGCTCTTTGTCCAAAAGCATTTAGGGGCGCGCCGTGTTTCAGTCTATACAAATCATCAAGATGCATCTCGAGCGCTTCTGCGTCACTACCTGCTCCGTAGTATCTCTTGTGAAAATTCTCCTTGTCTACACGAAGTATTCTCCCCGCATAATCAACCACAATCAAATACTCTATTGGATGTTTTCTCCTGTCAAAAAATAAATCCATTTTTAAATTTACAATCTCTTTCCCCAAATAAGAATCACCCCTCTCACCCCCAAAAATCTTAAGCCCCATTTTTTCATTTAAAGCAATGCCGTATTTAAAACTGATTGTCAAACTGCTTTGACATTAACGGTTGGTAAAACCAACAAAAAATAATGGCTTTCTATTTTTTGGCCATTTTCCATAGAAACAGAAAATATTGTTTAAAACTCTCAGAGATTCTTTTATTTTTAATCATAAAAACAAATGGGTTTTCTTCCCAAAGGAAAATATAAACATAATCTTCAAAAATATCAATGGCTGCAGGACTGATATAACATTTAGGCATATATTTTACTTCTGTATATTTCTCTTTTTCCCTATCTTTCCCTAAAGTTTCTCTCGCAGAACTATCCATTAAAATCTTTAATTTTTGTTTTTTCTGGGCACTTTTAACATTCATATTGCTAATAAATACTCTTAAGGATTCTGTAGCAAATGGCTGTTCAGAAAATCCAAGAATGTGAATAGTTTCTTCTTTAGGACAGTCATCTATTATTTTCTTAAATGCTGTCTTGAAACCTTCAAAACCTTCGTAAATAGCAACATTAGTTTCTTTCTCTTCTCTCGTTTGTATTGATTTTAATGATGGGATTAAAGATTCTATTTTCTTCAATTTCTCCTTTTCATTCTCTAAGAATTTGGAAGGATCTGCAGCTTGGAAATATTTTCCTCTTTTCTGTATTCTATAAGTTACAAGGCCCTTTTCTATCAGTGTATTAAGAGATTCATATACTCTTGAATTTGCTATTCCTGTCTCCTTGATAATTGGGCCTGTTGTTTTCCCTCCGTGCCTAAGTAAGAATAAATAAATTTTTGATTCATTACCTGATAGACCTAGATTTTCTAATTCTCTCTCCATACCTAAAAATGAACCTTTATACTTTATAAAGATTTCTCCTTTACGGGAGAAATAACAATTAAATATAGTAATATTGTTACTACAATAAAGTAAATAATTACTTAACAAGAAAATGGAAAACAGAAAAATGAAATGTAATAGAGAAGAATCTCATGACGAGATACTTAGAAGGAAAGAACTAAAAGGAGGTTTAATAAGAAAATGACAATCAAAAGAACTTTGGGCCAAATAGTTAGTGCTCTAGACAATATGATTACTATTGCTCCAAGAGTTTGCAATGTTTCATATGGGGTAAGAGAAAATGAAGAAAGTGGCGAGAAAGAAGTTTACCCCCTTATGGGTTATAGATTATCAGAAGGAACACACGGCAACAAATGGGAAGTAGCAAGAGCACTTGCTAAGGCATTTAAGCTAAGAAGAACAGTGGATATTGGAGAAACTTTTGTAATACAGGAGGCATATCTGCTTGGCTCGGGTTTTGGCGGAAGAATCCCTGTAGATTACGAAATCAAAAGAGTAAGCAAAAATGCAGTAGAAGTTGTTGGTAAGGCTATCGGCTCTTACACAGGTTGCAATCATTCTACTGATCACTTTCTAGTTTCAGTCTCGAGTGATGAGTTAATGAAATTGAATAACGGCGGTCGTCACGTTGTCTATAAGAATGTAATCTTTTAATTTTCTTTATTTTTTACTTAACTTAATAAAACTGCTTATATCAACCTTTTAAATCTTTAGATTTAAATCAAACAATCTCAACCCTGAACTTCCCTTCATTAATCTCGCGCGCATTGCAAACACTCTTTAAGTCATCCAGAACTTCATGTAAAATTTTCATATCCTCTTTAGGCAAAGTTAAAGCTATCTCTGCCTTCATAGACTTCTTTCCCTCGGACTTCGCCTGCCGAACTTTTGTTATAATCTCAGTCATCTTCTCCCATGTTTTCTTATCGTGCCTCAACTCTCTAACGCCAATTCTCTTAGGCCAGTCTTCCAGATGAACAGATTTCCCATTTTCATACTTTCTAAAGTGATTCTGATAAATCTCCTCGCAAATAAAAGGAGTGAATGGCGCCATCATTTTAACAATAGCTAAGAAAGAATGATATAACGTAAAGAAAGCAGAATCTTTCTCTTCTTTCGTGCCATTATAAACTCTGTTCTTTACAATCTCCAGATAATTATCCGCAAATATTCTCCAAAAGAAACCATCCACATCACTCTTAACCTTAGAATAATTATATTTATCAAACGCCTTAGTAGAGTCTTCAATTAATTTATTCAATTCAGATAAAAACAATCTATCTGTCTCAACAAGTTTAGGGCTCCTCTCCTGATGCTCAAGATTCATAAAAACAAAATTTGCAGCGTTCCATATCTTAGTAATAAACTTCTTCCCAGTCAAAACATCTTTCTCCAGATATTCCATGTCGTCCCCTAATTTAGAAGTTGCAGCCCAATAGCGAAGAGCATCACCGCCATATTCCTTCATGACTTCCTGCGGTCTAACAACATTCCCTTTAGACTTAGACATTTTCTCGCCGCCGAGGGTAACAAACCCAGATATAGCAATATCTTCCCATGGAGCTTTGTCCTCGTGCAAAAGCGCCTTGACAATCGTATAAAATGCCCACGTCCGTATTATATCATGCGCCTGCGGTCTCAATGAATAAGGAATCTTGACTCTCTTATCAACAAGCAGTGATGTTATCTTAGGAGTCAGCGAAGAAGTTGCCCAGGTATCCAAAACTTTTCTCTCAGGCTCAGCTTCTTTCTTGCACTTCTTGCATTCCTTCTTAACCTGAATAGGATCAACAGGCAGCTCATCAAGTCCAGCTAAAATTATTTCATCACACTCAGTACATTTCCAAACAGGTATCGGAATTCCAAAATGCCTGTCGCGGGAAATAGACCAGTCCCATTGCAATCCTTTAATCCAGTTCTCATATCTTTTATGCATGTATTCAGGATGCCAATTTATTTCCTTTCCTACTTTAATCAACTCTTTCTTTTTATCAAGTATTTTAATAAACCACTGCTCAACAGGCAAAAACTCAATTTCTGTTCCGCATTTGTCATGCACATTGACATTATGAGTAATTTCTTTTTGCTCAATAATCAAACCACGATTCTTCAAGTCCTTCAATATCTCTTTTCTTGCTTCCTTAACTCTCAGGCCTTTATACTTTCCAATATTCAACCTGCCGTCTGTGCCAAACACAATTTTCGGCTCTAACTTATATCTCTGAATTGCATCAACATCATACTTGTCTCCGTAAGAGCAAACCATCAAAATACCAGTTCCTTTATCTAAATCAGCGCTTTCATCCGCAATAATCGGAACTTCAAAATCAAACAACGGAACTCTTGCCTTTTTCCCAATCAGCTCTTTATATCTCCTGTCTTTAGGATTCACAAAAACACAAACACATGCCCCTAATAATTCTGGTCTTGTCGTAGCTATCAACAGCTCTTTCCTTCCAGAACTAAATTTCAATGTAGAAAATTGCGACTCCAGAACCTTGTCCTCAAGTTCTGCCTGCGCAATCGGCGTCTGGCATTCAGGACAGAAAATAGTGGGAAAATTCTCCTTGTAAATCAAGCCTTTCTTGTATAGCTCTATAAAAGACTCCTGAGAAATCCTTTGAGAATGTTCGTCAATAGTCGAGTAAAACAAATCATAATCACAGCTAACTCCTAAATCTTTCCAATCCTGCACAAACCTCGGCGTTATCTCCTTTAAAGTCTTCAGGCACAATTTAATAAACTCAGCCCGTGACATTTCCTTGCTCTTAACATTTTTCAGTCTTTCAATCAATCTCTCAGTTGGAAGTCCGTTATCGTCTGTCCCAAAAGGATAGAATACATTATATCCCTGCATTCTCTTATATCTTGCAATAAAGTCCTCCTGCGAATATGAAAAGGCATGTCCCATATGCATATCTCCTGACACAGTCGGCGGCGGAGTGTCTATAGAATAAATTTTCTTCTTGCTCTTTATGTCAAATCTATAAATTCCCTCTTTCTCCCAATGCTCTCTCCATCTTTTTTCCATTTCCAGGATGTTAAATTCAGGCATTTCTAATTCAAACTAATAAAGTTTAAAAAGATACCCAATTTGTGATGATTTACTAATGGGTTCCAAACAAAAGAGGGATCTCTTCATAGCCATATTCAAAAAAGCAGAAAAAAAATACGCTAAGAACAAAAAACGTCTCGCAGGAGATAACTGGAGATATGGCTGGCAGACATTAATCGCCACAATTATGAGCGCACAGTCAAGAGATGAAACAACAATCCCTGTAGCAGAAAGCCTTTTCAAAAAATATCCTTCTCTGAAATCCCTCGCAGAAGCAGACTATAACAATGTACTAAAAATATTCAGAAGTCTGAACTACAATAAAACAAAAGCAAAGCACGTTATAGGCGCGTCTAAATCTGTAATAAAAGAATTCGGGGGGAAAATCTCGAATAAAATAGAAGAGTTAATAAAAATCCCTGGCGTAGGAAGAAAAACAGCAAACCTCGTCCTGGCAGAAGTTCATAAAAAGAATAGTATAACAGTTGACACTCACGTCCATAGGCTCGCGAATGTTCTCGGATTAGTAAAAACAAAAAATCCTCATGAAACAGAGCTCGCGTTGCAGAAAATAGCTCCAAAAAAATACTGGAGCAAAATCAATCGCATATTTGTTCTCTGGGGAAAAGAAATCCCTGGAAAAAACAAAGAAAAGCTTCTTGCACATATAGAATAATTTATATATCTTAAAAACACTGAAATAATATGGCTCAGCAGCAAAATCAAATTAATATGCCGGGTGTTTTCGGCGGCTTAGTTAGATACAACGAAGAATATGAAAGTAAATTCAAGATATCTCCAGTGCAGGTAATTATCTTTATAATATCAATTATTGCATTCATTTTTATACTAAAAACCTTCTGGCCGGTCGTATAAATAGAAATCTATAAATAAGCAGGCAATTCACTTTAACCATGTTCCCAGGACTAGGAAATATAGACCCAAAAAAAATGCAGGCTATGATGAAGCAGCTTGGCATAAAGCAGGAAGAAATAGACGCAAAAAAAGTGACAATCGAAAAGTCTGAAGGAAAAATAATTATAGAAAATCCTTCAGTCCAGAGAATAATCATGCACGGGCAGGAAAGCTTCCAGATTACAGGAGAGTCAAAAGAAGTCAGTGAAAATTTCACTGAAGAGGATATAAAGTTAGTAATGGAAAAAACAGGCAAAAATAAAAAAGAAGTCGAAAAAGTTCTGGCAGAAACAAAAGACATTGCAGAAGCAATACTAGCGCTAAGCGTTTAGCTCGTCGAAAGGTATATAAAGGAAAACTACTTTTATATGACGCATTAAATTTAGTATTCTGTATGGAAGAGATAATAAAAGAGAAGATAAGCGCTGATCATTTGCTTTACGTAAGCTTAAAATACACAAAAACCTGCGATGTAATAATTAATCTAATTTCTCGATGGAAGATAATGATTGAATTAGGGCTTGAAAGGTTGATAGAAAAAGCAAAGAAAGAAAGAAAATGGAAGCCTGTGCCAAATGCCCCAAGAGCAAAGGTTCTCCAGATAAAAAAGATTTATAAGAACAATGAAGTAATTGCAGAAACAATAAAGCTGTATGAATTATTCAGGGACATAGACCGGCTTGAAAAAATAAGGGAAAACGAGTTCAGAAAAGGAGTTAATCTGAAATTAATTTACAAGGACGGAGTAATAAACATAAATCTTATCCAGCTGAAAGAATACGCTTCTCTTCTAGAAAGGTTTATAAGCTACATAAAATAATTTCTTTTGCATTGAAAATATAATTTTAAAGTATTCTAAAATGAGCAGAATAATAACTATAACTTCGGGAAAAGGGGGGGTAGGAAAGACTACAACAGCAATTAATCTTGCCACAGCACTAAATTTTTTTGGCAAAGATGTTATAATAGTTGACGCAAATCTTACAACGCCGAATGTTGGATTGCATCTAGGAGCGCCAATTGTCCCAATAAGCCTAAATCATGTTCTGTCAGGAAAAGCAAAAATCTCAGACGCAATATACGAGCACGAATCAGGAACAAAAATAATTCCAAGCTCTCTTTCAATTAACGAGCTAAGAAAAATAAATCACAGTAAGCTGAAGGAATTAAGCAAAAAGCTGAAAAAAATGGCAGATATAATAATATTCGATTCTGCAGCAGGTCTGGGTGATGAGGCAATTGCAGCAATTGAATCAGGAGACGAATTAATTATAGTAACAAACCCTGAAATACCAGCAGTAACAGACGCTCTGAAAACCTCAAAGCTTATCGAGCAATTGGGAAAAAGCGTAAAAGGAGTTATTGTAACCAAAGTAAACGGCTCAAAGTCAGAAATGCCGGTGTCAAATATAAGAGACATGCTGGAACTTCCCATTTTAGGAGTAATCCCTGAAGATAAAAGAGTCCAGTCAGCTTTGGCAATGAAAGACGCGCTAATCCATGTTTATCCAAAATGCAAAGCATCCTTGGAATATAAAAGAATCGCAGCAAGACTAATAGGAAATAACAATTATAAAGAAAGAACAAATGGTATATTCGAAATGCTTTTAGGAAGATATTAGCTAAGATATCTTAGTTCCTTCTGCAATATCCCTCTCAGGCTCTATAATAACAACTTTGCTTTTGTCGTCAGAAACAGCTGCAAGAATCATCCCCTCGCTTTTAACACCTCTTAGAATAACATGCTCTAAATTAAAGACAAAAATCGCTTTCCTGCCCTCAAGTTCCTCGCGCTCATAATGCTCTCTCAAACCAGCAACAATTGTCTTATTCTCGCCCTCTCCAAAACCAACCTTCAGCACATACAATTTACTCGCATTGGGGTGCTCCTCAACTCTCAAAATCCTGCCAACTCTCAAGTCAACTCCCTGAAAATCTTTTAATGAAATTGCCATCTAAAATAAAACAGAATTCCATTTATATGCTTTTCTGCATCAAAAACTATCTTTTCTGCATAAAATAAAAAATAATAAAATAAATAACAAAATTAAGCTGTTATCTTTTCAGCTATTGTTCCAGTTGATGTTAGCACAACCGTACTACTTGGTTTGGTATAAGTTATAGTTATATCGCCCTTATAGTTGTTTCCAGTTGTTAAAGCGCTTGCGCAACCAACTGTAAACGCTTGAGCTGTTCCTACCGAAATACCAGTCGTTATTACACCAGTTGTGCAATCAATATCTGGAGCAGTGCCGTCAATATTTATGCCAGTAACAGTATAAACTTCCCCTCCATTATTCTGTAATTCAAGTATAGCACCGGAACTTCCAGCTCCTGTATCAGCCTGAACATTCCAAGCATTCATATAAAAAGGCGGAGTTACAACAGCAGATCCAGAAACATACTTGCCAGGACTAAATACTCCAAAATAAGCCAAAACTCCAATAGCAATTACCGCCGCAAGTATAGCCCAGCCGTAAGTCATCAAGAACTCCATAGCTGCCTGTCCTTTCTTTTGCATTTTAAACCTCCTTTTATTAATATGCAATATACTATAGAAAATACTATATAAATATTGTCATGCCGACAGAAAGCTTATAAAATACACCTCATATAAAAACAGAATGAAAAAGAGCTTATTTTTAATACCCTTAATATTTCTGGCATTAACAATCATCATCATACTTTCTCTAGTCAATCTAAAAATATCGCCGATTGTCGGAGAAGCAATAAAAGAATCTAAAGACATCCAGGAAGACATAAACAACAACCCAGAAACAACAATAGAAAAAGAAAACATTGAAAAAGAGGATGTCAAAAATCCAAAACAAGAATCATTGAATAACCTTGAGCCAGAATGTGAAGAACAGCAAATAGCATACGCTCTAAAAAATCTGAATAAGAACGAAACCTGCACAAAATTTCAAAACACCATCTGCGCAGAAAAAGAGATAATCTGCTCTGTAGAGCTCCATAACCTGGACGAGCAAGTAAAAGGATATTTTAAAATCAACCTGCTAGTGTTGAATAATCAAGGAACTCTGGAGACTATTCCTGAAGAATACACTTTAAATCCAAAGGAATATACAACATTTGAGGAAACAGTTACAATAAAAGGAGAAAACAATCTAAACAACATAAGCTGTTCTTTCTCAACTGAAACAATACCCAAAAAAAAGAGCTGTTAATACTAAAGACAGTTAACCTGATAAACAGTTAAATGCTCGTTATCTAATTTAAACCAAGAAGGCAGTCCATTTGGAATAACATTACACGAGCTCGGATTAGCCGTCGAGAAATAAATATAATCAACAACAGATTTATCCTTGACATATACTCCCTGGGAGGATAATTTCTCCAAATTAACCAAAGATTCTATTCCATACAAGTTAGCTCCGACATTCCCCTGAAGTCTGTCAAGAAAGCTGGGAGCAGACGCAGAAGCAATATAATAAGAATTCGTCAAGTGCAAAAGCAAATTCTGAACATCACTCCCAGAAACAAAATTTGTATACAGGCTCTTTGTTATTTTATTTGTAATCAATCCATTTGTGTTAACAACATACAAAGGATCCTCAAATCCCTCAACAGGTATCAACCCAACAATAGAAATGCTTTTATTCCAGCTTGCAAGTTTGTTCTTATCCTCTACAAAAAAACTAGAGTTAAAAACCACCTTAACATGCCACGGATCATCCTGAGTAACCAAAATCGAAGGATCAAACAAGCTCGCGTTAGCATTTATCTTTCTCGCTTTATTTTCCAAAGAACTTTTTATCTCGCTGAAAGTAGCTCCCGTCATCAAGCTCTGCGGTTGCCCGTATATAGTTCCATTATAAAAAGCCTCATCAAATGTAGCAGGAAAATTGCTTATAAAGGTTCCATTTTCAACAATTCTCTTCTCAAACAAGAATATAATTCTAAAGCCGGAGATATAAATCTGTCTAGATAAATCCTCTTCTGCAGAAAAAACAAAACTATCCAGGCTCTCAACTCTTTTCTGCACAACATTTCTTTCCTGGGCATTTGATACAAAAACAAGAGATAAAAGAAAAAAAGTCAGCAATAAAATTGCCATGATAGTAAAAAACATTCCTTTCTTTTTCATGACCATGTTCTAACCTGAACCTCTGTTGACCATGTAAATGGAATTCCTGTAACTTCGCTGAAATCAATCTGCATATCCTGCTCTGAAAACTTAGTGTCTATCTTGTTATTAAGATTAAAATCAAGAATTCTCAATAAGTTGTAAACAGCTCCCTGCAAAGCATCATTTCCGTCATACTGCTGGATATTCTCCTGATAATAGCAGACATTCGCTCCAGAATATACAGAAGGAATGGAAATTGTTAAATTAGAATCATCCTCAAATTGAATATTCCAGTTGCATCCCTCTGTAATAGAAGCTATAGAAGAATAGGCTAAAAAATCTTTTGCAATTGTATAAATTATCTTGTTAGAAGATGTTCCAACGCTATAATTAGCCGGAGAAATTCCAATGCTGACATTAACTATATTGTTTCCTTGTATAAAAGAGTTAGGTATGTTAATAGCATACGGATCTCCTAAACTGACATATTCACTTCCATAATCGCCAAGCTCATAAATAGGAATTTCATTAATCAAAACATTATTAGTCCACTGCGGCCCAGAATAAGAAATAACTTTTGTTTCAACAATTGTAGAATCATTAGAAACTGAAAAACTCCCTGAAGCAGCATTATTAAAAACTTTTTCTACACTCGTCAGCAGGCCAAATGGAGGAGGCTCCTTTACATAGCTGAATTCTATATAAGAATCAGGATAAAGTCTTGTATAAACATTTCCTATTGCCAAAATTGTCTGCTCTTTATATAAAGCAGAAAGAATATTATTCGCTATTTGTTTATAAATATCAACTAACTCGCTAACACTTCCAAAATAATAATCTCCTCCTCCACACGCAGCAATCTGCTGAAGAGTGTCCTCATCCGCCCCATTACCAAATCCTACAGCATGAACAGTGATATTATAATTATTATGTGCCTCGCACGCCGCCTGAATAGCATCATTCTTCGGATTTCCAGTATTCTGCTCATCACATTTTTTATTAGCTCCCCCGTCGCTCATAACAATCATTGACTTAAGTCTGTAAATGGAAGAGTTTGCAGCAAACTCGCTGGCAGCCCTATTAATCCCACAGCAAATGCAGGTAAACCCTCCGGCACTCCAGCTGTCTACTTCACTTTTCAAAGAAGCACTATTATTCGAAAGAGAATGAAAATAATCTTGATAAGCTAGACTGCTGTAACCAACAAGCCCGACTCTGTTTCCAGAAACATTAAGAACAACATCTATTAAAATTTTATTTGACTCCTTAACAGCGATTAATTCAGCTCCCACCATGCTTCCCGAAAGGTCTGAAACAGAAATAACATCTGCATTAGTGCTCAGATTGCCGGCATAAGAAACATTTTCCATTCCAAATCTAACTGGGATTGTGTTCTTGCTTAATGAATTATAATCAAGCAAAGAAGAAAGCTGCGCGTTATCAATCAAGAAACTCTGCTCGCCCTGAGTTGAATTCCTAAACACAGTTTTGTTTCCTATATTCAAAAAAGTATTATAAGAACTGTTGAAATGTAAATAAATCTCCAATGCGCTCAAATTTCCAGGAACATAAAATCCATCATAGACATTAATAAGTCCGCTAACACCGGGAAAAGAATACTTAGAAGCGTGCTCGTACTGCGCTCCGCTGATATCATAATCAACCTTGATAAATCCGCCAGCGATATAAAGATTGTCTCCTTTTATATCAATAACATTCGCCCCGGAATTAAAATAACTAAGATTCCCGCCAACCAGATTATATCTCACAGGAGTAAAATCAGAAGGAGATTCCTTATATCTCCCAGCATAATTTCCGTTTATATACAAATCAAAATCATTATTTATTGCTAATTCAATTTCAGCAGAATTAATTGTTCCATTATAATCAACTCCCGCAGTTATATTGCCGTCTCCAGCATACCCCCCAAAGTAAAAATATTTGCTTCTCAGATTGCTTGTTAAAAAAGCCCTTGCTGAAAATCCGCTGACACTTCCTCCTTCTTTAATCCCGGAAATAACCTGGCGCGCGGTGTCAATCCTTTCAGCTGTTTCAATCGGTGTAGAGTTTAAAGAAGAAATTAGCTTGTCGCCATACCAAATTCCAACATTCATATTCCCAAAATCCAGCTCAGAAAAAATAGAATCACTAAAACTCCTTGAGAGGTTTATATCTGTAACATAAATCTCCCCGATCTGCTCCAGCAAAGAATTATTAGTGTTGTTTATCACGCCCTGGGCTACAAGAGACTGCACATAGCTGTTGTTTATCTCGCTGACTTTCAAAGAGGAAAAAGTGTTTATAATATCGTAATGAACCTCGACATTTGGCTCGCTCTTAAAAAACACAGGATAAGAAATAATCAGCACAAGTAGTATAATTATTAGCGCTATCAAAGAATCTATGCTGAAAAAAACACCTCTTTTTTTTATTGCCATCTTATATAACTATTCCCACAAATATATAGTTAATGTTATTGGAACATCTTTATATATGCTAACTCTCGTAATCCTTACTAAATTATCCGAATTTGGGTCCAGCAGTCCAATCCCTTCTATTCTAGACCCGCCAATAACAACCGATTCAGAAAGATTAACATAATAATTATGCCTGATGCCGAATAATGTTTTTGTTTTCCCATAATCAATTTGCGCAAGATTATAAAAACTCTCCAGTTTTGTTTCATTTATCTTCTTGTCAGTTAACAGTCCAATTTTGACAACACTGCTTTCATCCCAATTGCTAGGATATCCCTCCGAAAGCAGAGTATTTGAAACAATTTCTCCTTCATGGCTCAAAATACTAAGTTTCTCATCTGTCCCTGAAGAAGAATTCAAAGTGTAAATATAAAGCAAGAATGCAGCAGCTAAAAAAATAATAGCGGAAACAGCCAAATCAAATCCCCATGCCTGGGCTTTGCTCACTTTCATTCTCGGTTGTTTTCCAGAAAATTAGAGGCTGGATTTTTGCTGACGACAATGCCTTTGCCGGAAATATCAAATGGATAGACTTTCTTTGAATGTTTAGTCCCTCTCATCTTCAAAACTTCTAGAAACCTCCTCCTCTCTCCTCCGTTTCTCACAAAATACAAAACAACAATAGCATCTGCTTCAAATTCCAATGTCCTGGAGGAAATCTTGCTCTGGTCAGAAGACTCAACCTCAAGTGTCAATAGCGAAGTGCAGTCCCAATCTCGAATCATGCCGAACAAAAACAAAGCGGCTTCTCTCTTAGAAAGTTCATCCTCAAACAGCAGCTCAAAAGAAGTGATGCTGTCAATAACCATTCTGCTTATCTTTTTTCCAACTACAATAGTCTCGATAAATCCCCCTCCTTCTTCAAGCATTGTTTTAACCTTGCTGGGGGTGTATTCCAAAAAAGTAAATAGCCCTTTTTTTTCGTAACTCTCCAAGTCCCATCCAAAATCTTTCATATTTGCATAAAACTGCTCTTTCTTTTCTTCAAATGTAACAAATAAACATTTCTCTCCTTTCTCCATGCCTCGAAGCAGAAACTGCACAGCGAAAATAGTTTTCCCGCTTCCAGAACCTCCGACTATTAAGCTGGTAGACTTTCTTTCAAAGCCTCCGCCAATAAGAGAGTCAAAATTAGGGATATACGTCGGAACTCTTGCCGTATTATTCTTCAGAGATTTCCTTTTCTCCTTTTTCTCCTCTTTAACTTTGGCTGAATCGCGCTTATCACTCTTTTCCGGCCTTTTCCCACTGTCTTTATTATTCAGTTTTAATCCCCTTTCCTCAACACTTCTTTTTAATTTCTTCATCGCCCTTTTTAAAACAAAATACTCTATAAAAACTTATCTAAGAAAAACTATTTCCTGAGATAAAAAACGATAAATAAAATAACCAAAATAAGAATAAACATAAAAAAAGCTATAAAGCTCATGAATATAAATTCCTGAGCTTTTAAACCAGTGTAATCCTGTCCCGGGCCCAGCATAATCTCTGGGGAGCTAAAAAGAATACTCACTAAAATAATAAGCAAAGCAAAAGACACAGCCAGCGTAAAAAAAGCGAGAATCTTCCTTTCTCTTCTCTTTCTAACACTTCTCTTTCTCTCCCTAATCATGTAAAATTAAGAACTCCAGAGTTTATAAAAATGTTTGATAACACTCTAATCCGGAAAGGTATATAAATCAGAATCCTTTCTGCCAATTATGAATCAAGATAAGATATTAAACAACAAGCTCATCAATGAACTAAAGAAAGATAAAAGAATCATAGCTGTGCTTTTATTCGGCTCGCGTGCAAGAAACGAACAATATAGAGACACTGATATCTGCCTCGTTCTCGACAAAAAATACTCAAATTTAGAAATGTCAAAGATAGTATTAAAATATTCATCCGAATTGACAGCTAAGCACGATATCCAGGTATTCCAGCAGCTTCCTCTCTACATAAGGCAGAGAATTCTTAAAGAGGGAAAAATACTTTTATGTATTAACGAACCTGCTCTCTATGACATAGCCTTTGCAACAATAAAAGAATTTGAATATTATAAAAAAATATATTATACATATCTTGAGGCAATGCAAAAATGAGAAAAAGCTCAATAGATAAGGAAAAAATTCTTTCTAAGATAGATGAATTAGATGGTTACTTGGAAGAGTTGGAGCAAATTAAGCCCGCTGACTTTGATGAATACAAAAATTCAATAGAAAAGAAAAGAGCTGTTGAAAGATTGCTACAAATAGCGATAGAAACCGTTATAGATATTTCTAACATCATAGTCTCTGGTCTTAAACTCGGAATACCATACGATGAAGATTCTCTTTTAGACAAACTGGAAGAAAAAAATGTCATTTCAAAAGAAATAAAAAATATTATGAAGGAAATGAAGGGCTTTCGCAATGTTCTAGTCCACAAATACGCAGAAGTCAAAGATGAAATTGTATTCGAAAATCTCAATAAACTTGACGATTTTGATAAATTCAAGGAAGAAATTCTTTCATTTCTTAAGAAACATTCGTAAAAGCCTAAACCTTCTCTTCATTTCTCCGTCGCGCAAGAATCCAACTAGCAACAATAATTAAAACAACACCAATAGAAATAAATATCACAGTCAGTATTATAGTTACTAATTTATTTTGCTCTTCATCTTGCACAGAAGCAGAAACCCTGCCTCTATTTCCCTTAGACGTGCTTTTAAAAACCTCTGAGCCAGGACCACTTGCCAAACTCTCTGAACTGCCCACTAAACCTTCTGAACTACTCCCTGAACCTAAATTGCTATTTGAAGAGTCACCGCTATTCAAAGAACTAATACCACCTAAACTAAGAATGCCTGCCGAACATAGCTCCATAACATGAAGGTTGCCAGAAAATTCGGCATCCCACGAGTTCCATACAATACGGCTGCCTTGCACGCCGATATTAGAATTAAAATTAGGATATCCTTTGTCTACTTCTAATACTCTGCTGTCATCACTCGTGCCAGCTATGCCGTCAGCACCCAAGTAATAAAGAAGAATACGTCCATATTCCTGCCAGACAATATATGTTCCGGATATTTCAGGCTCAACGCCAAAAGACAAACCACCATACATTCCAGAATCATCTCCTCCGTTATTCTCAAACAATCCATTTGCTCCAAGTCCATATAAAAATATCTCTGGGAGGTATTTCAAATTTCGCCAGTCTTCCCATACAATCACATTTCCGTCAATAGAAGGATTCTCCTGTCCCTGCGGATTATTCGTTATTCTATCTTCCTGTCCACTAACTATATCCCTCATGTATATCTCCCAATTGCCATCTCTCCCATCCTGCCAAACAACTTTAGTATCATAAATATCAGGATTCCATTGGCTTTGCTGATTAATCACAAATGGAACTTCTGTATTGGTAGAAAAATCATAAAGATAAATATCCCAATTGCCGTTTCTTTTATCTGCCCAAACAATACTATCGTCATAAATAGACAAATGATTCTTATCACTGCCAGTATTAGTTAATTGTGTTGGACCTAAGTCGTCATTTCCATTCTCAAATAATCCATTTACTCCATTATCATAATAAAACACTTCGTAACTCGGTCCTACAGGACCAAGCCAGACAATTAAATCATCATAAAAGACAAGCTCCCCAACATCAACATATCCGCTAACATCAAACTCATAATGAATATCATCAAAAGACTTATACAATCCATCAAGTCCTAATTCATGTAAAACTATTTTCTCCTGATTGCTCAAATGATTGTATTCTTTCCATAGAATCTTCGTGTCATACACATCACCAAGAGTTCTACTACGCTCAATCCATATAACTGCTTTCTTACTTCCATCATTTGTGTTATGATAAGACCTATCAAGGAACACATCAATCCCGTGCACATTCTGCCAAACACCTTGCTGAAGAAGAACAATATCAACAATTGCTGGGCTTGTTACAGAAACACTTGTTACTTTTACACTAGCACTGCTTCCTGTTATAACGTCTAAGAGTTCAAAAGTATGCTCCTCTCCGTTATACAAAAACTTATGCGAGGACTTTGGAGAGCTTCCTCCGACTATCAAATCAAATGTCTTCGCGCCTGATAACTTAATCTCACTCCCGATTTGTCCAAACTGGCAAGCCTGTGAATTCGGCCCCCCGTAGCAATAATTTGAATAACTCTCTCCTCTGTCAATCACAGCTACACCAGCATTGGCACAATTCCACCAAGGTAAATACGGTCCGGTATCACCTGATTCATGCACATAAACGCTCCCAGGATAAATACCCTTGCACGCATCAAGCGCAGTTTGATAGCACATAAAAATAGGAAACTCGTTGCCGTCACTTTTAATATCAACTTCTTTATACACGTTCATAGAATTGTCAAACTGATTTCCAGGAAGATTATCATATATCACGCCTAATAAACTGCCCGTGCATGCATTCCCTGTGCATCCATAAGGACATTGATATAATGTTGCGCCAGGAGCCACACCAAAGCACGACTTCTCATTAAGCAAAGTATTATCAGCAACCCACTGGCTATTAGTGTCATAACTGCAAATATCACTTGCCCATCCCTCCCTAATCAATATAACCTCATTTCCAGAATTACCTGCTCCAATAAACTTAATACCCGAAACATAAACATTGTAATTCCAATCAATAGGATCAAATAATGTAAAAGAGCCAAGCCAAACTGTTTGAGTAACGCCGTTCATAGTCAAGATTGCCTCATCATCTGAGATAACTTGTAAGCTATATCCTTGATAAACTCCCTCCTGCAAAACCTCCCCTCTTCCTCCTTTAAAAGAAACAGAGAAAGCCGCATAATTATTTCCTCCGTCATAATCCCGGCATATCTGCGCTTCAATAGAAACACATGAATGCAGCAAAAGCACTGCACTTAACGATGTTGCTGTTTCATCAGCTTCAAGCAAATAAACTTCAATACCGCCTGAAAACACTTTCGCACCATTTTCCGGAATATCACGCACTTCCGACCGACCAATATTATCAGTCATTTTTATCGTCGCTGATGTATCAGACGCAGAAACCAGCTCAATCTCGTACAAATCAACACTATCAACTAAAATCTGTCTGACAAAATCCTTGTTTGTATCCAAACTAATTTTCACCGCCCCATTAAGAACAAGTATATCATCATCTGAATCTGCTCCGATACTATAATCACTATCTAAAAGAGTAAGAAGCGTGCCATAATCAAAAGCAGAAGTGGAAAGCGGCAGTGCTGGAGTAAAAGCAGTCTTATAAGTATAAAACGGTTCTCCAACAGGGTCTGTAGAAATTTCCAAAATAGTTTCTGGCTCCATGCCAAAAACTGGAGATTTATAAGTCATATCATAACTCCCATAACTCTTAAATGTTATTGACTGTCCGTAATTATATGAATTATTGCCAGAAGAATCTCTTACAACACCCGAAGCAAGTAAATAAGGTAATTCGCGCTCTCCTATAATAATAGAACCAGAAACACCAACATTCAGCACAGCGCGGATAATTCCCCCAGTCGTATCTTCATCAGCATCTTCAACTTGAACAATCAACCCAGAAATAATATCGCTCTGTCCTTCATGAACAATTCTTGTATCGATCAATCCAGTTTGACTACGCACTTCAATCGTTGCAGTTGTATCACTAGCAGAAACAAGAGTTAAAGTATATTCCACTCCGCTAATAAAAACTTTTCTCACTGAATTGCCAAAAGTATTATCAAGATAAACAGTTTCAAGTGGAGATTTCTCTCTATGAAAAGGAACTAAAAATGAAAAGAATTCGGACTGCTCTCCTCCCTCAACTGTCAAGCGACCATATTGCTGTTTTAATGGAACATTTATGTTTACATTCGATGCCCAAGAATAATTCGTTAGTGTTACCGAGCTTCCAAACGAAGTTATTTGTTTATAATAATATCTGTTACTTGATGAAGATGCAAGAGCTTCCCCGCCAGAAGAAAATACAGGCGTTGGAGTTAAACCTGATAATGTATAAACAGAAGGAACACAAATTGCATTTCCCTCCTCTTCACCAAACACAGGAGGCTCAAGAATAAGAACAGCAGGACCGTGCGCGCTGTCAAATATACACGGCTGTCCATAAACATAAACACGGTCAAGCAATCCTACGTTTCCAGAACTCCAGCGCACTCCATAATCAATCTTCCCTACAAAAGTGCTCGTTGAAGCTCCGGCATTATATATAAAAGATGTTCCTTGTAAATAATCATCCACAACAAATCTCCCAGGCACTTGATAAATAATATTTTTATCTACGCGAGTCTCACTAAGAAACGCGACCTTGGCTCCGCGTTCTGAAGTAAGTATTGGAAATAATCTCATTTCTGGTTGTGCATCGTGAGCTTCAACCCACCCAGACTGTGCAAATCCTAAATTGCCCAGATTAATTAAAACACTGCCCTCAACTAACAGCTGTGCGCTAAAGCTCTGTGTCAAGCTATCAAATGATGATTGTATAACTCTTATTCTCAAACCATTTACAGCTTCTGTTGTTCCTAAAGCAATGTTGCGCGCCATCGTCGTGGTTGAATCACTTACTCGAACAATAGCACTCGTAGAACTCGCGCTTTCAATCTTAATAGTATAAATCTGCCCGTCTAAAGTTACATCCCAAGATAGAGAGCCATCTCCGACACCTGCATCCTTTCCATAAGCTAATGAATATGTCTCTGCCCCAATAACCAAACTCCCAACTCCCTGTGAGCTTATCGTTGCAGAATAAACATTTCCAGTCAATACATCTCTGAACTCAACAATATCACTATTAAATCCAGAATCTATATCCGCCACTCTTTCAACCTCAAACAACCATCCCTGCTCATTCTTTAAACTTGATAGCAAAATTAATTCCTCCTCCCACGCACGCTCTCCTTCATACACATGAATAGGGTCATAATTTCTTGCTAAATCAGCCCCGATAATCTTCTGATTCTCATCCTTGCGTGGAGAAGCATATAAAATCGCCTGATATGGTGTATCAAACACAATACTATCAAAAGACATTTCGCTTGATTGCCCGTCGCCGTATACCTGAATACTATCACTGCCAAAATACCACGGAGGAGAAAATGTAAAGTGCAGCGACGCACTGCCTTTTTCAAATACTCTGTCAGTATATGTTTGAGACTTAGTTAAATAAGATGAGGTGTTATCTGCCGCAGCGTACGAAACACTCATTGAATCCATGCCTGCTCCAGGTATTCCCTGGTTGTCAACAGAAGTTCCGCGCACAAGATTACCCTGAATACCTTTTTGCACAACAGAATCATCGTCAAATTTCAGCATAGAACGCACAGAAGAAACACATAACGATTGCTCTACAAAACACTGAGACGAACACCCGTCTCCGCCCCGCGCCCCGCATTGTGAGCCATCAGTGCAAACTCCATTTAAAGTGCAGTCACTTCCATCCCCACACTGTCGTCCATCATCACAATCTTCTATGCCCTCAATAAGACTATCTCCACATAAACTACAAGAGCGTATATCAACAGAATCCTGCGTAACACCAACAATCTCCATATCCTTCCCTAAATAATGAATCTTCAGAGGATTTTGCGCACTTGTCTGTCTCAAATCAAACGCTCCATTAAAAGCATAATATAAATCTGTAGAAATAGGCTGAACATCAACTATAGCTCCGACAATCGCCAAGGGCAAAGTTACTCCTGTTCCAACTTCAGGCGAAATTTTTCCAAAAATTAGCTCCTCTGAAGCAGAGTCACTTATACCATTAAAGCTTAAAAATTCTGAAAATCCTGCAATAGACAAACCAAATCCAAACAAATTATCAGATAACGGCTTTCCAACTGGCAATTGGTGTTGAGTTTGCGCGCCATTCAAAGTCAAAAGAACATTCGCCAAAACCTGGTCTCCAGGAATATCTATCAAAACTCTATCCTGAAAACTATTAGTCGCCTGATTCCCGATTTTAATTCCGTATGTTGTCATAACGCCAGAAGTCGTCCCTTTCTGAACCCTTCCCTGATTAGCAACCTCTGCTCCGCTGATCTCTATTTCCGCAGCCTCTGGAATTTGCGGCTGATTGCCAAGTCCTGCAATCTTTCCGTTTAAACTATCAAATAAAAATTTCATACTGATAATCTCTTGCGTTAACAACTCCGGAGTATCTCCTTTCGTTTCAATAAGCAAATCAATAATATTATTGCTCCCTGAATCTCTCACCAGCTTTATGACTGCATTATTTCCAGTTGTTTGTAAATGCTCAACATGGAAAATAGAAACTGGCTGTTGTGTGCTATCAGGAACAGAAACTTCACCCAAGTATTGAAGAACTCCTAAAATTTCTCCGTAAATATCTGCTTTTAAGATACTCCCGACAATTTTTGTCTCAAGTAAAATCGCGCTTGTTCTTTGTCCGTTATAGCCTTGATTAATATCCCATCCCGCGTCATCAATAACAAATATCTCTCCATTGGATTTATCTTTAATCTCAATTAATTCGCGCTCCTCAGGAAGCACCAACAAATTGCCGGAGCCGACTGTCTGGCCATTACAAGAACTATCAACTGTAAAATGATATAAGTTTGAATACTGGGAAAGAATTCCGCTCGGAATAGTCCACCTGATTAACTCTTCCTTCGGCCCAACTTTCATCTGAACCCTTCCGTTTGTGCCGAATGGTGTGACTATCTGTCCGAAATTATCAAACATTCTTACATTTAAATCAACCCCCGTACATGAGCCATACTTAGTCATGCTCAATATTACTGACTTCCCTTCAGATGAAACAATTAAAGGATTAACATCACTAGAATCAATGCCGTTGCTCCAATAAGCAGTTTGAAACCCGCAAATACCGCCCCTATCAAAAATCTCATTCTCACAAAAAGTTGGAGATAGCTCATCAACCCTCTCACAATTTGACTCAATGCTAAAGCAGTCGCACAACAAGCCAATTCCGCCAGCTGGCTCGCGCAGTTTCGGATTCGCATCAGAGCATTCATCAAGTCTTTGTATAAAAACATCATCCGCACTTTGTCTTCTATCCAAGTTCAAATCACACAACTCTCCCCTGCCAATGGTAGAATCATAACAACCAGGATTAATAGAAGCATCTACCGGTCCATTTTTATTATAATTGCAATATGAATAAATATAATCACAATTCATACCGCACCCCAATGCGCTGTTAAGTCCGAATGTAGACTCGGCAGGTCCTGCGTTCGGAAAATCAGAGCATGTTAATCCTTGGGAGAATACATCATCATTAGGATTCTCGCTGGGCTCATATAAACCAGTTGCAAAATTTTTATTTATAGAAAATCCATTTCCATTTAAACCCTTGTCGCAAATTTCCATGCCGTCTATAATTCCATTCCCGCACTGGCTTGTTCCTCCATTATCCTGGCACTGGCACTGCACACATTCCCAGCCCTGTCCCATCAAAGAACACTGTGTTGCATCATTCAAGCATCCATCAAAACAAATTCCCCGCGAACACACCTGATTAAAGGCACAGTCATTATGCCAATAGCACTCCCCGCAATACCCGTCATAACTGCATACTTCATTAAAATTACACTGAGAATCAGAAGTGCATCTGTCAGGAATATCACAAACTCCCCCTGCGCCAGCTATATCTGAAGAGGAGACAAGAATAGTTGTTCTGCTCTGAATATTTCCCGGTCTAAGATTACCCTGAACCAAAGACTTGCCAATACTAACCGGCGCGTAATCGCTAGAAGGAACACTCAATCCATGCAAACACGCAGACGCATAATCATCAGGAAAATCAAGACACTCCCCTATCTGCAAACTATTACTAATAACATTGGATATTCCGATAAACGGTCCTTGAGGATCAGCATCAGAATCAACAATTTGCGTCGGCCCAACTTGGTCTAAATTTCCAAGCTCCCATATCCATTCTGGGTTATTAGGGTCCTGCCCTATGAAAGGATCTCTATCCCTATAAGTTCTTATCGTGCACTGAGCACCGCCAGATGAAGCAACACACGCCCCGTCCACACATCCATTATCGCACTTAATCCGCGTCTCCATAATTACCCCTTGATCACACCACTGCTCATGAACATAATCAATATAACTTCCGTCTCTATTTCTTACCTGAGAGCAATAATCTTCATCGCTCTCCCCATACTTCACATACGTAGTAGACTTCGTATAAATTCCATTATTTCCATCAGGATCAACACATCCGTAACCATCATCAATCACTCCAGAGCCAACACACTGAGCAAAATTCAGATAATCATTATAATCAATATCTCCGTCGTTATCAAAATCAGATGAAGTTCCAGTCTGTCCAAGAGCGCTATTAATAATAAATATCCCTGCCAGCAAGACAAAAATTCCAAATAAAAGTCCAACTCTCCAAATTTTTCTCTTCTCTATTTTTATCTCCTTTTTTCTCTTCATTTTTTCATATCTCAATATCAAACTTTGGATAGCTCTTTCTCACTCCAGCGCCATTAATCGCAGTAATAGTGACATGTGCCAGCCCATCATCATTCAAATTTCCTAAGTTATACTCCCACTTTCCGCTTCCAGAATTATAAACTGCATTAGCAATCTTATCAGCAATCTTCGGCTTCCCAAATCCCACAAAAGCGAGCTCAACGCCTGAAATGCCCCTCGCATCACTAACGCTGGTTTCAATAAGAGAATTTGTCGTAGCTGGAATATAATCGCTGAAAGTTGAAACATCTTTCCCATCAATTAAAATATTTGTAAACACTGGTTCTGACGCCGGCTCAACTCTCACTGATAAACTCTTTCTCACAACTTTTTCAGCTACATTCAATCCAGGCACATTCACTAATCCAGAAAGATCTTCCTTAGCTTCAATTGTAAATGTATAACTTCCAACGCTTCCAGCAGGAGAAGCCCAGGTTAACATTCCCTGATTATCTATTTGAACATTATACGGATTAGGATTATTAACATCACAATCAACAGTGATAACTCCTCCAATAACGGCTCTCGTGCAATAAATCTTATAGTTCAACGGAAAACCCTCTGGATCACTAACTCCAAGAGGGAAATTCAGGCTTCCGCCGTCAGAAATAATCTGTCCTGTCCATCGCGGAACCAAAGGATCCTGATTCTTCAGCGCATACTCCTGCCAGAATATTGTTTCATCACTGCTCCCGACAATTCCGTTTGAATCTAAATCAGCATTAACGCTGCATTGTCCTGCCGGAGAGAAAGAAATAATTTCAAGAAGTTCAGGTTTCAGAGAAAAAAAAGCAAGTAAAACAATAATAGCAATCACAACACCAAAACGTAAAGAATCATTCAATACAATAACCCTCTTCTTCCTCATAAATTAATGAAATAACTCCAATATATAAAATTAACCAAAAAATTGTGAGAAATATTTCAAGAGAAATATCCTTGAAAAAAAGAAGACAGCCAAGCTGACTAAAATTAAAGGAACCATATATACAAATCCATCTCTCTCTTTTCCTCTGCTTACCACTCCTAAAACTAAAGAAGCAAGAACATCAGTCATAACAATAAAAAAAGCTGAGAAATAAAATATAAAATCAACAGAAACATTTACTTTTGTCAGGGAAAATGGAAGATTTATATTCGCCTGCTCAACAGGAATATCAGACAGCAAATTAGTCATAACCTCAACAAGAACTGAAGAAAGCCCGAAAAGAACAGGAGCCCCGATGGCAACAGCAAAAAAAATGAAAATAACATACATCAAAACATTTGAAGCAGCTCTTTTTCTCACATAAATTCTCTCTCTCATATTATAGGAAGTCTCTTCCAGCAGAACTGACAGATTCCCCCCGGAAACTATTCCAGAAGTTATCAGCTTCATAATCCTGCTGATTTCATCAGATTTTATTCTGGCAGCCATATCATTTAACGCCCGCCCTATCTCTTTCCCGGTCGCAATATCCTTTCCCAATCCAAGTATCTCCTTGTCAAGCGGAGCAAACTCTTTCCTTGAGCTGTACAAAAGCGCCTTGTCAATAGTCATGCCGGCACGGAGATTAGAAGCCATCAAAGAAATAAAATCAGGAAAAGCATCCTCCATCTTTTTAATATCAGAGTACTTCTTAAGGCGCCCCTTGACAAAAAAATAACCCAAAAGCAGAACAAACAAGAAAACAAATGAAATTGTTGCTCCATTAGCATTTTTAGTAAGTGCATAAATAATTCCTCCCAATAAAACAGCAATTATCAAGCTAATAAAAAATTGGACAGCGTAGTTTTTATCTTCATGAGCTTCATTATTATTTCCGTTCATTTTATTCTTCTTAAAATCAAAAAGTCCTTGTATTTTGCCGAAGACTGAAGTCCGCAGTTTGTTTGGATTCATCAAAGATTCTCCTCGCACTTCAGTGCGTGTTTTGTCAGGAGTCTTGGCATTAAATTTTTTCAGCATCATTTTAAATAAGACTTGGTCTGATAGACCTCATTACCCCCAAAAACATGACTTGCACAAGCATGACAAAGAAAAACAATCCAAGGAACATACCAGTTGTAATAGCTTCAGGAAGATTAACAAGAGAAGAGATTATAGTTAAGAAAGTAATTGACAAAGCAGGAACTATAACAGAGATAAGCATATAAAAAACAATAGTCGGATTTAACTTGTTTCCATAATTTTGTATCTGTATAAATTGCTCTTCGTTCAAGGACTTTATGCTGTCCGCAAGAACTATAGAAATGTCGCTTCCAGCTCTCATCCCATTGCTGATTTGCCACAAAGTTCTCCTAAAAAATAAGGAAGAATTTATTTCTCCAGTCTCTTCAAGAACATCTACCTGCGGCCTCCCGGAGTTTATTTTTCTTACAATCTTCTTAAACTCTTCGCTAAGCTCCCCATATCCTGAAGAGGAAATATTTACAAGAATGCTAAAAAGAAGTATGCCGGAGTTCAATTGCACAAGCATATCCTGCAAAGCAGGAATAAGATTGCTTTCTATATCTTTTTGCTTTCTAGAATCGTAAACCTTGGGATAAATTCTTCTGATAAGAAAAATAAAGATTGAAAAGGCAAGCGAGACTGCCAAAGACAAAAGAAAAGCGCTGGAGATTTTTAATAAGACAAGAACAGTTGAAGATAAAATAAGACTAATAGCAAAAGCCATAACAGAGCCCTGAAGGCAGATAGAGAGATACTCCTCCCTTGTAAGCTCAACATCAATATTATTCAAGATACTCTGTAGTTTAGAGCTTTTTTTAGGTTTTATATACTTCTTAAAAAAAGCAGATCTCTGCTTTAGTTTGTCAACTGAAGAGAAAGTTAAAGGAATGCGAAATTTCATCTCAGCTAAGTCCTCTTTTCATTTTTATTCCCGAAAATAATTTCTTTGTTGTTCGATTTAATAGCCTTGAATAAAAGCTCCTTGTTCTTGTAATACAAATTAATAACTCTTCCCGCTTCATTCAGGCTTCTTAAGTTATTTTTAATAAGCCATAGAAAAATTTCTTTTTTCTCATTAAGGTCTTCGCTTATCTCTTCATCCGACATACCGGTATTTCTGCCTATATCCTCAAAAAATCTGGAGCTCTCGCTGTGTTTTATCATTTTATCTCCTTCAGGGCTCCATCTATACAAGATATTTGGTCTTGCAGCATCTTTTTCAGTTTCAAATTCAGCAATTTGCATTACCCTTCTTATTCCCTTTTTTCTATCCCTGAACATAACAACATTAAGATTGACAGCCCTCAGTAAGTTAGGAGGAACGCTCAAGGGAGGATTAATTAATCTTGAGATTGTTTCAGAAGCTGAATCAGCATGGACAGTTGCATAGACAGAATGCCCTGTGTGCATCGCCTCAAACAAAACCATTGCTTCCTGCTGTCTTCTCATCTCACCAAGAATAATTCTGTCTGGTCTCATTCTTAAGCTGTTTATAAGCAAGTCAAGCATATTGACCTCTCCCTTGCCTTCAGGATTTGGAGTCCTCGTAACCAATGGAGTCCAATACAAAAATTCAGGTAAATTCAGTTCACGTGTATCTTCAATACTGACAATTCTCTGGTTAGGCGGAACAAAAGGCATGCATGCGTTCAAAAAAGAAGTCTTCCCTGAACCAGTGCCTCCAGAAATAAGAATATTCATCTCATATTCAATAGCAAGCCAAAGCAGGGCGGCAGTATCGCTGTCGCAAGTTTTATTATTGATAAAGTCCACAATAGTAAACGGATCTCTCGCAAATTTTCTGATTGTGATTGTATTCCCCTTCGTGTTTATAGGATATAAAACAGCATTAATTCTATCTCCGCTTATCAAGTGCGCATCAAGCAAAGGATTAAGAAGAGTAATCTGCCTTCCAACTCTTCTGGCAATAATATTTGAATAATTAACAATCTCCTCTTCTTTAGTTATTGTAATATTTGTCGTCAGCCAGCCGTACTTCTTGCTAAAAACTCTTATTGGCTCTTTAGAAGAGGGTATAACAATCTCCTCAAGGTTCGGGTCTCCAACCAGAAATTCTATTTTTCCCAGTCCAAGCATTTCCTGCATCAGAACACCAACTAAAAAATCTTCAACATTCTTCTCTATCTTAGGAAGCCTTTCTTTCAGCAGCTTTCTAGCATCTCCCATAAACCTCTTCTTCACTGAAAAGAAAAATGCCGGATCAACAAGTTCGCTCATACTTATTGTTGTAACAGAAACAAGTTCATTTCTTATTCCTTCCAAAAGAGTCATTGTAACAGGGCTTATTTCAGGAATATGCAGAAGATAATTAATCCCTATAGAGTCTTTTATTATTTCTACATTTACTCTGGCTCCATCAAGCTCTATCTCATATTTTTCAAGCACTCCTTCCTTGCTCCCAACTCTGCCGGAAAATTTCTCATTTCCCCTATTTTCTTTTTGTTCCTTATCTTCAGGAGGAGCTATAGCTCTCTCATGAAATTTCTTCAAATGCTCGTCTCTCTTTTTTTTCATATTCAGCTTTTCTCCGAATAAGGCTCTTTACTATAAAAAACCAGCTCTGGCTCCCCAAATCTTGGATATTCTATTGTTATAAACTTCCCAGCCTGAAGAGCCCCCGCCCAATTTTCTATAACTTTTTTGTCCACATTAAACGCTTTTGCAACATTAGACAATCTTAGGCGCTTTTTCTCCTTTAATAACTCGTAAAGTTTGTCCAAGTCAGTTTTAGTGCCGCTATTCTCAGAATGAAAACTCATCATCAAATCATCAAATTCTACTTTCATGCCGGTAATTCTTCTAGTATAAAAAAATACAATTATCGAGATAACAAAAATCCATTCTATAATCACAATTATCGCTGAAAAATCTGCTCTAAAGGGATAAAAACTGCTGAACTCCTCTCCGAGGTCCAATTTTCCTACAGAATATCCTGATAAGCCGTTCTCAGCAAGTTTTGGTATGCCGGTCCCGTAAACAACAACATGAAAGAAAGAATGAACAATACTGGCAAAAATCAATAATAAAACTACCAAACTAATAAAACCTCTTTTTCTGTCCATATTTAATTATATGTAAGAACCTTTAAAATCTTAACTATATTTAGAGATGTATGAAAAAAAAGAAAGGCCAGATAAGCACAGAATATATAATAATAATATCTTTCATAACATTTGTAGTTTTAAGTATAATTGGGGTGGCTCTTTTTTATTCCTCGCAAATACAGGAATCAATTAAGTTCGGTCTTATCGAAAATATAGCGCAAAAAGTTACTTCCTCTGCAGAAGCAATATATTATTCTGGCGAGCCATCGAGAATAACTTTAACACTCTACATTCCAAGAGGAGTAAAAAGCATAGAGATTGCAAATAACGACTTGATATTCAGCGTATCAGCCCTTGGTGGAGATGCTAAATTAGCTTACTCAAGCAAAGTGCCGATAGAAGGAGTTCTTACAAGCACCCCTGGAATTAAAAAAATAAAATTAGTTGCATTGCAGGACCGAGTATTAATATCAAATTAAAAATGGATAAAAAAGCGCAGACAGGCATAGAACTTATCGTCATAATAAGTGCTGTATTTGTTTTCTTTATTTTTATGTTATTTCTCTTTCAGCAGAGAATATCGGAAAAATCTGCAGAAAAAAGAAATTTAGAAATAACAGACATAGCGTTGTCTGTCCAAAACGAAATAGAAATTGCATCAAAATCAAGCGAGGGCTATCGCAGGCAGTTCGATCTTCCAGAGTTGATTCTAAACGCCAACTATACAATTACCTCCAATGAAAACATTATTTTCATTAACACAACAGACGGCAGACATGCTGTTGCTTTCCCAATTCAAAACGTCACTGGACAAATCCAGAAAGGCCAAAATATAATAAGAAAGCTCAACGCGACTGTTTTCTTGAATCAATAATTAAGAAAGCCTTCTAATAAGATAAGGTACACTTTCAACAGGTTCAAGATAGATCTCTCTATTAACCGATTTTTCATACTTGTCAAGAAATTCAATACATTCTTTATATTCTCTATAAATCGGATCGCTCCTATCTTGGTTTAAAATAGATTCTTTATTATCGGCATATAATTGAATCATCCTGCTAACTATTCCTCCAAGAGTATTCTTTTTCATTCAGTATCTTAAATCAAGAGACTTTTAAGATTAATGGCGGGCAAGTCTCTATATTGCACAATGTGTACTCCAATTCAGCAACCCCCACTTAAAAACACTATAGTATAGAAAATACCGCTATATTGGTAAAAAACACATAGAAAAATATATAAATACCAAAAATATGGTACATTAAATTAAAACAAATAACTGAAAATGATAGCTAATATACTTGACAAAAATCTTGCACAAATAACTGCTTACTTTCTTATTAGCCCAGGTAGCAGGCATACAAGAAAAGAAATTAAGGAACAAACAGAACTGAACAATATTCCTCTTGATGTAACGTTAACAAAATTACAATCCCTGAATATATTAAAAAAAGAAAAAAACCTGTTTTCTCTTAACTTTGAGTCAGATGAAATAGCAGTATTTTTAAATGCTATTCAAAAAGAATATAAAAAATTCAACGTGCCTTATAAAATATTCATGGTGCTTCTAGACATAACTGAAAGTTTATCAAAGGTAAAACACATAAATTCTGTAACTCTCTTCGGGAGCTATGCAAAACTGATTTATTCAGAAAACTCCGATATTGATATAGCGATAATCTTTTCAAACGGAAAAAAAGAGCAAAAGACTCAAGAGAAAAAGATAGACAAAATATTAAAGAAATTTGGAGATAAATACAAAAAAGTTATTGAGCCCCGCTATTTCACTGAAAGAGAAATAAAAGATAATAAAACTAAGGATTTTTTAATTAAAGACATTCTAAAAAACGGTAAAGTGATTTTGTAAAGTAACTCCTAAATTCCAAACACCCTCTTCATCCATCTCACAATAATACTTTCTTCAGGAGGCGATAGATAAGCGTCATCAATTTCAATATCAAACTCCGTAAAAGAAGCAGAAACTCCTGCAGTATTATAAGCTCTAACACTAACATGAGCCAATCCATCATCATTTAATCCTGTTAAGTTATACTCCCACTTCCCGCTTCCAGAGTTATAGACTGCATTAACAATCTTATCGCCAATCTTCGGATGTCCAAATCCTTTCAATTCCAGTTCAACTTTATCAATCCCTCGTGCATCACTAACATTCACTTCAATAACTGAATCAGAACCAATAATATTTTCCACATTAGAAACATCCCTGCCATCAATCTGAACACTGTTAATTATTCCAGCAATATTGTTCTGAGCTCCTAAATCTAAAGAAGTAGTATTGCCTCCGCCCCCTCCACCGCCTCCAGAGCTTCCGCCTCCGCAAGACAGTCTTGCATTGTCCGCCCAGACACATTCATTTCTTGTAGCAAAAGTATTCTTAAAGCCTGTATTAGATTCCGAGTTATCACACGAAAAGTCCATACTCAGACTACCACAAACCAAGTTGCTATCAAAATTGTTATTAGAACTAGAGAAAAGTACAACTCCCTCCTCGTTATTTACAATATTATTATTCCTAATGCTATTTTGAGAGCTCTGAACAATATTAAGCCCTCTTTTATTTGAATCCAATATGTTGTTCTCAACTAAATTATTGTCACTATAAATTCCCAAAGCTATACCATTTAGTCCGCTATTATCTACCCTGTTATTAGAAATTATATTTCCAACACCGCGATTAATATAAATCCCATATTCCACACTCTTATCTACAAGATTATCGGAAATTATTGAATCAGAAACAACAGTTAAACTAATTCCTGTACCAAAGTTAAAAATCTTTAAATTCTCTATTTTAAGCTCCTTCATTCCGAGAGAGTTAACGCCTATATCTCCAGCACTGTCATCACCGATAATTGAAAAGCCATTTCCATCTAAAGTAATATTGTTTGCTGTTATAACAAAGCAATCCGAGGTTGTTGTTATGTCCTTAGCAAGAATATACTTCGTGTTTGGTTTGTCAAGAGTCTGACAGCCATTCAATAAAACACCCTCAAGGCATGCTCCATCCACACAACCATTATCACATTTGATTACATTTTCCATTATTACTCCATTATCACAATATTGCTCGTGTATATAATCAACATAAACCCCACCTCTTCCTCCAGTCCTCTGACAATAGTCCTCGTCGCTCTCTCCATAAGGCACATACGTAGTAGACTTCGTATAAATTCCGTCAGGTCCGTCAGGATCAATACAGCCATACCCGTCATCTACAATCTTTGGAACAGTATAATTAACAATTAAAGTCGGCTTAAGGGAAGGGTCTTTAGACCCCATAAAGAATAGCTGAAGTTCTGTATATTCTCCATTATTAGGAGTAGTATAGAGGTCATACCCCCCACGTAATCCAAATACAGTATAGCCATTATTATTAATAGTAGCCAGCCCATCAGAATTCAATGGAAAAACTATATTTACATTAGATGCAAGTTGCCCACTTATATCAAATCTATCACTCAATTCCATAGGATTATCTACTGAACTAAACTGATCAAAATCTTCAGTAGTTAAAAATGGGGGATTTTTTAAAGTTGTAGGCACAATAGTAATAAAATCATCTGAATTTGGATGTGTGTTAATATAAAAATCAGAAGATTTTGAAAGACTCAATTCTGCAGAATCAATTATGGCAGAATCTGGCAATGAACTTGTATAAAATGGAATTGAGATTCTATAAAGAAGAGAAAAAGAGGTTGATGGGTCTGATTTTAGCAATAATAAATAGTCAGAAATTGGGGGTTGGGGGCTTATTCCATCTCCATTTGGACTTTTTCTCAGATCATCCCATGACCCTACCGAGATCATGGATGATCTATATACTCCTGTTCCTTCATTATCTGCTGTGAATATAGCAGTACAAGAATTATTTCCATTATAAACATCTCCAGGAGCACATATAGGACCCGTACATTGTGATACATCAAAATCACAATGTAACATACATCCTAAATTGCCATATCTAAAGCCCAGAGTCTCACAAGTATGACCATTTAGATTCTGACCATCACAATCTTCTCCAAGATCAATGATGCCATCCCCACAATCTATAGACCCCACATACAATTCAATACTCGTATCATTTAGATTTAACGTAGTCACCATAATATCATTATTTGAGTCATAAAAAGTTTCGCCTTGTCTAAGAACAACATCAAGGCTATTAGCAGTATTACGAGAGCTATCTAATAACTGTGTATCCCCACTCCCAATAAAAGAATCAATATGTAACATTGCTCCATCATAAACATTTCCTCCATAATTAAAATTATATATATCAAAACCAATAGGTCTGCGATATTCAAAATAATAATTATAATTCGAAGTAGGAATTTTTAATCCTTTAACCCCTCCTGTATTAGTTTCAAGAGGTTCAATAAAATAACTTCCACGACTATTTACTTCTAAAATTTGTTGAGGATCTAACCAACCAATAGTTTCCTTATGGATTATATTAAAATAACCTTTATTATTGGACAAACCCATAATATCAAATGGATCTCCGTAATAAACTGTAAAACATTTGTTAATTAGATCAATAGTTGAAGCTCCACAATTAAGAAAATTGGCATGCTCGATACCAAAATTATGACCTAATTCATGAGCAGTAACCCCGAAATTCCAACCCGAACTATAAACCCCATTTAACCATGATACAGCTAAAGAAGCAGGACCATCAGATGTTTGATGGGTATATTCGCCAACACTTCCCGCTCCACCAAAACTACATAAATTAGCGCCCCACACGATTACTAATTTATCAACAGTCAACCAATTAATGTCCCTGCTTATAAGAGGATCATTTAGTATCTTATCCGTAATAGCAGATATATCACATTTTGCATTTAATGATAAAGTATAATATGGATATACTGTAGGAACAAGCCAAGATTTGCCATATGAATTCTCTCGATAATACTGACTAACTCCAGCCATAATGGAGTATGCTTCGGTTTCACTTAAAAAATCAGTCTGATCATCCAAAAACTTAATACGAACATAAGCTACTTTCTGCTCCCCCAAATTTGGATTCGCTGCTACTCCTGCTAATATTTGAGGTTGATATAAAATTTCATAATTATCTACAGCAAATTCACTTTGATTATTAACTTCTAAAGTCCTACCTCTAATCTCTATTCGTTCACCAGAGATCAATCTCGGATCAATAGAAAAATATACCCTACTACGCTTCCCGTCTCCTTCTCTAAAAAAATACTGATTTTCGCTCCTGGCATTTTCAAAATCATCAACATGAACAACCTCCAAATCTCCAGTTTTTACTGTGGATTTCCCATGAGTAGAAACATAAGCCATTCTATCCATAACAGATTGCTTGTTAAACAATTGCACTCCAGGTATCTTTTCAGAAGCACCTCTCTGTAGAGTATCGCCATTAAAGAACCTCTGTTCAGGGCTTTGTGCAACATCCTCAAATCCTAAAAAGAGTATAACACTCAAACCTATCAAAAATAATAGGGCAATAACAAATAAAAAGAATATTCTATTTTTACGCCAGACAACCTTCCTCTTTTTCATCTTGTTAAGAATAAAAAGAGATATATTAATGTTTCTTCACTCAACAACCGCCTTAATCCTTCTAACACCCGCAGCAGCACTTTCCTCTTTAATAATCTTAAATCTTCCAAGTTCTTTCGTGTTATTAACATGGGGCCCTGTGCAAATTTCTTTGCTGAACCATCCTTTGCCACCTCGCCCCCAGATTGTATAAACCGAAACAAGCTCAGGATATTTCGCCCCAAACTCTGCCTGCGCTCCTGAATTCAAGGCATCTTTCAATAACATTTCTTCCATCCTAACCTCCAAACCTTCATCAATCTTCTCCTGCACTAATTTCTCAATTTTCTTAATTTCTTCTCCTGTCAATTTCCTTGAAAAATTAAAATCGAATCTCAATCTCTCAGGATTTATATTTGAGCCTTTTTGTTTTACTTCCTTTCCAAGAACTCTTCTCAAAACCTCATTCAACAAATGTGTAGCAGTATGCAGTTTCCGCGTCGCTTCAGAATCATCAGCCAATCCTGACTTAAACATTCCGGATGAAGCTGTCCGCGATAAATCTTGATGCCTCTTAAATTCCTCGTTATATTCTTCTAAATCAACTTTAATTCCTTTCTCATCAGCCAGTTCTTCAGTCATCTCAATAGGAAAACCATAACTTTGAAACAGCAAGAATGCCTCTTTCCCGCTCAATAATCTATCCTCGGCAAGCTCATTAAATTTCTTTAAGCCTTTCTCAAGTGTTAAACTAAAGCGCTCTTCCTCTTCATCCAGCTGTTCAATTACAAATTTGTGATTTCTCTCAAGCTCCTGATAATCCGGATATTCCTTAACAATTATTTTAGCTATTTTACCGCAAAATTTATCTTGCATACCAAGTATCTTCCCATATCTAATTGCTCGCCTGATCAATCTCCTTAAAACATATCCCTGCCCCAAATTCGAAGGTTTTATTCCTCGCTCATCTCCCAAAATAAAAACACTCGCCCGTAAATGATCTGTAATAATTCTAAATGCCTTTTCATTTCCCTTATATTTCTTTCCGCTTATCTCCTCAATCTCCTCAATAATTGGAGCAAATATCGAAGTTTGAAATACATCACGAATTCCATTCAAGACCGCGATCGTCCTCTCAACCCCTCCACCAAAATCCACATTCTTCTGCTTTGCCTTTTCATATTTTCCTCCCCGCATCTTCACATACTCCATCAAAACATCATTTCCGATTTCAATCCAATTATCATCTTCTGGCTCAAATTTTTTCGGCGGTTTTTTCCCAGCATAATAAAACATTTCTGTATCCGGCCCGCACGGCCCAAACTCCCCTGCAGGCCCCCACCAATTATCTTCCTTTCCCAAGAACACAATTCTATCCTTCGGAATACCAAGACTCTCCCAAATTTTAGCACTCTCTGTATCTTTATCAGCATTCTCATCACCTTTAAAACAACTTACGCCTAATTTACTAATTGGAATATCCAGAACCTTAGTTAAAAATTCAAAACTAAATTTTATCGCTTCCTCTTTCCAATAACCTGCAAGAGACCAGTTTCCCAGCATCTCAAAAAAAGTCAAATGCACTTCATCCCCAACTTCGTCAATATCGCCCGTCCTAATGCATTTCTGCACATTCACAAGTCTTTTCCCAAGCGGGTGTTTCATTCCCTGCAAATACGGAACAAGAGGATGCATTCCCGCAGTTGTAAACAATACAGTCGGATCATTCTCAGGAATTAGCGAAGATGAAGGTATATGATGGTGCCCTTGCCTCTTAAAATAATCAATATACAGCTTTATCAGCTCCTGCCGCGTTTTTACTTTCCTCATGCTAAGTAAAAATTATTAAACTATATAAAATTGGCGTTATTTGCTTGCAGGTAGTTATTCATCACACAAAACAGCCAAAAACCTTAAATAGTAATTATTACATATGTAACAAGAGATAATTACAAAAGTAATAATGAAAATAGAACAGCATGAAGAAGCCTACAAAGAGCATTTAAGCAGCATAAACAGAGCAATTGAAGAAGGAATTGAATCCAATCAGAGAAACATAGGGTATAATGTTTCACAAGGCTCAATTGAGCTATTCGCAATTTTTCTTCATAAGCTTCATCTCATTCAGGGCTCAGGAGACCAGCTAGACCATAGAGTATTCAAAAGCCCTTCTTTAATCGACAAAAAGATTCCTATGGATTTTCCAAACAAAGTTAAAATTCTAAACTTGCTAAAAGCAATAGAAACAGAAAGAAACGCTCTCTGCTACGGAAACAGAAAACCAGAAACTAGAATTGAGAAAGCAATCCATAATTTCAATCAATTAAGAAAAATAATCAATGAGGAGTTAAAAAATGCCAGAACAAAATAAATTAATATCTTACGCAATGGACATATCTTCTTACTTAATTAGTAAACTGAGTACAATAGATCAAATCATCCTTCATGGTTCAATTGCAAGAGGTGATTTTGATGAGCACTCAGACATAGATTTATTCATAAATGCAAAAGACAAGTCCCTAAAAAACAAAATTCAAAAACTAATAGACTCGTATTACAAAACTGCTAAATATAATGAATGGAAGTTAAAAGGAATAACAACTCTTATTTCGCCAATAGTAGGCGATATTGATGGCCCGGAATGGAAAAACCTCAAGCGGGCAATTGCGAACACAGGCATTATTCTCTATGGGAAATATAAAACAGAGGCTGAAAAAGTAAGCCAGTATACTTTAATTTCTTTTGAGAATATCTCTCCAGACAAAAAAAGAATAGCAATTCATAGAAAACTTTTTGGTTTTAAACAAAATAAAAAGTACTATTCTGGCTTATTAGAAAAAACAAATTCTATAAGGATAGGAAAAGGAGCAATCTTAACTCCTATAGAACACACTCAGAAAATTCTCAATTACCTGAAAGAAAAAAAGATAACACCAAAACTCTTTGACTTTTGGTCTGATGAAAAACTTGTTTAATCATCTCCCGTCTTGTCTCCACACGTTTTAATATCTATTTAGAAGTATAATAATTTATAAAAAAAGTGGGCAGATAGTGAGGAATTAATCTTTAACTTCATCTAAAATGATTTTATCGTCAAATCCACCTCTTTCCTCTCTCTTTTTCTTTTGAACTTCAACAATCTCTTCAATAGTCCATCTCTTAAGAAAATTTATTGAAGTTATAACTTCAAAAATATCAGCCATTTCTTCCTTATTGCTATCTTTAATAAATTCATCAACTTCCTCTTTTAGCTTAGCTTTTAATTTATCCCAATACTCCTTTTCATCTGCAATATGAGTCACAGAAGTTTTGCCTTTTTCTTTAATTATTTGAGGAATTTTATCACGAACTAGTTTATTGTATTTCATATAAATGTTAGAGAGAATAATCAGTTATATATTTTGTCATAAGAATCATTACATGTTTTGTCATAAAAATTAAGCCAGCTTTTCTAGGCACAATTTATAAATTTAAGCCCTATTTCTAGGACATAATTTCTTTAGGCGGTAACTTTCAAGTCAGACTTAAGCTTTCTTTTCTCATAGAGATAAAGCTCGTACAAGCCCGAGAATGAATTAAGTCCCAACTGAAGGGCCCCGATTCCCAAGGCTATATCCGGATTAGCCTTATAAAGATAAAGATAGCCCATTATCGGAAATGTCCCCAGAGAAGGAACAATTACACTTAAAAAACCAGTTAAATACGAATATCTTCTAACCTCACTCCAAGAAGCAGTTTTACTTTTGTTATTATCTGCCTCACGAAGTCTACGTACCATAGTTGGTATCGCCATAGCTGTCTCAAAAAAACCTTGCATATAACCGCCCACAGCCTGCCCTACTTTAATTGCAGCATTTTTAGCAGCGCATAAATCAGTATCATACTTACTAAAAAAATCAGCCTTGTCCGCAGAAGTAACCTTCGCGTATAAACCAGTTTTTTCTCTGCTCCCAACCATGAGGGCTTCTTTTAAACTTCTAAATTTCTCACCATAAACAGCTTCATAAATATCTGGATGTTCAGATAAATATGCAAATTCTCCTTGAATCAGTAATTCTCTCGTTGTCCCAAAAATGATTGTCCTTCCATTTTCATCATCAATCGCCTTGAATGTCTTTCCTCTAATTTTCCCCTCATACAATTCATGGGGCTTCCTCTTCGCCTTTTCCGCTGGATTCTCTGTCAGCACAGATTCAGCTTCACGTTCATTTACTGCCTCCAAAATCGATTTAGCAACTTTTCTTTCTAGCAATCCTTCTTCCATAAAAAAACATAGAACAAACATATATAAATATTTCACTCAAAAATTATCAAAAATAGTAACAAAAATTACCTAGAAGCGTATATCAAAAAGTCCTTGT